>Ga0116226_10000235_pt1 | contig 45167 bp, 38 predicted proteins | sample S1TSphfallax_FD_89692 | JGI IMG/M metagenome (GOLD analysis project Ga0116226, IMG submission 89692) | Host-associated microbial communities from peat moss isolated from Minnesota, USA - S1T2_Fa - Sphagnum fallax MG | ecosystem: Host-associated > Plants > Peat moss > Unclassified | place: USA... | reverse complement strand
GATCGCATCGTCGTACTCAGCGGCCGGGCGAGTTTCGAGCTGGTGCAGAAAGCCATCCGCGCGGGCGTGAGCGTCCTCGCCGCCATCGGCGCGCCGTCGAGCCTCGCGGTGAGCCTCGCAACCACATCCGGCATGACGCTCGCCGGCTTCCTGCGCGAGTCGCATTGCAATGTGTATGCGCACTCACAGCGGTTGGCGGGGGGGTGAGGGACAGGCGGACGGGAACGAAAAGGAAACAGTTCCCGTCCGCCTGTTCCTCTACCCCCGGCGTATCGCGAGCGACGCGACACCACGCGCGTTAACCACCAAGTGTTCACCGGCCCGGTGTTCAGCCCGGCGGGGTGGGTTGCCGCGAGAACACTGTGCCTTTCCGTGTTCTCGCGGCAACCCACCCCGCCCGGCAAGCACCGTGCCGGATGAACTAATTGACCTGATACCCCCGCGCCTGCAAGCAAGCCGACATGGCGCGATTGTAGTTGCTTCTTGCCAGATCAGGATTACCCGCCGCGTTGTCCGCGGGCTGCGTGGGGTCGAAGCCAGTTTGGCCCTTCGCCCAATTGTGGCATTCGTATTGATCCGCCGCTTGTTGCTCCTTGCTCTGCCCATTTTTCGGGTAAATCATCAGGTCCATTTGCTGCGCACTGGGCGGGCTATCGGGCGGCGGAGCAGGCGCATCCGCATCGGGCGGGGGATCGGTGACCACATAGCCACTTTGGTCCGGCTGGTAGGTGTAATACACATTGTCCGCGTAGTAGTAAGGAACCCCGCCGAACCAAACCGTGGAGTAATACGGCGGCAGCACGCCGATCACCAAACCCACCGGCGGACGCACCACGACAAATCCCGTGCCGCGGGGCGCGTACCAGACACCGGCATTGAAATAGAAACGATCAGAGCCGTGATAGTAAGGCCGATAGTCGCCGACCAACGCCGGGCGCACCGTGCCCACGGGTGGATAGTAGCGACCATGATTGTAGCGGCTGTCCAGCACCTGGCCGCGGCCATCGAACGCCGGCCGAGCCGCACCGCCGGGTGCCAATCCGGCCCGTGGTTCGGCGCGCTCGGGCTGCCGTGTGCGCTCGTGTTCGTCCGCCGCGTTCGCCGCCGTCAAAAACTGCGCACCCACCATCAACGACAACGTCATTGTTATGGCATGTTTTACATTCATGGCTCGTCGCTCAGCTCACCGTGTAACCGCGGCCCTGCAGACATGCACCGACGGCGCGGCGGTAGGAATCGGCGCGCGCGCGGGCTTCGGCGGCGTTGGCGTTGATCTGCTCCTGGGTCTGCTGCGCCTGGGCTTGAGCACTGGCGTTCGCGCTCGCCTCTGCCGCGGAGCCCACCACTGCACCGGTGGCGCCGCCCAAAATAAGCCCGGCGCCGGCAGCCCGGGGGCCGGCGATGATGGAGCCGAGGATGGCGCCGCCGATCGCGCCGGCGACGGTGCCCGACCCAGGCGCGGGCGCGGGTTGCACGACGACCCGCTCATAGGTGCTGGCGCCCGGGCGGCTGGGATCCACGCCGGTCTGTTGCACTGCCCAGTTGTGGCATTCGTACTTGTCCCGATCGGTCTGATCCGGGCTTTGCCCTTGCGCCGGATACACATACACGGGCGCCGGAGGCGGCGGCGGCGGGCCCGCAACACGCACGGTTCGAGGCGGCGGCGCCACCACACACGCGGCCAGTGCGGCACAAGTGGCCAATGGCAACGCAAATTTCATGGCTCTCATAGCAGTCAATTCCTCTGGTACTTTTTGCCGATCAACGAAACAGCAGATATATCGTTGACAACAAAAAGCGCGCAGAGTTTCGCCCGCCGCCGGCCCGGGTACCACCCACCTAAGGTTTACCGGTCGCCCGGTTTACGTCTTTGGCTTACGAAATTTTAATATGAACTGGTCGGTTTTGCCGCGAATCGACGGATCGAAGACCTTGGCGGTGCGCGGGTCCGCGGCGCTCGCTAACAGATCGCTGCCGGCAACGAACTGGAAACCCGCCGCCGTGACTTCGTTCATCACGGCGTCCTTGTCGACACGATGCAGCGTGCCGGTGTCGCGCTCGCCGGAACCGGCCTCGGCCGAGTGATCGATCACCACATATAGACCGCCAGGTTTGAGCGAGTCGAACACTCCTTTGTTGAACTGGGCGATGTCGAAGCCCGGGACATTGTGCAAGTCGTGATAATTCTGCGCGGTGAACACCAAGTCCACCGGCTCCGGCGCAGCGAGACTGGCCAAGGGCAGTTGCACGATGCTGACGTTGGCATAATTGGCATCATCCGAGATGACCTTCACCCGCGCAGCCATGTCAGGCATGTCCGCCGGTGCGTTCGCCGGCCGCTGCGGCACGAGCGCAAAGACCCGGCCATTCGGGCCGACTGCCTTGCTAAGAATTCGGGTGAAGTAACCGCCGCCCGGCAGCAATTCGCCGATCTTTTCTCCCCGTTTGACACCGATGAATGCCAGCGTCTCGGCCGGTTTGCGATTGGCGTCGCGCTGCTTGTCTGAATCCGGCCTGCCGCTGTCGGCGACCGCTGCGGCAATGTTGGCCGGAATGCCGGCCGCCTGCGCGCCAACGGCACAAAGGGCCAGACTCACCAGCGCCCATGCAGAAAAAGTAGAGGGATAGCGACTCATATGACACTCCGTGGGGTAGCCAGCTGGGAATACGTTGTTATGTATGGATGTTAACACCCGCACCCGACAGCCTGTTTACCGGTGCCCGCCGCACGGTGCCCGCCGCACGGATTCCGCGTCGTGGCCGGCGTATGATGCGCAGTAAACCAATGGCATAGGTCACTTGCATGAGTTTGAGCGTTTTCGACATCTTCAAGATCGGCATCGGTCCGTCCAGCTCTCACACCATGGGACCCATGAATGCCGCGCGCACCTTTGTGCAGTCGCTCGCGGGCCGCGAGCTTCTGTCGCAAACCGCGCAGGTCTCTGCGCAGCTATACGGCTCCCTGGCGCTGACCGGCCGCGGTCACTGCACCGATCGGGCGATCTTGTTGGGACTGGAAGGACTCAGCCCGGACACCATTGATTCCGCGGTCGTCGAACCCACGCTGCACCGCATCCGCAACAGCAAGCGTATTCGTCTGCTCGGACTGCACGAGATCGCATTCGACGAGCCGTTGAATTTGTTGTTTCACACCGATCAAGTCCTGCCCGGCCACAGCAACGGCATGCGCTTCACCGCGCAGGACGCAGCGCTCAACGTGCTGGCACGCGAGGAGTACTACAGCATCGGCGGCGGCTTCATCGTGCAGGAGGGCGCTGCGGCGGAGGCGCAATCGGTACCGATAGAGCCGCCCTTTCCGTTCGACTCCGCTGCGCGCCTGCTCGAGCATGGCAAGGCGCGGGGGCTGGAGATTCACGAGTTGATGATGGCGCGCGAACGCACCTGGCGGGCCGAAGACGAAGTGCGCACCGGGCTGCTGCGCATCTGGAAGGTGATGCAGGACTGTGTGCGGCGCGGCTTCGAGGCACAGGGTCTGCTGCCCGGTGTCCTCGGCGTGCGGCGGCGGGCCCCGAAACTCTACCGTCAGCTCATGAGCGGCGATCCGATGAGTCCGATGCACGCACTCGATTGGGTGAACGCCTACGCCCTGGCGGTCAATGAAGAAAATGCGGCGGGCGGACAGGTGGTCACCGCGCCCACCAACGGCGCTGCCGGCATCGTCCCGGCGGTGCTGCACTACTATCGGCGCTTCGAAACCGGCGCCGACGACGCCGGCGTGATCCGCTTCCTCTTGACCGCCGGTGCGGTCGGCATGCTCTACAAGCAAAACGCCTCGATCTCGGGTGCGGAGATGGGGTGCCAGGGAGAGGTGGGTGTGGCATGCTCGATGGCCGCCGCCGGCATGGTGTCGGCCCTCAACGGCAGCAACGAGCAAATCGAGAATGCGGCCGAAATCGGCATGGAGCACAACCTTGGCCTGACCTGCGATCCGGTGGCCGGATTGGTGCAGATTCCCTGTATAGAACGCAACGCCATGGGCTCGGTGAAAGCCATCAACGCCGCGCGCCTGGCGCTGCGCGGCGACGGGTCTCACAAGGTGTCGCTCGATCAAGTGATCGCCACCATGCGCCAGACCGGCCTCGACATGTCGACGATTTACAAGGAAACCTCTCAGGGCGGACTGGCGGTCAACGTCCCGGAATGCTGATCCGAACCGCGCCTACCCGGTCGCCTGCAGCCCCAGCGCGATGCCGCTGATGGTGGCGCGCAGCGCGCCGAACAAATCATCGTCGCGCCGCGCCGTTGCACGCCAGCGTTTGAGCAGATCCACCTGCATCAGGTGCATGGGATCGACGTAAGGATTGCGCAGCATGATGGAGCGCTGCAACGTCGGGTCGCTGTCCAGCAATTGCGTAGCGCCGCGCAAGCGCAGCACCAGCGACACGGTCAGCTCGTACTCCCTGCGGATCGACTCCGCAAAGGCGCCTTGCTTGTCTGCCGCGAGTGCGTCGTAGTAGGCGGCGATTTCGAGGTCCGTGCGTGCCAGCATCGCCTCGACGTCATCGAGCATGTGGCTGAAGAATGGCCATTCGCGCAGCATGCCGGCGAATACCTTGTCGCCGAACTCCTCGAGCGCCGGCTTAAGGCCGCTGCCGAATCCGTACCACCCCGGCAGCATGTGGCGGCTCTGGGTCCACGCAAACACCCAAGGAATGGCGCGCAAGGCCTCGATCGCCGTGCCGTGCTCGCGCTTCGCCGGCCGCGCCGCGATGTGCATTCGCTCGATGACATCGAGAGGCGTGGCCGCGCAAAAATAGTCGAAGAACCCCGGCGTGTCGAACACCAGGTGTCGATAGGTTTCGAAGCTGCGCGCCGCCAACAGGTGCATGGCCGAGGAGAATTCAGCCGGCGGAGCTCGCGTCGCGCCGACATTGGCGGTCGCCAAGGCCACCGAGGCAAACGTGCGCTCGAGTGTGCGCATCGCGATCGGCCGCAATCCATAGTTCTGATTGACGACCTCTCCCTGTTCGGTCAAACGTAAAACGCCCCGCATCGCGCCGCGCGGCACCGATTCCACCAGATGCTCGGTGCGCCCGCCGCCGCGCGCCGGCGTGCCGCCGCGGCCGTGAAAGATCAGCACCTTGACCGACGTGTCGCGCGCTGCCTCCAATAACTGCGTCTGCGCCACCTGCAGAGCCCAGCGCGATGCCGCCATGCCCCCCTGCTTGTTGGCGTCGGAATAGCCGATTACCACGCGCTGCCGGTTGCCGCGGGACAACAAGTGCGCCCGGTAAGCCGCTTCGCGATGCAACCCGCGCAGCATCTCGCCCGCCGTTTCCAGCGAGCCTATCGACTCGAGCATCGGCGCCACGTCCAGCGGGCACTCGCCGCTGCGCTTGTCGGTGATGTCCGCCCAGCGTGCCAGCAACAGCACCGCCAACACGTCCTCCGGCCCCTGCGCGCCGCTGACGATGTACTCGCCGATCGCCTGCCACCCATACTTGTGACGCGTCTGCGCGATCGCTTCGAACACCCACAGACAGCGGCGCCCGACGGCGTCGAAGGGGTGTGTCGGACCCTGGTCCCGCGTCAATAGATCGCGCAGCTGCTCGAGACGCTGTGGGGCCGGCAGCGTCGGCCAGTGGCTCACGCCAAGACCCTGCGCCACGACTTCGTTGTGCACGTGAACATGCTGGATCACGTCGAGGGTGGCCAGATGAAAGCCGAAGGTGCGCACGCGGCGCAATAAGCGGCGTACCAGAAAATATCCGGCATGGCGGCCGCGGTTCTCGAGCAGGCTGTCGGCTGCCAGGCCGATGTCGGCGAGCAATTCATCGGGATTCTGGTAGGCGTTCGGCCGCCCTTCATAGGTCGCCTTCAGCCGCTCGCTCACCTGACCGAAGAAGATCCGATACGGCATGCGATCGTGCCGGGCAGGCACCAATGCCCCCGCACCCGGCAACACGGCCGCGTAGGCCTCGATGCGCGCCGCCAGCGCGGCGCTCACGCCCACCCGGTTCGCGCTCTGACTCAACGACTCGGCCAGCTGGCCGCATTCGCTGTAATAAGTCGAGACGATCACCTGGCGGTGCCGATGCAGGGTCTCGCGGATCGTCTTGCCGTGCACGTCGGCGTTGCCGTCCATGTCGCCCCCGACCCACGACGCGAAGCGCAAAATGTTCGGCACGTCGAGCTGTTCCACCGGCACCGAGTAGGCAACCGCCAGCGCCGCCTCGAGCTCCTCGTAGAACAGCGGCACCACGCGGTACAGGATGTCGATCAAATAAAACAGCACGTGTTCGCGCTCGTCGGCGACGGTCAGATGCTCGCGCGGATGATCCTCGGTTTGCCAGATGCTGGTGATCTCGAGCCGCACGCGCGCCCACAGCGTTTCCAGCTCCGCGCGGGTCGAGGTGGGGTCGCGGCGTTCCAGCAGGTCATGCGCGATGTGTTGCTGCTTGCGCAGTATGGTGCGGCGTGTCGACTCGGTGGGATGCGCGGTGAACACCGGCTCAATGCTCATGGAAGCGATCAGCCTGAATGCCTCCTCCAAGGACACGCCGTCGCGCTGCAGCCGCTTGATGCAGTCGGCGATGCCGCCCGGCTGCACGACATTCGAGTCGTTCAGATATTCGCGGCGGCGGCGCACGCGGTGCGCTTTCTCGGCCGTGTTGACCGTCATGAACCACAGCGAGAATGCGCGCGTCAAATCGCTCGCGAGCGCCGGGCTCCTGCCTTGCGTGAGTGCCTGCAACTGCGCGCCGCTCGATTCATTGCCGTCGCGGCGCCTGATCGCAGCCAGCCGGTCGGCCTCGACCAGGTTCAGATACTCCTCGCCGCCCTGGTCACGCAGCGTATCTCCGATCAACCCCCCCAGTGCATGGACATCCTCTCGCAGGGCTTCATCTTTGACCGGAAATTGGATTTCTTGGCGATACATAATGCTAGTCTCGTGCCGGTACGAGGAGAAATAATATGAGTTTACTGGCGCAGATCGCCATATTTCTCGCAGCTGCGGTCATTGCCATTCCCATATTCCGACGCTTCAAATTAGGCTCGGTGCTGGGCTATTTGACGGCCGGAATCATCATCGGTCCCTCGAGTTTGGGGCTCATCGAAACCATCGATGCAACCCAGCACATCGCCGAGTTCGGCATCGTACTCCTGATGTTCGTCATCGGCCTGGAATTGCAGCCCTCGCGGCTTTGGGTGCTGCGCAAACCGATCTTCGGCTTGGGCTCGGCGCAGGTCGCCGCAACCACCGTCATCATCGCCGCCGCGGCATATCTCATCGTGGGGCGATCGTGGCAATCCGCATTGGTCATCGGCTTCGGTTTATCCATGTCCTCCACTGCCTTGGCGCTGCAGCTGCTGGCGGAACGCGGCCAGCTGAACTCGCACTTTGGCCGGTCCGCCTTCAGCATTCTCTTGTTTCAAGACATCTCGGTGATGCCTGCGCTCGCCTTGCTGCCGCTGCTCGGTGTGGCAGCCGCGAAAAGCGCTCCCGGTTCGGGCGGCTGGTTGGTCTTGAAGTTGGTCGCGGTGCTAGGCCTCGTCATCATCGGCGGCCGCTACGTGCTGCGCCCGATGCTGCGCATCGTCGCCGCGACCCGGGTGGCGGAGGCCTTCACTGCCGCCGGACTGTTGATCGTTTTGGGGACCGCGCTCTTGGTGAGCCAGGTCGGGCTGTCGCTGTCGTTGGGGGCATTTCTGGCCGGCGTGCTGTTGGCCGACAGCGAATTCCGCCACGAGCTCGAGGCGGATATCGAGCCATTCAAGGGATTGCTGCTCGGCCTGTTCTTCATCGCCGTCGGCATGTCCGCGAACTTGTCCATGGTGCGCGAAAGGCCGCTGACGATCATTGGTCTGACCCTCGCCTTCATGCTGCTGAAAGTTGGCGTTCTGATGCTGGTGGGGCGCCTGTCGGGGTTGTCGCCGGCCGCCAGCCGCGGCCTGGCCTTCAGCCTGCCTTCGGGCGGCGAATTCGCATTCGTCTTGTTCGGCCTCGCGGCCACCCTCGGCATCATGGATCCGGAGGACGCCGAGTTGCTGGTGCTGGTGGTCACCGCCTCGATGATCTTGAGCCCGGTGCTGATGGCGTTGTACGACGTCACGTTCAAGGCGCCGCAGGCGGAGGATCGCCCGTTCGATACGCCGGCGGAGCTCTACCCGAAGGTGATCATCGCCGGATTCGGACGTTTCGGCCAGATCGTCGGCCGCATCTTGCGCGCCAAGAAAATCCCATTCACCGCACTCGAAGCCAACCAGACACAGGTGGATTTCCTGCGCCGTTTCGGCAACCAGGTTTTCTATGGCGATGCGTCGCGGCTTGAACTGCTGCGTGCATCGCACGCCGAGAACGCCGAAGTCTTCGTGCTGGCGGTCGATGACGTGGAGGCATCGGTGCGCACCGCCGAGCTGATCCGCAGGCATTTTCCTGACTTGAAGATTTTTGCGCGCGCCCGCAATCGTCAACACGCCTACCGCTTGATGGACTTGGGCGTCCGCTACGTCATCCGCGAGACGTTGGTGTCGAGTCTCGAGTTATCGGTGCAGGTGCTCGAGGCGCTCGGCCTGTCCAAAGCCCGTGCTCTGGAAACGGCACATCGATTTCGCGTGCACGATGAGCTGACGATGGCCAAGCAACAGTCCGTGAAGGACGATGAGACCAAATTCCTTCAGACCACGCGCGAGTCCGCCGAACAGCTGCTGCACTTGTTCGAGGCCGACAGCGATGTGGATGATGAAGACGCGCAAACCGGATCCAGACGCCGACCCGCCGCAAACAATTGAACTCCGTCAGAGCATTTGTGCCACCCCGCTAGTGCGGGTTCATCAACACCGTGGTATCGAAACTCTCGAACCCCAGCAGCACGCGGCGATAAGCGTTGTGCGTCATGCGCTCGGCGTTCTTGTCGGTGCGCGTGCCGAGCAGCATGCGGATGACCACGTCGTCCTGCGGCCGCGCCGGATCCTCGCTCAATAGTTGGTACGCAAAACGCGACAGGCGCAGCGTCATCTCGTTGGCAAATTTATGACGTTGCAGATCGGCGCCGTCGCCGGCCCCGATCTTCGCCTCCTCGGCAATCTCGTGGAGCAAGCGCGTCACGAACCTGGCCTTGTCGACCAGACCTAAGTCGCTGAAGAACTCGATTTCAGATTGTATGTTCATCCTGCGGGAAAGAAGTCTATGGGTTTGGTGGCTGTCAATGTCGCCACATCCTTCGGTTCGAATTTGAACAACAGGATGCGGGCCTTCAATTTATTCTCGAATTCCGGATCGTTCAGTTCGGAAGACACGATGCGGACCGCGGTGACATCGCCCTGTGGCGAGATGGTCAATTCGACCACCACCTTGCCTTGCAAGGCAGGATTGTCGCGCGTGGCGCGCGCGTACATCATGTCGATGGCGCCCTTGTTTCTCGTGAACACCAGCGCGATCTCATCGGCGCTGCGTGAGGCCTTGCCGCTGCCGCCGGCGCGCGTGGTCCCTTGTCCGCTGCCCGCCAGGTTCGGATCTTTCACCTGCGTGGTGTAAATGCCCTTCAATGAACCGGATCCGGAGGCCAGTCCACTGCTGGTGGGTGCGCTGATGCCACCGCTGGTGCCGCCCGCCTTGGAGGAGATGACATTGCGCGTGACCTGGCTGACGTCGCCGGGATCCGTGGTGTTGGGCTGATTCTTGGCGAATTTGTCCAAATCCACATCTCGCAGCTTCGCGAGATCATCCATGTTCGCCAACAGGCCGCTCTTGGAAGCTTTGATGCGCGGGTCGACCGGCACCGGGGGCGTCGGCACCTTGGACACCGGCACCTTCTCCAGTGGTTTCTCGGGCTTCGGGGGCGGTGGCGGCGGGGGTGGCGGTGGCGGCTCCATCACCAGTTGCACCACGCGTTCCGGTAACGAATCCATATTCGTGACCGGCTCGTGCCGCGGCAGAAACGGCAGGATGATCGCGCACAACAAAAAGACAATCCCGAGATTGCGCAGGATGGCGCGAAAGCGCCGCTCCATCTCTTCCGCGGGCGACCAAGGCAGATCGTAACGGCGGTAGAGCGGCGCCACCGGGACGGCACCACGATTGGCAGCGGGGGTGGCGGCAGCCATGTTCAACTCGCCGCCCGCTCGCGTTCGACCACGGCGAAGGACACCTTGCCGTACTCCGCTTCGCTGCAGGTCAACATGATTTTCTTCAGCACGCTATAGGGTGTGTCCTTGTCGCCCATGATGGTGACTTCGCGCTTGGCGATATCGGTCTGCTGACCACCTTGCAGGCTGCGCGCGTTCTGCGCCACCAGTGCGTCCTTCAAAGGCGCGAAAAACGGCCCTTGATCGGCGACCACGTCGCTCAAGGCACCCACCAACTGGCCATCGACGTATACCGAATCCTTGGTGACCATCACCACCACCGCGGCATCCGGTTTGCGATCGGAAATGGACTGGGGGATGGAGATGTTCTTGGTGTTCGGCAGGATGTCCACATCGGCGGTATGCGCCAGCAAGAACACCACCAAGATGGTCATCATGTCGATGAAAGGCACCAGCGCGAAGTGGCTGGCACCGTGGCGCCGTTGCCGATGACGTTTGATTCGATAGGGGGTCATGTCGGCGGCGCATCCGCAATGGCGATATCGGGAAACAGCTCCGCCTTGGAGAACGGCGCCACCGGCAGCTGGTAAACACGAACCGTGTCCATCACCTGGATCAAATTGTCGTAAGACACGGCCGGGCCGGGCAATACCGTGGCGTCGGTCATGTCCGGATACTGCGACTTCACCTGGCGCATGAATTCGGAGAGCTTGTCGAGATCGTAGCCGGTGGCGGTATTGGCGATGGTTTTGAGCGGACCTGAGTTGCGGTCGTTGACCACCAGATCATCGGGACGAATGATCACTTCGAGCTTCAGACCCTTGGGCAATTCAACCGGCGCGGAGTTGGTGGCCGGAAGATTCAACTGCAGGATGTTGGTCTTGGAGAACACGGCGGTGAAAATCAAAAAGAACACCAAAATCACCATCATGTCGATCATCGGCACGATGTTGAGATCGTCGCGCCCGTGGTGGTAACGGGCGTGATTGCGTCGAACGAGGCGCGCAGATTTCGATTTCATGCGGTGGCTGCCGGTGCCGGACTATGCGTCAGATGCTGCCGCGTGCGGCAGCGGCTGCCGGGGCACGTACCGTGGGTGGGGCAGCAGGCGCAGCGGCGGCGCTCTCTGCCTGTCGTTCGGTGACGGAATTGAGGAACTTCACCGACGCGATCTCCAGACTGTCGATGAGCGCGGTGGTTTTCGACTCGAGGAACATATGCGCCAACAGCAGGGTGATCGCGACTCCCAAGCCCGATGCCGTGTTGTTCATGGCGACGGAAATGGCCGCGGCCAACAAGCTGGCTTTCTCCGCCGGGTTGGCGGTCGCCACCGCGCTGAAAGCGCCGATCAACCCCGTGATCGTACCGAGCAACCCGATCAACAGGCCGACGTTGGCGAGCGACGATAGGTAGTGAGTGCGCTTCTCGATCCGCGGGATGACCTCCAGCAGGCTCTCATCCATGGCCTTCTCGATGTCGTCGCGGCGGCGCGCGCTCGCCACCCGCGCAACGCCATAGTTCAAGATCGTGGCGATCGAAGCCTGGGAGTTTTGGGTGAGGGCGACGACCTGCTTGAAATTGCCCGAACTCAACGCCGGCACCAGCGCGTCCCACAGGCCGCGGTTGCGGATGGTTTCGCGCGTCAGATACAGGTAACGCTCGATCGCGATCGATACGCCGACCACGAATATCAAGGCCAGCGGATACAGGAATATCCCGCCGTCCTTGAAGAAATTGACCACCGAATTCATGAAATTCATCTAAGCGCTCCTAACTAAAGAGAGTCATCCATCCAAGCAGTATCGAACAGATTCCGTAAAATCGGCTATGACTTACTTCTCACCCTGTCCCGGCGGCTGCGCACCGTTTTGGGACGCGTCCGACTTCACGGTCTGGTAGTAACGAACTTCTCGTTTGAAGACGTCACGATCGACCGGGGCAAGGATCTCATCGACCAGACTATTCATCGGTTTACCACCCAAATCGCCAATATCCGAGTGTTTCCAAGGGACGACATACATGACCTTCGGTTGCTCACGATCGCCGGTGACCGTGGCAGTGCCTAATTGCAACTTATCAGCGGCATTTGCCTTTTGTCCGGTGGCGGGCGCGGTCCGCGTCGGCGAGGGGGGGGCCTTTTCGATGGTATTGGCCCGTGGCTCGCCGGCCTCGGCCTGCGCCGTGGCGGCCGGGGCGGCCTTGGCAGCCTTTGCCGGCGCAACCTCTGCATTTGCCGGTTTGGCGGACGCATCCGTGGCGGGCGCTTCCGCAGGCGGCGCTTGCTGCGCGAATGCTGCGATTGCACACAAACACCACGCGCCTGCGCTCAAGGTTTTGACTGCGATTCTCATGTGGGCTCCTTTTTGGCGGCGGTGGCTGCGACGCGCTTGCGCAATTCCACCACCCAGCCGGCCACCTGCTTGTTGCCTTCACCGGCGAGCGCGATATAACGCTCGAATTCATCGAGCGCCTTTTGCGGCTCCGCCAGATACAAATCGTAAAGCACGCCCAGGTTCAAATGCGCCGGTGCATAGTTGGGATCGGCCGTGATGCTACGCTGATAGGCGGCTTCTGCATCCGTGAATTTTCCGAGCCGGCGCTCCACGATCCCCAATTCGTTGCCGGCCTGCGCATTGGCGGGATTGATCTGCACGGCAGCCTTGAGCGCGGTCTCCGCTTCCGCGAGCCTCGAATCTTTCACGTACAACACACCCAGGTTGGCCTGCGGACCCGCGAATTGAGGATAGGCCACCGACAACTGCTTAAGTTCCAATTCCGCGTCGGTATCGCGTCCGCTTCTCATCATGTCCAAGGCTTGGCGGTATTGCTGCGCCGCGCGCTCCGGAACCGGCTCCTCGAGATGGGTGGGGCTGCCCGCGGCAGGCCCGGGGGCAGCCGGACCCGCAGTTCCCGGGGCGCTTTGCGCCGCAGCCGCGGGCGCATTGCCCGCCGGCGCGGCGCCCGCAACCGTCGCCACCGCGCATGCGCAGAGCAGTGCCCAGCAGGCAGCGCCGGCCTTCAGGCTATCGTATGGATTCGACCAGCTGCTCACCGATTTCCACCTTGCCGTAGCGTCCTGGGTTGAGCTGCGCCAATGCGGCGAAACTCTTTTGCACCCACTCATCGTACGTACCGTCCTTGGCGCGTGCCGTGTTCACCTCGTGCAATTTGATGGCCTTCTCCTCGAACGGGAAAGCCTGCTCCTCGAGCAGCACGTCGTATTGCTCCAATTCGTCCTTCTTGAGATTCTTCGGCCGCTCCGAACTCAACAGGTCTTTGGCGAGCTGTCGATACAGCTCGGCGCTCTCGTAGGTTGCGGCCGTGGTCACCTCCGCCACCTGATAATCGGCGGCCTGCTCGTATCCCTTGAGCGCGGCCTCCATGGCCTTGCGTTTTTCGGCGAGCGTCTTCTTCAACGGCGCCACCAATTTGATGCTCTTGAACTCCTCGCGCGCCGGCGCCGCCAGGCTCAAGGTCGCCCTGGCCGCCAACGCGCGGCTGCGATCGGTGCGCGCGGCGCCCGCGGCGCGATCGGCCGCGACGATGTCCTTGAGCCAGACATCGCGCGCCGTGTAATCACCCGACTTGGCGGCCAGCAGGCTGAGCCGGTTGCGCGCCTCCATGGCCGGATTCAGCGGCTGCGGGAAGTGCTTCACGAACGCCTCGAGCATGGCACGCGACTTCTGCGTCTCGCCCGCTTTCTCGTACAGGTCAGCCGCCTGCAACGTAGCCTCGCGCTGTGCGTCGGGCGACTCCTTCGGCGAGGACGCGATTGCCTCGAATTCCACCGCAGCCTGCGCCGGGTGATTGGATTCGGAATACGCCACGGCCAGATCGCGGGTGACATCGGCCTGCAGCGGACTTTGCGGAAAATTGCGCCGGAATCCCTCCAGCACGACAATGGCACGTTGCCATTGCTTTTGTGTGACCAACAGCGCCGCCGCGTCGAAGTCCGCGTTGGCGCGCACCTTCGAGTCCGGCGCAAGGGAGGAGACGCGCAAGAAATCATCCACGGCCGCGGCGGAGTCACCCGCCTTGCTTTTCTCCTCGCCCTGCTTGTAGATGGAAGCCGCCAGGCGCTCGACGATGACCGGCCGCTCCGGATCGTTTGCCGGCATGAGCGCCTGTGCATGTGTATAGGCGGCCTCGGCCTTGTCGAACGCACCCTGATCGAAGTTGCTGTTGCCGATCACGGTCCACGCAATGCGTTGCTTGGGAGGATCCACCGCGGGCTGGCGCGCCAGCAGCGTCTCGGCAGCGGCCATCGCCCGTGGGTAGTCCTTGCCTGCATACAAGTCGGTGGCGGCGCGCGTCAGCACTTGTGCGCTTTCGGGATGTCCGGGAAAGCTCTGCGCGAATTTCAGGGAGCTGTCGATATCTTTCGCGTGCAGCGCCGCTTTGGCATCACCCGAGAGCAAATCCTCCTGCTTGCCGTAGGCGACGATCGCCGCGTAGCCCGCCGCCGCAGCCTTCTCGTGGACACCATAATGATAAGCGGTGTTCTCATACTCGTGCGCGGCATCCAGGTACTGCTTGCTCTCGAACAGCGTATCGGCCAGAAGATAATTGGTGACGGCGGAATCCGGATCGTCCGGAAACGAGGTGAGGTAGCTGCGGTACCACTTCGCCGCCTCCTGATAATCCGCGACATCCTTGGTGCGCTGCGCCTGCGCGTGGTAGTACTGCGCGACGTCCTTCAAGTTGGTCTTGAGCACTGCCACGACCTTGGGCTCGCTCTGCGGATCGCGGCCGTGCCAGTACGCCGTACCAAAACTGTAGTTCTCCACGAATTCCTTCTTTCCCTGCAGCACCAGCTGCGGAAAGCCGCCTTTGGAATAAGCCTCGATGGCCTGCATCTCGAGCAGGGGTGCATGCTCGTTGGTGCGGTCCTGGGACACGAACGCACGGTAGCTGTCGGCCGCATCGGTGTAACGCTCCTTCTCCATGTACAGATCGCCGAGGCGCGCGTACATGAGATAGGAATAAGGCCGCAGCTTGTGCTGGCGCGTAAACTCGGCGATGGTCTTGGGGCCGTCGAGATAGGAGAACGTGATGGACATGACGCGGAAGGTGTCCTCCACCAACTCGCGGTTCGGCCGGCTGAGCGACTCGATGTCCACCATTTGGTTCGGGTCGCGTTTCGAGAGCAGCACCGAATCGAGGACGCCGGCAAACGAATCCAGGCTGCGCTCGTTCTCGCCCTGTTTGAACAGCGACCAACCGTGCTTGTAAAGGCTCTGATTGTAGAAGGCCGATGCCGCGCCGATCTTTATGACCGCCTCGTAGGCAGCCTGCGACTTGACGTACTTCTTGTCGGCGAACAACAGCTCGCCGCGGCGGAACTGCACCTCGTCGAGGTAGCGGCTGTTCGGGTATTGCGCCACCAGCTGATCCAGCGAGGCAAGGGCCCGGTCCGGCTGAGCGTTGAGCTCGTAGGCGCGCGCCAGCTGATAAAGCACCGCATCGTTGCGCTCATATTTTGGGTAGGTCTTCAGCAATGCAGAGTAAAGATGGATCGCCTCGGTCGCGTGCAATCCCTCGTTCGTGACGAGTTCCTGCTCGATTCTCTCGGACTCGGAACTTTCCAGATTCAAATCGCCCAAACGGCGCAGCGCCTCGGCACGCAGCGCCGCGTCCCCGGCATTCAAGTCCAGGAAGCGCTTGTAGCTCTCCATGGTTTTGCTTGCATCGACGTTTTTCGGCGGATCCTTGTTGATTTCGACCGGCTGGTTGTCCAAATCCTTGATGGTTGCCGGCGGCTTGGTATCGGCCGCGGCGGCGAACAGCGGTGCCAATGCCAGCGCAAGCAGCAAGCCGCGGCTCATGGCTGCGCCTTGGGCGTGGCGGGCGCCGGCGCTTGGGCGCCCCGCGCATCGGCGCCCGGCGCTTGGGCGCCCCGCGCATTCGACGCTTTGTCGTAAATGGCCGCCAGTTCATAGCGCGCCTGTATCTGGTAGCTCTCAATGCGCCGCTTCTGGAGCTCCAGTTCATGGATCGCCAGTTGCTGCAAAAATAAATTCTGCTTCCGCGAGGTCTCGGCCAGCTGTGCCTGCAATTCATCGATGCGGGCGCGTACGCCGCTCACTCTCCCGGCGAATCCGCCGTCATTTGCCGGCACGGTCTCGCGGGCCTGCTTCACCAGCACGGCCTGCTTCTGGGTGTCCTTGATACTGACCTCGAGTTCCTTGACCGCACGGCGCTCGTTCCACAGCCTGGCTCTGAAACTTTGCGACAAGCGCCAATACATGACGCCCTTCAACAGGCGGTGCTTGTCGCGCATCTCGGCAAGATCGGGATCGTCAGGATGTGCCGCGAGAAAATCCTCGATGCGCTTCAGTCGCGCCCAGGTCTGTTGCTCCTCGGGCGTGCCGAGCGCGGCCACATCGTTGGATTTCTCGATTTCGTTGATGCGCGATTCGAAGTCGACGCGCTTTTGGTTCAGCGCATCGAGATCGGTCGCCGCCAGTACCGCGTCCGCTTTGGGAACGCGTTGCCGGTACTTCTCCTGGCGCGTATCGAGCATGTCGTCGTAAGCCGAGACGTTTTCGCGCCAATCCTCGAGGTTGCGGCTCATGTAATTGAGCTCGCGATAATTGCGCAAACCCTCCTGGAATTCGTTGCTTGCCAGGAGTTGATACAGGTAGCGCGATTCGGGCGCATCCGGCAGCTTTTGCAGCTGCCACAGCCAGGTGAGAGTGTCCTGCTTGTCGTCGGTGAGCAGGCGATCGAGCAGCTTGCCCTCGCGAATCTCCCCGATCGAGTCGTCGATGTGCTTCATCTCCGCATCGAAGGACGCTATCGCCGAGTTGTAGTAGTCCGCCGCTTGTCCGGTGGCGCCCAGCTGCAGATAGGCATAGGGAACGGTGAGAAACGACTCCTGCACCGCCGAGTCGAGAAGATCGCGCTTGCGCAATGCCAGCCACGGGACCAGCGCCCGCTTGAACTCGCCCACGCCTGCATCCGCCCAACCAACGCCGAGCAGCGCCTTGCTCGAATAAGGACCTTCGAGCCGCACACGTTGCAGGATCGGCCTGGCCTCGGCGGCGCGCTGTACCTGCAGCAGCGCGAATCCCAATGCCAGATTCGCCTTGTCTCTCAGGGCAAGAAGTTCCTCCCCGCGCACATTCAGCTGACCGACTCCGTCGAGGTAGCCGATGGCCTCGGGCAGCCGACCCTGTCGTACCAGCGCAATGCCTAGGTTGAACTGCGCATAGGCCGTCCAGTCAGGTGCACCGTGCCAGCTTCTGAGGGTGGTGATCGCATCGTCGTAGCGCCCTTGCTGCATCTCAACCTGCGCCAGCAGCGCATAGCGCTCGGCGTTGATGCGCGGATCGAGCTTGTCCGACACCTGGCGCAGCGCACGCTCCGATTCATCCAGATAGCCGCGCTTGTACCAGACTTTTCCCAGAAAGAACCACGCCTTGTTGCGCACCTGTTCGGAGGTGCTCTTGTTGAGCAAGTCCTGGAAGATCCGCCCCGCTTCCACGTGTTCGCCCAAGGACAGATACAGTCCGCCGAGCAGCAACGCGGCATCTTCGCGGGTGTGCGGCACACGCTGCAATTGCTGGGCGGCGAGCAATCGGGTGATCGACTCGAAATAGTCGTCCTCGTAGAAATAGAACAAGACATCGCCCCAGGCGAGGTCCTCCACCGGGGCAGGTCGAAGCCCGTTCGGGTCCGGCTTGATGTTCTTCGCCTCGCCGCAAGCCCACGGCAGGGCAAGCAACAATGCTGCGAGGAGCAGCGGCCGAAGCCTATGAGTCACTCGTCCCACGCATCATTCCCAATCTTTGATCAAGAACTCTGGCTGATGCTTGGGAACCCGGTCGGTGATCTTGAGCTCCAGATATTTCGCGCCGACCCCCTTGTCGAAGGTGATGGTGGCGCCTCGCTTGTAATCGCGGGTCATCGGGCCCTTGCCGTTGAAAAAAGCCACCAACTCATGTTTGCCCACCTTGAGGTTGCCGAGGTAGATCTGCTGCACTCCGCCCTTCAACAAGGCGTCCGCCTCGCGCGCCGTGTACAGATAGTTCTTCACTTCCTTGTTGTCGATCTTCACCTGCACGGAGTCGAGGGCGAAAAAAGCGCCCACATCCATCGAAATGTAAACCGCGACTTGAGTGTTGGCGGGAAACAGCAATTCTTCCTGCAGCACGAACAAGTCCTTGTTGAGGTCGATGACGTCTTTCTTCAGTCCCTGCACTTCCTCATCCAGCGTCTTGGTATCGCCCGTTGCAGCGGCCGGCGTGGCGTCCCCGGGCGGCGCTTCGGCGGGAGCGGGAACAGCAGCCGGCGTTGCCGGGGTCACATCGCCGGCTTCGGGAGCGGCCGCAGCGGCAGTCAGCGCCGACAGGCAGGCACCGCACACCATGGTAAGAACTACACGACGAATGAAATGCATAACTGAACCTATTGTTTATTCGCGCAACAAACCGCGAATTTGCTCAAGATAGCCGCGCTCGTCGCCGGGCTTGAAGCCGACCGCCGAGAAGCGCACGACGCCTTCGCGATCGATCAGCATCGTGACGGGCATTTTTTGCAGCATGTAGTCCCTGCCGAGGTTGGACCCGTTGTCGAACAAGATCGGATAAGACACCGCCATCGAGTCCGCATACTCGCGGGCACGCCGCAGATCCTCATCCACCGATATGCCGAGCACCACCAGACCGGCACGCTGATACGTGGTGTTGATGCGGTCGAGCGCGTGCATCTGCTCACGCGTGTCGCCTTCCCAGCGAGCCCAAAAATTCACCAGCACCACCTGGCCGCGGTATTCGGACAATCTCAGGTTGCGTCCGTCCAGGGCGCGCAACACGAAGTCCGGAGCATTCTTGCCGACGAGGGTCGGCGCCGCGGCATGCGACGGCGAGATCACCATCGCTGCGAGCATCACCGCGCAAAGCACGCCGCCGGCAAGCATCAGCCTACGCATAACACCGGCGCGCGGCGACTCGTCCATCACACTGCTAACCCCGCATCTTAAAGCCTTATGCAAAATCGCACACTGCGAGCCGCAGTGTCAACGCGGCAGCAGGCGCCTTTTATAGGTATCAGTATGACTTGGCGCACATTCGCGCAATTTGCATCATCCCACGATGCGGCCGTTCACCAAGCCCGCCAGCGGTTGGTACGCGATCAACGGCGACAGCGTCGAACCGGTGCCGAGTGTGTTGTTCTGAGCCGCGGCCGGATACAGATTCGCAAATGCCGTAGGTGCATCGGCTTCGTGCAGTGCGATGTAATTGAGCACCACCATTTGCACCAGGTTGAACACATTGTTGCCTGCCGGACTGCCGGTGGTGTTGATGGAGCCGTCCGGATTGAAGCTGCCGATCTGCAGACTCATCTCGGCGCTGCTCTGCGCCGACACGGCCTTGCCGTTCGGGTTGTAGACCAAGAAGTAGGTGGCGGCCACGCTCTGGTTGTCCGCCGTCCACACGCCCTTGCCCCGGCCTGCGACCGAGTTGTCGATCATGCCATTGCTGGCGAGCGAGCCGTCGGAGAACACGTAGATCATGACAGGCTTGGAGACCCGCGCAGCATACTCGAGCACCGCGCCGATGCAGTTTCCCAGATTGAGATCGCGTGTTTCACCCGTGGCGCGATCGCCGGTGTGATAGTCGAAGCCGTCCATTTCGATGGTGCCGGCGGCGGCATTGCCGTCGATCACCAGCTTCATGACGGAAGCGGTCTTTTGATAGTCCGAATTGGCTTGAAACTCCGCCGTCGTGAAGATGCCGCTGGCGCCGACGATGTTCGGATCCAGCGCCGGATTCACCGAACCCGGATTGTTGTACTTGTTGACGACATACGCCGCCTTGGTGAAACCGCAGGCCTGAATGCCGCTGGCGCCGAGCGCTGCAGCATTCGGTCCCGTGGCGGAAGTATCCGCATAGGCCTGCACGGTGGCGTATTTCGCATCGCTGATGCGCTTCATCGACTCCATGACGTTGGTGACATCCGACGCATTCGGCAACAGCGTGCCGAGCTGTCCGGTGCTCACCAAGCCTGCGGTATCCGCCGGACTCGAGATCTTGCTCGGCTGCGCGGCCGCAATGACCATCGAGGGCGGCGCCATCGAGTTGCCGCCGGAAATCGAATTGTCCGAACCGATGAGATTCAGCAACGCGCCGCGCGCGCCATATTGATAGATGGCGTACATCGGGTTGTGCGGATTGGTATTCGTGTCGTTCTGCGACAGTGCCGGGATCACCGTGCCCGTCGTGCCGGCCATGGCCTTGGCGCTGGCGCGCAACTTCATGCCGCGCAGGTGGGCGCTGTCGGAGTGATACCGAAGTCCGAAACTCGCATCGACGAAGCTGCCCGCAGCGCTGGAATTGGGCACCATGGTGCCGGGCAAGCCCAGCTTGTTGTAGCCCGCCACCGAGAGGAAATCGAGCTGGCCACCGGGTCCGCCCACCAGCACGTTGGAGCCGGCGATGTTGCCGCCGCCCGCGAGATCGAAGCAGATGAACGGGATCGTGCCCGCGCCGGTCGTGATGCCGCACGGTTGCAGCAGCGCCTGAATGTCCGGTGCCAGCTGCGCGCGCGCGTCACGCGGCGCCAGCGCTCCCAGCAAGGAGGGTCCGATCACGGTGGCGGCACCGGTCATGAAGCTCTGCGCAACGAATTCGCGGCGCGTCCGCGGCCGGGAATGATCGGTGTGCCGCAGCGGCTCGTGTAATCCTAATGCCTTGCTCTTCTTACGCATCGTAAACCTCTTCATGATCCTTGAGCTCACTTGATCAACATGTCAGCGCTGCCGAAGGCGGCGGCGCAGGCGGCGGCGGTTACCGCTTGTACCCGGGCCATGTTGTTGCACGCGCTGGTGCTGCACAACGCCGTGATCAGGTTGCCGAGTTCGTTGGTGACGGTGGAGGCGGCCGGCGAGCTCTGCAGCTGCCCGTTGCCGAGCACCCTGGCAGCCAACGCGCTGGTGATCGCGCTGGTGCCGCCACCCGAGAACGTGGAGGCATTGAAGGTGACGCCGGGGAACAACGCCGCGCTGTAGCTCGGGCTGTTGACCGCTTCGTTGCAATACTGGATCGCCAGCTGCGCGATGCCCACCTGGTTTGCCGCGGAGAAACTCTCCAACGTGCTGGTCGCCGGCAACTGTTGCTGCACGGACTGATACGTGGCAGCGACGGCGGTGTCCGTCGTCGGCACGCCGGTGAGCACCGACAGCGTCGAGTTGATCTCGGCGAACGTGCGCACGCCGATGTCGGCCGCCGCGGGTCCCGGCAATATCGGCTGCGCCACCACGGTCGCGGGCACCGTCACATGCGTGGCGCTGCCCAGCTGATTGAAGCTCAGGAAGAACTGGTCGGTGAGCGGACCGCTCTGCAGCGCGATGACCGTGCCGACTTGCGACAACACCTGGCCCTGCGACGTATAGCTCGAGGCGGTTACCGTGGTGCTCAGCGGCAAGTACGCCTGGCCCACCTGGGGAATCAAGCCGTTCACACCGATGCTGATGCCGGCGATGGGGATCGGTGCGCTCGGAGTGTACGCGGAGTTCAACGAGATGAACGTCGGCTGATAGAACAGGTAGCTGTAGCTGTCGTACTGGCTGACCGTCATCTCCACGTAAGTCTGCGGCACATTGATGACGCTGGAGACATCGAACAGCAGATAGAAGCGCTCGCCGACGCCGGCATTGAAGTTCTGCAGCACCTGGGCCGCGGTGAGCGAGCGGCTGTGGACGGCCACAAACTTGATCAGACCCTGCCACGACTTGTCGCTCGAAGTTTCATTGCCGAGCACCAGCGCAAAGGTGCTGTCCCAATTCGAGATGGTCCCACCCTTCTGGGGATCGGCGACGCCGGTGTTGACGCCATTCACATAGATCTGGCGGCCGTTGACCGGATCGTAGGTCAATACCACATGTTGCAGAGCAGCCTGCAGCACGTCCGCAGCGGTCGGCGTAGCCAGTTCTGGTACACCGTTCAAACTCGAGCTCGAGCTGCGCAGCAGGAAGTCGTAGTTCTGGTTGGTTTGGGCCAGCGTGAAATTGCGGGTGGTGTCGCCGCCCGAGTAGCTCACGATGAACGAGGACATGTCGGGCACCGCCACCAGCGCCGGGGCAACCCAAGCCTCGATGGAGAATTCACCGGTTGCCTGGATCAAATTGTAGATCTTGCTGCTGCCCGCCGTGGTGGCCTGCAGCTTGCCGCCGGCCCCCAGGTTCACGCCCCAGCCGCCGGCCCAGGTGACGCTGCCGGTGATGGTCATGTCGGCGGAAGGGTCGACACCGCTGGTGTCGTACGCGACCAGGCCGGTGCCGGTCTGAAATTCGTACTTGGCTATCGTGTCGGCATCATAACGGTTTGCGCCGCTCGCAATCGTTCCCTGCGACAAGGTCAGCGCCTTGCTGATCACCAGTGTCGGATCGATGTTCGTGGGCGTCAGCAACTGCGCGAAAGCCTGGACCTCCTGCTGCATCAATTGCGCGTTCTGGGCGCAATTGCTCCAGCAATTGTGCTTGTCCGTTGCGAGGCGCTGCACGAAGCGCGAGTTCCATCCGCACGTTCCGGGACCGGTGCCGGCCACGAAAGGCACGCAGTAGGTGAAGTCGATCTTCGGGATCGCTGCCTGATAGGCGTTGGCGATCTGCGCAACCGGCGCCGCGAAATAAGGCGATTGCGCCGTGGCCGAGGCCGGCGAGTGGCAGCCCGAGCAATAGATGCTGGTGACATTGTTATAGATGGTGGTTTCGTAATCCATGTACGAAGCCGGGAAATTCAAACTCTGGCCTACGGTGACGTCCGCGGGCGCCACCAAGGTCACCGATGTCGCCGACGCGGCGCCGGTGGCATTGGCCCAATTCGTGATCCAGGTCGTCAAGATCTGACCGCAGGCGCTCGGATCGGCAAGCCAGCAGTTATGCCCGCCCGACACCTTGGTCACCATCAAGGAAGTGGAGGGCTGCGACAGATTCACCACGGTGTTGGCCTGGGCATACGCCAGATTCACATCGTCGCTGCGGGCGAAATTCGGCATTTGCGCCGGTGTGGTCGCGTTGTGACACGCGCCGCAGCGATTCTGCCCGCGGATGTTCTGCCACAGATTGAGTTCGAAGGCCTGCACATCGGCGGTTGCCGGTGCCGGTCCGGTGTAGGTCGCGGCACTGCTGGTCGCCGGCGCCTCCAGCGCGGTTGCGGTTGTGGCTGCGCCCCCGCCGCCGCAGGCGGCCAATGCAAGGCTGCCGGCCAGGACGAGCCAGGTGGCAATTCGGGACATGCGAAGATTCCTTTTCATGATACTCATATGCCGTTCAGCCCCGTCATGCAGTAGGCCGCGCTCTGCGCGAAAACCTGCCGCAGGACATAGCCGCTCTGGAACGAGGCGACCATCGTGTTGACCTGGGTCACGTCGCCGGCGCTGGCCGGTGCGCGCAGGCACACCTGCTTGAACACGCGCGTCACCTGGCACGTCGCAAAGGCGGTGGAGTTCTCCAGCTCCTGACCCAAAGCCTTCGCGCCGTTGCCGCTGCCCGGCAGGCTCGCGCTCCAGCCAAGAACCTGGTTCGGTCCGCTGCGCCAGCGATTTTCCCAGGCGTCATCCATGGTCGAGAACCCTTGCGGAAAGTTGGTGTTGTTGATGTGGTACTTCGGCTGCACCTGGCCGGCCGTGTAGACGATCTGCCCCGTGGTTGCGGCGCTGGTGGTGTCGGTATTGCTGAAGTTGTAGTACGCGAAGGCCTGCGCCATCGGATCCATGCCGCTGTGGCAGCCGATGCAATTGTTCAGGAACAGCGTGCTTACCCCGCCCGGACTGCGCGTCACGTCCTGGCGGATGCGGTCCGGCGGTCGCGTGGTGTCCATCACGGTCTGCAGGTCGCTGCACAGGTGGTTCATCATCGTGAAGCGGAACATGGCGCGGTTGGTGCCGTTGATGAAGAAAGCGCTGGCGGCACCGCGCGTGGTCAGCACACCGGCAGTCGCCGTGGATGGCACCCCGGTCAACGCCGACTGCGTGCTCGACACCAAAATGGTCTTGTTCGATAGATCCGCGCCGTTGGTGTCCATGGTCGTGTACATGTTGTTGTTGTTCGGCGAGTAAGCCGGCGCGCCCGAGGCTGAGCTGCCGATATAGATGAGATCGGCACTGAGCAGGGTATTGAACGGCACATCGTCCCGCACCATGCCGACCACCGTGGCCACGTAGTCGTTGAGGGGGGCGAACACCGTCTGATCGCGATTCGTCCACGGCATCGCCATGTTGCGAATGGTGTTGTTGTAGAACGCCGGATCCTGAGTCGCGATGAGTGCGGCGGTGACCGGGTCGCCGGCCGCCATCATTTGCTGCAGCTGCGAGGTGCTCGGGGGTATGCCGGCGATGCGGCTATACATGCGCGTTGCCTGATCGGCGGTGGGCGCGGCGGCTGTCGCGATCGAGGCCGCCAGCATCAAGCTGGCTGCTGCCAAAGTTGCCATCCCGTTCTTCATGATCACTTGCACTTCCGTGAGTTGCGGTTTTGACGTGACGGGACTATACGCATGGGAAATCCCGCTCAGGAATGTCTCATCTGACAGACGTCGGTGATTCGCGACAGTACCGGAGGGCTATTTTCGGACCGTATCCTGCGTCGCAGTTCGCGCATCAAGCATGCCAATGACACAGAGAAACGCATGCAGCGAACTTCTTCTGTGAGTGCGTTAACAGTATGGGTGCACGACATGGACCGAAGATGCGGTGGCGCGGGCAATAAGTTCAGTCACATCGAACTTGCCGTTCGAATTCACACTTGGATACGGAACATGAAGATTTTCTCGAAAAGCGACTCAGGTCACGCATCGCGCGCGCTTGCGGCAGCGCTGCTTGGTCCGCTGTTGCTTTTTGGCTGCAATTCCGCGCCCACCGGTCACGCGCCGGGACTCGCCGGCGGCGAATCCTTGACGCCCGGCGTCACGAATTATCCGCTTGCGTACATCAAACGGCCGGTGCCCAAGACCGATATCGATGTGCGCGACTTGATCACCTCCACCACGGGCGGTGATTTGTACGTGCGCGCGCAGGCCAGCGCCGGCGGCTTGGAAACCAACGTCACGTCCTCGATCACCATGGGCAAGGGCGATGTGCGCGATCTCGATGTTTCACCCGACGGCACGAAACTGGTGTTCTCGCTGCGCCTGCCCTTGAATCCGGCACTGCAGAACACGGATCCCAAACAGCCCAACTGGCACATCTATCAGTACGACGCCGCCACCAAGGCAGTGACCCAGCTGACCAATGACGACATCACCGCCGGCCACGATGTCGGTGCGCATTATCTTGCGGACGGCCGCATCGTGTTCTCCTCCTCCCGTCAGTTGGCGACGCAGGCCATCCTGCTCAACGAGGGGCGGCCGCAATATCAGGCGCAGACCGACGACCGTCAGCAATCCATCTTCCTGCTGCACGTCATGAATGCCGACGGCACCAACATGCAGCAGATCAGCTTCAACACCAACCACGACTTCGACCCGTCGCTGCTGGCCAACGGTCAGATCGTTTTTTCCCGCTGGGAAGTGGTCAACGGCATGGACCAAATGAGCCTGTTCACCTCGAACGTCGACGGCAGCGGCGAACAACTGCTGTACGGCGCCAACAGCCACGCCACGGGTGCCAACATCGCCGGCACCAATGACAACGTCATTCAATTCCTCAATGCACGGCAGCGGGCGGACGGCAAGATGATCGCCATCGACCGGCCGTTCTTGAACACCCAGCTCGGCGGCGACATTTTGCTGATCGATACCGCCAACTATGTGGAGATCAATCAGGCGAGTTCCCCTCCCGGCACCACGACGACACCGGGTCAGGTGAGCGCCACCACTCTCGGTGTCACGACCGACCAGAACATGCCTTCCTTGGGGGGACGGTTCTACTCTGCCTACCCGCTGTACGATGGCACCAACCGCATGTTGGTGAGCTGGTCGCCCTGCCTGGTCACGGTCTCGAACACCACGCAGATTTGTACCAGCGCCAATACCGCCGGCACCAATGTCGTGTTGGCACCGCCGCAGTACACGCTCTGGATATACGACTTTGACGCCGGCACCTTGAGCCCGGTGCTCGGCGCCGACGCGGGCATGATGGTGGTCGAACCGGTCGTGATGCAGTCGCGCACCCCGGTACCGGCCTTCCCGCCCGTACCGACCCTCACCACGGCCCAACAAAACATGGTCGCCGCGCAAACGGGGTTGCTCGACATCAGCAGCGTCTACGACTTCGACGGTGTCGATACCGCCGTGCCGGACATCGCCGCCGTATCGGATCCGACGCAGGCCGCTTTCTATTCCCGCCCGGCACGCTTCATCCGCATCGAAAAGGCGGTGGAAATACCCTCCGAGAAGGTGCGCAAGATCAGTGCGTCTGCCTTCGGTCCCGCCGGCATGGGTATGCGCGAGATCTTGGGCTATGCACCCATCCAACCGGACGGCTCGGTGCAAATCCAAGTGCCGGCCGATGTGCCCTTCACCATCGATGTGCTCGATGTGAACGCGCGGCGCATCAGCACGCAGCACCAAAGCTGGCTGCAGCTGGTTCCCGGCGAGATCAAGAGCTGCAACGGCTGCCACAGCACCACGAAAATGACCTCGCACGGGCGGGCCGGCCTGACGACCGCGGCGAATGCGGGCGCACCCACCACGGGAGCGCCGTTTCCCAACACCAATCCGAACCTATTCGCCAACGCCGGCGAAACGATGGCGCAGACCCTTGCGCGGCTCACCTGCGGCACCAATCCGCCGGTGGTGTTGTCGACCGGCTGCTCACAGATGCTGAGCACCGATGTGATCTACAACGCCACCTGGACCACCGGTGTTACCCTGCCGAATGGCGACGTCGACGCGCCGGTCTCATATACCTATGCCGCACTCAACGAAGCGCCGCCCACCAACGGCAACTGCGCCCCGTGGACCGCGCAATGCCGGATTACCATTCATTACGCTTCGGCGGCGTTGATGAGCCAGCCCTTCCTGCAGCAGATGTGGAACCTCACGACGCGCATGGGGACCGTCAATGGCGCGCCGGCCGCGGTGACCTGCACCAATTGCCACAACACCCTGTCGGCAAAAAGCGTGGTACAAGTGCCGGCGGGACAGCTGGATCTGACCGGCAACGCATCGACCGTGGACACGACCGTGGTGACTTCGTATGAAGACCTTCTGTTCCCTCACGACGAGCAGACGCTTAATATGGGCCTCTTGGTCAACGTGATGGTCCCGGGCACCGGGGGAACAACGATGCCGGTGACACTCACGCCCGTCATGGTGGCGGGCAGCGCGATCGCCTCGCAGCAGAACTTCCTGTCGAAGTTCGACGGGGTCGATCACGGTGTTACCGTGGACCACACGGGCTATCTATCAGCAGCGGAGCTTCGCTTGATTTCAGAATGGCTGGACATTGGCGCGCAGTACTACAACGATCCATTCGTAGCGCCGGTTGCGAACTGATGTGATGCGACGTCTGCTCGCGCTACTGCTGTTGCTGCAGGCGTTGTATGTTGGAACCGCGCAAGCCAAGCGCCCCCTGCTACAACTGGTCGTCACGCAGCCTTATATCGAGATGCGCAGCGGACCCGGGCGCGGCTACCCCGTGACCTACGTCGTAGGCCGTGATGAGGTGGTCACGGTGTTGTTCAGCCGTACCGACTGGTACAAGATTCGCGCCTCGGGCGGGCAGGAAGGCTGGACGCGCCGCGCCGACCTCGCGGAGACGCAGATGATCTCCGGAGAAGCTGCGCCCATTCCGCCCTATCCGGATTTCACCACGCATCGCTGGGAAGTGGGCGCAGGCTACGGCGTCTTCAACCATGAGAATCTGGCGACCGCATGGGGCGACTTCGCATTGACGAACAGCCTCGATGCCGAGTTGGTCGTGCAGCAGGCGTTCGGCACCATCGACAACCGCTACATCGCCACCTTTGGTCTGCGCCACACGTTTCTGCCCGACTTCAAGTGGATCTCACCCACCGCAGGCATCGGTTTCGGCTATCAATATGTGCAGGATCGGGAACCCCCTGCGCCGCTGCAGAAGAGCAACCAGTTGGCCTACATATCCCTGGGATTACGCGGTTTCATCACGCGACGCTTCATGTGGCGCGCCGACTGGCGCAAGTATGAAGTGTTCACCAATCAAAACCAGAACGAGGAACCGGACGAATGGAAAGTCGGCTTAGCAGTGTTCTTCTAGCAACAGTGGTAATACTGTCCGGCTGCAGCTGGTTCCATCGAGGCGAAAAGGCTCCCGCCGAGGTCGTCGCCGAAGAACCGCAGGGTGAGCCGTCGATCGTGGAACCGCAGGTACCGCGCCGCGAAATCAAGACGCCGAAGATCAAGGCCAGGGATTTCGAGATCGGCGGCTACTACGGCGCGCTCAGTATCCAGGATTTCGGTACCAACCCGATATACGGCATCCGTGCCGCCTACCACGTCACCGAGGACATCTTCCTGGAGGGATTTCTGGCGCGCTCGAAAGCCGGAACGACCAGTCTGGAGGACGTGTTTCCGGATATTACGGTGGTGAGCGACTCTGGGAGACACTTCACGTATTACGACCTCGACCTGGGCTACAACGTACTTCCAGGCGAGATTTTTCTCGGTCGGGGGCGTGCGTTCAATTCCGCCCTGTATGCAACTTTCGGCCTTGGTGATGTGAAATTCGCCAACAAGGATCAATTCGCGCTGAACTTCGGTGCCGGTGAACGCCTGTTGATCACCGATTGGCTGGCGGTGCACTTGGATGTGCGCGATCACGTGTTCGAAACGGACTTGACCGGCCGCACCAAGAATGTTCACAACATCGAAGCCACCTTCGGCTTGACGGCTTTCTACTGATCAGGAGGACAGATCTATGAACAACTCGACCGCCAACATTTTCAAGCGCTGTGCGCTCGCTGCCATCGTGATCGCCTCAGGTGCGTTCGCGGCGGATGCCGGCGGCCCCGCCCCCGCCTTCACCCTCACGGACCTCAGCGGCCAGCCGGAAGCCTTGAGCCAATACAAAGGACAGGTGGTGATGGTGAATTTCTGGGCGACATGGTGCGGTCCGTGCCAGCAAGAGATGCCGCTCTTGGATCAGATGTACAAGAAATACAAGCCAGCCGGCTTCACGCTCATCGGCGTCAACGTCGACAAGGAAGCCCCGGCTGTCAAGGAACTGCTGGCCCGTAAGCCGGTGAGTTTTCCGGTGCTCCTCGATCCCGCCAATCAAGTCAGCAAGGCCTACCACGTGGATGAGATGCCGAGCTCGGTCATCGTCGACCGAAAGGGTCAAATTCGTTACATCCATCGCGGCTACAAGCCGGGAGATGAAAACGAGTACCAGGATCGGATCCGCCAATTGATCCGCGAGTAGCCATGAATACCGCCATGAAGCTCGCAGTGATCGCCGCGATGCTGCTGCAGGGAGCCTGCAGCATCCAGCCCTGGGTCAAGCCCTATGAGCGCGATCGTTTGGCGGACCCCATCATGTCCTGGGATCGCGACGTGATATCGGGCGCGTATGAGGACCATATCTACGAATCCCGCGAGGGATCGCGCGGCGGCACCGGCGCGGCCGGCGGCGGCTGCGGTTGCAACTGAGGCAACCGCGGATCTCGTGATGTCCAAGACTTACCGCATCGTACGCTTAGGTTTGGTCGCGACCTTCCTATTGGCACGGCCCGGCGGCAGCGCGGTGCTGCCCGACGATCGCGCCGACATCTTCTACAGCGACTACAAAGGCGGCGGCATGGACATCACCGGCGAGTCGGTGCTGGTGCGCAAGAAGTTTTCCGAGAACTTCTCGGTGGAGGCCAATTATTTCATCGACAAGGTGAGCGGCGCCTCCATCGACGTTTTAAGCCAGGCCAGCGTCATCAAGGATGAACGCAAGCAGAAGAATATTTCGCTCGACTACATTCACGACAAGACGCAATACAATTTTTCCTACACCGACAGCGCCGAGCGCGATTACACCTCGAATACCCTGCACTTCTCCTTGAGCCAGGACATGTTCGGCGATCTGACCACGGTCACGCTGGGGTTCAGCGACAGCCGCGACAAGGTCGGCGAAAACGACGGTTCCGCGTTCGTACCGAGGGTGGTGTGGCTGGGCCACGCCGAGAGCCGCAGCTATCAGGCGGGCGTGTCGCAGATCGTGACCAAGAGCCTCATCACGGGCGTCACCTTGGAAGTGATCACCGACGAGGGCTACCTCGCCAATCCGTACCGATCGGTTCGCTACCTGGACCCGACCGCCGCATTGGGCTACAGCCTCGGGTCGCAAGTCTATCCCAACACCCACACCAGCACGGCAGTCGAGGGTCGCGCCAAGTACTTCCTGCCGTATCGCGCTGCGGCATCGGTATCCTATCGTTACTTTTCCGATACGTGGGGCATCCACGGCAACACCATCGAGCTTGGCTACACGCAGCCGATATCCAACCTCTGGATTCTCGAGGGCCGGTTGCGGCATTACAGCCAAAATCACGCCATTTTCTACAGCGACTTGTTTCCCTACGCCGACTCGCAAAACTTCGTTGCGCGCGATCAAGACCTCGCGGCGCAGACCAACAACACCATTGGCTTCAAGGCGACCTACGCCTTCCTGCCGGACGGCTGGAAGATCTTCAAGCGCGGCACCGCCAGTCTCGACGTGAGCCATATCCAGTTCAAGTACGACGACTTCCGCAACATCAAGTACTACAACGACACCCCTTTGGGCGGAAATTTCGCACCCGGCGCCGAGCCTCTCTATAGCTTCGGCGCCACGGTGTACCAGATCTACATCTCGATGTTCTTCTGATCCCGGAGGAACAACCCGCGCCACCATACGAGCAGCATCGGCGCCAGCGCCGCGGCGATGGCCAGCGTATCGGCCACCCAGTCCCAGAAGTCCATGTCCCGATGCACGAGCGGCGTCCCCTGAACGATTTCGATCAGCGCTCCGAACGCCGACAGGATCGCACCCAGCAGAAAAATGTTGTCGCGGGGAAAAGCCGCCGCCGCAAGACCCGTCAAGGTGTAGAAGGCGATGAAATGTTCCGCTTTGTCCCAAGGGACGAGTTGCACCGCACGGGCGGGCGGAATGACCGCACTGTAGAAGGTGAAAGCCAAGGCGGCGAAGAAGACGAGACGCGCAAGGCGGACCAAAATCGATGTGTTGAGCACGACGCTTCCAAAGCACACATCATAACAAATGGCACGGCACCGCCATTTCCTGACATATTTGGCACCCGTTCAACGTTGGAGCGCCCATGCAAAAACACTCCGCCCCGTCCATGGTCTCACGTCGTCAGGCACTGCGCGGGCTGGCTGCCGCTGCCGGCATCGCGGCCGCCCTTAGCCAACGAGCGTCACGTGCCCAAACGCCGGGCGCCGCGGCGCGGGGTGCCCAATCTCCGCATCTCGATGTCAAAGACCCCTCGGCCATCGCCGTCGGTTACGTAGAAGACGCCGCGAAAGTCGACCCGAAGAAATACCCCGCCTACTCGCAGGGCTCGAGTTGCGAGAACTGTCTGCAGTTGCAAGGTACCGCGGGTGCCGCTTATCGTCCCTGCACGCTGTTTCCGGACAAGCTGGTGGCAACGGCCGGCTGGTGCAGCGCCTGGACGGCCGAGATGTAATCGTTCCGAACCTTCACGCCGATTGCGGGAAAATCGACGAAAAATCCGTCGATGCCGCGATCGAGAAAACGGCGGATCTCGGCTTCCAGATTGCCGTGTGCCGCGCGATCGGCACCGACGCGCAAATCGTCCGGAAGAAATTCGTTTTCCGCGCGAAACGTCCACACGTGCACTTTGAGATCGGCGGCATGCGCCGCGTCGACGGCCGCCGGTGTCGCCAGGGACTTGGCAATACCGATGGCATTGGCGTAGGTCGCGGTGGCGGCGGAGTCACCCACCGCATGTTCCAACAACTGCACCAACGGCAAATCGGTCATGTGGCGTAGTTGCCGCAGATTATTGGGATCGAAGGACTGAATGAAAACCGGACGGTCGGCCGCGGCGTAATCATAGCGGCGCAAGGTATTCAGCAACTCCAGTTCGAACGGCAGACCCAGCGATGCGAAATGCGCGGGATGTTTGGTCTCTGGATAGACGCCGAGGAGCCGGAAGTCGCCGCCCCGCGCCCGGGCAGCTCGCTGCTGATTGGTGTCGATGACCAGCTTCATGATTTCATCGAAAGTCGGCACCGTGAAGCGGCCGTCGAACGCGACATTCTGCGGTCGCAGTTCCGGCAGACGCTCACGTGCCCGCAAGGTTTTCAATTCCGACAACGTGAAGTCTTCGGTAAACCAACCATCCATGGTCTCGCCATCGATGACCTGTACGCGGCGCCGCGCCGCGAACTCCGGATGTTGAGCAACATCGGTGGTGCCGCCAATTTCATTTTCATGGCGCGCAACCAATACGCCGTCCCGGGTCACGACGAGATCCGGCTCGATGTAGTCGGCGCCCTCTTCGATCGCCAATCGATACGACTCGATCGTATGCTCGGGACGTTCACCGCTCGCACCGCGGTGCGCAATCACGACTACACTGGACATTCGGCACCGATTGGAAGGCGGGCCGCGATTTTAACGCGTTCAAGCGCGTGATGTTGACCAGCCGGTGTTAAGCCCGGCGGGACAGGGCACAGCGCGGCCACTGTGCATTCTCGTGGCCGCGCTGTGCCTTGTCCCACCGGGCAAAACTTAAGGCGGCGGCGTCAATATCGAATCGCCGGGCTCGTGAGCCGACATCAAGCTGTTCGTGCCGGGAATCCACGGTTGGCTTTGCTGAACCAGCCCCTCGCCCCAATCCGCGCGCAGCGACGTGGGTTCCGCCGCAAACGCGGCCCCGATTGCGAACAGCGCCGCCGTCGCCATCGTAACTTTTCGACGGGTCATGTCGCCATTCCCCGCGACTTAAGCCAGATCTGGGGGGTTGGTCGGCGGGTTATCGAACGCCAGGCGATCTGGCGGGTTGGTCGGCGGATTGTCGAACGCCACCCGATCCGGCGGGTTGGTCGGCGGATTGTCGAACGCCACTCGATCCGGCGGGTTGGTCGGCGGGTTATCGAACGCTAGGCGATCCGGCGGGTTGGTCGGCGGGTTGTCGAACGCCACCCGATCCGGCGGGTTGGTCGGCGGATTATCGAATGCGAGCGCCGCGCCGGCCAATGCACAGCCTGCGACCAAAGCGACTAGACTAATCTTCATATGAATGCTCCTGTGATGAATACAAAGCGCAAAGTCGAAGCACGCAGAATTGCGGCTTCATTGGTATAAGCGACATTTGGGTGCGATTCCCCTCACGCCGCCCCGCGATGTATGCTTAAGGGAAAACCTTAGCGGTCGGAGGGGCGGCAAGCTGTGTGTAGGTAAACGACGACGATGCAAGTGCCCGCCAATTTCACGCAGCTGCTGACCGACTGGCATTCCGGTCAGCCCAAAGCTTTGGACCGGCTCACCCCGCTCGTGTACGACGAGTTGCGCAAACTGGCGCGTGGCCACATGCGCGCCGAGCGCGGCAGCCACACGTTGCAGGCCACGGCGGTGGTGCACGAAGCCTTCCTGCGCCTCGTGCAAGCCAATGTGCCGCTGCAGGACCGCGCACATTTCTTCAGACTGGCTTCGCGGCTCATGCGCCACGTGCTGGTCGACCACGCCAAATCACGGTCGCGGGTCAAACGCAATGCACCCGACAACGACGCGCCCGCAAGCCCCGACGAGGCGGCAGCGCGGGTCGATGTCGATGTCGTCGCGCTCGACGCTGCGCTCGAGAGACTCGCGAAGCTCGAACCCCGTCTCGCACAGGTCATCGAACTGCGCTATTTCGGCGGCATGACCTACGATGAGATCGCGGCTGCAGTGAGCACATCCGTGGCGACCGTGGATCGCGACATCCGGCTGGCACGTGCCTGGTTGCTGGATGAGATCGAAGGCGAGGGCCACTTCTCGAGATGAAGTACGCCCGCTGGCAGCGAATACAATCCCTCTTCGATCGATTTGCCGATGTCGCGGAACCCGACCGTTCGGCACAGCTGGCGGCGCAGTGCGCCGACGATCCCGAGCTGCGCGCGTCGGTCGAGTCGCTGTTCAAGCGCGATGACAAGCGCGATGATCCGTTGCTCGATGCCATCGGCGCCGCCGCCGAATCGCTGCTCGAGGACCACCGCGATCGGCTCATCGGCACGCGTGTCGGCGCCTATCGCGTCGTGTCGATTCTGGGACATGGCGGCATGAGCACGGTCTACCGCGGCGAACGCGATAACTCGCAGTACCAGCAGACCGTTGCGATCAAGGTGCTGCAGCATGCCGTGCTGCACCCGCGCCTGCGCAGCAGGCTGCACAGCGAGCGGCACATACTGGCGACGCTCGATCATCCCTCGATCGCGCGTTTGATCGACAGCGGAGAGCTCGACGACGCGACGCCCTATCTGGTCATGGAGTACGTCGACGGCGAGTCCATCGATTCATATTGCGACGCCCGCACGCTGTTCATCCGCGAACGCATCGAACTGTTCATCGAAGTATGCGCGGCGGTGCACTACGCGCACCGCAACCTCGTGGTCCACCGCGACATCAAGGCATCCAACATTCTGGTGAGCGGTGAAGGCGCGCCGAAACTGCTCGACTTCGGGGTTGCCAAACTGCTGGCCCCGGAAAGCCTGTCGCACACGCTGCCCGTCACCCGGCTGCAGGAACGCATTCTCACACCGGAGAACGCGGCTCCCGAGCAGGTCCTGGGGCGCCCGATCACGACGGCAACCGACGTTTACGCGCTCGGGGTGCTGCTGTACCAATTGCTCTCGGGGCGCTCGCCCTATCGCTTGCTGAGCTACAGTCAGCTGCAGTTGGAACGCGCCATCTGCATGGACGATCCCGCACGGCCGAGTCAGATGGTGGTGTCCAAATTGCGCGGCGAGTCCGACGCCGATCGCAGCCGCATTTCCGACCGGCGCGGGCTCTCGCCGCAACGCTTGCAGGCGCGTCTGAGCGGCGACCTGGATGCCATCGTGTCCATGGCCATGCGCAAGGAGCCCGATCGGCGCTACCCATCCGTGGAGGCTCTCGCAGATGACCTGCGCCGCCACCTGCAGGGTGAGCCGGTTCGGGCCCGGCATGGCGATTGGCGCTATAACGCCGCCAAGTTCGTTCGGCGGCACCTCTTTGCGGCGGTGATTGTCGGCGCACTGTTCGTCGGCCTGGCGGTCATTGCCGGCGTGACGCTATGGCAAAACCACCGCATCAGTCTCGCCCGCGATGCCACCGCGCAGGAGCGCGACCGTGCCCAGCAGGTCTCGAGCTTCTTGGTCGACGTCTTCTCTCAAGCTGATCCTTATAACGCACAAGGCAAAGAACCCACCGCCAAGGATCTGCTCGATACCGGAGCCGAGAAGATATCCGCCAATGCAAACCTGCAGCCCGAGGTCCGCGCACAACTTCTCGAGAGTATCGCGCTGGCTTACCGCCACCAGGGACAGACCGAACGCGCGATCAAGCTGTTCGAGAAAGCGGTCAGCATCCGCCGCGAATTGCACCCGACCAACAACCGTGACCTGGCCGCGGCGCTGGCCAATCTCGCCCGCGCACTGGCCGACGGCGGATTCTTCGTTTCGGCCGAGGCCTACCTGCAGCAGGCCATCGAGCTGATGCAGGCGGATGATCCGGACTCGCTCGAGGCCGCCGATATACTGGTGCAATACGGGCACCTCGCCCTGAACGCAAAGAGCGACCCGACCCGTGCGCATGTGCTTTTCAGCCAGGCACTCGCCATCTACCGGCGCCTTCCCGGCGACCAACATGTCTCGATCGCGGCGGCTCTCAGTGCTCTCTCCGCCACTGCCATTTGGTCGGGAGATTTCGTGGTCGGCGAACAATATCAGCGCGATGCGCTGTCGATTTTTCGCGCCACCGTCAACCGCAACCACCCCGACCACGCCGTGGCGCTGGCAAATCTAGGCTACATCCTCACCCAGCGCGGGAAATACGCAGAGGCCGAACAATCGCTGAACGAGGCGCTCGAAATCGAACGCAACGTATTTGGCGCTGACGATATGGGCGTGGCTTCCATGGAGAAGGATATCGGCACCCTGTATGGGCGCGAAGGCGAACTGCGCCGCGGCATGGACAGCACCGAGGATGCCGTGCGGATCGCGACCAAGCGGCTTGGGGCGGCGAGCTACATGCGAGGGTACTTTCTCGGTGCGCTGGCGCATTTGAAACTTCTGGCGAATGACCTGAACGGCGCGCAAGCGGACGTGCAGGAGGAACTCGCCATCTTTGATAAGACCTTGGCCAAGCGGCATCTGTACGTGGCCTCGGCGCGCTACTTGCTCGGCGAGGTTTACCTGCGCCGCCGCATGCTGCCGGACGCCGAGGCGCAGCTGCGTACCGCCGTGGACATCGACACCGCACTCGCCGGCCCGGACAATTGGCAAACGGCGCGCAGCCAGGCAAGTCTTGCCTGGATTCTCATGCAGGCAGGCAAGGACGCCGAGGGCGAGCCGCTGCTGGTGGCGGCGCAAAGCCGCTTGCAAGCCACGGTCGGCCCGCAGCACCCGGACACGCAGCAGGCCACTGCACGATTGGTACAGTATTTCCGGGAACATCATCGTGAAGAAGATGCAACGCATTTGCTGCTGCTCAGCGAGAAACGCTAGTTGCGAAACGCACCCAAGGCGCTTGGCGTCTGCAGCCACCGTCGATCTTGCTGTAGACTGCGCGCAATAATTTTGAGGAGTCCTAGATGCTGAACAGAAAAACTCCCGTTGCGCTGCTGTTGTCCGTCCTTCTCATCGCTGCGGCCGCCGTCGGCATCGCGCGTGCCGGAGCGCGCGAAGAGGGCCGCTTGTTGACGGCGACCGAGGTGCTGGAGGATATCTCTGCGATGCCGGATGTACGGCTGCCCGACACGCTGCTCGCGCATGCCTACGGAATTGCCGTCATTCCCGATGTCACCAAGGTCGCGTTCATCTTCGGCGGTCGCCACGGCAACGGTGTGTTGGTGGTTCGCGACAAATTGAACGGCCCTTGGAGCAACCCTTGCTTCGTGTCGTTGACGGGCGGCAGCTGGGGTTTTCAAGCGGGCGCGCAATCCTCCGACATCATCCTGGTGTTCACAACGAAGAGGGGGATCGAGGGCATCGCCGGCGGCAAGATCACGCTGGGCGCCGACGCCTCCGTCGCCACCGGGCCGGTGGGCCGTCAGGGATCCGCCGCCACCGACATCACCTTCAACTCCGAAATTTATTCCTACGCGCGGACCCGGGGTTTGTTCGGCGGCATCGCCGTCGATGGCAGCGTGATCTCGATCGACCGATCGGCAAACGCATCGCTGTACCACAGGAGCGGCATCACGGCGACGGAGATCTTCGCCGGCCAAACGCCTGTGCCTCCGCCCACAGCGCAGCGCTTCCTGCAGCGCTTGGCTGAAACGACGCGCACCTCGGTTCGGGCATCGTCACCGGATGCCCCGCCGCCTCTGCAACCGGCGCCCGGCAATCAAGCGGCCGCCGCCGAGCCGGCGCGCACCTATCCGTTGGACGAGGCGAAGAAGCCGCACTAGCCTTGCCGCGCGCACAAGCAGCGCGGCAAGGACCGGACGTTCAGTCCGTTTCCTCCACGCTGAGCACGCTCGCTCCGAAGACATTCGAACAGCGGCGCGCCACTCCCATGTCGCGCTTGCCCGCGGTGCTGCTGCATTCCGTTTGCTTCAACGCGGACGACAACGTGGCCGCCTGGCCGATGCTCGCGACTGCTGCCGCGGTCGGCTGAATTTTCTCGAATGGGCCGGACCGACTGACGTATTGCGCCGGCAGTGCCAGACTCGAGAAATCGCGCGGTGTTTCCGTGATCATCACCATCAGATGATCGGTTCCCTTCGGACCGAGCGCCGTGACGCTCCAATCCTTGCGCGGCAGCTTGATTTGCTGATTGGCGGCAATGCTGTTGGCCGAGTCGAGTTGATTGGGGAACAACAGATAAAAGCTGTCGGGTGTGGTGCCGCGGTAAAACACGTACACGTAGCCGTCGCGCTGCGAGCGGATGGATAGCTCGAGATTGGCGCCGATTTTCAAGGTGGGCGCGGCCAGCGTTGCATCCACCGCCCAGCGATCGTCGCGTTGGTTGTAGATATCGGTCAACGCCGCCACGACGTTGGCCGAGGCGCCCGGGGCGGGGGCTTGAGCGGCAGGACCCGAGGCTGGTGGGGATGGGGGCGCAGGAGCGCCCGTCGCAGCGGGCGCTGCCGCTGCCGGGGGCACGCTCAGCGCGGCAGGGGGCGCCGGCGGCGCGCTGCCCGCATCCGCCATCGAGGGCACAAGGCCTGCGTTGCCGGCCAGCGTGGCGTGCTGGCGGGATGAGTCCTCCTGGGTCTTGTCCAACCGCGCCTGGACGCAATCGGTGAGTTCCTGCATCGAGAGCGAGCCGCTGTGGTCGCTGTCCACGGCACCGCCGTTCAAGCATTGCTCGAAGTTGTAGGTCATGGCACCGCCCTTCGAGGTATCCCACGCGACCTCGTTGTTGCGTGCCGCCGCGAGGATCACGACATTGTTGTCGGTGGTATGGAAATCCACACCGCGCGCCGCGGCAAAGGTGCCCTCGTTGACGGCGGCAGAGCACTGCGGGCTGGACGCCTCGGGACTGAATTTGGCCCGCATCTGCGCCGTCAACGAACGTGTACCGGCCGCCTGTGCCACGCCGCCGGAATGACACGAGTCGAGCATCACGATGGTCTTGTCGGCCTTGGCGCTCAAGGGTTTGATCATGTTCGCGAACTCGGTGTTGCTCACGACCTTCATGTCCTGCATGACGATGCTTTCCGTGCATTGATTGGTCACCCTGTTCAGGTAACGCGCGCCATGTCCGGAGAAATAAACGTACAGCTTGTCTCCCGGCAGCATGGCTTGATCCATGGCGGCGAAGGCTTCTTTCAGCCCGTCGCGGGTGACCTGCTGCTCCGAGAGTTCGACGATGTTTTCCGGCGGCACACCGAAACGGCGCGCCAGTTCGATGCCGAGCTTGCGGTCGTTGAGCACGCCGGGCAGCGGACTGCGTTGATATTCCGATACGGTGATGATGAGCGCGTGATTCGACGGCAGCGCGGGCGGAAACTTGAAGTCCGGCTTCACGTCGCGGATTGCCGAAGACATGATCTGGTTGTTGTTACCCGACTGACGGCCGTCGGGCAGCTGGGTCAGGGGCGATTTCTGCACCGCCGGTGCGGCCTGTTGCGCAGGTACTGGTGTTGCGCCGATTGCCGCCGCACAGCCAAACATCAGAATCGGATTCATCCTGAAGCGAAGTATCGTCATTGTTTCTCCCTCGTTTCGAGCGACGCAGCCGTGATGATCGATTCAGCCAGCGAGAATTCACAGCCGCCGGCCGGCGGCGCTACGTCCACCCAGCATAATTGAAGTGTGCTCGCATCGCTCGATGTCGCGCTTTTCCCATCCGATTCAGCACCTTGCACATACCACCGCCATAGCACCCAACCCTGATCGAGCCATCGGCGGCCGAGACCCTGCGGGTCCGGCTCCCACAGCTTATGGGTCGAGCCCTGTTGCACCAGAAGGCTCAAAATCTGCGCGCGCGGCACGCCGGGCGGCAGACATGCGATCTGCAACCGGCCGGCGCGCTCCTCGTGGGTGGCGGCGTATGGTCCGACCCCGGCGATGAAGCCCCGTATGTTGGTATCGAAGAGTTTGGCGAAGGTGAAATAGCCGAGGACCATCGCCGCCGGCACCGACAGATCGACCAAGGTGTCGCTCACGCTCACCGACAACAGCGAGGCGGTGAACAGCACGGCCGGTATGATGAAGAAATATTTGGCGACGGTGAGAGCCTGATCGGTACGGGCGAACAACTGCGCGGAAGCGGCCAGCATCAACAATTCCAACACCCAGATCAGCAGCGGACTCAAGGGCTGCAGGAAGCGGTGGTTCTTGGTGTTGTCCAAGGATGCGGCAAGCAGGTAGATGCCCGGGTATTGCGCGCTGATGGGCGTTGCCTTGAGGTCGTTCAAGATGGGCGCAGTGGAACCCACCAGCACGATCTTGCCGGCAAATTGCTGGAAGAAGCCCGCGTCCTCGTTCTTGGCCGCATCGAGTACCTGTGCGAAGCCGATGGAACGGTAGGGTGTGACTCCCTTGGGCCAATTGATGAGATTGTGCGCATGCTCGGGCAGCCGCCAACCCAGGACTTGGGCCATCCGATAGGGGAGCGAAGGAATCCGATATCCCGCAATCGCTTCGTAACTTCGGTGCCAACGCACCACGTTGTCTGCATCCGGTATCAGATCGACCGTGCCGACGCGCGCGCCCTCATAGATGCTGTTGAAGTAGGGCATGATCATGGCCACCGTCCGCTGGCCGTTCACCTTGCGTGCCGGCGCGGTGGGGTCGCGCGTCGGGAACTTGAGCAGCGACAGCGTGAGTTTGCTGTCCTTGTCGTCGAGCGGATTGAGCCGCAGCGCCGTGAAGAAAGACACGCGGCTCGCGGCGACATACCGGTCGAAATCGGCCTCGCTGGCACGATTGACGATATCCTCATCGGCAAACAAGATATCGAAGACGACGGCGCGCGCACCTGCCGCCTCCAATTTCTCTCCCACCTGCGACAGAACCTGTCGTGGCCAGGGCCACCTCCCGTACTGCGAGCTCATCGCCGCCAGGCTGGTCTCGTCGATATCCAGAACGACGATCTCCGGATCAGGTGGATATGCAATGGGCCGTTGCTGCATCAACAAATCGAAACTCTGATGCGAGAGTTGGTTGTCCAAGGGGCGCCCCAGCAGATTCCAAGCGCCCGCCAACGCAAACACGAATGCCAGCCCCCAGTAGTACGCGTTTCCCAGTCGCATCAACAGCCGCCCGAACGCATCCCGCCAGACGGGGTGGCGCGCAAACAACCACCCCAGCGGCTTCAGCAGCCAATCGGTGATGCCCATCGGCTACTTGCAGGTAACGTTGCCCGTCGCAGGATAGGTGTTGACGCTGACCTGACGCATGCTGACGGCACCGCTCATGGTGCGCAGGCCCCGGGAAAGCGCGTCTGCCTGACTGCTGTCGGACGCAAAGGGCTTCGCACCCGCCAAATCGACGAAGAACAACGGTTGCTTTTCGAATGCCAGAACCGTGACAAGATCGGTGCCGAACGGCGGGGTTACCAAAATGTGGTCTTTCGGATCGGCACCGGGAATCGCCGTCGCGACGCCGTTCGGCAGCATGCGCCGCTCCAAGGGCGACGATGGATAGAGCACCGTCAGATTGCCTTCACTGTCCAAGTCCAGCAGCATGACGAAAGCCGGCTTCTGCAGCTTCACTTCGAACACGAAATTCTCGCACTGTACATACGTATTGCCGCGGCTGGCCGGTTCCGTATCAGCTCGCAAGCCGAGCTTGTCGGCGTCCACCGCCGGCACGCTGCGCGACAGCCAAGCCTGCGCGGCAATGCGCTTCAGCAGCTTCGGGTCGCTCTCCGGGGTGGCTGTGACGGGATCGCCGGCCGGGCCGAGCAGTGCCACGATTCCGTCGCTCTCGTGCGCGACCAGATCGCCGCCCTTGTCGACGACTTGAACCCCGGGGATCGCCGCGATTTTGCCGCGCAGCGCCGCGGATATCCCTTCCAGTCGCACGCGCAGTGACGCGGCGTTGGCCGGCGGTGCCGCGGCTGCCGGGCCGGCCGCGCCCGCGCCCGACACCAGCGTGCTGGCCGTCAGGAAACCAGCAATGCCCACATCGTATTTATCCTCGGAGATGCCCGGCAGCAGCTGCGGATGCTGCTGGATCTCGCGATGTTCCAAAAAGTCGTACATCGCCTGGCGGCCTTCGGAATAGTTGAAGGTTCCCGGGATGAGCTGCCCTTTGAGCAGACGCAGGAACGCATCCGTGAAGGCGCCATGCGGCTGGTTGTCATACGTCGGCCACCGCGCCAGGGCTTCCGGCGAGGACAGATCGTTGCCCACCTCGCTGTCGCTGGCTCCGGAGAGCAGCACCACATGTTGGTAGGGGTATGGCGGCGGCGGCGGCCGCGCGCTCAGCGCGGGAGCGGCAGGCGGCGCGACGTGGGACACCCCCAGATCGCGGGTGTGCAATACCAGGTAGCGGGTTTGGGCGGCGCCGCGCTTCAAGCCGAAGGCACGCACGACCTGGCCGGAATAGCAGCTATCCGACACGACCACGACGAACCGCCCCGCTTCATCGAGATGTTTCAGCCGCGGCAGCAAATCGCGATGTCCGATCACCAATGTCCGCTTCGCGCTTTCCAACGTGTCGCTGTTCAGATCGTAGGGAATCCACGCGCCGGTGGCATAAGGCAGGTCGAAGCTGTTGCCGTCGGCGTTGGCGCTCGTGCCGTGGCCGCTGAAATAAATGAGAAGCGTGTCCCCGGGCGCGCTGCGCTGTTCCAGCGCGGAGATCTCGCCGAGAATGGCGTCATGCGTCGCCTGTTTGTCCACCAGCGTATGCACGTCGGCGGGCGCGAAACCCCACTGCCCTGTCAGCGTTTGTTTCACCGAAACGACATCGATGGGCGGACCGAGCAGCTCGTGCTCCTTCAGTTCGGGATCCTTCAATGCACCGACACCGATCAGCAGCGCCACATTCTTCGCCGCGGCGACGTGGCTCGTCGAAACGCACAGCAGCAGCGCGGCGATCCGCAGCAAGCGCCCGCAAAAGCGCCGGGCAGAGCTCGGGTCCGTCATTTTGGATCCCACGTTCAACACGACCGGGCCATTGTACAGATCAGTTTTTTTCATGCCCCACCCCATCACTTGTGGCCACATCGGCCCTGCTGCTTTATGATTTCCCCCTACGAAGGCTCCGGTAGCAGAGCCGGTGCGTTATGTCACCTAGGGACGCCTGATGCGAATCCATCTCCCCGCATTGCTGGCCGTGCTTGTCTGCGCCGCTCCGTCGCTCGCCGTCGGACAATCCTTGGAACTGGTGCGATCTTACAAGGATTTCGAATCCGCCAAGTCGGCACATAAGGTCTCAGATGCGTTGCGCTATGGCAATGAGGCCGTGCGCCTGACCGAGCAGGCGGGCGACAAGCAGCAGTTGAGTGAACTGCTGCGCAGCCTCGGCAGTTATGCGGCAGAGGAAAGCAAGGATGCGGAGGCCATCGGTTATTACGAACGGGCGCTTGCGCTGGAGCAGGATCGACTCGGTGCGGCAAATCCAGAACTGATTCCGCTGCTCACGGACATGACCGATCTGCAGCTCAAGGAGCAGCACTACGCCCAGGCCGAAGCGCTGCTGAACCAGATTTTGGGAATAGAACGTGCCGCTTACGGCGATCAGCATCCCAATGTCTTGGCGACATTGGCCCGGTTGCGCGATCTGTACCGCGCCACCCATGACACGGCGGGCATCGCCCGGGTCGAGGCGCAGATGCGTCCGCCCGTGGCGGCCACGCGCGACCTGCCGGGGCCCGGCGCGCTCAGGAACCGGCGCTACAAACAAAACGACGGCTTCGCCACCGTGCGCGTCTTTTACGGCACCAATCGCGGCGTGACCGGATCGCAGAAGGCGGCTGAATTTTATGGGGGTGCGCGCGGCGAGCTGAATTTCGGCTACTTGGACGTCACGATCCCGCAGACCCATGTGGAGGCGGATTTGGAAACCCAGCCGCGCTGGGTCGAATATACCCTGGCAACCAGCCAGGCGGAGATGCGCACCCACTATGTACTGCTGGACAAGGTGGTACAGCTGCCCAAGGATGAATTCGTGCGGCAACTTCGCGCACAGATCAGCGCGGCACCCTCGAAGGACGTGTTCATCTTCGTGCATGGATTCAACAACACATTCGAGGATGCGGCGCGTCGGGTCGCGCAGCTGGCCTATGACCTGGATTTCGACGGCACGCCCATGCTCTATAGCTGGCCTTCGCAGGGCAGCACCACGGCCTACTCCGTCGACGAGGCGTCCGTGCAGATCAGCGGTCGCAGGATGGCGGATTTTCTCGATACCGTCATTGCCCAGTCCGGAGCCCGGCACATCCATTTGATCGCGCACAGCATGGGCAATCGTGCGCTGATCGAAGCCATGCAGACCTACCTGGCCAGACGCGCGCCGGAGAATCGCCAGCACATTTTCGGCCAGGTGGTATTCACCGCCCCGGACGTCGATCGCGATTACTTCGTGGATGCAGTGGGGGACCTGAACGCGGCCGCGCAGCGAACCACGCTGTACGCATCGGACACCGATTACGCCATCCGCAGCTCGCAATTCTTCCATGGCGCGCCGCGCGCCGGCACCGCCGGCGATGTCATCGTCAAACTCGCGGGCCTCGATTCCATCGACATGTCCGCGGTACCGGCCGACTCGCTGGGACACAGCTACTTCGCCGCCAATGCCGGCGCTTTGTACGACATGTTCCGCCTGCTATGGCGCGGTGACCCGCCGCCCGCCCGCTGCGGCATGTCCAATGCCGCGTCGGGAATCAATTCCACCGTGTGGCGGTTCGACGCACAGCACTGCAAGGGCGATGACATCCTGGAAGCCGGCGTGATGCTCAAGCGCTTCGGAGATCTGGCGCGCGCCCATGTTCAGGCGAACATCGCGCAGCTCACCGATCCGACACAGCAAGAGCAGTGGAAGCTGATCCTGGACCGGTTGAATGTACTGTTGCCGACGATTCAACTCCCGGTCGGAAACGTCTCCCAATGAAGCGGCTCATCTGTTGGATCGTATGCGTTTGCCTGGTTCAGACACCCATGGCCTATGCCGCCAAGGATAAAGACAAGTCCAAGGATAAGGCCAAGGATGGTGTCGTGGTGCGCGCCTTCGTCAACGATACCTGCATCATTGCCGACGAGCCCTTCTACATGCCGGTGCCGCCGCCCAAGGATGGCGCATCGGCATCCGAAGCGCAGGCGAAATTTCTGCCCCTGTTGGGACTCGTGATCGGCAAACTCGCCGAACTCTACATCAACAACAAGATCAAGAATTCCGCGGATCACTACAAGGCCGGCGTCGCCCGCAAGGACACACGCTACGCGATCAGTTCGGAGATGAACCTGTACCGGGCTGAATTCGAACCGGTGCCGTCGTTGGTCCTCAACGCGACGCTCGGCTGTATGACCATCGTGGCGGGAACCTTCAAACCGGAAGCAACCGAGTGCGTGCAAGCCTACTTGCCCAAAACCTTGTCGCCCGACAGCG
>Ga0116226_10000234_pt1 | contig 45241 bp, 34 predicted proteins | sample S1TSphfallax_FD_89692 | JGI IMG/M metagenome (GOLD analysis project Ga0116226, IMG submission 89692) | Host-associated microbial communities from peat moss isolated from Minnesota, USA - S1T2_Fa - Sphagnum fallax MG | ecosystem: Host-associated > Plants > Peat moss > Unclassified | place: USA... | reverse complement strand
CTCGTACGGCAGAGCCCGCTCGTACCGCAGAACCTGCTCGTTCCGCGGAACCGACTCGTAACGCAGAACCTGCGCCGAAACCACCGGCACCCAAACCGCCGGCGCCCAAGCCCGAATTCAAGCCGGCGCCAAAACCCGCTCCGCCGGAAAAAAACAAAGAGCCGCCGAACGAACATCATCAGGAGCATTGAGGCAGAGCACATCGCGATTCCGCGCCGATCGCGAAAGCCGTCGCGCGCGCTGACACCCCCCCCGGCCGCTGACGCGAAAACTTTAGCGGCTCGATACGAAACCGTGACCGGGCTTGCGAACGTCGAATGTTCCGCATACCCATGGCGCTCAAGCGTGCGCGAATTCAAATAACGGCGCAAAGTTTATTCCTACTATTTCCTCTCGTTCAGGGGCAAGAGCTCCGTTTGACGAAGATCAACCCAATGACAGAGGAACAAGCATGAACATCGTGAAGATTATCGCCGGCGCCGCCGTTTGCAGCTTGGCAGCTTGCGCGAGCTCCGGAACCCATGTGACCGCAGAACAGGCATCCGCCTTCCAAGTGGGCGTGACGACGGAGGCCGATGTCATCGCGAAGCTCGGTGATCCGAACAGCGTGGCAACGAGTCCTGACGGCTCGAAGACCGATACCTACATGCACGTTGCCTCGTCCGCGAACGCCGTCAACTACATCCCGGTCGTGGGCATGTTTGTCGGCGGCGCGAAGTCTTCGACCGAGAGCGTCACGTTCACGTACGACCCCCACCTCATTCTCAAGTCGACGTCTTCGAACCGAACCCAAATGAACGTGAACACGGGCTTGGCGAATCAAAACTAGGCTCGTACAGAACGTCGCACCGAGGGCGGACGGAGCCGCCGCTTACTCAACGGTCTCGGGTTGATGCAGGCCAAGCCCCGTGGCTTGGACTGCACGCGTGCAAGGCACGCCCCGGCCTTCAGTACTTCATGCCGAAAGTCGCGTACCACTCGCGCGGCGCATTATAGGTCCCGTAGACCACACCGCCCGCGATCTGCGGCTGGCCCGTGGTGATGAAGCGCTTGTCGCTGATGTTCGTGCCGCCGACCGTGAACGTCAGCTTGCCGTTGGGCGCCACGATCGATGCCGAGGCATTGACGAGGTCCTCCTTCGGACGTTCGAGCAAGGCGGTGTTCTGCACGTCGTTGTACATCTCGCTGGTGTGGGTGAAGTCGACCCCCAGGCGTAAGGTCGCGCCGTTGGCGAGCTTCGTGTGGGCATCGGGACTCAAGGACACTTTCAATCGCGGTGTCTTGGGTAATTCCGCGCCGGTCGTCGCCTGGGCGTACTGGTTCACCTCGGTGTAGTGCGCGTCCATGTAGCCGAGATTGGTGTTCACGGAGAAATGCGTGCCCAACAAGGACTGAACTTCGACCTCGAATCCCTTGATCTGCGCATTGCCGGCGTTCTGCGTCACCGGTGAGGTGCTCTCCTGGAAAGTCAGCTGAATGCCGTCGTAGTTGCTGACGAATGCCGCAGTATTCACGATCAACTGATGATCGAGCCATTCAGACTTTAGGCCGACTTCATAGGTGCGGTCGATCTCGGGACCGAACGATTGCGCCGGTGATCCGGGCGGCAACGGCGAGGTGAGGCGCGTCGTCCAACCGCCGCTCTTGAATCCCTTCGCGAACGACACGTAGCCCATCGCCTCGTCGGTGAAGTGATACTGAATGTTCACGGTCGGCGTGAACTCAGTGAAGTTTTGATACTCCTTGCCGTAGGGATAGATCTGATACGGATCGTTGGGATTGGAAAATCCCAAGGCCTGTTGGCAGGTGAGGTTGGGAGCGCCCAGAACGGTCGCCGAGGCATTGTAGGGATAGCAATCGTGAATCTTGTAGAAGAAGGAATTCAGATCCTGCTGGCCGCCGATGAAGGACTTGCGATCTTCGGAGATTCGGGCGCCCAAAGTCACGCCGATCTTGTCGGTGGCCTTGTAATCGGCGTGCAGGTAAGCGGCATCCGAGGTCGTGTCCAGCGTGTTCGGACCGTCGATTTGCAGCAAGCCGCCGCCGAAGGTGACGAAGTCGTGGATATAGCCACCCTCGTTGAAGTAGTACAGGCCGCCTACGAGTTTGAGGTTGGAGTCGAGCAGATCGCTGATCGCCTGGAACTCTTGTGAAAATTGGTGCTGCGCTTCGGCGAAACTCAGCTCGAAGAAATCCGCCGGCGAGCCGTCCGCATCCAAGCCGCTCCCCCAATGCAGCCGCCGGGAACTCGTGATCGAGCGCAGTGTGAGCTCTGGATCCACGTTCCACTCGACCGTCGCCGCGGCGCCATAGGAATCCAGCTTGTCGAAATTCACGCCGGTCGCGTAGGTCGTATCGATGTTGCCCGTGTCGTAGACCGCGGGGCCATAGAGGAGCCGGGTCGTGTTCGGGTTCAGATTCGCCTGCCACAACGAGGTGCCGACGTTGGCGCGCGGACCACAGACCAAGGGACTGACTGTCTGACCGGCGAACGGGATGCCGAGCAAACACGCGTTGTAGATGGCGCCAAAGATCGCGGTGGGACCCGAGGTCACGGATTCCAGCACGGTATTGGCCGTAGACGGTTGATCCGTGTGCGTCCAGTCGGCGGTGAACGTTGCCTTGACCGTGTCCGAGACCTTCCACAGCAGCTTGCCACGCACCACTTGTTCGTTCGTGCCCCCCTGCGTATCGAAGGTCTCGTTGCCGGCGGCATGCAGGACGCCGGAAGGATCGGTCACGTAAGGCGAGTCGGACGGGTAAGGGATGCGCTTTTGGTAACCGTCCTGATAGCGGCTGGAGACCGTGAGCGACGTCAGCACCGTGTCGGCGAGCGGGATATCCATGAGCAGCGCGACATCGCGCCGATTGTAGCTGCCGCCGGTCGCCTGACCCTCGATGTTGAATTCGTCGCCGGGCGTGCGGGTGACGATGCTGATCGCACCACCGATCGTGTTGCGTCCGAACAGCGTGCCTTGCGGACCTTTGAGCACCTCGATGCGCTCCACGTCGAGCAGGCTCTGATTCGCGCCCACGGTGCGCGCGAAATAGACACCGTCGACGTACACGCCGACGCCAGGATCGAGGTTGAAGCCGAAGTCGTCCTGCCCGATGCCGCGGATCGACGCCGACAGGACTGAATTAGAACCGGAGAACGGCGCCCCTTGATCGAGGTTGACGTTTGGTATGAGACCGGTCAAGCCATGCAGATCAGTGATGCCCTTGGAACGCAGCGAGTCCTCGGAAAAGGCGGTGATCGCGATAGGCACGTCCTGGACGTTTTCCGAGCGCTTCTCCGCGGTCACCGTGATCTCCTCGAGCACGTTCTGCGTCGCGGGCGCCGCCGCCGCCGCCGGCGCCGGACCATCCGCGTCGGCGGCAGCGGCCAGACTTCCGGCGAGCCCCGCCGAAACGGCGACCAGCGTTACCAAACCATTCCTCACTGCTTGCATCGTTGATACTCCCCGTTGTTATTAAAAAGCCTGCCGGCACAGCGCCAGCAATTCTGCGACTCCCGGAACCAGCAAATGCGGCTGCGCCGTGGCGGGCAGCGCGGCATACGACTCCGCCGTGCCGAGTCCCGTCTGCACCGCGACCGCGAGCGCGCGACCCCGATGGGCCATCGGCACCTCGAGCGAGGGGTCGTCGCCGACGACCGCAAGCTGTTTGAGGGGCACGCCCAGCCGACGGGCGGCACATGACAGGGAGGCGAGCGACGGCTTGCCGACGAGATGGATGCGGCAGCCCGTGAGATCCTTGATCATTGCCGCGATCGCTCGCGAGGTGCCGAGCGAACGGCCCGCTTTGGTCGCGAAGAACATCGCCTGCGAGGCGCTATAGACCTTGGCGCCGCCCCACGCGGCATGGCAGGCCGCCTCGAGAGCATCCATCGTGAACTCGCGATACCAGCCGATCAGCACGGCATCGCAAGTCGGCCGGCCCACGGGCTCGAGCACCTCGAAGCCGGCGGCGAGCAGCGGTTCGCGCAGTCCCGCGCCGCCGAGCGCGAGCACGCGCCGCACACCGTCCCGCTGGAACAATTCGATCGCGCTCGACACGGGCGTCAGCATCGTCGCGGCGTCGACCGGCAGGCCGACGGCCGCGAGACTCATCGCGTAGGCGGTCGGCGTTCGGGTGGTGCCGTTCGTGAATACGACGAACGGCAAGCCACGCTCCCGCAACCACTCGATCATCGCGATCGCACCCGGCAGGGGGGCAAGACCATGATTACTCGGATCGCCGAGCACGAGCGTCCCGTCCATGTCGAACACGAAGCCCGCCACCTTCCCTAAGCGCGCATGCACGGCGTCGGTGCCGCGAACGTAGTCGGCGGCGCGTACGGTAGCGGCCGTCATGGAGGCGAGACCGGCCTGCGCCGACGCAGGCTCACACGACACTGGGGCGTCTTGACGAGCAACTCCGCCAGCGGTGGGCGCTTGGCGAGTTCGCGCAGCAGCTTCTGCAGCGGACGCGTCGCGGGATTGTAGTGGCGGGCCGCGGGGCCGGCGCTCAGCATCGCGTCGACTTGGGCAGCGGGCATCGTCGCACGCAAGAGGAATTCATCATCGTCGATAGCGGCCGGAAAACGGCGGCGTAAGTCCGCCAGTTCCGGCATCGCGCCCTCGGATCGAATCTCGCGGGTCCGTGCCTGGGACATGATCCGATCGAGGACATTGGGTTCGATGGGCGCGGTCGGCCGGCCGAATTTTCCGAGCGCGTAACGGATCACTTGGTCGGGAACCTGCGCATAGCGCTCGGTGCCGAGCAAGTTGTAGAGCGCCTGCGAACAGACCATCTGCGGGAACGGCGTGACCATGATCGGATAGCCGAGTTCGGCGCGCACGCGAATCACTTCCTGGATGAGGTCCGGGTAACGATGTTCCAGCGCGAGTTCGGCGAGCTGGCGGCGCGTGGTGCTGAGCACGCCGCCCGCGAGTTGATGACGCAGGTACGAAGCGTCGTAGTCTTGCGGCTGCCCGGCCGGCAAGTTCTCGGCCCGGCTCAAGGACGTGAAGTAGGCGGCCGCGACGCGCATCAGGCGCGCGTCGACGTCGACGCTGTACCCCAGCTCCCGCAGGTTGGCGAGTACGCGTTCGGCGTCGGGTAGCGAGCTACCGTTGGCGAGCGGCCCGAGCGCCACCTGCAGCGTGCGCGTGCCGAGCTCGGCCGCCACCATGTAGCTGCGCGCGGACAGTCCGATCGTGCAATGCGAGTGCAGTTCGAGCGGCTTGGCGCCGAGTTGCGCTCGTAGCGCCGTGATCAGGCTACGCGCCCGCTCCGCCGTCAACAATCCGGAAGGATCCTTGATATAGATGCGATCCACGTGCGGCGAACGCGCAAGCTCGCCGCCGAGCGTCGCATAGAAAGCGTCCGTGTGTACCTCGCTCAGGGTATACGTGAGGGCGGTCACGATCTCCCTTCCCCCGGCGCGACGCACCATGGCGGCCGATTGCAATAGCGCGGCCGCATCGTTCATAGGATCCATGAGCGCAAAGCGCTCGATCCCGTTGGCGACCAACCGGTCGTAGACGAGCTGCATGAAATCGAGGCTAGCCAGCTCCCAAGATATGAATCGCAGGCCGGTGCTGATGATCTGCAGGGGCGTGTTGGGCATTGCCGCGTGCACGAGCCGGATCCGCTCCCACGGATTCTCGCGATGGTTGCGCACCGCGATGCCCATGTGGGTGCTCGAGGTGAAATCGAGCGCGCGGAAGCCGATCCGATCGAGCACGGGCGCAATCCGCAGGATTTGCGCCGTGTCGAGCGCAACCGCGCCCCAGAGACATTGATTTCCGTCCCGGATCGAGACATCGACGAGTTCGATCCCGCTCAACGCAGCACCGCCGCGGCGCCATGGCGCCGCTCCAGCCATTCCGGCAGAAAGGCGGTCGTGACACCGCCCGCCGCGAACTCGGGCGTTGCCAGAATCGCGCGATGCAGCGAGACCGTGTTCTCGACACCGCGAATGTCGCAGGCCGCCAAAGCCCCACGGAGTCGATCCAAGGTCGCCGCACGGTCCGTGCCGCTGACGATCAGCTTCGCGAGCAGCGAGTCGTAGAATGGCGTGATCTCGGTGCCCGGCTCGATGTGCGTATCGACGCGGATCCCGGCGCCGACGGGCAGGCGCGCACGCTCCACGGTACCGGGACTCGGCCGGAAGTCGCGCGTCGGATCCTCGGCGTTGATCCGGCACTCGATCGCATGCCCCTCGAGGTGCAAGTCGCTCTGTCGCCAGCGCAAGGGCCGGCCTTCGGCGACCCGTATCTGTTCCTCGACGAGATCCAATCCCGAGATCGCCTCGGTGACCGGATGCTCGACCTGGATGCGTGCGTTCATTTCGAGGAAGTAGAAGCGGTCGCTGGCGCTGTCCACGAGCATCTCGACCGTACCCAATCCGCGATAGCGAAGCTGATCCGCGAGACGCAGCGCGGCGGACTCGATGTCCGCCCGCAATTGCGTCGACAAGAGCGCAGCTGGAGCCTCCTCGATCAACTTCTGAAACCGCCGTTGAATGGAACAGTCGCGCGTGCCCAGATGCACGCTGCGCTCGCCGTCGCCGAGCACTTGCACTTCGATGTGCCTGCCGGCAGCGACAAAGTGTTCGAGATAGATGCGCGCGTCACCGAACGCCGCCTGCGCCTCCGCCATCGACCGGTCGATGGCGCGTTCCAAGTCCGCGCGCGAGTCGACCCGCTGCATGCCGCGGCCGCCGCCGCCCGCAACTGCCTTGATCAAGAGCGGATAACCGATCTTCGTGGCGAGCGCGGCAGCTTCCTGCACGCTCGCCGCCGAACCCCCGGGCACGACCGGAACGGCGGCCGCGAGCGCATGCGCACGCGCCGAGAGTTTGTCCCCGACCGCCTCGAGCTGTGCCGGCGTGGGTCCGATGAAAACAAGCCCGGCCGCCTCACAGGCCGCGGCGAACGCTGCCTTCTCCGCAAGGAAGCCGTAGCCCGGATGCACGGCTTGTGCGCCGGCGGCGCGCGCGGCGGCGGCGATCGCGTCGATGTTGAGATAGCTCGCGGCGGGCGCGGCGGCGCCAATGCGCACGACGTGATCGGCGCGGCGTGCCGCCACCGAATGTCGGTCGGCATCGGACACGCCGAGCACGGTCTCTATCCCCAGGCGTTCGCAGGTCCGCAGCACACGCAAGGCAATTTCGCCGCGATTGGCGATGAACAAGCGCCGCAGTTTCATCATGCGTCCCCCGCGGCGCCGGGCTCGATCTGCATGAGCACGGAGTTTTGCGCGACCAAGGTTCCGTCCGCGACCGCGAAGGCTGCGATCCGGCCGTAGGCGCCGGCATACACGGAGTTCATGAGTTTCATCGTCTCGACGATCGCGACCACGGTGTCGGGCGTCACCCGCGTGCCCACCTCCACGAACGGCGGCGCACCGGGCTTCGGCGAACGATAAAAGGTCCCGGGCAGCGGCGTCGTCACCGCCCGCAGCTGCGAGGTCACCGCGGCGGGCATACTCTCGCCGGCCGGTTGAGCGACCTCGGCGGACGGCGTGGTCGCGACGTCGCCGGCGAGCCGCAGTTCCCGCGCGGCGGTCAGGGTGCGCGACTCGCGCGTCCAGCCCGTCCCATCTTCGCCGCGCCGCAGGCTTAGCGAGAATCGATCCGTTTCGATCTCGAATTCGTCGAAGCCCGCCGCATCGACGAGTTGCAGCACCGCGCGCACGTCGGCATCGTCCCAGTCCATCAGATCGCCTGTTCGCGCGGCCGCGTATATTGCAATACCTGTTCGATCAGGGCGTCGGCGAAGGGCTCGTCGTTGATGTGGCAATCGAGCTCGCGCACCGCAGTGCCCGGCGGGATGGAGGCGCGTAGGAATTTTAGGAACACGGGCGGCAGGGACGGATCGTGGAGGTAGCCTTGTTCGCTGTCGTGCGCCGAGAAACCGCGCAAGGGCACGAAGAAGCTCACCGGGCCACGGGCCTGCGCGATGATGCCGCTCATGTGTTTGGCGAGCGCCTCGAGTTCCGGCGCCTCGGCGCGCACGGCCGTGAGCGCGGCATTGTGCATGTGATAACGCTTGCCCGGAAATTGCGCTCGCGCTTGGTCGATCGGGCCGGCCACCATGAAGTCGATGTTGCCGGGTGCGAAGATCGTCGGCACGCCCTTCAGCAGCGCGGCCTGGGCCCGGTCGGGGCCCGCGCTGCACAGACCACCCTGGAGGAAATCGTTGATTTCCACCAAGGACATGTCGACGACCGCGGCCACGTCGCGTTCGCGCACGATGTCGTCGAGCGTCATGCCGCCGGTGCCGAGCGTGTGGAACACCATGACCTCATAACCTTGTTTGGTCAGCGCTTCGCGGACGCGCACGCTGCATTTGTCGGTCGTGCTCAAGGTCGAGATCATCACGAGCGGCTGGTCCTCGCGCGCGTGCGGGCGGTAGGCGCGCGCCATGGCGGCGACGCTGATCGCGGCGTTGCGGAACACCTCGCGGGAAATCGTATTGAGGCCGGCGATGTCGCAGACGGAGTTTTGCATCATGATGTCGCGATTGCCGACGAAGGGACGGGTGAAGCCGGACGCCATCGTCGAGATCATCAGCTTCGGCAAACCATACGGCAGACTGCGCATCACGGCCGTCGCGAGCGTCGTGCCCATCGAACCGCCGATGCCGAGCACACCGGCGATCTGACCCGCGGCCTGCAGTCGACCTGCGATTTCGAGTGCGCCCGCGGTCATGACGGCCTGGCACTTGCCTTCGTGCTTGAGGGCGCGCACGTCCTCGAGCGTCGAGCCGGCCGCCCGCGCGATCGCCTCCGGACCGATCTCGGCGCCGCCATCGACGACACGCCGGATGCTGGCATCGAGGTGCACGACCTCGACCCCCTGAGATTCGAGAATTTCCCGGACGTAAGCCGCTTCCCGCACCTTGGTATCCAAGGTGACGATCAGCAGGACTTTGGCACGCTCGCTCATGATTCCCCCTCCTCGCGTCGCTGCGCGAACATTTCTCGTTTATTCAACCGATCGCATAATCCTGCTGCGACCTCGCGTACTCCACGAACCACGCGAGGGACTGTGGATTGGCCATGGCATCGACGTTCGCCGCGCGTTCCGGCGCGACGCCCATGAGGATCCGCCGCACCGGGACTTCCATTTTCTTGCCGGTCCGCGTCACCGGAATGTCCGGTACGACGATGATGCGATCCGGGACGTGTCGCGGCGTGTATTCACGCCGCAGCCGGGCGACGATGCCGGCCTTGAACTCCTCGTCGAACGCGATCGCAGGACCGAGCTTGACGAACAGCGGCATGAAGAACCTGCCGCCGGGCAGATCGAGATTGACGATCAGCGCGTCCGTGAGCCCCGCGACGTCGGCGAGTGCGCGATAGATCTCGGCCGTGCCGATCCGCACGCCGTAACGATTCAGCGTCGCATCCGAGCGGCCGAGCACGAAGCAGCCGCCGCGGGCGTTGATCTTGAAGAAATCGCCGTGCCGCCAGACGCCGGGATAGACGTTGAAATAGGATTCGCGATAGCGCAGGTCGCCCGGATCGTTCCAGAAGCGCAGCGGCATCGACGGCATCGGTTCGACGATCACGAGTTCGCCGACTTCGTCGACGACGCTGTTGCCCTGCTGATCGTAGGCGCGCACCGCAACGCCCAGCGACGGCGCCTGGATCTCGCCCGCATAGACCGGTGCGGTCGGCACGCCACCGACGAAGCCAGTGCAGCAATCCGTGCCCCCGCTCCCCGTCGCCACCCAGAGGTCCTTTTTCACGTTCTCGTAGAACCAGGCGGTATGCGCCGGGGTCACGGGTGACCCGGCCGGGAAAATCGTGCGCAACCGCGACAGATCGAAGCGCTCGCCCGGCACCACGCCGGCTTGCTCGAGGAGATCGACGTAGCTCGGACTCGCGCCGAACAGCACCGCTTCGCTCGCCGCGAGCAAGCGCCAGAGCACGTCGATTGCCGGCTGCGTCGGGTGGCCGTCGTAGAGCACGGGGCAGCAGTCGCACAACAGCGAACTGACGAGAAAGTTCCACATCATCCAGCCGGTCGTCGTGTAGAAGAACAAGCGTTCGCCGGCGCGTAGGTCCATTTGCAGATGCACGAGCTTCTGCATCTCGAGCAGCATGCCGCCGTGACCGTGCACGATCGCCTTCGGCAATCCCGTGGTGCCGGAGGAGAACAGGATCCACAAGGGGTGATCGAACGGCACCGATTCGCACTGGAAGTGCGGGGCGTCGCCCGGATGCCGCGCGAGAAAATCCTCCCAGGACACGGCGTCGGCGCGCGGCGGCGGCGACGCCGGATCGAGATGCGGCAAATGGATGACCAGGCTGAGACTATCCAAGCCCGCCATGATCGCGGCGACGTCGGCGCGACGATCGAAGCCCTTACCGCCGTAGCGGTATCCGTCGATGGCTATCAGCACCCGCGGCGCCAATTGTGCCGCGCGATCCAGACAGCCACGCGCCCCGAACTCAGGTGCGCAACTCACCCAGACGGCACCGATCGCCGTGGTCGCGAGCATCGCGATCAGGGTCTGCGGTACGTTGGGGAGATAGGCGAGCACGCGATCGCCGGGAACGATGCCGGCGGCCCGCAGGCCCTCGGCGCATGAGCGGATTTGGCGCGCGAACTCCGGCCAGGCCAGAGCTTCCAGATCCTGGGTCTCGTTCGCATACAGCAGCGCGGGCGCCCCGGGGCGTTCGTTGCGCAGCACGTGCGCCGCGAAATTCAGCTCGCTGCCCGGGAACCAGCGGGCGCCCGGCATGCGCCGATCTTCGAGCACCGCTCGCGGCGGCCGGCTGGCGTCAACGCGGAAGTAGTCCCATATCGACTGCCAGAAGGCCTCGATCTCGGTCTGCGACCACTGCCAGAGTGCCTGATAATCGTCGAAGCGCAATCCGCGTTCCGCGGCGAGCCATGACTGGTACTTGGCGAGATTGGTTCGCGCACAATGCTCCGGGCTGGGACTCCAGAGGAGTTCACCCTCGCGCACGCTCGGCTGTGCAGCAGCATTCGCCATGAACCAACTCCCCCCCGATCGCATGCCGCCGCCATCGAGTGCCCTGTGTGCACTCGCAGCGGTCTCTAGTTCGGCCCCTCGTGGGGACTCTCGTTGCGGAGCATGTTCCGACAAATCCGTACCGCGCGGTATCGAATCATGCTAGCTTTTCACCTAGTGAAAAGCAGGCGGAACCTTGGGAGGGGGACACGCATGCGTAACTACAAAGTCAAAACCATCAATTCTTTGTCGCGCGGACTCGACGTCTTGCGCGCCCTGCAGTCCATGCGTGCCGCAAGCCTGCATGACTTGCATCGTGCGACGGGCATCTCCAAGGCGACCTTGACCCGCATCCTGCACACTCTGCATGGACACGGCATGGTCTGGCAGCGCATGGTCGATGCCGCGTATCTGCCGAGTCATTCGCTGCAACGACGGGTACGCCTCGACGATGCCGACTGGCTCGTGGAAATCGCCTCGCCGGTGCTCGAGAATCTGTGCAAGAAGGTGAGCTGGCCGTCGGTCCTCACGATTCCGCGGCTGGACCATGTCGAGGTCATCGAGACCAATCAGCCGAAATCCTATTTCGACGACATTCCCCTCGGGCCCATCGGCTTTCGCGCGAACATGCTGCGCTCGGCGTCCGGGCGCGCTTACCTCGCCTTCTGCCCGGAGCGCGAATACGAGACCGTGCTCAGTCGGCTGCGGCTACGCAATCAAGTCGGCGACGAAGCCGCGCACGACGGGGCGTGGATGCGCCGCATGGTCGATGCGACGCGGCAGCGCGGCTACAGCACGCGCGATCCGGATTTCGGCGGGCATTATTCCAAGCCGCGCTGGGAGGCCGACGACGGACGCAACTCGATCGCGATGCCGATCCGCGCGAATGGCCATGTACTCGCGTGCATCAATTTGACCTGGAAGACCCACACGATGTCGCTCACGGAGGCCGTCCGGCGGCACCTAGGCGCCCTCAGCGAGGCGGTCGGCGCCGTCGAGCAACGCATCGCCAACGCAGATATTTTGTAGCGTCGCGGGTCGCGCGGGCGCGCAAGCTCGGCCCGCCGCTTAGCTAGGCCCGCCGCTTAGATGGGAAAGTGTCCCGCTTGTGTCTCCATCGTGATCCAGCGCAGCTCCGTGAATGCATCGATTCCTGCCTTGCCGCCGAAGCGGCCGTGGCCGGATGCCTTGACCCCGCCGAACGGCATTTGCGCCTCGTCGTGGACCGTCGGGCCGTTGATGTGACAGATGCCGGATTTGATCCGGCGTGCGACCCGCAAGCCGCGCGCCGCATCACGCGTGAACACCGCCGCCGATAGGCCGTAGTCCGTGTCGTTGGCGAGCGCGACGGCATGGGCTTCATCACGTGCGCGGCACAGCGCCACCACGGGCCCGAAACTTTCTTCGCGAAACAGGCGCATCGCCGGGGTCACGCGATCCACGACGGTCGCGGGCATGAGCACGCCGACCGAATCGCCGCCGCTCGAGCGTACCGCTCCTTGCGCGACGGCGTCGGCCACGAGTGACTCGACGTGCTGTACGGTTTTCAAATCGACGACCGCGCCCAAGGGGGCCGTGCCGCTGCGCGGATCCGCGGTCGGCAGGGTCAGAACCTTGGCGCGAAATTTTTCGGCAAAGGCGTCCGCGACTGCATCGACGACGATGATGCGTTCGGTGGACATGCAAATCTGGCCCTGGTTCATGAAGGCGCCGAAGGCGGCGGCTTTGACCGCCTCGTCGAGATCGGCATCCTCCAGAATCAACAGTGGCGCCTTGCCGCCAAGCTCCAGGAGCACGGGCTTCAGATTCTGGGCCGCGCGCACCGCGACGATGCGTCCGACGGCCGTCGACCCCGTGAAATTAATGCGCCGCACCGCCGGATGATCGATCAAGGCACCGACGACCGCGCCCGCATCCTGCGGCGCATTGCTGAGAAAATTGACGATGCCGTCCGTGAAACCGGCATCGATGAAGGCCTGCACGATGAGTTCGTGCGTACGGGGGCAGACTTCGGAGCCCTTCAAAATCACCGTGTTGCCACAGGCGAGCGGCGTCGCGATCGCGCGCACACCCAGAATGATCGGCGCATTCCAAGGTGCGATGCCGAGCACCACGCCGGCGGGTTCGCGCAGCGCGAGCGACAAACAGCCGGGCTTGTCGGACGGAATGACCTCGCCGGCGATCTGCGTGGTCAACGAGGCCGCTTCGCGGATCATCGAGACTGCGAGCGCCAGATTGAAGCGCGCCCATCCCTGCGTCGCGCCGATCTCGCTCATCATGGCCTCGACGAAATCCGCGGCCCGCGCGTTCATCGCCTCGGCGGCCGCGAGCATGAGTCCTCGCCGTTCATTCGGACCCCGCGCACTCCAGGCCGGAAATGCGGCCTGCGCGCCGTCCGCCGCGGCATTCGCATCGGCCACCGTCGCGGCCGCGGCACGCGTCGCCACGCCACCGGCAACCGGATCGATGCGTTCGAAATACGCGGCGGCGGCGCGCGCCTTGCCGCCGATCAACAAGGGTCGGGATGCCAGCATGAAAGGATCTCCTCGATCGTTTTTAATTTTCCGAAACGAGGAGGACGTTTATCACCCGGCGCGAGGCCTCGCAAGAGTCGGCCGTCCTTCAGGCGGGATCAGCACTCCCGGCCGTGGTGGGTCGTCGTTGTGCTTCCGCGGTCAGCCACAGCGCGCACAGACTGCCGACGATCGCGATCGGGACGAGATCCATCAATAGTTGCGAGGGTCCGTGACCGGCGCTTTTCAACATGCCGCCGAGCTTCGGGCCCACGATCGAACCGATGCGACCGAAGGCGACTCCCGCGCCGACCCCGATACCGCGAATCAGCGTCGGATACGCGGCCGGCACCATGGCGTACAAGAAGGCCTGTCCGGCCAGGACCGCGCAGCCCAATAGCAACACGGCAACGGCGACCGGCGCGAATTGTGGCGGCAACTTGGCCAGCAATACGAACAGCAGCGGCTGCGTCACGAAGATCACGAGCACGACGGTATTGCGCAGCCGCCCGCCGAGCAAGTAGCCGACCAGCACCGCCGAGAACACGCCGCCGAGGTTGAAGCCGATCTGCGCACCCGCCGCCTCGGCGCGGCTGAAGCCGTCGCCGATCAGCAAAGTCGGCAACCAGTTGAGCAGCAGATACAGCAACAGCAACTGCAGAAAGAAACTCACCCAGAGCAGCAGCGTGCGGGCGGCTCTGCCGTCTGCGAACAGTGCCAGGAAGCTCCCCGCGCGGAGATTCCCGGCCTGAGGCGCCGCGCGTGAACGCTGAAAAGCGGTGGATTCGGGCAATTTGAGCGCCATCCAGGGAGCCAGCAGCAGCGGAATCACACCGCCCACGATGAAGATGATCCGCCACTGCGCGGCAGCAATCATAAAGCTCAGCAGACTGGCGCCGGCTCCGCCGAAGGGCATGGCCGCATACACCGTCGTCACGCTGTACTTCTGCTGCCGCGAAGTGCTGCTCTCGGCGACCAGCGCGAGGAGCATCGGCAGCGCGCCACCGAGTCCCAAGCCGGTCAACAGGCGCGCCCAAATGAGCGACTGCACGTCGAAGGCGAACGAGGTCAGCAGCGAAAACAAACCGAACAGCGCGATCGAGACCACCAGAACCTTCTTGCGGCCGATGCTGTCGGCCAGGCGGCCGCCGATCACGGCGCCGAGGAAGAGGCCGGCGGTGCTGGCGCTGAAGAAGGTGCCCAGTTGATCCGGCGTCGGTTTGAATTCGGCGCCGATGCCCGCGGCGGCAACGCCGGCCGCCTGTAGATCGATGCCCTCGCACAGGGCCGCGAGCACGCAGAACAGAATCGTCATGGCGCGGCCCGGCAGGCTCGCCACGTTCATTGCGCGTTCCCGAGCAGCCGCTCGATGATGCGCCGGGCGTGCACGCCGCCGCTATCGATGCCGAAGGCCTTGAGCTTGAGTTCGGGATTGAGCAGCATCGAGCGCTGTTGCGCCTCGAGGATCACCAGATCCTCGGCAAACACACCGCCCTGTTGACGCTTGAAACGCGCCGTGAAGCCGGGATCGTCGACATCGAAGTTTCGCGCCATACCCCAAAAATAATGGCTGCTGGTCTCGCTCTGCGGGGTCAGCGCGTCGATCACGAAGCCACGCACCCCTTGATCGTGATGCTCGAGCGTGGCCCCCGCGGCCACCGGCGCCACGCCCACGTCGATGAGCACAGAGGATGGCGCGAGGAAATGACATATCTGCCAACGATCGACCGGCCCGTCTTTCTTCAGCGCGTCGCGCCAGAAAGGCGGCGCATCGATGCCCTTCATCCAGCGGCTGACCGTCACCGAGTCGCCGTCGGCGCGAGTCTCGATCGGCGACTCGAGAATTTCCTGCTGGCCGATCGAGCCCTGATGCACGTAAGTTTCGTGGCTCAAATCCATGAGGTTGTCGATGACCAGTCGGTAGTCGCATTGGATCGAGTAGTAACCGCCATCGAAGGTCCAGTTCGGATCCGAACAAGGCCAAAAATCGGGAATCGAGTCGACATCCGCTTTTTCGGCATCACCGATCCACACCCAGACGAGGCGGTGCCGCTCGGCGACCGGATAACTCTTGGTGCAAATGCTCTTGTGGGTCTTCTCTGTGCGCACCGGCATTTCGATCGCCTGACCTTCCGGATTGATCAGCAGACCATGATAGCGGCAGCGCAGGTTGTCGCCTTCCTTGATCCCCATCGACAGTGGCAACAGCCGATGCGGACAGGCATCGCGCAGAGCGACGACGCTGCGGTCGAAACGCCTGTAAAACGCGATGGGCTCGCCGCAGATCGTTCGCGCCATCGGCTGTCGGTCGATCTCATGATCCCAGGCGGCCACGTACCAATGATTACGCACGAACATGGCCGCCATTATCGCGATCTCACGGAGTATCGCAATCTCGAGACGCGCCCGTCCTCGCGACGAGCCACTCGATGAGACATATTCGTCGTACCATACGCCGCGCTCGCCACTGCCATCAAGGAAATCCCATGACCAGCCCCATGTATACGCACTCCGTTCCCGTGTTGAAGCAACTATTGATCGCGCTGCAAGCGAATCTGGCGCAAGCCGCGGCAAACGCCGCGACGCACGCGATCGACCCGGATGCCTACCTGCAGGCGCGGCTATACCCGGACATGTTTCCGCTGTTGAAACAAGTCCAGATCGCCGCCGATTTCGCTCGCGGAATCGCGGCGCGCCTCGGCGGCGTGGCCGTGCCGGCCGCGGCCGGTGCCGAAAAGACTTTTGCCGACCTCGATGGCCTGCTCGTGCACACGCTGGCATTTCTGGACGGCGTCGACCCGGCCGGGTTCGACGGCAGCGAGACGAAGGAAATCGTCCTGCGGCCCGGCACACCCAAGGAGAGAAAGCTCAGCGGCGAGACCTATCTCACCCGCTACGGATTGCCGCAATTCTTCTTCCACGTCACGACCGCATACGCGATTTTGCGGCACAACGGACTGCCGATCGGCAAGAAGAATTACATGGGCGAGTACTGAACGACGGCCGATCGTGCGGTAGCAGACAGTGGCAGCGGAAGGTCCCGTCTAAGCTGACGATCCATGCCAGTGCAAACCGACAAGACCGACACCAAGGCCTACGCGATGAGCGGCCAGTGTCCGTTTGGCGGAGACCGCATCGGCGGTGCTTTGGGCACACCGCCGACGCTGTCGGACTGGTATCCGAACCGCCTGCGGATTGATCTGCTCCATCGCAACGGCGCGGAGGCTAGTCCGCTGGAGGCCAGTTTCGACTACGCCAAAGCCTTCGAGGCGATCGACTTTGCGGCGCTGAAGACCGAGATCAAGGCATTTCTGCGCTCGTCGGTTGCTTGGTGGCCGTCCGATTACGGCAATTATGGACCCCAAATGGTGCGCATGGCCTGGCACGCGGCCGGCACCTATCGTATCGCCGACGGGCGCGGCGGCGCCGGCGAAGCGTTGCAACGCTTCGCACCGCTCGACAGTTGGTGGGACAACGGCAATACGGACAAGTCACGCCGCCTGCTCTGGCCGCTCAAGCAAAAGTACGGGTCCGCGTTGTCCTGGGGCGATCTGATGATCCTCACGGGTAATTGCGCGCTCGAGATCATGGGGCTTGCTACCTATGGCTTCGGCGGCGGCCGACGTGACGCGTGGGAAGCGGACACCGGTACCTATTGGGGGCCGGAAGTCTGGGATCCGAAAGCGATCGTCTCCTTCGACGGCATGGTCAAGCGCAACGAGCGCTGGCGCGGTCGCAATGGCGATGCCGACTACGATCTCGAGAATCCGCTGGCCGCGAGCCATCAAGCGCTGATTTACGTGAACCCGGAGGGTCCCTATGCCAACGGCGACCCGTTGGGATCGGCGCGCGACATTCGCATCACCTTTACCCGGATGGCCATGAACGACGAGGAGACGGTCGCGCTGATCGCCGGTGGCCACGCGTTCGGCAAGAGCCACGGCATGGTCGCCGCCGCGCTAGTAGGCCCTCCGCCCGAGCTGGCGCCGATCGAGGCGATGGGCCTCGGCTGGCACAACCCGCAGGGCAGCGGCTTTGCCGCAGATACGATGACCAACGGCATCGAAGGCAGTTGGACCCCCAATCCGACGCAGTGGGACAACAGCTATCTGGAAAACCTGTTCAAGTACGAGTGGCGGCAGACGAAGAGTCCGGCCGGGGCATTACAGTGGACCCCGACCGACCCGGATGCGCCCACGACGCCCGACGCACATGATCCCGGGAAACATGGTCCGCTGATGATGATGACCAGCGACTTAGCCCTCAAGATGGATCCCGCCTATCGTCAGGTTTGCGAGAAATTCCTGGTCGATTTCGACGCCTTCACGCAGGCGTTTTCCAAGGCATGGTACAAGCTGACCCACCGCGACATGGGCCCGCGAGAGCGCTATCTCGGCCCGGAAAAACGCTGCGAGAACTCGCTGTTGTGGCAAGACCCGATCCCGCCCCGCGATCACGATACGGTAGGCGCGGCGGACGTCGCCGCATTAAAGCGCTCGATCTTGGCGAGCGGAGTATCTTTGTCCGACTTGGTGTTCACGGCGTTTTCCGCCGCCGCGACCTACCGGAACAGCGACAAGCGCGGCGGCGCGAATGGCGGTCGCCTCGCGCTTGCGCCACAAAATGCTTGGCCGGTCAATCGGCGAACCGTGCCGGTCATTGCAGTCCTGCGCGGCATCCGCACGCAGTTCAACGACCAGCGGAGCGGTGAGCAAAAGGCATCGCTCGCCGATCTCATCGTGCTCGGCGGGTGCGCAGCGGTGGAGAAGGCCGCCGCAGCCGCCGGCGTGCCCGTCGCGGTCCCCTTCACTCCCGGTCGTCGCGACACGACGCAGGAGCTCACCGACATCGAAATGTTCGAGTGGCTGAAGCCCGTCGCCGACGGTTTCCGTAATTACCTCGACGAGCGGTTCGCGTCGATGTCCCAGGACGTCTCCCCCGAGCAGATGTTCCTCGACAAGGCGCAACAGCTCGGACTCACGGCGCCCGAGTGGGTTGCGCTGGTCGGGGGTCTCCGGGTGATGGGTGCGAACTACGACGAGTCGTCGCTGGGGATCTTCACCGATCGGGTCGGCGTACTCACGAACGATTTCTTCACCGTGCTGACCAGCATGAACTACGAATGCAAGACGCTCGGCGACGCCGGCATGCTCTTCGCACTGGTGCATCGCGACACCGGCGTCACGCGCTTCCAAGCGACCAGAACCGATCTCGTATTCGGCGCCAATAGCCAACTGCGCGCGGTTGCCGAGGTATACGCCAGCAGCGATGGTCACAACCGGTTCGTGCACGACTTCGTGCGCGCCTGGGACAAGCTCATGATGCTCGACCGATTCGACGTCCGCACCACGCAAGTTTCGGGCCCGCCCGCAGCCTGAGGTCGGCGCGATCCGCCGCGATCCGCCGAGATCCGCCGCGATCCGGCAAAGTCTCATCGCTGCATTTGCATGAGCCGCTCCATCGGCAACATGTTGTGGTCGAGATTGGCCATGATCCACAGAGATCCGGCGATGATCAGGAATACGATCAGCACGCCAAAAGCGAGCGCGAGGACGTTATTCGTGCTGTCGGGACCGGACGTCAGGTGCAGAAAAAACACGAGATGCACCCCCATCTGCGCGATCGCGAGCACGATCAGCGCCGTCGGAACACTGGGCTGCCAGAACAGACTGCCGCGGGCGATCGCGAAGGACACGAGGGTCAGGCCGCTCGCGAGCACGAGACCGACGACGTAGCTCGAGACACCGGGTTCTCGGTCCGTATTGCTCGCATCGCCTGGCGCCACCTGTCCCGTGTCGGGAGGAGGGAAGGATTCCGTCATGCCGTGACTCCAATGAGATAAACGACCGTGAACAGCGCCACCCAAATGATGTCGAGGGCGTGCCAAAACAGGTTGAAACATAAGAGCCGGCGCAAGATGTCGTCGCGAAAACCCTTCGCACGGACCTGCGCCATCATGGTCATGAGCCAGAGCAAGCCGATCGTCACGTGGAGACCGTGACAACCCACGAGGGCGAAAAAAGCGCTCAAGAACGCGCTGCGGGTGGGACCCGCGTTGCGCTCCGTCATCGAGAGGAATTCACCACACTCCAGCGCGAGGAAAATAGCACCCAGCGCGAGCGTGACCGCCATCGTCAGATAGAACGGCGCCGCGCGGCGCTTGCTCGACGCGACGAATGCCAGTCCGCAGCTAAAACTCGAGAGGAGCAAGCAGGCGGTCTCGAAGCCGACGCGATCGAGATCGAACAGTTGAGGTCCGCTCGGGCCACCCGCGGTCGCATGGACGAGCACCGCGTAACTGGCGAAGAAGCAGGCAAACATCACGATGTCGCTGAGCAGAAAAATCCAAAAGCCGTAGCCGACGGCGATCCGTTTCGCTTGACCGGTGCTGATCACGGCGAGGAAGCGCTCGCGCGCGCGGCCCGGTCCAAGCCATCCCGATGCGCCAAGTCCTCCGCCGACAGATGATCCTCGACCTGGTCGCGCCAGGCGAACACCACGAACGTCGCGAATGCTCCGACGGCGCCGAGCGCCGCGAGCCACCAGATGTGCCAGATGAGGGCGAAGCCCAGGAGCGTCGCGAAGAACGCGCAAATGACGCCGGTGGCGCTGTTGCGCGGCACTTCGAGTGCAGCATAGCGCGGCAATGGCGGTGCGGTCCGACTGCGGAGCGCTGTCTGCTTTTGGACCCACCACGCATCCAGCGCGGTCACCTCGGGCAGCACCGCGAAGTTGTACGACGGCGGCGGCGATGCCGTCGACCACTCGAGGGTCCTCCCGTCCCAGGGATCGCCGGTCGGATCACGCAGCGCGTCGCGATGCCGGATGCTGTAGTAGAGCTGCGCCACCAGAAAGACCGTGCCGATGGCGATCAACCCGGCTCCGGCCGCCGCCGCGATCAGCCAGGGCTGCCAGGCCGGCACGCCGTATTGCTGCATGCGCCGCGTCATCCCCAGGAATCCGAGGACGTACAAAGGCATGAACGCCAGGTAGAAGCCGATGGTCCAAAACCAGAACGCCGCTTTGCCGAGTCCCTCGTGCAGACGAAACCCGAAGGCCTTCGGGAACCAATACGTGTAGCCGGAGAACAATCCGAACACCACGCCGCCGATGATGACGTTGTGAAAATGCGCGACGAGGAACAGGCTGTTGTGCAGCAGGAAATCGACCGGCGGCAGCGCCAGCAGCACACCGGTCATGCCGCCGACGACGAAGGTCAGCATGAAGCCGAGTGCCCAGAGAATCGGCACGCCATACCGCAACCGTCCGCCATAGATCGTAAACAGCCAGTTGAACAGTTTGACGCCGGTCGGCACCGCGATGACCGTCGACAAGATCCCGAACACCGCATTGACGTCCGCCCCCGCGCCCATCGTGAAGAAGTGGTGCAGCCAGACCGAGAACGCCAACACGCAGATCCCCAGGGTGGCCGCGACCATCGAGCGGTAGCCGAACAGCGACTTGCTCGAAAACGTCGCGATGACTTCGGAGTAGATCCCGAACGCCGGCAAAATGAGGATATAGACCTCGGGGTGACCCCAGGCCCAGATCAGATTCATGAACATCATCACGTTGCCACCGGCCTCGTTCGTGAAGAAATGAAACCCCAGATAGCGGTCCAGCAGCAACATCGCGAGAGTCGCGGTGAGCACGGGAAAGGCCGCAACGATCAGCAGGCTCGAGGCAAGCGCGGTCCAACAGAACATCGGCATCCGCATCAGGTCCATGCCGGGCGCACGGCTCTTGAGCAGCGTGGTCACGAAATTGACGCCCGTGAGCAAGGTGCCGACGCCGGAGATCTGCAATGCCCAAAGATAATAATCGACGCCCACGCCCGGCGAATACGCGAGTTCCGACAAGGGCGGATAAGGAATCCAGCCGGTGCGCGCGAACTCACCGAGGAACAAGGAAATGTTGACCAGCAGCGCACCCGTCGCGGTCAGCCAAAAGCTGACCGAGTTGAGAGTCGGAAAGGCCACGTCGCGCGCACCGATCTGCAGCGGTACGACGAAGTTCATCAGTCCGATCACGAAGGGCATCGCGACGAAGAAGATCATGATCGTGCCGTGAGAGGAAAATATCTGGTCGTAATGCTCGGGCGGGAGATAGCCCGGTGCATTCAGGGCCATCGCCTGCTGCGCGCGCATCATCGCGGCATCGGAGAAGCCGCGTAACAGCATCACGAGCGCGAGCACGACATACATCACGCCCACACGCTTGTGATCCACGCTGGTAATCCACTCGCGCCAGAGATACGGGAAATGGCCCTTGAGCAAGACCCAGGCGAGCACGCCGACGATGACGACGGCGACGACGCCGGACGCCAGCATCGGCCAGGGTGAGTCGATCGGGATTGCCGACCAGCTGAGTTTGCCGAACAACCAGTCAGCGGGCGGCATCGGCGCTCCCGCTCGGGCCCGGCCCGGGTCCCGGCGGCAGAGTCTGCGTCACGATGTCGCTGAACAGGCCGGGGTCCGCCGCCCGGAACGTGAACGGCGTGACATCGAGACTTTGCCGGCTCAAGGCCCGGTAACTCGCGGCGTTCAGCACCGGTCCGTCGTCCCGCGCCCGCGACACCCATGCCGCGAATTGCGCGGGCTCGACCGCCGCGAGCGTGAAACGCATGCGCGCGAACCCATCGCCGTTGAAGTGCGACGACAAACCGCGGAAATTGCCGGGTCGGTCGGCCATGAGATTCAACTGCGTCGTCATGCCGTTCATCGTGTAGATCATGCTGCCGAGCTGCGGCACGAAAAAGGCGCTCAGCACGCTCGCCGAGGTCAAGGTGAAATGGATCGGTGTCCCGGCCGGCACGACCACCAGATTCACGCTCGCGATCCGCTGCTGCGGGTAGAGAAAAAGCCATTTCCAGTCGAGTGACACGACTTCGATCTCCACGGGTTCGAGCGACGACGCGAGCGGCGTTGCCGGATCCAAGCGATGACTGCCGATCCAGCTGACTCCACCGAGCAGTAGAATCACCATCACGGGAATCGACCACACGACCAGCTCGATGCGTCCTGAGTAGGTGAAATCGGGGCGATATCTCGCGCGCTCATTGGAGGCGCGGAACCACCAAGCGAACGCGATCGTCGCGAGGATCGTCGGGATGACGATCGCCAACATGACCACGGAGGCGTCCACGAAAATGGCCAGTTCGTTCGCGCTGACGGGTCCCTGCGGGTCGAGCAGTCCGGGCCGGCTATCGAGATTCATTGCAGCCCTTTGGCGTGCGCGAGGCAGTTCGCGCCGACAGTATTTGGACGGCCAGGGGGTGAGTCTGTTCGCTAGCGAACGCAGCCACGTCGATTCACGCCCTGACGTCATGCGCGCAAGCAGGCGCGACTTGCGTTAGGCTACCGCATGCCTCGCGCAATGCAAGCCCTGATGCTGATCGGCGCCCTGCTGGCGCTCGCGCCACTCGCGCACGCCGCGCAAACACTCATGCACGAGTTCCCCCCGGGCCTCGTCGTCCCGCCGGACGCGGCGCCGACGCCGGATTTCGACGTCGACAAGGCGACCCAGGCGTACATGAATCTGCTCTCCCCGGCGCAGCGCGCTCGCTCCGACGCGTATTTCGAGGGCGGCTATTGGCTCCAGCTATGGGGCTTCCTCTATTCGCTCGGTGTCTCGTGGCTGCTGCTCGCGAACCGCCGCTCGGCGCGGCTGCGCGATGTCTGCGAGCGTCTTGCGCGCGGCCGCTGGCGACGCAACCTGCTGTACGCGGCCGCATACATCGTCGCGGTCTTCGTCCTGACGCTGCCGCTGACCCTCTACTCGGATTATTTCCGCGAGCACGCGTATGGACTTGCGAATCAGACCTTCCTTCCCTGGTTCGGCGAGCAACTCACCGGGCTCGGGATCGCGGTCGTCGGTGGGTCGCTGTTCCTCGCGGTGGCCTACGCCTTCATCGCGAAATTCATCGATTCCTGGTGGGTCTGGTTGACCGGGTTCACGGTCGTGTTCCTGCTGTTGGTGAGCCTGGTGGCGCCGGTCTGGATCTCGCCGCTGTTCAACGACTACAAGATATTGGCGGACGGCCCGGTCAAGTCGTCGGTGCTCGCCATGGCGCGCGCCGACGGCGTGCCCGCCGAAAACGTTTACTGGTTCGACGCGTCGAAGCAAACCAATCGAGTCAGCGCCAACGTGAGCGGTTTTCTGGGCACGACCCGCGTGAGCCTCAACGACAATTTGCTCGACAAGACCTCGCTACCCGAAATCAAGGCCGTCATGGGTCATGAGTTGGGGCATTACGTGCTGCATCACGTGCTGCGCGGCGTGATTTATTTCAGCCTCGTGTTCGCCATCGGTTATGCCTTCATCCAGTGGAGCGCCACTCGGCTGATCGCGCGCTGGCGCGATCGATTCTCCCTGCGCGATCTGTCCGACATTGCGGCCCTACCCCTAGTCGCAGCGCTGTTCTCGAGCTTTCTGTTCCTCGCCACCCCGCTGCTGAATTCGATCACGCGTTCCGAGGAACAGGAGGCGGATATCTTCGGACTGAACACGGCACGCGAGCCCTACGGGTTCGCCATGGCCGCGATGCGCCTGTCGAGTTACCGCAAGCTCGAGCCGAGCGCTCTCGAGGAGATCGTATTCTTCGATCACCCGAGTGGCCACACGAGGGTCTACGATTCGATGCGCTGGCTCAAAGAAAATCCCTCCGCCGTCGAGAAGACCGCCAGCCCCTGAGCACCGCCTGCGCGCGACGGCCGAGGTAGAGCTAGCGGGTAGCGCTCTAGCGAGCGGCCACCAAGCGTTCCACGAGTCGTAAATACTTCACTTCGGGCTGTGCCGCGATCTTGAATAGTTGATCGCGCGTCACGGAGCCCTTTGCCGTACGCGGACCGAGCCGGGCGAGCCGTGTTTTCCGCAAGGAGGAGGTCACCGCTGCAGCGTCTTGATTATTCCCAAAGCCGACGACGACATCGAACAAATGCCGCCCCTGCCCTGCGCTCTCGAGGGCCAAAAGAAGGTTCGAATCCAGCTTCAGCGAGGCGTTCATCGTCAGCAATCACCATAAAAATCAAAGCAATATGAGGTCAGGCAGGCCGTAACCCCAGCGGATATCATACGCGCCTCGAGCATGCCCGGGAATAGTGCAAATCCCATAGAGCCGCTGTTTGGCCTCCTCCGGCGTCAGACTCTTGTTCGCTTCTAACATGAGAGCGACGATCCCCGCAACGAACGGCGTCGCCATACTACTGCCACCGAACATCCGGTAATGCTGTGATACAGCATATCCAAGCGGCACCTGGGCGGCGGAGGATCTGGCCGAGCAGATATGGGCTCCGGGGGCCACCAAATCCGGTTTTTCGTGCCCCGATCGCAAAGGTCCGGGGCTCGAGAACAGCGCCGTCTGAAAGCGATGCTGCCCCTCGATCACTCGGAGTTGCTGGCGGTCGTCGAGCCAGGCTACGCGTGTTACGAGCGCGCCAACGGTAATCGCCCGCACGGCCGCCCCCGGCGCGCCGATTTTGACGCGGTCGGTCGCTGTATCGGCGCGAAAGCGCAGCGCTTCCGCTGGCGAGCTCCACAGGTGGACGCATTCAGGCCGCGATCCCGAGTTGCTGACATGCAGCATCCAAGTCCCATCGATGGGTGCGTCCCCTCGCGCCTGCAAGGCGACGGCGAATCCGATCGCGTCGTTGAAGGCCGCCTCCGCCTTCGGCAAGACCACGTCGACGAGCGCATCTGCCAGAACCTGCCTCGCCACGAACTGTCTCTCGCCCGACGCGGACCGCTGCGGCACGTCCCAGCGCTGCCCGTCCGGCGCAGTGAGCGCAAGATTCAGTTCTGCGCTCGGGTCCGCCCAAGCCTTGAGGATGACTCGCGTCGCATTGGCCGCCGCCGTCAATTCGCACGGGATCGCCATGCTCGACCCGGAGGCCAACTCGACATCGGTATGGTCGGGTTCCCCGCCGGTGTTGCCGGACGCGCAGCAAACGATGAATCCCGGACCCGACAAACTATCGATCGTCTCGCACAAGGATCCCGAGCCATCGTGCGGATCCGTTCGCCCCTCCATGCTCAAGTTGACGACCATCGGTCGCTGCATGATCGTCGCAACCGACCGTAGCCAATAGAGCGCTTGCTCGACATCGGCATCGTCCAAATTCGACTTCACGATGATGAGCTCGGCGCCTTCCGCGATACCGCCGAATACCTGGTCGCGTCCCGCCGCGATTCCCGCCACGTGAGTGCCATGCCCGACTGAATCCGAAGATTCACCGAACTCGGCCGGTGCGAGTATTTTCCCGAACGGCACGCCGCCGCTCGGTGGCCCGCTCGCGGTCTGGTCCCAGATCAGAGCGACCTGGCCCTCGAGCATGGGACTGGATGCATCGACGCCGGAATCGACGATGGCGATGAGCACGCCCTTGCCGGTCAAGCCGGTTGCCTGCTTGAACTCTGGCACGGTGCAGATCGCGGCCGCGAAATTCATGCTCGGCGACAGCCGCTCGACCAGCGAAATCGCACGCACGTCCGGGCTTGTCAACAAGGCGCGCAACAGCGCAGAACCGGCCGTCACTCTGACGCGTCCGGAGGGCGACGCATCGGCCGGTCTCGCGCCCGATCGATCGCGCACCCTTGCGGCCGCCGCGGCGCTCTTGCAATGAACGTAAGCCGGCAGACTTGCGGATTCCGAAATCGCCGCGGCTCCGGTGGCGCCGAAGAGCTCGAGCAAGAGTTCGACGCTCGCGCGAGCGAGACCGTCGACGACGTCGCCCAGCCGCTCAGCCATGATGCCAACCTCCCGCAGTCTTGCTCCGTTTAGCATACTAGAGTCGCGGACGCTCCAGCTCCCTCGACGAGATCAAAGCCGCGCCCGGAATTCCTCGGGCAGCAACTTCTTGTAGCGTCGGCTGAGCGCCAGGCGTTGTCCGTCGCGCAACACCAATTCGTAGTCGCCATGGAACAGAGGATGCAATTCAACGATGAAACTCACCCTGACCACATGCGAACGATGCACGCGCAAGAACTCACGCGGATCGAGTTGCGCGATGAATCGCGAGAAGGGTTCACGGACGAGATGCACTTTGCCGGCAGCGAGTACCTCCACGTAATTGCCCGCGGCGGAGATCCGTTGGATGTCGTCGACGCCGAGAAAGAACGCGCGCTCGGCAGCACGCACGAGGACTTGGCGCGCGGGCGAGGGTCGACCGGACAAGCCCGCGAGTACCCGGCGCAAGCGCTCTTCCATGTCGCCGCGCTCCGGTTCGGCGAGTGCGGCACGCACGCGCGCGACACTATTCAAGAACCGATCCCGATCGAAGGGCTTGAGCAGGTAATCCAACGCTTCCACTTCGAAGGCACGCACCGCATGCTCGGAGTAAGCGGTCGTGAACACGACGAGTGGCGCAGGACCCTCGTGCAAGCCCTCGAGTACGTCGAATCCGCTCTCCCGGCCCAACTGAACATCGAGGTAGAGCACGTCCGGAGCCAGCGATTTCATCTGCGTGATTGCCGTAGCGACCGAGTCAGCTTCCGCGACGACGCGAAAGTCCGCGAGCTCGGCGATGAAACGGCGGAGTTTCGCGCGCGCAGGCGGCTCGTCGTCGACGATGACGACCGAGTGACTCAAGCAGGGGCGGGAAAGCGGATGGTCACGACCGTGCCCCGCGGCGCTCGTTCGGCAAAACTCAGGGTATGCTCCCCCGCAAACAAGAGTTGCAGCCGTCGGGACACGTTGGACAGTCCCGTGCCCGGAGACGGCACTCCCGAAAAGCCCACCCCGTCGTCGCTGACCGTGTACTGCAGATGGTCGCCGACGCGGCGCACCATCACGCAAAGGCGGCCGCGACCGCCGCCGAGGCCGTGCCGAAAGGCATTCTCGACGACGGGTTGCAGCAGCAGCCGGGGCACCATGAGCGTCGCGAGACTCGGTTCGACATCGAGATCGAACACCAGCTGGCCCTCGTAACGCGCGACCATCATGGCCGCATAGTCCTGCAGCCATTTCAGCTCACTGCCGAGCGGCACCAGCACGTCATCATTGGTGTCGTAGGCCGCACGCATCAAATCGCCCAGATGCGTGATCATTCGGTCGGCCACATCGACGTCTTCGCGCATCTGGTTCGAGATCGCGTTGAGGGAATTGAAGAGAAAATGCGGTTCGATTTGTGCCGTCAGCTGTCGCAACTGCGCTTCGCCGAGTTCGGCGGCGAGTTTGACGGCACGCAGCTCGCCCGTACGCCGGACTTGCAATTCCCGATTGGCAAAGACGACGAGCACGATCACGAGATAGACGATCGCATCTTTCTGGAGTTCATAGAAGCCGCGCACCGGGACGTCGCCGAAATCGTAGTAGCCACCGGCGAGCGCATAGGCCAACTTGCGCAGCGCCACCGCGACGCTCATGTGGACGGCCGTGAAGCAGAGCACGCCCAGGGCGTGCACCGCGACGATCCGGCCGCGCGGGCGGGCGTCGATGGGAAAATAACGTTCCAGCCTGCCGACCAGCGGGATGAGCGCGGCGATGACCACGGCGCTGCTGTACTCCCAGACGAAGGGCTGCCAGGCCGGGAGGGAAGGATTATCGAGGCGGGCATTGATGCCGAGATACGCGCCCTGAACGATCGCGAGAGCAACATAGAACGGCCATTTGCGCCGCAACCCTGCTTGGCTTGCCAGCACGTCCGTCACCTTCTGGGTTATCTCGTCGGTCTTAGGGTGAGGATAGCGCAAACGCGACCAAGGCATCGCCCAAGCCTTCCTCGCTGATCTTGGCATGACCGCCCGCCGCGATCAGCACGAATTGCCTGCCGCCGTACTGATAGGTCATCGGCAGCGCATGGCCGCTCGCAGCGAGGCTCGCGTTCCACAGTTCCTTGCCGGTAGCGGCTGACAGCGCATGGAAACGACGGTCCATCGTGCCGCCCATGAAAATCAGACCGCTCCCCGTCACGATGGGACCACCGAGCAAGACCGAGCCCGGAATATTGTCCAGGCCATGCCCGAAGACATCGCTCATCGTGCCCACCGGTTGTCGCCACGCAATCCGGCCGGCGGCAAGATCCACGGCGACGAGCTCACCCCAGGGCGGAGGGCTGCAGGGCAGGCCCGAGGGACTTCGCAGGGGGGCCCGGAGCAGCGCATACGGGGCGCCTAGCTGCGGCGCGGTTTCACCGGGGAGATCACCACGATCGCCCGCCGCGAACCGCTCTGCCGGAATCATCTGAACCCGGTAGGGCAAATTGGTCACGGCAACGATGAGCCGTTCATGCGTTCGGTCCCAGGCGAAGCCGCTCCAATTGATCCCGCCGACATTGCCGGGCACCGCGAGCACGCCCTGCGTGCTCGGCGGCGAGAACACCTCGACCCCGGATAATTTCGTGAGTGCTGCCCGACAGGCCTGACGATCCTCGTCCGTAACGCCCCAAGCTTCCGTGGCGGCCAGCGATTGTCGCGCCAGAATCGGGGTTGCGCTCGGAAACGGCTGCGTGGGCGACGCTTGCTCGCCCGGCAAGGTGCTCGCCGGCACCGGGCGTTCCTCGATCGGCAACACGGGATGCCCGGTCGATGGATCGAGAACGTAGATCATGCCCGTCTTGTTGCCGGCGACCAGGATGGGCGTGCGATGGCCATTGAGCGACATCGTCGTGACCAGCGGCGCCGACGCCGTGTCGTAGTCCCAAAGATCGTGATGCACGAGCTGGAAACCCCACGCGAGCTTGCCGGTCCGCGAGTCCAAGGCGACCACGGAATTCGCCCAATGGTCGTCCCCGGGGCGTAGCCCACCGTAATAGTCGGGACTCGCGCTGCCGGTCGGCACGTACACGAGATGCCGCTCGGGGTCGGCACTGAGGATGGACCATGCGTTGCCGGCACCCGTTTGCCAGGCACTCGGCGGTACGCCCGCCGGTCTTTCCAAAGGCTCCCAAGACCAGAGGCGTTTGCCGCTGTGCGCGTCGAAACCGCGCACGACGCCGTCCGGCATGTCCACGCGCGTATTGTCGTCGATGGCCGAGCCGACGACGACGACGCCATCGACGACGATCGGCGGTGACGTCATGTGGTACCAGCCGCGGTGATAGTTTTCGACGCCCTCGGTCAGATCCACTTGTCCTCGTGCACCGAAGTCGGCGCAGGGCGCGCCGGTGCGTGCATCGACCGCGATGAGTCGCGCATCGACGGTGGCCTCGAACAGCCGCGCTGCGCAATTCTCTGCAGCGGAGGTCTTCCCAGCGGGGCTCGGGTCTTGCCACGCGGCCAAGCCGCGATTGATCAGCCCGTCGCCGAACGGGGCTGATCGATCGATCTTCGGATCGTATGCCCAGAGTTGCCGACCGCTCGCCGGGTCGAGAGCGATGATCCGATTGAAAGCGGTGGTCAGAAACAGCCGCCCGTCGACCAGTAGCGGCGTCGTCTCGAAACCGCTCCGCACGCTATCGCCGGCGCCATCCGACGTATCGCCCGTGTGAAATTCCCACACCTGTTGCAGCCGGTGGACGTTGTCCGGCGTGATCTGCGTCAGCGGGGAGTAGCGGGTGCCGCCGAGATCGTGGCCATAGGCCGTCCATTCGTCATCCGCGGCGACACTCGCCAAGGGTAGAAGTAGTACCGGCGCCAGCGCCAGCCATCTGCATGCGCGCGATTGCCATGAACGTGATTGCATCGTCGTCACCCTCTCGTATCGGATCGGTCGAGCATGCGATAGCGGCCCCAAAACGGCCACGGGTTTGTGACGAGCGGGATTATCGAGCGGTCGAGCGGCGGCTTGGTCGCGCGGCGACGCGCCCGTGCTCAACGCGCGGTCAAGCCGCGCCGATCATGATCTCGACGAGGTTAGGGCGGCCCGAGCGAACACTCTCCTCCAACGCCGGGGCGATATCAGCGGCGCGCACGATGCGCCGCGACGGCACGCCCATGGACTGGGCCAAGGCTTGGTAGTCCACCGAGGGCTCGGTGATGTCCATGGCGATGAACCGGTTGGTGCGGGTCGAGATGTAGTCCTTCTGGCCCTTCATGAAGTTCTTGAGCACGTTGTATTCGCGGTTGTTCATCACGACGAAGCTCACGGGCAGTTTCTCGTGAGCGGCGGTCCATAGCGCCTGGGGCGAGTACAAGGCAGCCCCGTCGCCCACGAGACTCACGACGGGTTCGCGGCCCAAGCCGAGCGAGCAGCCAACCGCGGCCGGCATCCCCCAGCCGAGCGCCCCGCCGCGGAGAAACGAATACTGCCGGGCCGAGTCACTCGCGAGAAATTGCCGCAGATGCAGCGAGGTTGCGATCGCCTCGTCGACGCACGCGATACGCGGACCCATCGCCCGGGCGACTTCTTGGGCGGCGACGAGCGGCGTGATCGCCGCGGCGTCGAATTGCGCCGCCGCGACGCCCGCGAGGCGTGCGCGCTGTTCGGCGCGCCGGGCGGCCGCGGCTTGCACGAGCGCGGCATACTGAGCTGCCTTGCCTGCGGTCGCCGTGGCCAAGAGCGGCAGCATCGCGCGCAGCGACGCCTGGATGTCGCCGACCACGGATAGCGGCGTTTCGTAGGTCCGTCCGAGATCACGAACGTCGGCGGACATCTGGAATACCGCGCAACTCCGGGGAATGACCGGACCTTCCGTGTAGAGGATCGTGATCAGGGACTTACCGCCGAGCGCGAATACCGCGTCGAAGTCGTCCAGCCGCGCCGCGATGTCGGTGGCCTTGGTCGGCATGTTCCCCGCCCAGAGCGGATGCGCGGTCGGAAAGGGAATGCGCGAGGGCCAGGACGAGCCGAACACCGGCGCGCCTAGCATCTCCGCCATCGCGACCACTTGCGCGGCCGCATCGCTGCGATCGATCTCATCGCCGGCGATGATCGCGAGGCGCCCGGGCGTGATCGCGGCAAGATGCGCCGCGAGCACGCTCAAGGAACCGGCGACCGGCTGACGATCGATGATCGAACGCTGGCCAATTTCCACCGCGGTGAGTTCCTCCATGACGTCCATGGGCAGCGAGAGGAACACCGGACCCGTGGGCGCGGCATTGGCATCGTGGAAGGCCCGGCGCAGCAGCGTGGGCAGCTGGTCCGCGTGCGTCACCTCCTGAGCCCATTTCACGGCGGGGCGCGCGATCTGCACGAGATCGCCGAGCAGCAGCGGATCGGTGATCGTATGGCGCGAGTCCTGCTGACCGGCGGTCACGACCAGCGGCGTCTGCGACACGCTCGCATTGAGTAGATTACCCATGCCGTGTCCCAAACCGCCCGCCGTATGGAGGTTCAAGAATCCGGGCTTACGCGCCGCTTGCGCGTAGCCGTCGGCCATCGCCACCGCGCTCGCCTCCTGCAGCGCGAAGACGTAACGGATATCCGGGGTTTCGAGCATCGCATCGATCAGCGGCAACTCGGTCGTGCCCGGATTACCGAATATGTATTCCACCCCTTCGCTGCGCAGGACCTCGAGGAGCACCGCCGCTCCCCGACGCAGCGAGGCATCTCGCACCGCATCGACCGGTTTCATCATAATGCCCATCCTTGCGAGGCCGAGGCCTCGAGCGCGTGGGCAATGGTAATGCAAATACCGGCCTCTTGCGGATCTTACAGCATGGGAAACAGACTCTTGATCAGAGCATCGCTCGTGGTCTTGGCTCGATCCGCCTGCAGGAAGCGACGGTACTCTGGCGTCAGCACGCAGGTTCGCAAGGTAACGGGAACGCCGAAGCGCCGATTGAATTGAGTTTCCAATGCAACCGTCCAGTTGCGCATCGACAGCGACGTGCTTTCAGGCATCGCGATCGCGAGTCGTAGTCCGTGAGCACCATTCCCGGCAATGCCGATGACCGCCGTCGCACATTTTTTCTCCGCCCATGCCTCGATATCGCGGGCCGTGACCCAATTGCCGGTGGCATCTTTCCACGCATGATCCATGCGTCCCAGCACCGCGATGCGCCCTGAGTCGTCCCGCTCGACGATGTCCCGCGTGCTCAGCCAGCCGTTCTGCGTCAGTCGTTCGCGACGTCCGGCGAACAGACCGAGAAAATCCGACCGCACCGACAGCTCGCCGCCGTCCGCGGCGATGGCAACCTCGCAGCCGACGGGCACGCCATCCAACAACACACCCGGTCCACATTCCGTCAAGCCGTAACCGTCCACCCATCGACCCACGCGCTGCCCCGCCGTGCGCCGCAAGGACTCCGTGACTCGGGCGCCCCCCGTGTGCACGCACAATTCCGGCAGTCCCTCGGTCGTGCGCAAGCCCGAGAACAGGACTTCGGCAAGTCGCGGGACGACCGCAAGGTGATTGATGTGCTCGTCTCGACACACCTCGACGAGCGAATGACTACGCATCGCCAAATCGGGCTGAATCCAAACCGCCTGCCGCGCCCATAGGCCGAGCAGCAGATCCAAGACGAGGCCGAAGGAGTGCCACCAGGGCAGCAAGCACAGTCGCGAGGCGCCCTCGGCCAGGTCCAGCGCTTCCGTATGGCACACTAATTGATGGCGGATACACTCTGCATCGAGCACCACGAGGAGTCGGCCGTTGCCGCTCGTACCGCTGGTGCTGAGCACGAAGCGCGCATTGGGCTGCAGCGGCTCGAGCTCCGACACGGCCTCCGGCATCGCCAGTTCAGACAGGCCTTCGGACCGGCCCGAAGCGAGCCGAAAGGCGCGCCGTCCGCCTCTCGGGTTCTTCGCGGCCAACCAGTCAGCGGCGCAGTCCGCGGGTGAGATCGGGTAGTAGAGAAATCCGCCGAGCAAAGCCGCCATGATGCGGGAGGCACCGGCAATTCCCGCCGGCGTATCGATCAATAAATCTCCCGGCTTGGCTCCCGCACGGCGCCACTGCCGAACCAGTTCGATCGCGCGGTTCCACAATGCGGCGCCGGAGAGCACATACAAACCATCCGGCCGGCGCGTCGCGAGCAAGGGATACGCCTGACCGCGCAGGCGATCCTGCCATTCAGCGCGAAAGTCGTGTGGGCTCATACGCGCTCCATGCGGCGAGATTCAGCTCTGCCGGCAGCTCTCGCCCATGGCGAAGATGCACGGCGCGCTCGGCACAAAACGCAGCCGCGTTGAGCGCGCGGCGCGCGATCGCCGCGGACTCGTGCACGCGCAGCAAGGCGGCCATCGCGCAGGGCACGACGTCCTGGTTGTTGCCCTCGCACGAGAAACTGAGCAGGCGCGACGGCACGGCGCTCGCGCGCAGACTCTGATTGAGGGCCGATATCAGCTGATGCACGCCTTTGACATGACAGAACCCCGGCGCCCCAAGGTTTTCGGGGAGTCCGTGGTTCGTATCGACGCCGACGAGCAGCAACACTTGTCGATCGGCCATTTCGGCCACTCGTGCCACGGCATCGGCCATGAGGTCCGCCGCCGTCGCGAGGCCGGCCGCGTAGAAGAGACCCCCGTGCCACATGCCGGCCCGGAGGACCAGGGGATTGTCGGCCACGGACAGCGCTTCGGCCAGGATCCGTGTCGTCGCGAAATCGAGGTTTTCCGTTAGATTGCCGAGAATTTGCGGCGCGCAACGGATTGAATAGCGCTCTTGAATGGTCGTGGAGGACGTCGTCGGTGGCAATCCGAGCTTGCGCTCGAGATCGGCACGGGCCCGGCAGATGGCGGCTCCCGCTCGATACACGCCCGCTTGGCGATCGTTGATTTCCAGAATGTCGGGGTTGAAAGGATCGAGCACGGCAGCCAATCCGAGACTCGTAGCCGCCGTGATGCTGCACGCGAGCCGCCATAGCGAGCGCACCTCGAACAGACACTCCAGGGCGAGACTCGACATCATCGCATTGGTATTGACGAGTCCAATCACGTCGCGCGGCCCGAGCGGGCCTCGATCCTCGAACAGCGGCGCCACGGCATGGGCCATGGGGATGAGATCGCCGCTTGCGCCGAGACTGCCAAAGCAGGGAACCGGCGGCAGTCCGGCCGCCTCCGTCAGCGTCACGAGACGCTGGAATGTTTCAGGGTGAATGCCGGAATACCCTTGCGCGACTTTCGACACTTGTAAGCGCAGCGCCCGGCGTACGACCGTGGGAGCCAGCGGCTCACCCACGCCGACTTGCAAGTACTGCAGCAGTTCCGCCTGGCTTGCCTGCCAGGCGAGCGGATCGCGTGCCGAATCGACATTCGAACCAAAGCCGCTATGCACACCGTAGATCGGCGCCTTTTCCGCATGCATGTGGTGCCGCAAGAGTTCGTGCGCGGCATGCACGCGCCGGGTCATGTCGGTCGTGACGCAGAAGCGGGCGCCGCGCTCACCCCAGCCGAACAGTTCGCCGGCCAAGCGGTCGTTCGACGAGGGTTCAGTTGCCACGATGGGTCTGCGCAATGGCGATGGGGGTCGTGGCGAGCGCGGCGATCGGCAGCGCGCCGGGCGGGAGCGCCGTCTCTGGCGCGTTCACCCGATACGCGAGCCGATCCGGGTCGACGACGATCGCGAGCCCCTCCTTGAGCGACACGAAACCGACGACATCGTGTGAGTGGCTGGGATTCGTCAATACCGCCGCGCGCACCGCCTCCGGAATATCATCGACCCGCAGCGCGATGCTGCCGAACCGTTCGGTCGCGAGCACGAGGAACACCGAGCTGTCCTGGGCCGGGGATAGATCGAGCGTGGGCCACGCTTCGCACAGATCGACGATCGGAATCAGGCTGCCGTCCGGCATCCGCATCAACGGCATACTCGTCACCACCCGATGCACCCTCGACAGCACGCTGAGTACGGAGGTCGTGACCACCGCGATATGCAAACTGCTCGTCTGGTTCGCGAACTTCAAGCCGCAGATCAAGAAGCTGCTGAACGAACTCGCCTCGCAAGTGACCATGATCTTGCCGCCCTGCCCCGGCGTCTGCTCGCTGGCAATCCGCAAGCGCAGGTGCGCCCACACGGCGGGATCCGGCAACTCGGCGGCTATCGTCGGGGCCGTGCCCCGACCATCGTCTTCGAGACTGAAAAAAAGCCTCGTGTGCACGATGCGCAGATTCCAGCGCAGGTTCAAGTGAGCCGATTTTCCCAGCGACTCGCGTTCGGTGGCGCTCCCTTCGACCGATTGCTCCAGGAGCGTCTCCAGCCACTTGGCGACGACCTCACGTAAAGCGAACACCACTTCCGGCAGGACATCGACACGCGCATCCACGTCGCCCTGGTTGACCACCACTCGCAATTGTCGGCCCGCGAGCTTTTCGACGATCAGCAATTCGAGAATGTCGTGAATTTCCGAGGGCCGTATGACGATGGCCTTGTCCGAACCGGCCACGGTTTGCTCTTTGGCGCGCTCGATGGCGATCGTCATCCCATGGCTGACGGTGCCCGCAATGACCGCTTTTCCAAGATCCTCCAAACACTCCAGCGAGCGCTTCTGGGTCTCGCGGGCGCTCAACGCGAGCGCCAGCAAGCGCTTGACCGTGTCGCCGCGCGCAGCGACGCTGGTGATGGGATCGGCGGCAATGCGATTGACCCAAAATGCGTGTTCGGCGGTCAAGGCGAACTCGACGGCTCGCACGAACATGGAAACCACGGTGCCCCGACCGAGCAGCAGCGGATCCGCATTACCCCGCAGGATGTTCTGATATTGGATCTGCACGTTGTACCGGCTCCATTCGAACCGTAACTCGAGGAAAATGCCGGGCAGCATCATGACCGCTTCGGTCTCGTCACCCTCCATGACGACATCCCGGAGGCTGGTCACAATGCTCGCGGTCCGGCCTCTACAGTACTCCGCAAGATCGGCGCGCCCCGCCTCGTCGAGATCCGGCAGGGTGGCACACAAGCCGCTGAACGCTTCCTCCGCATTGATTGCCGACAACTCTCGCTCGAGTGTCTCGACGATCCCGCAGGAGACGGGCTCAGGCAACATGCGATGCGCGCGCCTGCGCCTGCTGGAATCGCGCCGTGAGCGCGTCGTGAGTGCCGCCGATGAGCTCCGCGGCGAACTCGTCCATCAGGGCACGATCAACCTCTTCGAGATGCTCCTCGATGCAGGCGAGAACGCAGCTGCTCGCCGCCGCGAGCACGAACGCTGCCATATGGCACTCGCCGGTGCGAATCGTATGGTAGTTGGACACGAGGTTGTGGCGTTGCCATTCAAACCGCAATTCCAGCCAAAATGCAGCGAGCGCACGGTAGAAATCCACCCGGCATACCGGCGAAATGGTCGCCGTCAATTCCGCGAGCCCCGCGACGCGCCGCGCCGCGAACGTCGACACCCGAACACGGACCGCATCCGACAAGGTGACACCCTCGACCGTGGCGAAGATCCGCCGGCTGAAGTCGCCGCTCGCGACCAGATCGTGCAGACGGGTCGCGGCGATCATGCCGTGACCTCTAGCCCGCTTCCCACGGTTGATAAAAGACCCTGCGCATGACCCGACAAGGCGTCGAGATGCAGGGGTAGAAGCAAATTCTCCAGACGCTGCAATATCGCGCTGCCGATCGAACCCTCGGCCGCGAGCCCCGAATTCGGAGTGTCGCCTACGGCAGCATAGTTGAGCACGTCGTTGTGGCGCTGCCACTCGAAGCGCAGCTGTAGCCAAAGGGCGGCTATGACCCGATACAGCTCCTCTTCGTCGTCCTCGTCGGACAAGGCATCGGCCAACTCGATCAGTGAACGGGATCTGTCGATCGACAACGCGATCATTTCCTCCCGCTCGGCGTAGTCCAACCCGACTGCGTCGGCAACCAGCTCGGCAGATTCCCGCAAGCCCGTTGCGTCGCCGACCAAGCGCAACCGGGCAGCCAGGGAGGCTGCCCGCAGCGGGGGCTCGTTCGCGATCGTCGGGACGGCGTCCATGACAGTGTCTCGCGAACTACGGTCAAGCGACTCGGAGGCCCACGAACACCCAATTGGTGCGCGACATCTTGTGCCGCAGGAGACGGATCAACACGTTGGTCGGCTTCGTCTTGTACGTGAAGGTATAGTTGAACTCCGTGTCGAGATGATCGGCGGATACGCCATCCTTGAACTTGCCGAACACCAGGCGATTATTGGTGCACGGGGCAACATGCGTGAAGAAATTGCGCCCTTCCGCCGAGGCGACCGGCACGCTCACGAGATCCGACTCCCACTTGTTGTAGAGCTTGATGACACCGGCATCGTCGACCTGGACGATACCGAACTGCTGCGCGTCGGCATCGTGCCGGCTGAGCGTTGAAAGTTGATCGATGAAATGATCAGGAACGAATGACATTATCTTCTCCTAGGACTTGAAGGGCGGGTAAATCTAGGCCGTGACGGCCGTCTTGGCGCCTCAGACGAGGGCCTTCTCGACTATCGCAGCGAAGAGTTCCTTCGCTTTGCTGCGTTGCTGGGCGAGCACGTGTTGAGTCGTTGCGAGCTGTTCGGCGAGACTGTTACGCTCTTCGAGCAGCGTGGCGACCTGCGCCTCGAGCGATTCGACCATCTCGTTGGATTCCAAGAGCCCGTAACGGGATCCCTCGCGCTCTTTGTACAGTTCCGCCAGTTGCTCCTCGAAGCTCTTCAAGGCTTCGATGAGCGTGGCATCCGCGCCCACGCGCCCGATGTAGTCCTCGTGAACGCGCTCTTGGTAGAGTGCGATCAGCTGCTCTTCGAGATTCTTGGCAGTTTGCTTGACGGCCGCGAATTCGCGTGAGGAGGACTCGCTATCCTCGTAAAGAGACGTGAGCTGAGCGTTCAAACCTTCGATCGTGATGCGGAGTGCATCGTAAGACGTGCCTCCGGCTTGTTCGCGTTCCCGATACAGATCGGCTAATTGCTCTTCGAGGCTGGTGACTGCGGAGACGGCAATTGCGCCGTCGTGAACAAACTGGCGCCATACGTAAACGAGGGCGCGCATTTGGCGGTCCACTTTACCGAAGGCGCCCGTCTGGGTGGTTTGTTCGGGGCAATCGTTCGGGCCCTCCATGATTACTGTTGCCATTGCTGCGCTCCTTGGGTCCACCGTCGGCGACGGTGCGACTGTTACGACACTGGAAGCTATTGCGGCCGGCGCGAGGAATACTAAAGGGGTCGTGACGCGATAAGCCAAGCGGCGCGTTGCTGCCGGGAATTGCTGCGCGCGACCTTGCGCGGCCGAGCTCGCTACTCTTACGCGACGAGTCGGCTATGCGAACTTGCTGAAGCTCGACTCCAGCGGTGCGCCAGTCAGCGGATTGGCATCCTCGGATTGAACGGCACCGGTCTTTGACACGCGTTTCTTGGCTGGCTTTCGCGCGACCAACACGTGCGCAGGCGCAGCGCGGGTGCTCACCGGCGCCGCGGATCCGTTGCCGGACAGCTTGAAGAACCCGATCGCTTCTTGCAGCTGCTCCGCATGACCGCTCATTTGACTGGCGGTCGCAGCGAGTTCCTCGGACGCGGCAGCGTTCTGCTGGGTCGTTTGACTCAGTTGAGTGACCGCGGTATTGATCTGGTTGACACCGGCGGACTGTTGCTCTGAAGCAGCGGTGATCTCTTCGACCAAGTCCGATGTCTTACGGATGTTGGGCACGATCGAGACGAACAACGCGCCAGCTTTTTCCGCGAGCTCGACGCTGCTTTCGGCGACCGTGCCAATTTCCTGCGCCGCCACTTGGCTGCGCTCGGCGAGTTTGCGCACCTCCGCGGCGACCACCGCAAAACCTTTGCCGTGCTCCCCCGCGCGCGCCGCCTCGATCGCCGCATTCAGCGCCAGGAGATTCGTTTGGTAGGCAATGTCGTCGATGATGGTGATCTTTTGTGCGATCTGTTTCATCGCGCTGACCGTGTCCTTGACTGCTTCGCCGCCCGCCACGGCTTCAGTGGCCGCTTGGGTGGCCATCGCGTTGGTCATCTTGGCATTCTCGGTATTTTGATCGATCGAAGCGGTCATCTGTTCCACCGAGGCGCTGGTCTCCTCGACGCTGGCCGCTTGCTCGCTCGAAGCTTGCGACAGCGACTGCGCGGTGGCCGTGACCTGCACGGCGGCGGTCGTTAGGGACTCCGCGGCGCCGCTCACCTCCGTGATGACGGCCGATAATTTGAGCATGGTGTTGTTCGTATACTCTTTCATGGCCGCGAAGCTTCCCTCGTAGTCCTTGTCCACGGTCTTGGTAAGATCGCCTTCCGACAGGGCACGCATGACTTCGACCACGTCATCGATGCTGGCGCCGGTGGTGGTGATCAGATCGTTCAACCCGGTACCGAGCTCCTTCTGGAAGCCCTCGAGCCCCACGAGGTCGACCCGCTCGGTAAACTCCCCGTGATTGGCCGCTGCGACCACCCGCCGTTGACCGTCGATGACGGTCTTCAGTTTTTCGATCGTGTTCTTGATGGAATAGAGGAGACTCGTTTTGTCGCCCGTCTTGACGAGCACGCTCATGTCCAGTTTGCCGGCGGCGACATCGCGCATGACCTCCGCCGCATAGGCCGGCTCGCCGCCCAACTGGCCGGTTAGCTGCCGGTAGACGTAGTATCCGATCAGACTGACGAGCACGAGGGTGATCCCGGTCAGGATGGCGCCAATCAAGATAGCGCGGGATTTGATCGCGAGTGCTTCACTGGCGCCCTGCTTGCCGAGGGTCTCGTTGTAGGCGCGATGATCCTCGAAGTCCGTCTTGACTTTTTGGATCACGGGAAACTGCGCCGTCATGAGTTCTATGCCGGCCCCCTGCTTGCCCGCCCGCCACAACCCGAGTACCTGTTCCGTTACGCGGTAGTAGGCCGCCGAATCCGTTTGCTCAGCCGTCAGGAAGGCCTTGTCCTTGTCGTCCGAAACGAGGCTCTCATAGTCTTTGAGAGCCTTGTCCATTGCTTCTCGGGACTTCGAGACCCGTTGTTCGAAGCCCCCCGCAATCGTCGAGTCATGAATCGCCAATGTCTTCCAGACATTGACTCGGGAGTCGTTCAGTGCATCGTTCAGTTGATCGAGCACGAGCAGGCTGGGTACGGTATTGACCGTGCCGTAACTGGCTGCGTCGAAAACCGTACCGATGTCATGCAACATCACGCCGAAGATGACGATGATGGCGCTGAAGGCCAATGCCGGAAGACTGGCGATCTGTTTGCCTACGGTCATGTTAGTTATCCTGAATGGGGAGGGGAGTCACTGCGAACAGTGCGCAGGTCTTCAAAAATCGGACCACTGGTCGCCTCCGGCCGCGGCCGGGCGTGCCGGCGTCTCCGGCGCTGCCGTGCTGGTGGGCGAGGTCTTGGCGCTCCAGGGTCGGGTCGCCGTGCGCCGCTCCGCGGCGCTCGCTGCGCCGGAGGCAACGCCAGCCCGCGGCGCCGCGCCGCCGACCTGATAGCCCGCAATCAACTTGGATAGATTAGCCGCCTGTTCCATGAGCGCCTGGGCCGCCGCCGACGCCTCTTCGACCAGAGCCGCGTTTTGCTGTGTGACCGCGTCCATCGAGGTAACCGCCTTGTTGACCTGCTCGATACCGGACGCCTGCTCACGGCTCGAGGTAGAGATCTCTGCGACCACGTCGCTGACCTTCTTGACGCCCATGACGATTTCGCCGAGCACTCGCCCCGACTCGTCGACGAGCTTCGTCCCCTCGCTGACCTTGCTGACCGAGTCCTGGATCAAGGCCTTGATCTCCTTGGCCGCTCCCGCGCTGCGCGAGGCGAGATTGCGCACCTCGGAGGCGACGACCGCGAAGCCGCGGCCCTGCTCACCGGCGCGCGCGGCTTCGACCGCTGCGTTCAGGGCGAGCAAGTTTGTCTGAAAGGCGATTTCGTCGATCACGCCGATGATGTCGGCGATTTTCTTGCTCGCGATGTTGATCTCGCCCATCGCCGTGACCGCACTGCCGACCACCTTGCCGCCGCGTTCCGCCTGGTCGCGGGCCGCGACGGCGAGTTGATTGGCCTGAACCGCATTGTCGGCATTGTTTTTGACCGCGGAGGTCATCTGCTCCATTGATGAAGCGGTTTCTTCGAGGCTCGAGGCCTGTTGCTCGGTGCGCTGACTCAAGTTCAAGTTTCCGCGCGAGATTTCGTCCGCGCCCGTGCTCACCTCTGCCGCTGCACTCGCCATCGCCCGCACGACGTCGGCCATGTTGCCGGTCAAGCGGTTCATGCCCTCGGCGAGCGTCTTGAAGAAACCTTCCTTGCCGTTTTCGTCGATTCGCGCGGTCAAGTCCCCGCCAATGGCCTGGGCGACCATGACGTTGACCTCCTCCTCGGTCTTGATCTCCTGAGTACGGTCCACCCATTCCACGACCGTACCGACGCGTGCGCCACCGGCGGCGTTGACCGGGCTGGCGACAATCCGTAACGTCGCCCCACCGAAGGTCAATTCCTCGCCGTGGGCGGCGGCAAGCCCCTGGGGGAGGCGAACCAAGCGGTCGAGCGGCGTGCCGAGCAAATTTTCCGGGTCGAACTGCGGCGCGACGGTGCGAATCTGCGCGAGATATTTGCGAAAGACGCTGGCCGCCGCATCGTTGACATAGATGATCTCACCGTCGTTATCCGCGAGCATCACACCCGCCGAGACCCGGTCGAGTGCCGTCAGCATTCGTGAATTGCCGGCTGCGGCCTTGCGATCGCTCTCGATGCGATGCCGCAAATCGGCCTGCATCTTCGCGACCGTCGCGAACAAACTCGCATCATCCCCGGGTCGCAGCAGGATCGCGGAAGAGAAGTCCCCGATAGCCACTTTGCCGGCCACGGCGGCGACTGCAGCGGGCTCGCCGCCCAGTTGGCGCGTGAGGCCGCGCACGATATAGAAGCCACACAGAGCCAACACCGTCATGGTTGCCAAGGCGATGAGAATTCCGAGCCAGCGCGCCTTCGACTTCCCGATCAGCGCATCGGCGGTACCCTGCTTACCGAGAGTTTCGTTATAGGCACGATGCGCCGCGAAGTCGTCTTTGAGCTTTTGAATGGCGGGGAATTTCGCCAACAAGAGCTCCATACCTGCGCTCTGTTTGCCGGTACGCGCTAACTCGAGAACTTGCTCGCTGAGACGAATATAAGCCGCCGCATCGATGCGATCCGCCTCCAGCAGGGACTTATCCTTATCATCTGAAAGAATCTTTTCGTAGTCTTTGAGCCCAGCATCGATGACTTGGTGAGACTTGGAGACATCCTCCGCAAACGTTCCCGCCGAGCCCGCATCATGAATGGCAAGGGTCTTCCACAGGTTCAAGCGCGATTCCGCCAGCGCGAGGTCTAGTTTGTCCAGCACCACGACACTCGGCAAGGTGTTGACCGTGCCATAGCTCGCGGCATCGTAGACGCTATCGATACCACGAATGAACACCGCCGAGATGACGACGATCCCGAAGAGCGCGATAACCGGCAGCAAAGAGATCTTTTTTCCGACAGTCATGGTGGTCATCGACACAGTCTCCGTTCGATCGTGGTTGAGCGTCCTAACGCATCGGCCGGGTCAGGGGAATCCGTAGGCGATCCGCTAATGAACATCGTCGACCCCGCGGCGGCCGCCAGTACGAGTGTCGGCTTGAAAAGCCGAGTGCCACGATGAAAAGAAAATCCTGCAGCGCTCGCGCCTCGAGGCGCCTCGCTCAAGGAATGCCGTGCAGCGCCGATTGCGACTCCGACGGTTCCACCACTTGAGTCTTTTAGGGGAGGCCTACGTTGCATACGCCGCTCGCTGACCCGAAGCCCAATGCGGAGCCGCTCGCGGAGATATCCCAGGCGCTTGGCAGCGCTGCATGGGTCATTCCGATACCCGCGGACTTGCGTGCGATTTACGACGCCGAGCAACTCGCCGAGCGCCGCGTTCCGAACCGCGTCGTCTTGATCGTGATGGCCCTCATCTTCGATTCGTACTGGGTTGCGAACATCGAATCGGCGCCGACCATTCTTCTACCGTCCTTGATATTACGGGCCGGCTTGACCGGTATGGTGGCCATTTTCCTCGTGCTCGACCAGCGCAACCGTCTGGGACGCGCCTATGGCGCCGCCGTGGTCATCCTCGCGGTCATGGCGACGCTGATCAGCACCATACTTTTCGTCATGGAGCCGGCCACCAACACGACGAATGGATCCGATGTTCGGTCGATTCCCCTGATCCTGATGGGTACCGGCTTGCTTGCCAGACTCACACCGTGGGAAGCCTGCAGCAACGCCGTGATTTCCGTCGCCTTGTTCATCGGCTCACTGATCGTTGCTCCGAGCGCACCGCATGCGGAGGTGTTCTCGCTGATCCTCATGGACGTCGCTATCGGGGCCGGCGCGATTTTCATGAACCTGCGGTTGGAGACGCGGGATCGGCGGGTTTTTTTGCTTCAAGCCCGAGATCGGGTCAACCGCGCAGAGCTTCTTGCCAGCAATCATGGACTGCTACGCGCGGCGCATACCGACGACCTCACGGGAGCCGCCAACCGCCGCTGCTTCGACGAGGTTTTCGCGAAGAGTTGGCGTGCCGCACGCGAGCGCAGCGAACCGATCGGCCTCATCATGATGGATATAGACCATTTTAAATCGTTCAATGACCATCACGGCCACAAAGGCGGCGATGATTGCTTGAAGAGGGTCGTTGCCGCTGCCCGCCACGAGGCGCGCCAGGGGGATTTGTTCGCTCGCTATGGTGGAGAAGAATTTGCCGTCATCCTACCCCTCGCGCGCTTGGAAACCGTGCTGGCCATCGCCGAACGTATGCGCAGTGCCGTCGAGCGGCTGACGTGGAATGATGACCGCCATGGCGAGACGATCATGGTGACCGCGAGTTTCGGGGCCGCGAGTGCGATTCCAGGTTCCGAGGACGGGCCTATCGGATTGCTCGACGACGCGGACTCGAGTCTTTATGCGGCGAAGCGCGCCGGCCGCAATCGCGTCGCGGCGCCCAACCAGACGGGTCGCGCGACCGGCGAAAAAAACCTTAGCGAATCGTAAAAGTTTCATCACTCCGGGAGCATCAAGTTTGCACAGCCGCCGCCGTTAGGACCTTCCACTCAATGCACTGACGCGAAAGAATCCAGACAGGAGGATCGGTTCATGATTGCTGCTCGCTTGCCACACAATGAAACGGAGCGTTGCGACGCATTGCGCCGCGCCGCGATTCGAAAGGACCGCGGGCGTGAATGACGTGGGCGACGATCCGAAGGATCCGCGCAGGCGCGTCCGCGTGTGGCCGGACGACGGTGATCGCCGGAACGCGAGTCCAGCTCGTGGCAGGACCAGCGACCGACTGGCCATTGTGACCTCGGTCCTCGATCTCGGCTCCTGGGAATGGACCCAGTGGGACAACCGGCTTTACTGGGACGAGCCCATGTACCGACTGTACGGCTACACGTCCTCGAGCGCGGTATCCGCCTTTACTTTGTGGACCAGCAGCCTGCACCCGGATGATAGCGCCGACGTCCTGCGTGACTTTCACCAGGCCGCCGCATCAACGGGCGTGTTCGAAACCGTTTTCCGCATCGTACGGCCAAACGGATCGACGCGCGTGACGAGAACCATCGCGAGGACGATTCAAGACCCGGGTTCGGACCGACGACGCATGATTGGCATCACCAGGGACATCACGGGGCGGTCGGACGAGCGGAAAGCGTTCGATGTACAGATGCACGAGAGTGAGCATAAGTTTCGCACGCTGTTCGAGATGTCGCCCATCGGCAAAATGATTCTCGATCTCGATGGTGGTCTAATTAGGACAGCGAACAAAGCGTTACTGCAGAGCACGCGCTTCGGCCGCGAGGAGCTGACGGAAAAGAGTATCTGGGATCTGCTGCCCACAGAGCATCATGCGCTGTATGCCGCCATGCAGGCCACGCTCGCGCAACAGGAGACGGTCGGTCCCGTGGAGATAGACATTCTGCGCCGAGACGGCAGTCGCTTCCCGGCACAACTTTCGTCGTTTCTGGTGATCAAGACGTCGGGTCGCAAAGTGGTTTGTGCCGT
>Ga0116226_10000233_pt1 | contig 45325 bp, 44 predicted proteins | sample S1TSphfallax_FD_89692 | JGI IMG/M metagenome (GOLD analysis project Ga0116226, IMG submission 89692) | Host-associated microbial communities from peat moss isolated from Minnesota, USA - S1T2_Fa - Sphagnum fallax MG | ecosystem: Host-associated > Plants > Peat moss > Unclassified | place: USA... | reverse complement strand
ATGCGCCGCAACATCGCTCTCCCCCACCGCGCGCAGCACCATCCCGGCCCGCGTGTGCACCATTTCCCAGGCCAGCGCCGCCGTCATCCCCAGCGCCAGATAAACCATCCCGTCCTGCTGCAAAAACAACGGCCCCAGCACTGGAATAGTCGACAGCACCGGTATGTGCAGATGCGGCAACGGCACCACGCTTTTCCCCACGAACCGCGACCCCAGAAGCGCCGATAACCCGGTGCCGAAAATCGTCGCCGCCAAGCCAGTCGCGACCTGATTCGCCGCCAAGGTCAAGGTGAGTACCCCGAAAATGCCGGCTATCCCCGCCGCCCCCAGCATCGCCGCCAGCAGCCCCAAACTATCGCTGCCCGTCAACGCGGTGACAATGAACGCGCAAACCGCGCCCACAAGCATCATCCCCTCGACACCCAGATTAAGCACCCCAGCCCGCTCCGCCACCGTTTCCCCAAGTGCCGCAAACAGCAGAGGCGTGGCCCCGGTGGTCGCCGTCACGAGCGCCGCGATGATCACGTGCGAGGTCACGCTGTGGCCGCCAGAAGGCTGAGGGCTTTGCCCCCAGACCTCCACCAGGGCGATGCCTCCCTGCGCCCTGCCTTCAGAAATTGGGGGTCTGGGGCCTCTAGGCCCCAGCGGGGGCACGGGGCAGAGCCCCTGTCCTTCCTGTGGCCAACGCGCACCCTCACGCGACGCGCCGGATGCGGTTGCGGACCAGGAAGTCGGCGGCCAACGGGAAGAAAAGCAGCAGTCCCTGCACCACGCCCGCGGCACCTTTCGGCAGGCCGGAGCTGACTTGCGCGGTATCGCCGCCGATGTAGCTGAGCGCCACCAGCAGTGAGGCGGGGATGATCCATAGCGGGTGCAGTCGGCCCAGGAAGGCGACGATGATCGCGGTGAAGCCGTAACCGGGGGTGATTTGCGGGATCAGCTGCCCGATCGGCCCGGTAACTTCGAGCACGCCTGCCAGACCCGCGGCACCGCCTGAGAGCAGAAGTACCGTCCATACCACGCTTGCGCGGGTAAAACCGGCATAGGCGGCAGCCTCTGGCGCTGCGCCGGAGCTGCGTATCTTGAAGCCGATCAGGGCGTAGCGGAGCGCGAACCAGATCGCCACGGGGGCTGCGAATTCCAGCAGGGTTCCTGCCGTCAGGCGTGTTCGGGCGATGAGCGGCCGCAGGGTTGCGGCATCGCTGAACAGCGGGGATTGCGGCAGGCTGTAGCCTTCGGGATCCTTCCAGGGGCCGAATACGAGGGCGGAGAGTGCCAGCGTGGCCACGTAGGTGAGCATTAGCGAGGTCAGGATTTCATTCACGCCTAGCCTGGTGCGTAGGATGGCGGGGATGGCCGCCCAGGCCATGCCGCCGAGCAGGCCGGCTAGGCAAACCACCGGCAGCACCCAAAAACCATGCGCATCGGGCATCGCCAGCGCCACGCCGCCGCCGGCGATCGCGCCGAGGGTGAGTTGCCCCTCCGCCCCGATATTCCAGACATTGGCCTGGAAGCCGGCAGCGAGGGCTGCCCCCATCATGGCGAGCGGCGCCGCCTTCAGGGCGAGTTCGCTCCATCCATTCACCGAGGTGAGGGGTTGCGCGAAGAAGGCATAGAGCGTGCGGCCCACAGGGTAGCCGAGCAGGGCGAACAGCACGCCGGAGGCCACCACCGTGGCCAGCACCGCCAAAGGCGGGACCATGGCCGCGATTGCCGGCGAGGCGACCAAGCGAGGCTCCACTCTAAGCGGCATGCGCCTCTGCCGCGCCAGGGTCAGCCTCGTTCGAAACGCCGCCCATCAGCAGCCCGATCTCCCCCACGCCGAGGGCATCCGCAGGGCGCACGGGCGAGAGCATGCCGGCATGCAGGACGGCCAGAAGGTGGCACAAGGCAAGCAGCTCATCCAGGTCCTGCGAGATCAGCAGCACCGCGGTGCCGGCCCCCGCCAATGCGATCAGCGCCTGATGGATCACCGAAGCCGCGCCCACATCCACCCCCCAGGTGGGTTGGGCGACGACCAGCACGCCGGGCGCCTGCATGATCTCGCGGCCGACGATGAATTTTTGCAGGTTGCCGCCGGAGAGTGTCGCCGCCAGGGCGCCGGGGCCGCCGCAGCGCACGTTGTAATCGGCGATGGCGCGGTTGGCGAAATCGGTGGCCGCACCACGCCTTAGGAGGCCGCGCCGCATCAGGCCGCCGCGGCGGTGTGCCGTCAGCATCGCGTTATCGGCGAGCGAGAAGTTTGGCACCGCGGCATGGCCATTGCGCTCCTCCGGCACCGAGCAAAGGCCGAGCGCGCGCCGGGCCGATGCGCCCAGGTGGCCGCAACTGCGTTCATCGATCAGAACGTCGCTTGCGCCGGTGGCTTGCCGCCCGCCGGTGACGGCGGCGAAAAGCTCGGTCTGCCCGTTGCCGGCGATGCCGGCGATGCCCAGGATTTCCCCGGCCCGCACCTTCAGCGACACGCTGCGCAGCGCCACCTCGCCCGGCGCGCGGGAGGGCAGATCCAGCCCATCCAGCGTAAGCCGTGGCGTGCCGCGTGGGGCGGCGACGGCACGTGCCGCTTTATGGGGTTCGGTTGCGCCGCTTCTCGGCTCGCCCATCATCAGCCGGGCGAGGCCCGCCGCATCCTCCCGCCGCGGATCGCAGCGTGCCACCACGCGCCCCGCGCGCAGCACGGTCGCGGTTTCGCACAGCGCCAGGATTTCCTGCAATTTGTGGCTGATATAGAGGATCGAGCACCCTTCATCCGCCAGCCTGCGCAGCGTTTCGAACAGCGTTCCCACTTCGCTCGGGGTGAGTACCGAGGTGGGTTCATCCATCACCAGCAGCCGTGGTTCGGCGAGCAGGCACCTTACAATCTCGATCCGCTGCCGTTCGCCTACGGAAAGTGTGTGGACCTCCCGCCGCGGGTCGAGCGGCAGCCCGTATGTTGTGCTCACCGCCCGTATCCGCTCGGCAAGGGCGGGCATCGGCCCCGGATGATCCAGGCCGAGTGCGACGTTTTCCGCGACGCTCATCGCCTCGAACAGCGAGAAGTGCTGGAACACCATGCCGATGCCAAGCGCCCTGGCGGCGCTCGGATCGAGGGGCGGCGCCACCGCGCCCTCCCACAGGATCTCGCCGTCATCCGGCCGCAGCACGCCATAAACCATTTTCACCAGGGTGGATTTGCCCGCCCCGTTCTCGCCGAGAAGGGCATGGATCTCGCCAGGAGCGATGCTGAGATCGATCGCATCGTTGGCGGTGAAAGACCCGAAGCGTCGGGTGAGGCGTCTGAGCTCGAGTCGCGGCGTGGTCATCGGCCGTTACGCGCCCTCCAGGGCGCTGCCGCGTCTGTTTTGCCGCCCCGTGCCTGTACCCCGCTCAGGGCGTGCGTGGGCGTGGAGGGCTGGGCAAGGATCAATGGTGCAACCGCATTCTACTCTATCGACATCCATGCAAGAGCCGAAACAATGCAAGTGCCGAGCCAGCTGGCACTCAACTCAATTCGGCTTCGGCACGTATAATCCGGGGGCCTGTGCTGGGGTGCGTCGGTTCGATGCTTCGCTAGGGGCAGTGTGTGCCCCCGACGAAAAGCTGCGGCCGTAACCTGCCATTGGCCGCATACCAGCCTCAGGTGAACCGAGTATCGGTTCTTTTTTTCAAAAAAGAATCTGCTTGTCTTGTTCTGACGTGGTCCGCAAACTGCCTAAACGCTTGGGCGCCTCCTCGTAATTTTTCTCCTCGCCGGCACCGCCCGCGCCGCCGAAGCCATCATACTCGGCACCCTCACCCTCAAAAAATGCATTGACGCGTAGAACGGCTGTTGCGGCACGATTTCGGTCCCGCTGGATCCCCACCAATCCGAGCCTGGCCGCCTCACTGTCAGCTTTGAATTCTACCCAAACACCGATGCATCCCAGCCCTCCGCCGGCGTGATCCTAGAGCATCATCCGACCGCACGGGGCTACCCGTCGGATAAAGATGCTCGCCAAAACACGGAGCTAGAGCATTTTCCGAACGACTGCACTGACCCGACGCGATCGGAAAATGCTCTAGTGTCCCGATTCCGAAGTTCGTTGGCTTGAAATACGGTCGGAATCGGGACACGAGCTTGCTGCCGAAGTTCGCCGTTCTTCACGGTGGGCTTAGGGGATAAGCAGGCCACTGGAGGGCCGCATTTCAATGAAGGTGGCAGTGGGGAAATGCTGCCGTCTCGCGGCCTCCCTGGGGCGGGGCGACGGTATAGAGTTCACCGAATAGAACCAGCACCCTTGCCGCCACCCGCATCGCCCCCTGACCAAAACCGTTGCATCGTCCTTAGCCATCTCAGGGTGGGCTTGGCCCACCATTCGCCTAGACCTCGCCGCTCTCTTCTCCCTCCCCACAAGGGAAAGGCCGGGGTGGGGGCTCGGTATGAGCCATTAATCACGGGCGCTGATATCACTGGCGATCAAGCTACCTCGCGGCGCTTCAAAGCGATGTCGCAATACATCTCGCGTTGCAAAGAGAAGCCGACAACTTGCCAGTCGGACGCCACGATCAACTCGTTCACCGCCTGGACCACCCCATAAGGCGCCGAGCCGAAATGATCGTAAAGAGTGTAATCGTTGAACACCAGCAAGCCATCCTGCTTCACCTTGGGTGAGCCCATAGCCGCATCGCGCTTAATGTCTTCGTACGTGTGGCCAGCATCGATATAAAGGATGTCGAATTCTGCATCCGGCCAGGTTGCAAGGCATTCATGACTCTGCCCCTCCTGCACCCTCAAGATGGTGCGATATTTGCTAAACATGTCCTCATAAAACGCGCGATGCGTGCGCTTGCCGAAAACATCTGCGGCCGGGCGGCCCCAGATCGTCTGCTGAGTGTGCAAATCGTAGGAATCGATCGCAACAAATATCCGCGGGCGCATGTGGTCGAGCACAAAGCGTGAGAATTGGCCGAGCCCGACACCAACCTCGCAGATCGCGAGGCCCTTTTCCGGGCGAAGGGTGAGCAGCATTTCGGTTCGGTCGAAGAAAAGCCGGGCATTATTGAAATGGGAGGCGCCGAGCCCCGGATAATCCCTCGCAATACTGTCCATGGTGTCTAACTGCTCCCCCATCGCGATGACACGATCCTAAGCCGCGGGATGCCCGAGGCAAACTCCGCCATCCCCCACGAGCCGTGCAGCGTCCACACCCCGCCCGGCCTTACCGCCCCGCCCCCGCAACCGAACGCCATTTCACCGCTTATAACCGGCGTTCGGAGGTCAATCATGCCCAGCATAATCGCCCATGCCAGCGAAAACCCGCCCAAAGACCCGGCCGATCTCCCCTTCGTCACCGACCCCGGGGAGCGGCGCGGCGACATGCTCTATCGCCATTTCGGCCGCACCGAGGAAAAAATTTCTGCCATCGGCATAGGCGGCTTCCACCTCGGCAAAAGCGCGCTCACCGACGCAGAGGCGGTGCGCCTGATCCACCGGGGCATCGAGCGCGGCATCAATTTTTTGGACAATTGCTGGGATTACAATAGCGGCCGGTCGGAACTGCGCATGGGCGCCGCCCTCGCCCAAGCCGGCTACCGAAAAAAAGCCTTCCTGATGACCAAGATCGACGGCCGCACCAAGCAGGAGGCCGCCAAACAGATCGAGACCTCGCTCACCCGCCTGCAAACCGACTGCATCGATCTGGTCCAGCACCACGAAATCCTGCGCTTCGACGACCCCGATCGCGTGTTTGCCGAAGGCGGCGCCATGGAAGCCCTGCTGGAGGCCAAACAGGGCGGCAAACTCCGCTATATCGGTTTTACCGGCCACAAACATCCGCGCATCCACCTGCAAATGCTCGAGGCCGCCGCCGAACGCGGCTTCCATTTCGATGCCGTGCAGATGCCGCTCAATGTGATGGACGCGCATTTCCGCAGCTTTGCCCACCTTGTTCTGCCCGCCCTGATCGAACAAGGCATCGCGGTGCTGGGCATGAAGTGCTTTGCCGACAGCGTGCTGCTGAAAAGCGGCGCCCCCATCGAACCCATCGAATACCTGCACTATGCGCTGAACCTGCCCACCTCCGTCGTCATCACCGGCATGGAGAGCCAGCGCGACATGGACCAGGCTTTCGAAGCCATTCGCACCTTCACCCCGATGGGCCGCGTGGCTGTGGCCGAATTGCTGGCGCGCAGCCGCCCCTACGCGCTGGCCGGCAAGTACGAACTGTTCAAAACCAGCGCCACCTTCGATGGCACCGCCAAAAACGCGTCATGGCTCGGCGACGATGTCGAGGCAGTGACGAAGCTGGCGCCCCTCCTGAGTTAGGGGCCAAGCGCCGCGGCAATTGCGCTTAAAGGGCATTCCCTGGTATAGCGGTCTTCCTTAACAGGCCGCCATGCGTATCGACCTCAACCCCGACGGTGGTGTAACCCGCTACCTTGGCAGCGGCTGGGCCGACCCGGAGGACGGGTTTATATGGGCCCTTGGCGCGGAAAGCTGGATCCTGCTGCCCGCCGGCATGGTAACGCGACCCTGTTATCTGTTTATCCGCGCCTGGCCGCATACCCGCCCAGGCAAACTCGAAGCGCAGCGGGTGCGCATCGATGTCAACGGCTACAAGGTTGCGGAATTTGCGTTATCCCACCGGAGGAGTTTCGCCACCCTGATCGACGCGGACATCGCCGGCAACCGCGCCGCCATGTGCATCCGCCTCACCCACCCCGACAATGCCCGGCCAAGCGATTTTCCGGAAGCGCATGTCCCGGATGAGCGGCCGCTCGCTATCGCCTACGAAACCATCATCGTCGAAGAATTGGAGACCGACGAAGCCGACTTCCTCGTAACCCTGGAAACGGCCCTGCAGCGTCCCGCGCATCCGGCACCTGTCGATCCAGGGAATATCCAGCCCACCTCGACGGCGTTTCTAAAAGACTTCCAAAGCGCCGGCGACGATTGCGAATTCGGCTTGTTCCAGCGCGATCAGGGCACGGATACGATCGGGCTGTTGCGCTTCGCCAGCATCACCATCGACAACCTCACCCGCGCCCTGCGCTCCGGCTTCGCCGACATCGCCAACCCAGCGCGGATTGACGTGTTCGTGCCGGAGAACGCGCCCAACCACGACTACCTGGCGCGCGAAGGCCGGTACGGCCTGCTCTACCACACCGGCATCATGCCGAACGCCCTCGATGCCGCCACCGTAAAAGGCAAGGAAACCGTCCGGCTCAGACGGCTCGCTGATAAATTCCGCGAGGATGTCGCCTTCGCCGACCACATCTTCGTTGTGAAATACAAAGACCCACCGCGCCCCGTGCAACTCGCGAGGTTGCTTGCCGCCTTCCGCCGCCTGGGCCCGGCCACACTTCTTTGGGTGCGCGAGGCGCCCGACCCCGCCTTGGCCGGCACCGCAGCCTGGCTCCTCCCCGGCCTCATCACCGGCTATGTCGACCGGATCGACACCGCCCCCCTCACCAACATCAGCGCCGCGAGTTGGCTCGCCGTCTGCCAATCCGCCCACGCATTATGGCACGCCAATCCCAACCCGTAGTGCGCTTCAGCCCACCATCGCAACGTCCACCAAGCGCCGCCCCGTGTCGAAACCTGCATCCTTACAAACCATGCCCAACCGGCGCGGCGCCCTGCGTCGCCATCACCAAACTTGCCTGGTATGGCCCGCCAGGTTTCTGATTGGCCGACATCCCGAAAGAGATGATCTTCCCCTTCGCCGCATGGATCGTTGCAAACCGCTTCATCGTCGTGCCGAACAAACCCTGTGTCACATGGTCGGGCTTACGATCGACCCGCGCACCCGGCGGCGCCAAAAACTGCAAATATTGATCGTATATCATAGCAAAATCCGCCGCATCGGCACGCGTGCCATACAGCGCGCAAGTGCCGGAACGGCCCTGAATTGCCAGATACATGTCGGTCGCTGGACCATGGATCAGCCAAACGCGGCCATCCACCCCATCGGCAAACAAAGCCTTGCGCGCGTCGGTCCCGGAAAGCTCAGGCAGTTTCTGCTGCGTGGCCCAGGTCGCAACGCGTCTAGGCTGCCCACCATTGTGCAAACACGTGTGGGAAAACACGTCCGCAATATCGAGCGCGGCGGGATCCGATGGTATTTTTGCGGCCCGGGCGGGCAGGGCACAGAAGGCCAGCCCCAAGGCGCGTGCAAGAAACCAAATACGAATCGGCGTCTCCTTAAGCAAAGTCCTTCTTCGTCATTCGGAAACCGGGGAATACTCGAAGCGCCGTATGGGCTTCAGCCCACCATCGCCCCCATTGTCCAGCGCCTCTTAAAGCCGCCGCAAAATCGCCGCCGTAATCTCCCCCGTGCTCGCCGTGCCGCCCAAATCGCGCGTACGCACATTGTCGGTCACCAGCACGGTGCTGAGCGCATTGCGCAAACGCACAGCCCGATCCTGCATCCCGACATGATCCAGCATCAACGCACTGGCGAGAAGCAGCGCCGCCGGATTGGCCACGCCGCGCCCCGCGATATCCGGGGCCGACCCATGCACCGCCTCGAAAATCGCGGCACTGGTGCCGATATTGGCCCCCGGCGCCAGCCCCAAGCCGCCGATCAGCCCGGCAATCAGGTCAGAGAGAATGTCGCCGAAAAGATTGGTTGTCACGATTACATCGAACTGCCAGGGATTGAGCACCAACTGCATCGCGCACGCATCCACGATGCGCTCATCCATCGCCACGCGCCCGGCATATTCCGGCGCGATCTCCCGCCCGACATCCAGGAAAATCCCCGTCAGCGCCTTCAAGATATTGGCCTTGTGAACAACCGTCACTTTCTTGCGGCCATTCGCCACGGCATATTCGAAAGCGTGGCGGATGATTCGCCTGCAGCCCGCGCGCGTATTAAAGCCCGCGGAAAACGCGACCGCGCGATGGTCGTCCCCTACCGGCATGTAATGCTCGAAAGCCGCATAGAACCCATCGAGGTTCTCGCGCACCAGCGTGATATCGATATTCTCGTAGCGCCCGCCCGGCAGCAACGTGATCGCCGGCCGCATATTGGCGAACAACTCGAATTCCCGCCTTAGCTCGACATTCACCGACTTGAACCCGCCACCCACGGGCGTGGTTAACGGCCCCTTCAATGCGAGCTTGGTCCGCCGGATGCTGTCGAGCGTGGAAGGGGGCAGGGGGTCCCCATGGCTCGCGATAGCGGCAACCCCAGCCGGCGCCCTCTCCCACGCAAAGGGGCTGCCGAGCGCGTCGAGAACCTGCAAAACGCTCTCGACAATCTCCGGCCCAATGCCGTCGCCAGGAATGAGGGTGGCGGGAATGCTGCTCATTGGGCCCTCGCAGTGCGTGGGCACAAAATCAGGCAATGGGCGGGCAAAAGCAAGCCTAGGGGCTCTGCCCGTGGACCCGCCGGGGCGAGCCGCCCTGGACTTGCGATGTCTAAGGGAAGCTTGGGGGTCTGGGGCCTCTAGGCCCCAGCCGCGGTGCAGGGGGCGAAGCCCCCTAGGCCTTACTTCGCCGGGCTCGTTGTCTTGAACTCGGCCATCCCGGCCAGCGCTTGCTTTGCCTCATCAGGTGACAACTCCGTGCTGATCGTCTGGGCCGCTTCGCTCTCATGGCCGGCGATCACCTGTGCCAGCGCCAGGTCGAGCCGCACCTTGGAAGAGGCGCCGGCGGTTTGCGCCAGGTCGCGCAGCATCGCTTCGGCGCGCGGCGCCTGGCCGCTCAGCGCGAGCGAGAGGGCAAGGTTCACCCGCACAGAGAGGCGGTTCGGGTCGGTCGCCAGCGCCTCCACATATAGGCTCTGCGCTTCCGCATGGCGCTCCTGCAGGTCAAGCGTATAGCCCAGATCATTGAGCACCACCGGGTTATGCGGCGCATCGACCAGTATGGCGCGGAACGCCGCTTCAGCCCCGTGGATGTCATCGCGCAGCAGCAGCTTGGCCAAGCCCAGCCGGGCCGGCACGCTGTGGGACTCGATTGTAAGCGCGCGCCGGTAGCTGGCTTCGGCACTCAGACGGTCGCCCATGGCGGCCTGGGAATCACCCGCCTGACAGAGGGCCGCCACGTTGTTCGGCTGGCTCGACAGGATGCCGCGCGCGATGGCGAGCGACGTGCCGGCTTCGCCATCCACCAGCGCCGCCTTGGCGCTATCAAGGCTCGACCGGTCGCTGGAATTGTTCAGCCCCTGGTCAGACCGCGGCACGCAGCCGCCCAGCGCAAGCGTGGTCAGAAACGTCGCAGCAACAATGCGCATGTTTGAAAATCCCTAGTGCCCGCCGAGCGTTTTCACGATCGACAGGCCGGCCGGGCCGCCCACCACGATGAACACGCAAGGCAGAATGAAAATGATCATCGGCAGAGTCAGGAACACCGGCAGGCGTGCCGCTTTTTCTTCGAACTTGGTAAGGTTGTCCGTCCGCATTTCGGAGGCCAAAACGCGCAGCGCCTGGCTGAGCGGGGTGCCGAATTGCAATGTTTGGATCAGCGTGCCGGCGAGGCGGCGCATTACATCCAGGCCCGTGCGGTCGCCAAGCGCCAGCAAGGCAGTTCGCCGGTCGGTGCCGATGCGCATCTCGCTCGCGCAGATCATCAGCTCCAGCGCCACCGCCTGGTTGGCATAGGTGAATTCCTGCGCCACCCGCTCGATCGCGTTCTCCAGCCCAAGGCCGGCCTGGGCGCAGATCACCATCATGTCCAGCGCGTCAGGCAGGCCGCGCTCCACCTGCTTCAGGTGTTTGCCGCGCATCTGCTTGATGAAAAAGTCAGGCGCCAGCATGCCGATCGCGAACGAGCCGCCGATCGACCCGTAAAACATGCCGGCCGAAAAACCATGCCCGTGCACGAGGAAATAGGCGATCACCGGCAGGCCGAGCATCAGCAGGACCTTGCTGCCGATGAACATGCCGAATACGCGGCTGCCACGTAGGCCCGCCTGGTTGATCGTCTGCTCCAGCTCGCGACGCGTGCTGTCGGAGAGGATGCCGCTTTTCGCGAGCATGGTGCCGAATTTGGAAACGATATCGAGCGGGCTGATCTTCTCCCGGGTTTCGATCGCCATGGGCCCGCTATCCAGCCCGGTCACGCGGGAGAGACGAGCGCGCATTTTCTCCTGCTGGTCGATCGCACGCAGCAGGGCTAGCGAGCCCGCGATAAACAACAGCGCGATGGCGCCGATCCACGGCAGCGGAACAGGCCCGTTCAGCATGGCAAAATCCTCACGGTCGACACGGTTTGCACTCCGGCTGTCAAGATAGCGTCCGTTTGATGATTTGCTGCATGCAGAACATGCCCATGCAGAGCATGAACACGGCGAGCGCCAGCAGTTTTTCGCCGCCCGTGGTGGTGAACAGGATCGAGATGTAATCCGGGTTGGTGAGCCAAAGGCCAAGCCCGCTCACGATCGGCAGAACCACCAGCACATAGATGCTGGTTTTCGCCTCCGAGGCCAGCGCGTTGCCGCGCTTGCGGGCCGCCTCGCGCTTGCGAATGGTATCGGCCAGCGTATCGAGTGTCTCGGTCAGCCCACCGCCTGTCTGGCTTTGCAAGGCGAGGGCCGTCGCAAAAAACCTGTATTCCGCGAGGTCGTTGCGGTCGGCCATTTCCACCAGCGCCGCCTCGAGGTCCATGCCGATCGCAACCGCATCGGCCGCGCGCCCGAATTCCTCCTTGGTCGGCGAAAGCGCTTCCTTGGACACCACCTTGATCGCCTCGCCGAGCGGCACACCCACCCGCACCGAGCGCGATACCATCGAGAGCGCATCGGGAAATTGCGCCAGCAGATCACGCGAGATGCGGGCGGCACACCAGCCGAGAAAGGTGCGTGTCAGCAGGATATCGACCACCGGCACCGCCGCCCAGCCCACCACGCCAAGCAATTTGGTGGAAAGCAGGCCGGCGATCATCGCCGGCGCCATCATCACCATGGCCACGCCCCACCACGTCATCGGGTATTGCGATCGGCGTTCCTCGCGCCAGTTGAAAATCGAGTGAATGCGCGCAAGCGCATCGGCAGGCTTTTCCTTCTGGCGTGCGCTCAGCATCAGCACCGGCGGGCCGCTCGTTTTAGGCTTGAGGTAGCCGCCAATGGTTTGTTCGCGTCGCGCCGCCCACATGGCCGAACGCTTCTGCTCGGCCAGCAACCACATGCCCGAACCCGCCAGGCCGATCAGGCAGATCAGCCCACCGGCCAGCAGGAAGACAATATTGCCGCTCACCAGTTGGTTTCTTCCATCGCCGCCACCCAGGCGCGGTCCATCTGGAAATACATCAGGCGGTCCCAAAAACTCGGACGCCCGCGGCCAACCTTGTAGGCGCCCACGAGCTTGGTGCCGTCTGCATTCTCGCCGGTGAACTCGAACTGGAAGATGTCGTTCAGAACGACAACATCACCTTCGAGGCCGACAATATCGGTCACCTGCGTGATCCGCCTGCCGCCGTCGCGATGGCGCTCCACCTGCACGATCATGTCCACGGCGCCCACAATCTGGGTTTTGATCGCCTTGCTCGGCAAACCCATATTGCCCATCTGTACCATGTTCTCGATACGCGTGAGCGCATCGCGCGTGTTGTTGGCATGGATGGTCGACATCGAGCCGTCATGGCCGGTGTTCATCGCCTGCAACATGTCGAATGCTTCGCTCGATCGCACCTCGCCGATGATCACGCGATCTGGCCGCATACGCAGCGCGTTGCGCACCAGATCGCGCTGGGTGATTTCGCCTCGCCCTTCCAGGCTCGGCGGCCGTGTTTCCATGCGCACCACATGCGGCTGCTGCAGCTGCAATTCCGCCGCGTCCTCGATGGTGATCACACGCTCGGCCGGATCGATCATGCGCGACATCGCGTTCATCAGCGTGGTCTTGCCGGAGCCCGTGCCGCCCGAGATGATCACGTTCAGCCTGGACCGGCCGGCGATTTCCAGGATACGCGCGACTTGCGGCGTGCAGCTGCCATGGCTCACCAGCCGCGCGAAATCCATCTTGCGCTTGGTGAATTTACGGATCGACACATAGGGGCCATCGAGCGCCAGCGGCGGAAACACGATGTTGACGCGTGAGCCGTCCATCAGGCGGGCGTCGACCATTGGCGAGGATTCGTCGATTCGCCGGCCGATCGCAGCCGCGATCCGCTGGCAGATATTCGCCACATGCCCGGCATCGCGGAACCGCACATTCGATAAAGTGACGCGACCCTGCTTTTCGATAAAAACCCGGTCCGGGCCGTTTACCATGATGTCAGCGATGCTCTCATCGTCGAGTAGCGGCTGCAGGGGCCCCAGCCCAAGCATGTCGTTGACCAGCTCGGCGGCCAGCTGGCGCTGTTCGCGCGCATTCAGCTGGATGCGCCGCTCGGTCGCGATATCGCCTACCAGCTTCTCGATTTCCGGCAGCAGCCGGTCCTGCGGCAGGGCAGCGGCGGCGGCGGGATCGAGCTGGGAAAGCGCGAGCGTGCGCAGCTCCGAAAGCTGGTCGGAGGTGGAGGGGCTCGGCATCTGCTGTGCCGGCTGTGCCGCGGCGCGGGGGGAGGGGTTTGGCGGCAGCGGCGGATCGGATTCCGACCGCCGGCGCCCGAACATCGGGGTTGCGTTCATTCAGACCGTCCTGACAGCTTGTCGAAAAGTTTGCCCAGGCCAAAAGGCCCGCTTGAATTCGGTTTGGTGGTTTGCGTCCCGTCGCCCACAAAAGCCACTTCGCGCGCCAGCGATAAAATGCCGTTCCGGAACCCGCCATTCGCGATCGAGGCAGGGGTGCCCATGGTGGCCGCCGTGCCCACCTGCCGCGGCTGGTAGGGGATCACGACATCGATCGCCATCTCCAGCGCTTCCTCGATCTGCGGCCGGGTCAGGCCGCCCGGCTGGCCGAGCCGGTTCAACACCACCACGGCGCGGCGCACCTGGTCCGGGCCCGTCGGCAGGGCCAGCAGGCGCAGCGTGTTTCGCATGGCGGCCAGCGTCGGGTCCATCACCAGCACGCGCTGATGCGCCAGCATCAGCAGCTCGCGATACACGGGCACTGGGGAGGAGGGCACGTCGGCCACCACGAAATTGTAGCGGCGGCGAAGGGCCGCGAGCAGCGCGCGCCCGGCGCCCTCGGCGATATCGGCCGCCTCCGTCACCTTTTCGTCGCCGGCGAGCACCGAAAGCCGCTCCGTTACGGGCTGCGCCGCGCGCTCCACGAACAGCTCATCGATACGGCTCGGCGTTTCCAGCGCTAGGCGCAGGCCGGTGCCGGTGCGGCCGCCCAGCATCATCGCCGCATTGCCGGTATAAATGTCAGGATCGAATAGCAGCGTGTGCCGCTTCAATTCCTCGCCGAGATACCAGGCAAGATTGGCCGCGACGGTCGTTGTGCCTACGCCGCCGCAAGCGCCGCTTACGGCCACGATACGGCCCCCTTGCAGCGCGCCGCTGGCCACCGGCCGCTGCAGGCAGGCCGGCCCGAACATGCGGGCGACCATCTCCTTCGCCAGCGGCTTGTACAGATACTCGGCCACCCCCAGGTCGCGGGTGAGCGAGCGGTAAAAATTCATATCCACCCGGTCACCCACCACCAACACGCGCGTGCTGGGCTCGACCACTTCGGACAAATCATGCAAGGCGGCCAGCGGCGCATCTTCGCCGGTTATGTCCACCACCAGCACTTCCGGGCTGGGTAGCTTGCGCAGCATCGCGGTAGCCTGACGGATCGAGGCGCGCTTGATCTGGATCGAGGGCACCAGCTCCGCCATGCCTTCGCGCACGGCAAGTTCGCTGTCGGCGTCGGTCACGAATCCCAGAACCGTCGATCGCTCGACGACCTTTTGGCCGGTTTCGGCTTGCGGTTGCGCGAGTGTATTCTGTGCCACCGCTACTGCCCTCCGCCGGCGCCGCCGCCACCACCGCCTGTCGTGTTGTTGTCGCCGGAATTGTTGGCGGTCACCTGGGCCAGATCCGAGGCCGGCAGCTTCTTCAGCTTGTCGTTGCGATAACGCTCGATCGCGGCCGCCGCCATTTGGCCATCCCCGCCCGGGGTGCCGCTGCCGCGTACCAGGTCGGCCGGGTTGGCCACTTGCAGCACCAGGTTTTGGCGATTGGTATGGCCGGCCTGGAACAACCCATCGCGCACCAGCGGATCGTAGGCGCTATTGAAAGGGTCGTATTGCGGGCTGCACGCGGCGGTGCCGAGCAGCATGCAGGCGGCAGCGGCACCCAATCCACCCCGGAACCATTTTGCGGGCCGGCGCCGCTGTTGCTGCAATATGGCCGGGTCACTCAAATGCACCATGTTCATGCTCCTACTCGACCATAAAGCCGGCATCGGACGGGAATCGGCGGGCATTGCCCGGTGTTGGCGTGCGTCCAACCTGCCGCAATAAAAGGATACGCTCAAAATCATTCGGTGGCCGGTAGCCATCCGTCGGCAGGTGCAGGGCGTTTGGATCGCTGATCGGGCGCACGATATAAGGCGTGACCACAATCACCAATTCCGTCTGACCGCGTTGAAAACTTTCCGAGCGAAATAAGGCGCCCAGCATCGGCACGTCGCCCAGAAAGGGCGTTGACTGGTCGATCTGCGTCGTCTGGTCCGACAGCAGGCCGGCAATCGCGAAACTCTGGCCCGAGCCAAGCTCCACCGTCGTATCGGCGCGCCGGACGGTCAGGGCCGGGATGCTGATCGCCACGTTCGCGCCGAGATAGGAGGTGACGCCATCGGCCTTGTCGAGCTGGCTCACCTCGGGGCGCACATGCAGGCTGATCCGCCCATGCGACAGCACGGTCGGCACAAAGGCCAGAGAAATGCCATATTGTTTGAAATCGACCGAAACTGTGGCGTTTGCGCCGGTGCTGTTGGACACCGGGATCGGAAATTCACCGCCCACCAGGAAGCTTGCCGGCTGGCCGCTGACTGTCGTGAGATTTGGCTCAGCCAGCACATGCACGAGCTGGTCCTGCGATAGCGCATCAATGACCGAACTGAGATCGAAGTTTTTGGTGCCCGGCCCAATGCATCCTGCAGGGTTGCCGCCGACGGCAGTAACTGTACCGTAACAACCCGCACCAGCAATGATCGTGCTTGGCGTTACGCCGACAGCGGATTGAAGTGCGTTGTTGGTCTGGCCACCAATTCCGAACTGGGCGCTTTTACCCAACGCGCCAATTGCCGTCCAGTTGATCCCCAATTCACGCGTTAGCGTGCGGGTCATTTCCGCCACGCGCACATGCAGGCTCACCTGCACTGGCTCGTCCACCTGCAGCTGGTTCAACACCTTGCCATCCGGCGGCAGCGCGCCCTTGGCGGCCTGCACGGCCACCTCAGCATCGTTCGGCGTCGCTACATGGCCGTTCAGCGTCACCCCTGTATCGTTGGCGCGCGCCCGCACCGAGCCCTCGGCCGAGCGCGAGATGGCGCTTCTCGCTTGCGACGCATCGAAGCCGGATGGTACCACCGTTACTTGATACTGGCCGATCAGCTGGCCCTGTGTATCGAGGGCGGCGACCGTGGTCGTGCCAGGTGCCACGCCGAATACGAACAGGCTGTTCGCACTCGCGGGGCGCACCTCGGCCACTTTCGGATCAGCGGTGAACACGTTCGTCGCCGGCAAGTTCAGGTGCAGCACTTGGCCGTTGCCGGCCGACAACGTCACGCTGGCATGCACGGGCGCCGGGCGGGGCTGCAGATCCAGCGAGGGCTGGCTGCCACTGGGCAGTGCCTGCGCCAGCGCGGCGCCGGGCGCCATCCCCGCCGAAGCGATCGAGCCAGTCAGCAGCAAAGTCAAATACGTCGCGCGCATCAGAAAGGATATTCCTTGTCGTTGGTGCCGGAATAGACATGCAGCACATGCGAAGCGGATTGTTCATCGGGCCGGTGGATATTGCCGATCGCCGTTGACACGTCTTGGCTATACGTCACCGCGTGATCCTTCAGGTCCACGGGCGCCCCCGCATCCACCGGGCGCACCGCGAGCGACAGCCTGCCGAGCCTTGTCGCGACCGCAACCTTCTCGACATCCTCGGGTGAAACCTCCAATGTCACGGTGCGGGATTGCTGCGAGCTGTCGCCCGTGGTCGAGCCGCCGCCCTGCACCATCTGCTGGTCCACCGCGATCACCCGCACATCCTTCAGCACGGTTTCGGCGGCCAGTCTGCGTCCCAGCGGCACCGCCGGATCCTCGATCTGTTGCGTCAGGATCAGATCCACATGGTCACCCGGCCAGATCAGCCCGGCAGTGCCAGTGACAGCATCCACGCCCACCGAGGCGGCGCGCTTGCCCGGCGTGAGCACGGCAGCCAGAAACCCGTGATCGCCAGGGCGCATCACATCGGCCGGCAAAATGATTTGATGCGGCAGCAATGTCTGGCGCACCATCGCGCCGAACAGCTCGGAGCGAGCCGATGGCGTATCCTTGCGCGCGCCCAGCGGCACTTCGCCTTCCACCACCTCATGCAATTCCATGTCGTCGGGTTTGAGCAGCGTGCCGGCACGCAGCGTGGTCGCGGCAGCCAGCACGTTCACCTTCTGCACCGTCACCACCGGTGGTGGCGGCGGATGCAGGCTCACCCAGGCAACTGCGGAAAAACCGATCAATCCCGCGGCCATCAGCAAAAAGAGCATCGTTCTAAGCATGATCAGGCCTCGGCTTTTGTCGCGGCGGTGAGGGCGGTGCCGTGCTGTGCGTCACGGCGCCGGAGCGGGCGGGCAGGCGCACCATGAACTGAAACGACGTGCGTCATGGGGCGGCTCAGGATGTCACGATGGCGAACACACCGCCGGTGGCGATAGCCGCGGCGTATGGCAGCGGGCCGCGTCTTCGCAGGCGACGCAATTCGCAGCGCGCTGCGCGACGGAGTAAACCCTCCGGCCGATCGGCCTTCGGGCGCGGCGCCACACGGCTGCCGATGATATAGGTAAAGGCGATAACACCGCCGGCCAGCGATGTAGCGAGCAGCAGGGTAGGCACCATGATCGGCGGCACGAAAACGGCAGCAGCCGTCAGCAACTTCACGTCGGCGCCACCCATCCAACCAAACCGCCAGCACGCATAAGTCACAATGAACACCGCTCCCCCGCAGAGCAAGCCCCACATCAATTGATGCGACCCGCCATCGAGAAGACGCAGCAAAATGCCGCAGGCGAGAAGGGCCGCCGATACGCGGTTCGGCACGGTGCGGAAGCCGATATCGTGAAGAGCTGCAAATACCAGGAGCAGCGCACCGATCAGAATAAGCAAGGATATCGGGGCTGAATGGAGCACGGGAAAACCTCTGACCGGACGCGGCCGGAAAAACTCTCGGATCAACCTTGGTGCGGATGGGCGGGAATTTCGTATCGAGGCGGTTGGGCGCCGGCTATGTCCCTGAACGTAATGTTTCAAGGCATGGCCGGCGCCGCGCCGGTTTTGAAGTCCCGATCTTAGATCGAGGTGGCAACGCTGCTGAACAGCGTCTTGAGGGTGCTGCCGAAGCTCGTGAAAATGCCGACGAGCACGAGGCCGAGGATGCTGGCGATGATGCCATACTCGAGGGCGGTCACGCCGTCGCGGTCGTTCTTCAGGGTCAGCGCCTTAACGATGAACTTGTCCATTATATTCTCTCCGTGTTGCGGAGCGCCTCGCGCCCCATGGTAAATGACAGCAGCGTCCTTGTCCCCAGTCCGCCGATGACGCCGTCCCAGGGATGGCGTGCAGTCTTCGTAACGTCCTATTAACTGAGTGTCAATCTAAAAATACCTACCAAAACTGAATATTTTCAGCGGATTTTGAGACGGGCGAGCGAGCTTTGGAGGGAATCACAACCCTGCGTTGCTTTTATCACCGCGGGCTTACTGTATGCTTGATCACACCCATGTGAGAAAGCAGGATTACGGTGTTGTCAGATGAAACTTAACGTACGTTGCGTTAAAACCACAACGTTGTAGGTGCCGCAAGCGCACAACGGTCGGTTGCGGCTTCTTACACCAATGCCATCTCTCCGCACAATGATCGAATACTTTCAGCCAAATGGGCCAGGGCGCCGCTGTCAGCTTCGTGCGGCTTGCGAAGGATCGGGGGGCAACGCGCGCCGCGCCGCCAGCCACAACAGCGCCGGTGCAACCAGGCACCCGATCGCGAGATGCAGCAGTAAGGCTGCCGGAAAATCCAGCAAAATCAAAACAAAAATTCCGGCCAGCACGGGGATTTCGCCCGGCCTCCAGCCGGTTTTCCGCGCTGCCGCGGCAAGCCAGGCGGCCGCCACACTCGCCATCACCAGGTCATAAAACAGCAGGAACGGCATGGCAGCCATCGTGCCGGCTACCAGCGCCGCCATCCGCCTCTCAGCGGCGCCCGACGCGCCGTCTCGCCCGCCCAGCCACAACCAGCCCACCGTACAGGCCGCCGCCAGGCTCACCAACCCCTGCATCAGCCAACCGGCAGTTTCACCAAACCCCATCAGGCGAACCGCGCCCGACATATCGATATGCCCGGCCAACTGAACCATCGTCGAATGACGCAGCACATGAAAAAAGCCGGCCCAACTGGCCGCGCCAAACAGCGCGGACGACACGGCCACTAACGTCATCGCGGAAAGCCCCGCGGCCAGGCAGGCCCGCCACTGCCGCCCGAACAGCAAGGCCAGCGGAACCAGCAGACCAAAATGCGGCTTGATCACCAGCGCCCCGAAAGCGGCTCCCGCCAGCCCGGGCCTGGTGCGCAGAAGCAGCGTGCCCAGCCCCATCAGCCCGGCTGTCAAAAACGAATTTTGGCCCCAGCCGAGCGCCCAGTAGAGCGATGGGGTGGCCAGCAGCAGCATCGTCGCGAGCGGGCCGCCGCCGGCGATCCGCGACGTCACCGCCAGCCACAACGCCAGCGTCGCCACCTCGAACAGCACGAACGCCACCAGATAGGGCAGCCGCGCTAGCGCCGCACATATCAGCAGAAACGGCGGCGGGTTAAGAAAATATTTGTACTCGATCCCAGGGGACGTCACCCGTTCCTCAACCGCCTTATGCGCCCGGAGTTCGTAGGCCCCCGCCGCCTCGCCACGATCCGCCAACACCCCCGCCGCATAGAAGGCCGCAAAATCGGTCGTGGTCGGCTTCGGCAGATGCACAAAAGCGTTGTGCGAAGCGACGACAAAAACTGCGAACAGCAAACCCTGCACGAGTATCGCGATTCGCGCCAAGCGTGTGAGCGAGCCGGCGGTCATGGTGTGAAAAAGGCCGTGGGCTCTGCCGCTGGACGCCGCCGGGGCGCCACGCGAGAGCTTGCTTCGCACGACGAAGCCCCAGACCCCCAAGGTCTGAAGCAAGGGAAGGAGAAACACATAAGCGTAATATGGTGAGAGCCTGGATGTAAGCCTTCCTCCTTGCCTTGCGTGACTAATGCCGGTCCAGGGCGGCTTCGCCCTGGTGGTGGTCGCCACCAGCGCGCCACCGGTTCAAGCGCCTGTGGCGAGGGGGCAAAGCCCCCAGCCTTCGGCCACGCCGAGCCGGCCTGCGCCCGGCGCCAGACGACGGCGAAGAGCGCGGCAACGAAGAATGGCGCCACCGGCAAGGCCAGATTGTTGGCCAGCCAGCGCGCCGCAAGCGGCAAAATGAAGGCGCCGAGCACAACCGACTTCTCCCAAGGGCGCCAACCGCCTTTCATCGCGTCCGCCATAACCCAGGCCAAGGGCACGCCAAGGCAGGTAAGATCATAGTCCATTGCATACGGCGTACAGAGAAAAGTTGCTGCCACGAGCGCCGCGATTTCGGGCCCGCCACCGGCGCGCCGCCAACCCAATCGAACCAGAAGCGCCAGCGCGAGAAGCCCGCCAAGCGCTTGCGTTCCGAAGGCGGCGACCGGCCCCCCATGCACAAGCCGCACGGCACTGTAGATCGTGACAAGCTTGGCCCAGGTTTGTGGCTGCGAAACCAAGATTGCCCGTCCAACCGGAGCCGCGTGCAAGAACGCGACCCAGGTCTGCATCCCGAACGCCAGCAGCGCAAAGCATGCCAGCCCGCCCGCCGTCGCGGCGCAACTCGCCAGCGCAGCCCATCTGCGCGCCGCCAGCAACAGCACGGGAACGCAGATCGCGAATTGGGGTTTGTAGACGAGGCCGCCTAGGCATGCCCCCGCGAGCACAGGCTGCTTCTCCAGAAAAAGCATGCCGCCTGCGAAACATGAAGCGGTCAAAAAACCGTTCTGCGTCATGATCGCATTCATGGCCGAGCCTGGAAAGGCCAACACAGGCAGCCACGAGACTCCAGGTGGCAATATGCTTTTCAGTCCGATCGACGTTATCGCGTAACCCACGGCCAGAAACACCGCCATTGCAACCAGATACGGCAACCAGGCCAGCGGCTCCGTCACCAGCATGAACACGGGAGGATTCAGATAAGGTAGATAAGAGCCGCCTTCGATGCGTGCCTCCTGTTTCTCCTCGGCGGTGAGAGGGGCAACCGAATAGGCGTCCGCGGCATGTCCTCCCGATGCCAGCCGGGCGCCTGCAAAGAACGCGTCGAAATCTGTCACGTCCGGCCGGACGCGCGGATCGAACATCGCCTGCGAACCAATCGTCCCGGCCATGCCGAGCACAAGAATCAGCATGGCTGCAGTCAGCAGGCGCATATATGCGCGAGCACGGCCGGGCGTGAGCCATGCGGCATCACGCAATACAGAAAATAACGCTCTGCCCAACGTCACGACTCTACGCGCGAAACTCGCTTCGGCCGCTTTCCCACGAGGTGGACGCTCTTGTTAGAGCATCATCCGACCGCACGGGGTTACCCGTAGGATAAGGATGCTCGCCAAAACAAAGAGCTAGAGCATTTTCCGAACGACTGCACAGACCCGACGCGATCGGAAAATGCTCTAGTAATACCAAGGCTACCCAGCCTGTGTTGATAGGCAGATCAGCGATCACCGTGCAACCCCTCTTGCCCTACAGTCAAAATTTCTTTCGATCCATGTCATCGATGCTTGCTTTCGCTTCCGGTGTAAGATTTCGGTTGTAGAAATGTATAAGGCGTACACCGATATCCGCACATGGGCTGCAGACCAAGCGTAAGCGGTCCGTGTTGATAGCTCGTCCGTAGTCAAAATAGAGCGTGTTCACCGGCAAAAGAGCGAATGCAATCGGGATTAACCAGATCACCCACCTTTTAGGCGTTGCTGTGATTTTGCTAGCTGGCAGCGTGGTGCCGGTCAAAAGGGCTGTCAGGGTAGTGAAGGAGACCATACGGGACAGATCCCACGCAATTATGAGAACGGCGATGGCACCAAGGCAGGAGCCAAAATAAAGAATATGCAGCGCGGCTTGCCCAAACACGTTCGAGGTTCTCCTCGTAATTACGTCATTGGCGTTCCGCCAAAAGATAACAGACAAGATCATGCCAGGAAGACCGGCATATAGGATGCCCAGCGCGCCGTTGACAGGATAGGTCTCCCACTGCTTCTGCATGGCCAAAACAGAAGACAAAAAGCTTTGGTTTAGTGATGTAGTTGCCTGCGCTGTGGCGGTCTGTGGCGAAAGACCTATACGAACCATACTCAGCACCAGGTCGGGCGGTTGCGTGCTTGCGATCGCGATAAACATTAATGGCAAACTTAAGCCGATAGCGATCCAACCGATATCCAGCGCAGATGCTTTTGGGTCAAGGGATACGCGAAAAGCCACTATAGGAACAAGCACGAGGTAACATAACTCATGCAACGCGCAGGCTACAACCAGCAGTATGGCTGTTACCATCCTTGAGGTGGCCTCAAGGGAGAGTGCCACTGCCGCTATGAACAGCGACAATATGACGTCCGGATAGCCTGCATGAAGCGAAATCTCTCCAAGAAAAGGCGATGTCGAGAAAACCGCGCCAGCTAAGGCAACGAGCGCGATAGGAGCGTTTTGGCGACAACGCAAAAGCGCAATCCCTGCAAGAAAGGGCAAGATAATAAGGCTGGAGATATGGGTGATGGCAATGAAAACCTGGAAGGTTGCCCAATCCGCGTCGACGAGCAGAGGGTGAAGCAACGAACCGAGTAGGCCGCGTCTGACCAGGCCATAATTGTAGCTGGCGAACCAAAAGTATGTTTCGTCCGTATAAATGCTCCCGTGAAAGCCCTTTATTTCAGTCAATGTCGAAACAAGAAACAAGCATGATAACAAAAGCAAGTCTGCGCCAATCTGCTTGCCGCCGGAAGTTAATCTAATGAGTATAGCCACCAACCGACCTCTAGCAAAGAGATAAAGGCAGAAGGCGACTGATCGCAACCAATACTAGCCGTAACGTCGTTGGCTGCTCGGTCAGCATCAACCCAGTCCGCGCGCCGGTGCAAACATCACCCGCCGCACGACCAGAACAAGCAGTGCCGCCGTCAGCAACGGTGCGAAGGGAAGATGGTGCAGCGCCAAACTCCGCGCGCCGAGCGGATACAGATACATCACGGCGAGCAGGATTTTTTCCCAAGGGCGCCAACCGCCGCGCACGGCTTGCGCCGCTACCCAGGCCATCGGAACCCCAAGACAGACAAGATCATAATCCATCACATAGGGCGTACAGAGGAAGGCCGCGGCAATGCTCGCCGCGATTTCGCCGCCGGCCTCGCGGCGGCATGCCGCCACCATTGCAACGCATGCAATCGCCGCAAACGCGCAAACCGCCTGCGCCGCAAGACCGAGCATGTCGCCGCCCTGCAGGATGCGGGTCGCCGCGTAAACGCTGTTGCCGGTTCCCCAGATATTGGCTTGATACATGATCACCCGGGTTGTCGGCAAAGATCGCAGGAACGCCAACCAGACTTCCGTGCCGAACACGAGCCACGACAACACTGCAACAAGGCTGGCGACGCCGGCGCAGGCCACAAATGCGCGCCAGCGCCCCGCGAAGCAGAGCGCCAACGGAATACAAATCGCCAGCTGCGGCTTGAACGCGAATAGCCCAAGCAACATGCCGGCCAGCACCGGGCGCTTGCCCAGCACTTTCATCCCGCCACAGAACAATGAAGCGCTCAGGCAGCCATTTTGCGTGCTGATGGCGTTCACCAGAACGCCAGGGAAGGCCACCACCGAAGAGAACGGCCACGATGCCGGCAGGCAAGATCTGATGCAGGCCCAAAATGTCACGGTGGTGGAGATCAGAAACACAGCGAGTGAAGCGCCATAAGGCAGCACGCCCAAGGGCAGACATAACAGCAAAAATGGTGGCGGATACAGAAACGGCAGGTAACCGCCATCGGGCGCCGGCTGCGCGTTCAGCGCCTCCGCCGCCTTCATGGCATCCGGGTCGTAAGCAAGCGCCGGATGCCCGCCCGCCGCCAAATGCGCGGCTGACCAGAACGCATTGAAGTCGCAAGAATAGGCTTGTCCCCTCGGGTCCACCAGTGCCGCTGCAAGGTAAAGCGCGGCCAGCCCCGCGATCAGCAACACACCGCCCGTCGCAGCGATCCGTCCATAGCCGCGCGCCCGCTCTTCCGTCAGCCAGGTTGCATCGCGAAACACCGCCCACCATGCCCAGGCTTGGTCGCTGCCATCCGCCAACAAACTCATGCAGGCAGCACATCCGACCGGTCGGACACCACCCGCCGCAGGATCAGAACAAGCAGCGCCGCGATCAGCAGCGGCAGTAGCGGCACGCCAAGCTGCAGATTGATCATCCGGCCGCCCGCTGACGCCACATAGATCGCCCCCAACACGGTCTTTTCCCAATCCCGCCATCCATGCCGGGCACCGCGTGCGGCGAGCCACGCCATGGGGATGCTCAGGCACACAAGATCATAGTCCCACACATAAGGCGTGCACAGCATCGCGGCGGGCGCCATCGCGGCAATCTCGGCGCCACCCCCTGGCCGGCGCAGCGCAAATTGGGTCACAGCCACCAAGGCCACTACCCCGCACACTGCCTGCACGCCAAAACTCACCTGCGATCCCGCGTGCAGCGCCCGTCCGCCCGCATACACGCTCACCAGCTTCGGCCACACCTCCCGGCTCTGCAACATCGCAGACGCTACCGCGGAACTCGCCGCAAACTGGCGCCATGCCGCCGCGCCGAGCACCGCCCAAGAAAGCAGGATGAGCGCAAAAGCCATGGCGGCGCAGCCACAAAACGCCGCCCATCTGCGTCCCGCGACAAGAATGAATGGCACGGCCACCGCCAGATGTGGTTTGTAGGCTAGCACCCCCAGCGCAGCCCCCGCAAATATTGGCCGGCGTTCAAGCAAGAGTGCTGCAACCCCGAAACACGCGGCACTCACATAGCCGTTCTGCCCGACCACCAGATTGAGCAGCCCAACCGGAAACGCCAGAACCGGCAGCATCGGCCAGGGCGCTGGCAGCAACGCACGCATGCAAAAACCCCAGCACGCACAAGACAATATCAAAAACACTGCCAACGCCGCCAGGTAGGGCAACCAACCCAGCGGCAGCGAGAGCAGCATGAAGGTCGGCGGATAGAGATAGACGAACCATTGGCCGCGACCCAGTTGCGCCCCATACGTTTCGGCATCGCGCAAAGCCAGATCGTGATAGGCCGAAACCGCTTGGCCCGCGCCGGCGAGCCTCGCCCCCGCCCAAAAAGTATCGAAATCCGAAGCCATCGGCCGTCCCAAAGGGTCGTGCGCGGCGGCGCCCAAAATTTGCGCATAAAAGGCAACCACCAACATGATCGCCAAGAGGGAAAGCATAATTCCGTACAACCGGGCCCGCTCCAAGGTCAGCCAGTCGCCATGGCGCAGCGATGCCAAAAACCTGGCAACCCAGCCTCTCACTCGGCCGCCACCGGGGCGGCGTAAAACAGGGAACGCCGGACCAATACCCACAAAAGTCCGGCCACCAGTGGCGGACCGATGATCGTGCCAGCCAGCAACCCGGCAGGCCGCGCCAGCAGCGGCAACACAAACAGCACCGCCAGCAGCAGCTTCTCCCAGGGCAGCCACCGCCCCTGCTGTGCCAGAGATGCAAGGCAAACCATGGGAACCGCCAGAATCGCCAAATCGTAATCGTACAGAAACGGCGTGATCAGCAAGGCCGCGCACGCCATCAGTGCCGCTTCCAACCGCGCGCCTGGCCGATGCCACGCCGCCCAGGCAAGAGCCAGGCATGCCGCCGCGGAAACCGTAATCTGCACTTTATACCCCGATGCCACACTACCGCCCGCAAGCCGGATCATGCCATACGCGCTCTGCAATTTTGGCCATTTGATCGCAATGGTCTCAATATCCGCCCTTGCATTCGGCGCGTTGGCCAAGAACCCGCGCCACGCGGCCGTGCCAAGCGCCAGCCACGACAGCACGCACAACCCCATTGCCCCGGCGCCAAACGCGATCAGCGCGCGTAGTCGCCGTGCCGCCAGCAAAGCTACCGGCACGCACACCGCCAACTGCGGCTTGCACACCAGCCCACCCAGGCAAAGCCCCGCCAAGATCGGCCGCGAGGTCAGCCACAGCGCCGCGCCACAAAAGCAGGCGGCACTCAGCGGCGCATTCTGCCCCGACAACGCATTCATGATGAACCCGGGGAAACTCAGCAGCGGCAGCCATGCCCAGCGCTGCGGCAAAATGCGTCGCAACCCCGCCAGCAAAACCCCCATCTCCGCCGCCAGAAACGCGCATAAAGCTGTGGTAAAACCCAAAAACCCTAGGGGCACGCACAGCATCATAAAACTCGGCGGATAATAGAACGCCAGATAACCAGGCGCCATGGCGGTCGCAGCCCGCTCCGTCGCCTCGATCGCCGCATTGTCATACGCCAGGGTCGCATGCCCCTCCACGGCCAGTCGGCCCGCGGCCCAGAACGCATCGAAATCGAGCGCCATCGGCTTGGCGTCCGTGTACGAAATAAAGATCAGGAAGCCGGCGCCTGCACCGCCGCACACCAAACACAGCGCCAGCGCGCGCGCCAGCCCCACAGCGCGCGCGCCAGTTAGCCAGGCAGCCTCCGACAAGGCACTGAGACTCGGCACACTCATTTCGCGCAGCGTAGGGCAGGCAAAGTAAGGAAGGCCAGGGGCTCTGCTCATCGCCACCGGCGCTTGAACCGGTGGCGACCCCCCTGGCGCCCAAGGCCCCAGACCCCCGTTTTTCAAAGGCAAGGCGGGGGGAGGAACTCACGTATCAACCAAACGGTATATGTAGGCCCCCCTCCGCCTTGGCTTCAAAATCGCCGGTCCAGGGCGGCTTCGCCCTGGTGGGGGTTTTGGGGGCAAAGCCCCCAGTCTCCCTTCCCCCGGCTTCCGTTCGGCCTCGGGCTTGCATATGTTGGTTCTGCAGATGGGGGTCGAATGATGAGAGCTACGGTCCTGCGGGCCGCATTCATGCTGTGCCTGGTCGCGGGCGCCGCGCGGGCGGAGCTGCCCGTCGAGCACGTGACGGTGGAGCGCATGCCGCCCGATAATGGGCATATTCTATATGTGGTCGACGGCTCGGTGGCGCATGGCGTGGATGGCAAGGTGCGCGTGATGGATGGCGATAATTTCCGCATTCTCGGCCAGTTCAGCGGGGGCTTTTTTGGCGACTTCCTGCCCGCCGCCGACGGCAGCACGCTGTTCAACGCCACCACATTTTTCAGCCGCGGCGATCACGGCACCCATACCGAAGTGCTGGAATATTACGACCTCAAAACCCTGATGCCGACGGCGGAAGTCGTGCTCCCGCCGAAGCGGGCCCAGAGCAATGGCATTTCCGCGCTGATGGCGGAATCGGCCGGCGGCACCTACGTGCTGATCCAGAACGCGACACCCGCCACCTCCGTCACCGTGGTCGATGTCAAGGCGCGCAAGGTGCTGGCCGAACTCCCTAATGCCGGCTGTTATGGCATCTATCCATCGCCCACCATGGCAGGCCGTTTCGCCTCCCTGTGCGGTGACGGATCGGTCCTCACGGTCGATTTTGCGCCCGACGGGCACGAGACAGCACGCCGGCGCAGCGCCGTGCTGTTCGATCCTGATGCGGATGCACTGTTTCTTTCCGCGGCGCAGGCCGATATGCACCGCCTGATTTTCATCTCGTTTCTCGGCCATGTGCATGTGATCGACGTGTCGGGCGAGGTCGCGACCCAGCAGGTGCCGTGGTCCTTGCTCGCCGGCGTGCCCGACTCGGCCGGCTGGCGGCCCGGCGGCGAGCAGGTGATCGCCTATTCCGCCAGCACGGGGATGCTTTATGTAACTATGCACCCGAATGGTAGGGAGGGCAGCCACAAGGATCCCGCCGAGGAGATCTGGAAGGTGGATCTGGCTCGCCACGCCGTGGTGGCGCGCGGCAAGACCGATGGGGCGATTTGCGTGGCGGTCAGTCGCGAGGCCAAGCCCCTGGTTTTCACCGAAAGCGCTACGGATGGATCGCTGGCGCGGTATGATGGCGACACGCTGGGCAAACTCGGGCAGACGCCCCTGCATCTGCTGGATTTCGGCGGGCCCCTATGGGTCCAGTGATCGACGCGGTGCTGGGGCAGGGGGCGGGGATGGCCGCGTGGTCGGTGCGGCTCGCGATCGCGGCGATCTTCCTTGAGGCGGCGCAGCATGCCTTGCAGGAGCGAGAGACCTTTGCCGCCGCGATCGGCGCCTATCGCATCCTGCCCGGGTCGTGGTCGGGCGGCGCAAGTTTTGCCGTGCCGGCGCTGCAGCTCGGCTCGTCCTTCGCCCTGATGGTGCCGCAGGCCACGCGCGCCGGGGCGGGCCTGGCCTTGGCCGTGCTGCTTCTCTTCACCGTAGCCATCGCCATCAACCTCCAGCGCGGCCGCCGCGATATCGATTGCGGCTGCGGCGGCGGCGCGGTGCAGACCATTTCTCCTGCGCTCCTGCTGCGCAATCTGGTGCTGTGTGCCGGCCTCGTTATGTCGCTCGCATCCCCGCCGCGGATCCATTTTGGCGCGGCCGCGACGGTGGGGCTGGCGGGGTTCGGCGTGTTCCTCACCGGGCTGTATTTCGCGACCAACCAGCTGTTGAGCAACGCGCAAGCCTTCGCCGCCGCGAACAGGGGTTTTGCCGCATGACGGCGCTGATCGTGGCAAACGGGCTCGCCTGGGTCGCGATCGCCATCCTGGTCGTCGCCGTGCTGGCGCTCGCGCGCCAGGTAGGTGTGCTGCATGAACGGGTGGCGCCGATGGGGGCGCTCACCATGGATGATGGGCCCGAGGTGGGCAGCGACGCGCCGGTATTCGATCTGCCCCTGCTTGGCGGCGGCCAGCGCGCCATCGGCCGCGCCACCGGCCGCGCGCAGCTGCTATTCTTTCTATCGCCTACCTGCCCGGTCTGCAAGAAACTGGTGCCGGTGCTGCGCTCGCTCCCCGCGGGCGAGTCGGGGCTCGACGTGATCCTGGCGAGCGATGGCGAGCAGGCGGAACACCTGGCCTTTTATCGCCGCGAAAAACTGGCGCCGTTCCCCTATGTGCTCTCGCCGTCCCTCGGCATGACGTTCCGGATCAGCAAATTGCCGTATGCGGTGCTGATCGGGCCGGACGGCAGGATTGCCGCCAAAGGCCTGGTCAATACGAGGGAGCAGATCGAGAGTTTGCTCGTGGCACAGGAGATGGGCGTCGCCTCGCTCCAGGAGTATATCGGGCGCGATGTGTCGCATGGCGGGGAAAGGATATCGGATGCCGTCGTTTGATCTGGTTGTGGCCGCAGCCGCGCGGCACCTGGCGATGCGGTCGTCGCGTCGTGGCTTTCTGGCGCGATGGGGAAAGATGCTGGCCGGCGCTGCCCTATTGCCAGTACTGCCGATCGACCGCACGCAGGCCAATGAGCTGCAGATGGACGCTACCCAATGCGACTACTGGAAATATTGCTCGATGGACGGCCAGTTATGTAGTTGCTGCGGCGGCAGCGGCAGCTCCTGCCCGGTAGGCACGGAAATCTCAAAGGTAAGCTGGGTCGGCACCTGCCGCAACGGGTCGGATGGCAAGGATTATTTGGTCAGCTACACCGATTGTTGCGGCCGTTCCTCCTGCGGCCTGTGCGACTGCCACGGCAATGTGCGGGAGCGGCCCGGCTATTCGATGGGCGTACATAACGATGTAAATTGGTGCATGGCTAACAAGCAGCTTTCCTATCACTGCACCGTCTCGGTGATCGTGGGCGTGGCGGACGGATGATGCCGGCCCTTGCACGCCTGGGCACACTCTGTGTGTTTTTGGCCATGGCCAGTGGCGCGCGCGCGCAAGCGCCGAGCGGGGCCGCAATTTTCAATGAGCGTTGTGCATTGTGCCACCAGCCCGATGCGCATGGCGCGCCTGGCGTGGCGCCCTCGCTCGCCGGCACGCTTGCGCGCTACACGGCAACGCCGGATGGACGCAAATATCTCGCGCAGATCGTGCTATCCGGCATGGTCGGCAAAATCCAAACGGAGGGGCATAGTTTCTCTGGCCTGATGCCGAATTTCGAAAACGATTTTTCCGATGCGCAGATTGCCGCTGTCGTCGATTACGTGCTCACCACCTATAACGGTGTCGCCAAGCCGGTGGTCACCGCGCAGGATGTCGCCCAAGCCCGCGCCGTCCATCCGGTCGCTACCCAAACCCGCCATCTGCGCGAAAAGATTTTTGCGGCCACCCCATGACTGAGTCTCACTCTCAGCCCAACTCCCGCATCGATCCGCGCGAAGCCCAAACATCAAAAGTCTTTTGCTTCTTTTCTTCGGAAAAGAAGAGTCTTGCTTTCTTCCTGCTTTTTTCACTTTCTGCCGGGCCTGCCGGCGCAGCAAGCCTGATCTCCACCTACACCCAGCATTGTTCCGGCTGCCACGGCACGCAAGGCGCAGGCGTGCCTGAAAAGGGCATCCCCAATCTGGCCGATGCCGGGCGCTATGCGGGTACCCCGGCTGGCCGCGCTTATCTCGCGCAGGTGCCCGGCATCTCGCAGTCCAAGCTGGATGACGAAACGGCGGCGCGTATGCTAAACTACGTGCTGGCGCGGTTTTCGTCGGCAACTTTGCCGGCCGATTTTCGCCCTTATACGGCGCCGGAAATGGCTCTGCTGCGCGCCCATAAGGCGAGCGACGCGGCACGGCTGAGGCAGGCGATCCTCGCGCGGATGACGCCGGGGCAAAGCGGGGGTCAATGATGCGTATGGGTGCGCCGGCTCATCTCTGGGATGTTGGCACCGCGCTGGCCAGGTCCACCTACGCCGTGCCAAATCGATGGAATCAGGCCAAGGGCTGATAGTACTGACCCTGCCCGGCTGCGCCGGAACCAGCAGTTTAGGTGTCCGAAGGAATTCTCCCGTCCCGATGTATCAACCATGATCCCGCCGAGGCGCGCGATCGCGCTATTCGGGGCTCTTGCAATGAGCGGTTGCGGCGTTGGCCCTACCTATCATCGCCCCGCCCTCGACATGCCGGAGGCGTTTTCAGGCCCGCTCCCGTCGCCCGCCACCGCCGGCACGCTTCAATCCGACTGGTGGCGCGGCGTCGGCTCGCCCGAACTGGATGCGCTGATCGAAAAAGCGGCGGTAGCGAGCCCCGACGTGCAGGCCGCCGCCGCCCGCATCATCCAGGCCGACCAGGCGGCGCGCGTCGCCGGCAGCCCGCTTTTGCCTAGCCTCACCGGATCGCTGGGCCAGAACTGGGAGCGCGCCGGTCTCAACTCAGGCAGCCTCGGCACATCGACCTCAAGTCTGGGCGGGTCAACCTCCAGCGCTGCCTTGGGCACCACGTCCAGCTTGAGCGGCCTGACCGGGGCTAGCAGCAACAGGCAGTATTTTGAGGAACGCAGCTACTCGGCACAGCTGAATGCCTCCTATGAAGTGGATTTCTGGGGCAAGAACCTCGATGCGCTGAGGGCCGCGCAGGCCACCGCTCTGGGCGACCGGTTCGATGCGCAAACCGTTTGGCTCACCACATCCAGCTCCATCGCCACCACCTATTTCCAGGCACTTTCCTACCGTGACAGGCTCGCGATCGCGCAGCACAATTACGATACCGCGCTCGACGTGCTGAAATACTACCAGGGCCGCCTCTCCGTCGGCATCGCGAGCCTGCTCGATGTCAGCCAGCAGGAGGCGCTGGTCGCCGGCTACCGCGCGCAGATCCCCTCCTTCGAAAGCCAGTACAGGCAGGAGGTGCTGGCGCTCGGCATTTTGGTTGGTGAAGCGCCGGAGCGCATCCATCTAAGTCCGGTGCCGCTGACCCAGCTGAATCTGCCGCCCGTGTTGCCGGGTCTGCCCGCCGATCTGCTGCGACGCCGGCCTGATGTGGCTTTTGCGGAACAGCAGCTGATATCCCAGAACCAGACGGTGCGCGGGGATGTCGCCAATTTCTTCCCTGCCCTGCAACTCACCGCCACGGGTGGCCTGTCCAGCGCGGCCCTTTCTGCGATCACCGGCCCGGGCACGCTGCTCGCCAGCTTCGCAAGCTCGCTCACCCAGACGATTTTCGACAATGGCAACAAATCCGGCACGCTCGGCGAGGCGAAAGGCCGTTTCAAGGAGCTTGCCGCCGATTACGTAAAGGCGGTTCTGCAGGCGCTCACCGATGCCGAAACGGCGCTGACCCAGGCCAGCTTCTCCGCGGTGCAGGAGCAGCGGGAGGCGGAGGCGGTGAGCACCGCGCAGCGTTCGGCCGATATCGCCCATGCGCAGCTGGAGGCCGGCACGGTGGATATCGTGACTGTGCTCAACACCGAGACTACCCTGTTCGGCGACAAGGATACACTGGCGCAGGTGCGGCTCGCGCGTTTCAACGCGCTGGTTTCGCTCTACAAGGCGCTCGGCGGCGGCTGGGCCATTCCGGAGCATCACGCGTGAAGCGCTTCCTCATTGCTCTGGTTTGTGTGGTCGCGGTGGTCGGCGGCCTAGTCTGGCTGCGCAGCTCGGAAAGTGCCGCGAAAAAGGCGGCCCACCCTGATCCCGCCACACTGCCTGTCCCGGTGCTCACGGCACCGGCGGCGCGCGCGGACGTGCCGCTCACGCTCGACGGCATCGGCACCGTGCAGGCGCTCAACACCGTCAACATCCACCCGATGGTCGATGGGCCGCTGATCAGCATACGCTTCAGCGAGGGGCAGGATGTGCATGCCGGCGACGTGCTGGCGCAGATCGATGCCCGCACCTACCAGGCGGCCTACGACCAGGCGGTGGCGAAAAAGGCGCAGGACGATGCCAACCTCGCCAACGCCCAGCGCGATCTGGTGCGCTATGACAAGCTGGCGAAGAATCAGTACACCACCGCGCAGCAAGCGGATACGCAGCGCGCCACGGTCGCCCAGGACGTGGCGATCGTGCGCCAGGACCAGGCGCAGATCGAAACCGCCCGCACCAATCTCAGCTACACGACCATCCGTGCCCCGGTGAATGGGCGCACGGGCATCCGGCAGGTGGATCTCGGCAACATCGTGCACGGCACCGACACCACGCCGCTGACCGTGCTGACTACGCTCAAGCCGATTGCGGTGGTGTTCACCTTGCCGCAGCAGACGCTCCCCGAAGTCAGCGCCGCGATCGAGGCTAGCCGTGATAACGGCGGCCCGGCCGTGGTCGCACTTCCGCAAACCGGGGATAGCACAGGCGAGGTGCTGGGGCACGGCCGCGTGATCGTCTTGGACAACGAGGTCGACCAGAATACCGGCACCATCAAGCTCAAGGCCGTTTTCCCGAACGCGGATCTCCATCTCTGGCCAGGCGCTTTCGTGAATGTCAGGCTGTCGCTGCGGGTCGATCACGGGGTGATCACGGTGCCGATCGCCGCCGTGCAGCGCGGCCCGCAGGGCGCCTTCGTCTTTACCGTGACCGGCGACACCGTCACGCGCCACCCGATCGTGGTGGCGCGCCAGACGGAGCGGGTGGCGGTGGTATCGTCTGGGTTGGCGCCGGGGCAGGTTGTGGTCACCGACGGTGCTTCCCGCCTGACGGAGGGCTCTCATATCCATGTGCTGGCAGCACCCGCCTCGGCAGAAGCGACTACGGAAACACACGGTTGATCAGAAATGATTCGTCATATTACAACCGGGATGATATGCTGGTATCCTCGATTCGGTTGTGTTAAAAAACCAAAGTCTTTTTTCAGAGAGCCGCGGGTGTCGTGAACATAGATTTAAGAATGGGTATTCCTGAGACAGCCGGATTAGCCGTGCTGGGTGGAACGATCGGGGCGCTTTTCGGGGGGGCTGCGTCAGGCGACATCAACCTGGGCGTCACTCTCTGCGCACTCACCGGATGTGCCGTGCCAATCTGCGTCACCATGTTGCCGAGACTGGGGCGCCCAACAAACCGGGTTTCACGCAGCTGATAGCATGTGTGTGGGATCCGGCCATGCCGGCCCCCGCAGCCTGAATGCAGGTCTTCCGGGCGCCGGTCAGGTAATAGTCGCGAATCGGGTCGGCCCCCGAAGTTCGCCGTTCTTCACGGCGGGCGTAGGGGATAATCAGTCCACCGAAAATCAGGAGCGTGTGTCCTGATTCGGACCGTATTTCAATCCAATGAACTTCGAAATCGGGACACTGTCGATATCATGGTAGTTCGGGTGGTGTTTCCTCGCGCAGGTAGGGCTCCACCTTTCCCTGCAGTTTAATGGTCATCGGCGCGCCGGATCGGTCGAGCGTCTTGCCCACGGCCACGCGGATCCAGCCTTCGCTCACGCAATACTCGTCTACATTGGTTTTTTCGGCGCCGTTGAACCGGATTCCAACGCCGCGTTCGAGCAGCCCGGCATTGTGAAACGGGCTTTTGGGATTGGTCGCCAGCCGGTCCGGCAGTGTGTCATCGCTCATATCGCCGCCTCGTCAAAAATCCGGCTCACATCGCCTTGCCAGGGCCCATGGTATTTTTCGAGCCAGGCCTCGGCTTGCGTTGGCCCCCCCGCCACGATCGCCTGCAATGGCTCCAGATAAACCTCTTCGCCAAGCCCGCGGGCAACAAGCCCGTCCCTGGCAATGGCGACCGCATCACCGGCAAGCGCGCGCACGGTAGCGCCGGCAAACGGTGTATCCAGCCCCTGGCGCGGCACCTGGCCGCGGATCGCGGCCAACTCGTGCCACCGATAGCGGGAGACCAGCGCATGGGCGGCCTCCAGCGCCGCCTCGTTGTAGAGCAGGCCCACCCAAAGTGCCGACTGGGCCAGCATCATCGCCGGGCTGCCGGCATCGGCGCCCCGCATCTCCAGAAACCGTTTCAGCCGCACATCCGGAAACACGGTCGTCGTATGGTCGGCGAAATCGCCGATTGTTGCCGTAATGCCCGCCAATTCCGGCACGCGGCCCGCCATGAAATCGCGAAACGACTTGCCGGCCACATCGATCAGCTTGCCGTCGCGCGCGACAAAATACATGGGCACGTCGAGCAGCCACTCGACAAAGCGCTCGAACCCGAACCCTTCCTCGAAAAACACACCCTGGATCCCGGTGCGGTCGCCATCGGTATCGGTCCAGACATTCGCGCGGGCAGAGAGGAAGCCATTTGGGCGGCCTTCGGTGAAGGGCGAGTTGGCGAACAGGGCGGTCGCCACGGGCTGCAGCAGCAGGCCGACGCGCAGCTTGCGCACCATGTCGGCCTCGCTCGAAAAATCGAGGTTCACCTGCACCGTGCAGGTGCGCAGCATCATGTCGAGGCCAAGCGAGCCCACCAGCGGCATATAGCGCCGCATGATCGCGTAGCGGCTCTTCGGCATGAAGGGCATGTCCTCCCGCCGCGCCAGCGGATGAAACCCCAGCGGCGCGAAGCCTAACCCCAGCGCAGGGGCCACCCGATGGATATCGGCGAAATGCCGGTCGAACTCCGCGCGCGCCTGGTGCAGCGTGGCGAGCGGGGCGCCGGACAGCTCGAACTGTCCGCCGGGCTCGAGCGAAACGCTTTCCGTGCCGCCATCCGGCGAGGTGTGCTTCAGTCCGATCAGCCTGTCCTGATCAAAAATACCCTCCCAGCCAAGGGAAGCGATTCCCTCCAGCATGGCCTGGATGCCCTGGGGCTCGTAGGCCGGGGCGGACCAGGCCGGGAAGGGTGCGTGGCCCGGCAGCCGGAAGCCAAATTTCTCGTGTTCCGTGCCGATCCGGTAGTGTTCGCGCGGTTTGGCGCCGGCGGCCAGATAGGCCGCCAGGTCGCGCACGCCACCGATGGGGGTGGCGTCTTCGTCACCGGGGTTCGACATGCTGCTCCTGATAAGCCCCGCGCGGCGGCGGTGAACGGCGGTTTCGGCCGCCCTCAAGTGGTTGACCAGCACTGCCCCTGCAAGAGAGCGAGGCCGGCGATCACGGCAGTCTCGGCCCGCAGGATGCGCGGACCCAGGCTGACGGGGGTTACAAAGCGGGCGGCGTGCAGCGCGTCAAGCTCCGCCGGCGCAAAGCCCCCCTCCGGCCCGATCAACAGGGCGCCCGCGCCCAACGGCACGGGCGACGGCCCGGCCCGCTCGATCGCGGCGGCAAGCTTGCGTTGATCCGGCCATTTGGCAAGCAGATCGGGCAGGGGGATCGGCGCACACAGCCGCGGAACGGTCAGCCGCTCACTTTGCTCGGCCGCCTCCATGGCGATCGCGGTCAGGCGCTCCGCATTGATCCGGGCGGCGTTGGTGCGCGCGGTGAATACCGGCCGGAGCTCGGAAACGCCAAGTTCGGTGGCCTTCTGCACCACCAGATCGGTGGCGTCGCGTTTCAGCGGCGCAAACACCAGCCAAAGATCGGGCTCGGCCGCTTGCGCCCGGGTCATCGCTTCGACCGTCACCCGAGCCTTGTCGCGCCTGATTTCCTCGATCCGTGCCGCCCATTCCCCATCGCGCCCATTGAACAGAAGCACCGTCTCGCCCGCCCGCAGGCGGAGAACGCCCAGGTAATGGGCCTGCGCGGGTGCCAGCGCGATTGCATCGCCGGCGGACAGGGCGCAGGGAACGAAAAGCCGCGGCACGGTCGCATTGACCCTGATGAGAAGACTTTGGAGATAGCAGAGGTGCAGGCCGAGCAGAAAATCCCGTTCACCGACATCAGGGCCGATGGGTGGATCGCCCGCGCGCCCGCGCGAGTGCGGCCCTATCTGCTGCTGGCGCGGTTGGACCGCCCGGCCGGGATATGGCTGCTCTTCCTACCCGGGGCGTGGGGAATCGTGCTCGGTGGGGCATCGCTTGCGTCGGCGCTGCGGCTGCTGGCTCTGTTCGCGATCGGGGCCACCGTGATGCGCGCCGCCGGTTGCGTGGTGAACGATTTGTGGGATCGGGACCTGGACCGGAAAGTCCGCCGCACCGCTTGCCGCCCGCTGGCGAGCGGCGCACTCGGCACGAAACAAGCACTGGGCTTCCTGTTGGCACTCCTCACCGCGGGTCTCTGCGTGCTTCTTCAGCTCAACCGGCTCGCGCAGATTTTGGGCGCGAGTTCGCTGCTGCTGGTGGCCCTTTATCCGCTGGCCAAGCGCGTCACCTGGTGGCCGCAACTGTTGATGGGTTTTACGTTTGGGGTCGGCGCCCCCGTTGGTTACGCCGCTTCCGCCGGCCGGATCGACTGGGCCTGGGCTGCGATCTACGCCGCCGCGATTTTCTGGGATCTCGGCTTCGACACGATTTACGGTTTTCAGGATATCGAAGATGACGCGGTGATCGGCGTGAAAAGCACGTCGCGGCGCTTCGCCCATGTCCCGCGGCTGTTCGTGGGCCTGGCCTATGGCGCCACCCTCGCCGCCCTATGCTGGGCCGTCGTGTTGCGCCACCTCTCGCCGCTGGCCTGGGTCGTGCTGGCCGTGCCTGCTGCCCTGCTGTTCACCCAGGTGGCCCAGCTGAAAATTGCCGATCCTGCCTGCTGCCTGCGCCTGTTCAAGCTCAACCGCGAAACCGGGCTCGCGGTCGCGGCAATGCTGATCGCCGGCCGTTTGTGACGCCGGCCGACGCGGCAGCTTTTATCCGCGCCCATACGGTCCTGGGCGCGGCGCCCCTGGTTCCGGAAGTGTCGCTATATCTCGCGACCGAGATCACGCCGATCTGGCAGGCGACGGAGGACTGGCTAGCCCGGCGAAACATGGCGCCGCCCTTCTGGGCCTTCGCCTGGCCGGGTAGCCAGGCCCTGGCACGTTACATCCTCGATCACCCGGGGCAGGTCGCGGGCTTGCACGTGCTGGATTTCGCAGCCGGCGGCGGCCTTGCCGGGCTTGCGGCCGCGCGCGCGGGGGCGGCCCTGGTGGAGGCCGCGGAAATCGACGCGCTGGCGATTGCCGCGGTGGCGCTGAACGCCGGCGAAAACGGCCTTGCGGTCACCGGCCTGCCAAAAGATGTGGTGGGAGAAGCCTGCCGTTGGCAGCTGATCCTGTGCGGCGACGTGTGCTACGAGGCGCCCATGTCCAGGCATATCCTGCCATGGCTCGCGCGCATGGCGGCAGACGGCGCGGAGGTTTGGCTGGCCGATCCGGGCCGCGCCTATCTCCCCCGGCGCGGCCTGCGGGAGATCGCACGCTACGAAATTCCGACCAGCCTGGAACTGGAGGATCACACGTGCCGCCAAACCGTGCTATATCGGTTTCAAAACGAATACGCCGGCGCCTGAAACTTTGCATCCTGCCCCGTTCATGCTGGTATGCTGGTCTTTCACCTCGATCCCGGCTCACGCATGATGCATTTCGCCGACCAACTGCTGCGCGAATACGGCTACGGCGTGATCACCGTGGCGCTGGCGATCGAATGCGCGGGGCTTCTGTTCCCTGGCGAAACGATCTTCTTCGGCGCCGCGGTCTATGCCTCCACCACGCATCACCTCAACATTTTCGCGATTGTCGCGGCCGCGATCGCCGGCGCGATCATCGGCAATTGCATCGGCTTCGCGCTCGGCAGGCTGATCGGCGGGCGCCTGCTCGCGCGCTACGGCTGCCGCATCGGGCTGACGCGCAGGCGGTTGGCGCTGGGCCGCTACCTGTTCCGAAAGCATGGCGGCAAAGTGGTGTTCTTTTCGCGCTTCGTTTCGGTGTTGCGCAGCTTCAACGCCCTATTGGCCGGTGCCAGCGACATGCCGCTGCGCAATTTCGTGAGCTGGACCATCATCGGCGGCGTCGCCTGGCCCATGTTGCATGGCACCTTCGCCTACGCGCTGGGCAACACCGCCAGGCAACTTTCCGAACCCCTCCAGATTGCCCTGGGCGTGGGCGTGATCGCAGTCGTTGTTCTGATCCTGCGTTTCGTGAAGCAGAACGAAAACCGCCTGGAGGAATTGGCGTTACGCTCCGAACATTATGAGAATCATGCTTGAAGGAACAAAAGTTTTTTGGTTCTTTTTTTCAAAAAAGAACTCTTCCTATTTTTTTGAAAAAACAGAAGCAAAACACCTTTTGATCCCTGCGGCAGCTTGGCTGTGCGTCGCCGCGGCCCCAGCCGGTGCGTTGGTGACATTGACCACGCAGCCCGGGAGTGCGCTGGAGACGACGGCCCGAAAGCTGGTGGGCGGCGATCTCAGCGAGTCGCGCAAGGATGGGGATCCGCCGGTCTTGCTGGTAGGCTCTGCCGCGCTAGCCACCCATCGGGCGCCGCAGGCGCTGTTCGTGCAGGTGCAGTCCGCCTCGTTCTGCGGCTCGGCGGGGTGCTCCACCTCCGTTTACGTGATGCATGGTGCCACTTGGCGAAAGGTGATGGATTCGATCAGCGGGCCCATCAAAGTCTCGCCGCGCAGCCATAAGGGCATGCACGATCTGTTGGTGCATGGAGGCGACCGCTGGGTATGGACCGGCACCGCCTATGCCGACACGCTGCCGACCCCCAATATCGACCTGAAACACTCGACGAAACAAACCGCCCCGCCCGATTGAAGGAGCGTATTGCGATGAACGACAGCCAAGGCCGCCCGCCTTTCCCGCCGTTCGATGCGGCGAGTGCGGCCAAGAAGGCCCGCATGGCGGAGGATGCCTGGAACGGGCGCGACCCGGCGCGCGTGGCGCTGGCCTATACCGAAGACAGCCGCTGGCGGAACCGCGCCGAATTCTTTGCCGGCCGCGATGCCATCGTGGCCTTCCTGCGGCGCAAATGGGCGCTGGAGCTCGAATATCGCCTGATCAAGGAAGTGTGGGCGTTCACCGGCGACCATATCGCCGCCCGCTTCGCCTATGAATGGCACGACGAAGGCGGCCGATGGTTCCGCAGCCACGGCAACGAACAATGGGCGTTTGCCCAAAATGGACTCATGTGCCGCCGCGAAGCCTCTATCAACGACGTGCCGATCACCGAAGCCGAGCGCCTGTTCCTTTGGCCCGATGGCCCGCGCCCCGACGACCATCCCGGCCTCTTCGAGCTCGGCCTGTAAGTACCCTTAGAGCATGATCCGGGCAAATGCGATCAGCCGCCGGATAAACATGCTCGCAAAACAAAGAGCTAGAGCGGGATGCGTCCGACGAAACCGATCGAACCATATCGCATCCCGCTCTAGGGCAAAGCGGGTTTGTTAAGCCGCACGATCGTCCAGTTCAGGAAGGCGGCGAAGCTCACCCACACAAGATATGGCGCAACCAGCCAGCTTGCGAGAGTGGAGTAGGGCGCCAGGCCGATCACCAGCGCCAGGATGGAGAACCACAGGAATGGCACTTCGATCAGCGCCCAGTCGGGCCGCCTGAACTTGAAGAAAAGCGGGCTCCAGAGCAGGTGAAAAACAAAATTATCGGCAAACAGGATGCCGATGCGCCAATGCGCGCTGGCGCCGTGCGCGTGCGTCCAGGAGAGCACGCCGGCGGCGGCCGCCATCCCCAGGATCAAGGTCCAGGCCGGGCCAAACAGCCAGTCGGGCGGCTGCCAGCTTGGCTTTTTCAGATTGCGATACCATGGGCCGATATCGGTCAACAAACCCCCCGCGGCCGATAGTATCAGCGCCAGAAGAACGGCGACAATGATGGTTGCGGTCATCTTGTGTCGCCTTGCATGCGGTCGCGCGCTCGTCTCATCCGCCTGCCGCTACGTGCTTGCCTGGTCTCGGTCACCATAGCCCTCCGGGTGCGCCTCTCGCCAGGTCCAGGCGTGGCGCACGATGTCCTCGATATCGGCGAAGCGCGGCGACCAGCCGGTCTCCTGCCGCAGTTTGTCCGACGCCGCCACCAAAACGGCCGGATCGCCGGCCCGCCGGCCGACGATCCGTGCCGGCACTGCGCGACCACCGACTTTCTCGACCGCCCTTATCACATCCAACACCGAATGGCCGGCGCCGTTGCCAAGATTATAGGTGACCGATCCTTCATCGAGCTTGGCTAGGGCGCGTATATGCGCGTCCGCAAGGTCCGATACGTGGATATAGTCGCGTATGCAGGTGCCGTCCTGCGTGGGGTAGTCATTGCCGAAAACCGCGATGTCTGGCCGCCGGCCGAGCGCCGCGTCGATCACCAGTGGGATGAGGTGGGTTTCCGGGCTGTGATCCTCGCCCAGCCGACCGCCCGGATCGGCGCCGGCGGCGTTGAAGTAGCGGAGGGCGGCGCTGCGCATGCCGTGGATCTGCCCGGCCCAATACAGGGTACGCTCCAGCATCAGCTTGCTTTCGCCATACGGATTGCCCGGATCGATCCGGTCGGTCTCGGCTATCGGCACCCGCTCGGGGTTGCCGAACAGGGCGGCGGTGGAGGACAGCACGAATTTTTGCACGCCATGATGCACGCAGGCTTCAATCAGCCGCACGCCCAGCCCGGCATTCTCGACGAAATAGAGAAACGGCTTCTGCATGCTCTCGCCGACGATCGAGAGCGCCGCGAAGTGGAACACCGCATCCCAAGGCCCATCCGCCAGCACCATGTCGAGCCGACGCAGATTGGCCAGATCCGCTTCCACCAGGGCAGCGGCCGGGGGCACCGCGTCGCGATGGCCCTGGCGAAGATTGTCATAGACGGTCACCTCATGGCCCTGGTCGAGCAGCGCCAGCACCAGATGGCTACCCACGTAGCCGGCTCCGCCCGTCACCAAATACCGGCCCATGCTGTATCCTCCAAAAGCATGTTTTTCTTCAGAAAAGAACTTTCTTGTCTTTGCTACGGCCCCATCGGAATCCGCGCCCGCGCCCGCTGTTCCGGATCGTCCGACCCACCGCGCGGCAGCGTCTGCAGCTCTTCCGGCACATAGGCCGCCCTCGGCAGTTGCTGGCGCAGATCCTCGGTCAGCGCGCGGGCATCGCGCTGGTCGTGCAGCACGTGCGGCGTGAGCAGCACCAGCAATTCGGTGCGTTGCCGCGTGTTGCTCTGCGTGCTGGTGAGCAGGCTCAGGATCGGGATATCCTTCAGGAACGGGATGCCGGTATTGCCGCGCGACACATTGTCGGAAATGAGCCCGGCCAAGCCGACGGTTTGGCCGTCCTGCACCACCACGCGGGTCTGAACGGCGCGCTGGGTGAAGGTGGGCGAATTGATCGAGGAGCCGGAGGTGGAGTTGCTCCCGCTATTGGCGGCCACGCCGCTGACCTGCTGGGTGATGTCGAGCGTCACCAGCCCGCCGCTATTCACGCGTGGGGTGATCTGGCTGATCACGCCGGTGTTGAAATAATTCACCGAGTTCGACGTCTCGAGGCCGCCCCCGAGCAGGCTCGTCGTCGGCACACTGGTCTGCGCGCTGAGATAAGGCACCAGGTTGCCGACCTGAAGCTGTGCCGTTTCATTGTCCAGTACCAGCAATTCCGGCGAGGACAGGGTTTTGACCGTGGTGAGGCCCTGCAGGGCCGTGAGTACGAAGTCCCCACCCGCGCCGACAGCGTTGAACACGAACCCGCCCGAGGTGGCGCTGCCGGACGCGCCGCTATTGGTGAGCGCGGTCGCCGCCTGGCCCAGCGCGCCGCTCACTGCGTGATGGTTGAAATAATATTCGACGCCATATGAGAGGTTATCGTTGAGGTCGACTTCGGCGATGATCACGTCGATGCGCACCTGCAGGGGCAGGATGTCGATCTTGTGCAGCATCGCCTCGACCGTGTCTTCCTCCTCGCCCGTCGCATAGATGAGAATCGCGTTGTTCTCCGGATTGGGCACGATGCGCATGGCGTTGGCGTTCTGGTCGCTGCCACCGCTATTCGACAGGCCGCCCAGCAACGGGTTGCTGCCGGAGGCAGATGCGGCGGTGGAGGGGCGGCCCTGGCCGCCCGTGCCGCTGGTCGAGCCAAGCCCGCCGCTGCTGCCTCCAAGTCCGCCGCCGCTGGAGCCGCCGAGCGTGGAACCGCCGGTGGAGCCCCCAAGCCCGCTCGAACTGCCCGGCGTGGAGCCCGCACCGCCGGAGCTGCCGATGCTGCTGATGCCCTGCTGCTGCGTCTGCTGCCCCTGCGCATGGGCCGAGGGCTGGGCCGTTACGTCGTTCGGAGTAAATGCCTGCTGCAGGATGTAGGCGGTGTCGTTCGCCGTGCTGTTCTGCACATAATACACATGCCAGGTGCGCTGGCTCTGCCGCATGCCGCGCTCCACCACCGCATAGGCGCGCCGCGCGTCATCCAGGTAGCGCGGCGCATTGGCGATCACCAGCACCGCGCCCACCCGCGCCATCGGCACCACCCGCACCTGGCTTGCCAGCTGGCCGCCCTGCTGGGCGCGAAACGCCTGCTGCAGGGCGGTCGCGAAATCCTCCGTATTGCCGTTGGCGACCGGGAACAGCGCGTAGGATTGGCCGGCCAGCACGTCCACATCAAAGGCCTGGATCAGGGAGTCCAGCGCATCGCGCTGCGCCGGCTCGCCCGAGACCAGGATCGCGTTGGCGCTCGGCACGGCCACAATCCGCGCGCCGCCCTGCGCATAGGGGGCCAGCACTTTGGCGAGGTCTTCCGCCGCCGCGTAGCGCAGCGGCACCATCGTGCCGCCCGCCGTGCCGCGGCCGCCGGTCACGCCCAGTGCCGCCTGCACCGGCACCACGCGATAGATGCCGCCCGACGACACCAGGGTTGCGCCGTTCTGCGCCAACAGCGATTGCAGCACCGGGATCAGCTGGTTTTCGGCGAGCGGCGCCACCGTGCGCAATGTCGCCGTGCCATGCACGCTTGGGTCGATCGCGTAGTTCAGGTGCAGCATGTTGCCGAGGATCTGCGCCGCCACCTCGCGGATATCGGTGTCGGCGAAATCGAGCTGCACGTTGCCGCCGCCGGCCGCCTCCCGGCCCGGCACCGAGGCGCTCACGATCACACCGGGGCCGCTGCTGAGCGCTACTTTCGGCGGCGGCAGAGACCCGGCGACGCTGCCATCCACCCGCGGCGTGGCGGTTCCCGCCCCGCCCGCCACCGGCGGAAGCGGCGAGAGCGGCGGCCGCTCCGAGACCTGGTGATGCGCGCAGCCGGCAGCCCAGAGCGCGGTGGAGGCAGCCAACAACATCCGGATGCGCGCCCAAAAGCGGGGTGCCGCTTCCCTAAAGTCAGATGTCATCACTCTCTCCGGTTGGGAAAATTCTGCGCGCGGAACATCGGCATCGGCGGCATAGGCTGCACGGGGGCCGGCGCCTGGCCATCGGCCATGGTCGGCTGGCTCGCGTCACCCTCAGGCTGCGGCACCGGCGCTATTTGCGGTATGCGTGGAAAACCCGGCTGGGCGATCACGCCGCCGCCAAAACCGGGGTTGGGGAAGTTCGGCACGCCCGGCTGGAACGGCGGGGTATAGGTCGTGGGCACGCGGTTGTGGTCGAAAGCCGGCTGCAGCACGGCGCCGCTCGCCAGGATCACGCGGTCGGCTTGGATGGCGCGAATGGTGCTTTCATTCACCTGGGCGCCCTCAGCCAGCACCAGCGGCTTGCCGCCGCCCTGCGGCGCGAAGATGGCGCGCTTGCCGAATTGGCCGATCAGGATGCCGGAGAGCCGCGCTTCGTCCGGCGCCGCTTCGGATGGGCCGGCGGCGGCCTTTGGCGGCCGCCGGCTGATGCTGAACAGCGGCCGGTCGAGCACCGCGATCGCCCAGTTCCCGGTCGCGCGTGTTACCAGGGGAGTCTTGGGCGAGCCGCGCAGCATGTGCAGGGCGGTGGCGGGCGCCGCCGAATCGGCGGTCCCCGGGATCGTCCATTCGAGCAGCAGCAGCAGCGCCAGAAGCGCCAGCACCCCGCCCATCAGCCGCAAGGGTGGAATGATCACGGCTGGTCCTCCTTTGCCGTGCCGATGCGGAAAGCATAGACGGTGAAGGCCGCATCCAGCGGCAGCTGGGCGTTTTGCGGGCCGACCGGTGTCGCGGTGAGCCGGATATCGTCGAGCAGCATGCTCGGCTGCGCCTCCTCGATCGCGGCCAGCAGGTGGATCACCACGGCAAGCTGGGCCGAAAGTTCTACGCGCACGCCGATCCGCCGATAATTCCCCACTTGCTCGCCCGGCAAGGTCTCGATACTCGTCAGCTGCGCGTTGGCACCCGATGCCATGGTCTGCACCTGCTCCTGCAAGGCGGCGCCGGCGATGGCATCCGAATTGCCGGCGAGCACGGCGCGCGTGGGCGTGCGCGAGGCAAGCGCCGCCTCCTTGGTGAGCGTCGGCAGGGCCTCGATTAGCGCTGCTTCCCGCGCGGACCTGGCCCGCAGCGCGTCCACCTGGTCCTCACGCGCGCCATAAAAATCCAGCGCCGGCGCGACCACGCCAAGCCAGACCAACACGCAAGCCAGCAGGGCCAGGGT
>Ga0116226_10000232_pt1 | contig 45486 bp, 36 predicted proteins | sample S1TSphfallax_FD_89692 | JGI IMG/M metagenome (GOLD analysis project Ga0116226, IMG submission 89692) | Host-associated microbial communities from peat moss isolated from Minnesota, USA - S1T2_Fa - Sphagnum fallax MG | ecosystem: Host-associated > Plants > Peat moss > Unclassified | place: USA... | reverse complement strand
GTTGGCGCTGGAGTTTGGATCCCCACCGGCCGTGGTTCCATAACTCACGTCGACGTTGCCCTCGGTGACGTTCAATTTCGGCTTGTTGGTGATGTAGCGGATGGCGCCCGCCTCGGCGCTGCCGCCGAACAGCGTGCCTTGCGGACCCTCTAGCACCTCGACCCGCTCCATGTCGACCGCGTACACGTCGAGGTTGCGGGCCGGAAACTGCATGGACTGGTCGTCCAAGAAGAGCGCCACATTCGGAAACGGCGCGATGGTGGCCGTGGATTGATTGCCGGCGCTGCCGGAACTCAAGCCGCGCATGAAGATATTGCCCTGGCCGGGACCATTGTTGTTGAAGGTCACGTTTGGCGTGTACTTGATGAGATCATCGAATGTCTGCACGTTGAGTTGTTTCAACTGATCGCCGGTGAACGCCTGAATGGTGATGGGCACGTCCTGGATCGACTCGGTACGCCGCTGTGCGGTTACCGTGATCTCCTGAATCGCGTCCGAATCGCCGGCATCGGTGGCGACATCGGCGGCCGCACCGGCATGTGCAAGGCTCATTCCGAGGCTCGAGCCGCTTAAAATGGCGGCGATCGCATAGGACAACTTATGGTTTGAGTTCATCGGTTGATTCCCAGATTTATGAGTAGATTTCGCAACTCGCTTTGATCGAAGCGAGAAAGCAACACAATTGCACCGCGCTGCGAATGCCGTGATGTGCCGACTTGGTGGCCAAAGAATCCTCGCCGCCCGTCGCAGATCCTTCGCTCAAAAATGGGGCCGCAGTCCGTGATCAAGGTTGTAAATACGAAGCGCGTAGCGCTGGGCGAACCCCGCACCGAAAGCGATCTTAAAATCCCAACGCTGCAAAATAGTGACAGTTGCGCCAACACGAGGGGTGCGACCCAGCTGCGCTGACTGATCCGCGATTGGTGATGGCGCGGCGTGTACTAGCACGGGGGCAATGATTTGCGCGCGGGTAGGCTTTGGCGTCTATGCGAAGAATTTAAACTTTGCGGCTTTGGGGGATCACAATGGTGCCGCTCACCCATCCAGCAAAAAAATCGTGTTTGACGTTGACCGAAAAACCTTCACCATGTTAATTCTAACGCACAATTTTTTACTCGCATGCAAGATGAGAGGATGCATGCACAGGATGAAGGAAATACCAGTTCGTCCCAGTCGGTGAAGGCCGTCACGGTCAACCGGCCGCGCACCGCCGGGCTCAAGTTCAGTTACAAGTTCGGAGGCAGGTAACAGCATGACGCAGGCAACGCGATATGGGCAGTCCATGATCTCGAGCATGTCGTCACTCGTTCTTTGCACGTCGCTGGTCCTGGCAGCGTCGGGGGCGTTCGCCGCGGCGGTTGCGAGCTATCAGACCATCACGCCGCGACTCGCCGGTCGCACGATCACGCTGACCGGGCATGACTTGACCATCGAGCAGATCGTGCAAGTCGCACGCTATGGCGCCAAGGTGGAGTTGAGCCCGGCCGCACGGCAGCGCGAGGCTGACAATTACGGTTTGCTGCTGGAGGCCGCCACGGAAGGCGTGGCGGTCTATTGGTTCAATCGGGGCGCAGGGGATCAACGCGAGACCGTGTTATTCCAAGGCGACGCGCTTGCGCCGGTCAACAAGCCGAAGATCGAGCAGGCACAGCTACAGCGCTTTCGCTCGGGTCCGTCGGCGGGCTTCGGCCCGGAGGTCGCCGCGGAGGAGATCGTGCGCGCCATGATGGTGGTGCGGGCAAATGCGATGACTTTCAATGCTCCGAGCCCGGCACTATCGCAGATGCTCATCGATCTTTTGAACAAGCGCATCACCCCGGTCGTGCAATCCCGGGGAACGCTCGGGGAAGGCGATCTCGCGCAGCTCATGAACGTGGGTGGCGCCATGGTGGGGGCTGGCGAGGTGTACTACCAAGGCACGCGGATGGCAGCTGGCAAGGCCCTGGCACAGGCCGGCCTCAAGCCGATTCAGCCCTTCGCCGCGGACGACAACGCACTCACCAGCAGTGATGCCTATGCCACCGGCCAAGCCGCGTTGCTGGTCAACGACGCGCACCAGGCGCTCGACTGGGCAGATCTCATTTATGGCATGGACCTGGACGGCATGAACAGCAGCATCACACCGCTGAGTGTCGCCGTGCAAAGCGATCGACCCGAAAAGTGGCTCAATTGGGACGCCGCCCGGGTGCTCAACATGCTGAAGGGCAGCTATCTGTTCGATGCCGATCCCGCGCGCATCATTCAGGACCCGGAGAGCCTGCGAGCGTCGTCAGTGCGACAAGGATCGGCGTGGGAGGAGTGGGCGGCGCTCAGCGAGGCGGTGGTTTTTCAAGCCAACTCCTCCGATCACAATCCCGCCGTGCAAGTGGGCTTGGGACCGGGCGATTCATGGGAACTCGCATCGCCGCAGATGATGAAGTTCTACGTCAAGGGTGGTCCGCAGAGTCACGGTCAGCATGGCTATATCGTGTCGAACGCCAACTGGGACCCCTACCCCATGGCCAACAAGATCGAGAATTTCGTGATTGCGCTCGCCAACATGGACATCGCCGTGATGTTGCGCATCGATCGTTTCAGCAATCCTTTTTTCACCGTCATCAAATACTCGGACGTGCTTCCCGACATCCGTCACTGGGGCGGCGGCTACACGCCGGTGGCTCTGCAACAAGAAATTCAGAGCTTGACCAATCCGGTGCCTCCCTTTGGAGCTGCGATCGTGGCGACCGTAGAAGACCTTCAAGCGCAGACGCAGCTCAAAGTGCTGCATGCGCGCCAGGCAGTTGATACGACGCTCGATCTGCTGGCGCTCGATCTGATCGAAGCGAGTTTTTGGATGGACGTGCGCAGATTGCAAACGCCCGGACGCGATTTCGGGCCAGGACCGACGGCGGTATGGACGGCTTTTCGTAAACAGTCGCCCCTGCGTGGCGATCCGAACGCTCCGGTCACACCCTCGACCGAGGCGATCGCCAGCGCCTTCGTTCATGGCACCGATCCGACCGCGCTGTATCCTTTGCAGCCGCCGCTGGTCGTGGATAGCGACCAGCGGCTGCCTGCTGAGGCCAATCCGCGATGAGAATTGCAGGCTCCGCCACACTGCTCGCGGTTCTATCGCTGGCGTTCGGCTCCGCGGCCCGAGCTGCCGACTATCATCCCATCACCGCCGATGCCGAAGGGCAGCTGGTCACGCTCACGGGGCACGCACTGACCTGGTGCTGATGCTGGTGCCAGGGCCGTTGCGCTACGTCGCCGGCAGCTTCGCAGGCATCGCCGCATTCACCGCGGTCATCACGTTGCCGGTGGCCGATGTCACCATGACTTCAATCACACCGTTGACCTCGACCACCTCTGTGACCGCGACGACCGCTCACGGCCTCGGGCGCGCTCGCGGCCTCTTGGTGCTGGTGCCGGCCGTGAGTCTTGCCGTCGCGGGGGCGTGTTGAGCTAATTCTCCTCCAGACGTCGGATGCGCGCCTCCGTCACATCCTGTACATTATTCTGCAAGTGTCCCTCCGCCCGACGAGCCGCGACTAGCAGGTGGACTGGATAGGGTGGGAGCGATTGGACGAGCGAGTGGCTGTCTTGGCGGACGCGGAGATTACCCAACTTTTGCGAGAATGGCAGGCAGGCGAGCCAGCCGCCCTCGACCATTTATTCGAGGCGGTCTACCCGCGGCTCCGGGAGATAGCCGGCGCTTTATTTCGCAACGAGCGGTTCGAAAATGTACTGCAGCCGACCAGCGTTGTGAACGAGCTGTTCCTGAAGCTCGTGCGTAATCACAGCTTGCGTTTTGAAGACCGCGAGCATTTCTATTCTTTGTCGGCACGTATCATGCGCCGCGTCCTGATGGATCACGCCCGGGATCGCAAGCGTCAGAAACGCGACGGCGGCGTGCGCGTCCCTCTCGATGAAAATCTCGCCTGGATCAATTCGTCCGATGCCAAGCTGCTCGACCTCGATGACGCGCTGGTCAAGTTGGATGAGGTGGATCCGGTCAAGTGCCGTATCGTTGAGCTGCGTTTCTTTCTGGGATTTACCGCTACCGAGACGGCTGAGCTGCTTTGCAAGTCGAAGGCGACCATCGATCGCGAGCTCAGGTTCGTCCGGGGATGGCTTTACGATCAGCTGCACGACTCAGCGGGCTGAAGTAGCGCGAAGGAGGGTGGATGAGCGTCGATCCGGCTGCCTGGCGCGAACTGCAAACACTCTTCGAGCTGATCGATCGCACACCGGAGCGTGAACAACGGCAGGTTCTCGATTCGGCCTGTGCGGACGCCGCGTTGCGTGAGCGCGTGCTGCGAATGGTGCAAGGCGCGAATCACGATCACGATTCGTCCGCGGCGGACATGCCGCCCTCAGACGGTGTGTCCCACGGCCAGCCGCTGCGTTTGGGCCCCTATCAAGTCCTCCACGTCTTAGGCTCTGGCGGCATCGGCACGGTTTATCTCGCCGAGCGCCTGTTGGGTGGCACGCCGCACCGTGTGGCGATCAAGGTGCTGGCGCCGCATGCTGCGGGCCAGCATTTCATCGAGCGCTTTCATCGCGAGCAGCACATTCTCGCCATGCTCGACCACCCGAACATCACCCGCTTGCTGGACGCCGGTCTCAGTGATGGCGGGCAGCCATACCTGGTCATGGATTTCGTGGAGGGGGTGCACCTCGACGAGTATTGCGACCGCGAGTCCCTCAGCGTCGAGGCCCGGCTGCGGCTTGTTCTCAAGGTGTGCGAGGCCATCGCTCACGCGCACCGCAACCTCGTGGTGCACCTGGACCTCAAGCCCTCCAACATCCTCGTCACGGCGGACGGATCGGTGAAGCTCTTGGACTTCGGCACCAGCAAGTTGGTGCAACCGGACGATTCGGTGACCACCACCATTCTCGCCACGCCCGCCTATGCGAGCCCGGAACAGTTGCGTAACGACCCCGTCACAACGGCCTGTGACATCTATTCACTCGGCGCCATCCTGTTTTATCTTCTGGTCGGCGAGGTGGAAGGCGGCCGCCGCTCGGCGGCTCTCGCCATAGAGCGTGCCTTCCGAGAATTGCAGCCCCAGCCCCTCGCCGCGGCCGGTGTCACGGACGCCGCAGCACGGAACCGAGGCACCAGCGTGTCGCGCCTGCAACGCGTGCTCAACGGTGATATCGACACCCTGGTCGCCAAATGTCTGCGACCTCAGCCCGAAGATCGCTACGCGTCCGTCGATGCTCTCATTCAGGACCTGACCCGTTATCTCGAGGGGCGCCCCATCCTGGCGCGACGACAGACGCTGTTCTACCTCGGTGCCAAGTTTCTGCGCCGTCACCGTTTGAGCGCGGCGATCACGAGCCTCCTGCTGGTCGCGCTGATCGCGACGGGCCTGCTCGCCGGCTGGCGGGAACAACAAGCGCTCGTCGAGGGGCGGCGGGCGCTCACCATGCAGTCATTCATTTACCGTCTCTTTAAATTTGCCAATTCAAACACGGTGGGTAAGCCGACCTTCACGGTCACCGAGTTTCTCGAACTCAGCCTGCGGCTATTGCCGGACTACATCAAAGATCCGGTGGATCTACGCCGGGCGCAGCTCGGCATTGCCGAATCAATGTATGAAAACGACGCCTACCCGCAGGCTCGTAAAGCCTTCGACACGGTTGCGCGGACGGCCCGCGTCGCCCACGATGTCGCGGCCGAAGCGGAAGCCGACGCCTTCGCCGGCCATATCGATTACGCCAATGGCGATCCTAAAAGTGGCGCGGCGCTCACCGCACGAGCCCTCGAGCTCTCACGGGCAAGCGGCGTGCCGGCCTCGGTGCGGGTGTGGAGTGAGATCTACTACGCCTATGACCGGGACGACAACGGCTTTCGATCCGACGAGAATTTGCGGCTGCTCGAGGACGCGGTCACCGAAGCGCGGCGCGGGCATCTATCGGAGAGAGAGACCGCCGATGCCCTCTACAACTGGGCGCAAGATGTCGAGTTGCGCGGTGACAATAAAACAGCCGCGGCCGCTTTCAACGAGGTACTCGCCGTCTACAAGGACGATCCGGCGGCATTGTGCGAACAGTCGGACATCTATGGCGAGCTTGCTTGGGTGGCCGAGATGCAAGGCGACCATGCTGGTGATCTGCGGCTCATCCAGAAATCCTACGATGGCTATCGGCGCTGTGCGGGGCCCGACAGCCGCGGCGCGCTGACTGAACAGGTGTTTCTCGCCGGTGCGCTGGTGAAGGCCGGTCGCGCTGACGAGGCTCTGGCGCTCATGAACGACGCGCTGCCGAAGTGGCGGAAGCTAAACGGCACCAGCCCGGATTTTGCTCAACCGCTCAATTTCATGGTCATCGCGGAACTGGCCACAGGACATGCCACCGAGGCGGAAGCCCATGCCCGCGAAATGGTGGAGGTACAGACCGGCAAGATCAATCCGAAAGATCGTCGTATCGGCGGCTCACACCTGCTCTGGGCCAAGGCGCTGATCCAGCAGGGCCGTTACGCCGAAGCACTGCCGCACGCGCGCATCGCGGATGACCTGCTCGCGAATACCGCGTTCTCGGCGGGTGCCAAGGAGCTCACGGCCGAGGCGCATCAGGTGTTGCTCGACGCCGAGGCGCACGTGCGGGAGCCTCGGTGAATGCCACCGAGACGAGGGGAGCCCGCTAAGACATCATCTTCAGGCATGACTGTTCGGCAGCGTCAGCAGGCTTTGCGTGCACGTGGTTTCCTCTGCGCTTCCGCCGAAGAATCCGAGATCGATACCGTTACCCGCAAGCGGCTGGTTTTCGACGCTCCGGTCGGACGACGTGCATTTCACGCCTGTCGGGCAGAACTGGATGTAATCCGGTGCATAGGACCCCCCTGTCCAGTTCGGATTGACGCTGCTGACGCCAACCGTCAGCACGTGGCCATCTTCAGACAGACAGGCAGAGCCGCTGGTGTTCAGAACGACGGTGCCGGCTGTCTTGGTGTAGCCGGCCCATGGGCTGCACTGGTTCGCCGCGGGTACGGTGAAATCTCGAGCGACGAAAGTCGTACCGCCGTTCCCGAAGCCGCCGTTCACTGCGATACAATAAGGGGTCGTGCCGGCTTCCACTGAGCCGATCAGTCCCACCGCCGCAACCGCCGCCAGAATGACTCGGTTGAAGTTCAGGTTCCGAAAGTTGGTCGTGCTGTTCATGTGAATCTCCAAAAATTGATTTAAAGACAGTAAGTTGCGATCATCTCGTGAGTCGGATCAACGGTGTTTTCACTGCTCCGTTTTGCGTCCTCATGGTAAAAGACACGCCATCGAGGGCAGATCCGACATGGCTGTGAGATTTTTTTTGGCTGATGCGCGCGAGACCTTTTGATGACCGAGCTCACGGAACTGCTGGGACGTCTCCAATCGGGCGATAGCGATGCGCGCGATGCGCTATTTGCAACCGCCTATCCAGAGCTGCACCGATTGGCGCGTGCGCGCCTGCGCGATGGGGGGCGCAACACCGTGCTCGATACGACTTCGCTGGTACACGAGTCTTATTTGAGATTCATCCGGGCCGGCGAGCTGCGAGCCGAGGATCGACGGGCGTTCTTCGCCTACGCTTCGCAGGTGATGCGCCACGTCGTGGTGAATGCGGCTCGCGATCGCAAAGCGGAAAAACGCGGTAGTGGCGCGCAGCCCGTGACCCTGTTGACTCATGTCGGCGCCGACCTCGCGGGAGATGAGGGCGTCATTCTGCGGGTGCACGAGGCGCTCGAGGAATTGCAGGCCGTTGAGCCGCGCTTGGCACAGGTGGCGGAGATGCGATATTTCGGTGGCTACAGCGAGCGGGAGATTGCCGAGATGTTGGCAGTGACCGAGCGCACCGTGCAGCGCGACTGGGAGAAAGCGCGGGCGATTCTCGCCGCGGCGCTGCAGTAATTTTCGGGCGATCAGCCAGCGGTGAAACGCGAACATATGGCAGCCATGAGCCGCCTGCTCGATGAGGCGCTCGATCTCGATGAGGCCGGTCGGCGCCAGTGGCTGCAAGATCTCCCTGCGCAACATCAGGAGTTGGCTGAATCCCTGCGCGCGGCGCTGTTTCCTCTAACTGGGGGCCACGACTCGCTGGGAACGCTCCCGAAGTTCATCACTGGCCAGGACCCCCACAGTCGTCCCCGTGGACTGGAAGGCGCTCGAATCGGGCCCTATCGCGTGTTGTCACTCCTCGGGTATGGCGGAATGGGCAGCGTGTGGCTCGCCGCGCGCGCTGACGGGTTGTTCACGCGTCAAGTGGCCCTGAAGCTCATCCATCCGGCGCTCAAAAGTCGAGTGATCAGCGAACGCTTTACCCGCGAGCGGGAGATTCTCGGTAGTCTCAGTCATCCAAACATTGCGCGGCTGATCGACGCCGGTCTTACCGAGGATGGCCAATCCTATCTCGCTCTCGATTACGTCGCCGGTGCGCCACTGACAGCTCATTGCGATGCGCGGCGCTTGCCGATTCGCGAACGTCTCAAGCTATTCCGGCAGGTCCTGACCGCGGTGCAGTACGCGCACGCGCATCTGGTGATTCACCGCGATTTGAAGCCGGCCAACATTCTGGTGACCGAAGAAGGTCAGGTCCAGCTGCTCGATTTTGGCATTGCGAAGCTGTTGACCGAAGGGGAAGCGAAAGAGACCGAGCTGACCCAGCTCGGCGGACGAGCGCTGACGCCTGACTACGCCGCGCCCGAGCAAATCGCCGGGGCGTCGGTCACGATCGCCGCGGATGTCTACGCACTCGGCGTGATGCTCTATGAGCTTATGACCGGTGAGCGTCCCTACCGGCTCAAGCGCGATACGCGTGGAGCGCTCGAGGAGGCAATCCTGCGAGCTGACCCGGTTGCGCCGAGCCGTGCCGCATTGAGTGAAGCGGCCGCAGCGGCGCGCGCCACGACGGCCAAGAAGCTATCGCGCAGCTTACGTGGTGATCTCGATACGATTGCCATCAAGGCGATGAAGAAGTCTCCCACCGAGCGGTACCCGACGGTGAACGCTTTCGGTGAGGATATCGAGCGCTTTCTGCGCGGCGATCTCGTGCTGGCTCAGGCGGATAGTGCGACTTACCGCGCGCTCAAGTTTGCGCGGCGCCACTGGGTTGGGATCGCGGTCACGAGCGCACTGGGACTGACGCTCGCCGGCGGACTCGCGGCTACCACGTATCAGGCACAGCGCGCGGAACGCGAAGGCCGGAAGGCGACGGCGGTGAAGGATTTCCTCCTCGACATCTTCAAACAAAGCAGTGTGCAGAATCCCGGCGGCGTCGAGGCAAAGAAAGTGACAGCCGAGCAGCTACTGGATGTCGGCGCACGGCGGATTAGCGTGCAGTTGCACGATCAACCCGAAGTGCGCGAGGAGCTGATGGATACGTTGGTGAGTCTCAATGACGATCTGGGGCTCACCGATCGCGCCCAAACTCTCGCCGCGGACAACTTTGCTGAAATTCGAGCACGAACCGGCGGCCGACCCTCCGTGGACTTGGCCCGGCTCGAAATCGCCCTCGCCGCCGCGCTGATCAATCGCAATCAGAAAGCCTTGACCGCCGAAGCTCAAGAACACCTGCACAAGGCGCTCGCCGTCTTGCAGGCGGTCGGCGCCGACGATTCGGTGGAGGCGGCCACAGCCTATTACCGACTCGGCAAGGCAGCTTACGACAGCACCCTTGGCGGCAAAGCCGACGGTAAGAAGGCTTTACTCCGGGCGGTCGATATCTTGGCTCGTCGCGATCCTACGAATCCGTTGCGCGGCGATGTGTTCGCAAGCCTGGCGGCGTACGCGACATTTGCAAACGACGCGGCGGACGCTGAACATTGGCTCAATGAGCAGCTGGTCTTTCAGACTGCACAGGGCGAGGAGCGTAACGGCTTTGCCATCGGCGACGCCTATTTCTATCTCGCCGAATTTCAGACGGACCAGAGGCAATTCGACGTCGCCGAGGGCAATTATCATCACGCCATCGATCTGTTGACCAAGGGCGCCGGTGCCGATCATCCGGAGACCGCCGATGCGCGCGCACGGCTCGCCGAGATGTATTACATGAGCGGTCGTGCAGCAGAGGCCGAGCCGCTGCTGCGCGGCGCACTCGAGTCCGACATGCGCACGCCACAGGGGGTCTCGAACGCCACGGAGCATCGCCGCACGCTCGCCTACGTCGAATTTGCGCGCGGCCATTGGACCGAGGCCGAGCAATTGATGCGGCAGGATCTTGCCGAACTCACAGGCAAACTGGAAAACGAAGTGCGTTGGGGCATTACCGCCCATAGCTTGGTCCCCATGCTGATTGCCAGGGGTGAGTTGTCTGAAGCGCGTGAGCTCCACGACAAAGCAATGGACGTTTATCGGCGCTACATGGGCGAAAAATCAAGCTCCTATGCTTGGTGTGTGGGTCAAAATGGGTCGCTGGCGCTTGCCGAGCACAAACCCGGTGAGGCGGTCGCTATTTTCGAGAGAGTGCTCAGAGAGTGGCCTTCGTCGGCAGGGGCTCTTACCTATGAATATGTCAGACCGACGCTGGGACTTGCTGCGGCCTACCTGGCTCTGGACCGGCCCGACCAGGCGAGTCATTATGCCAACGACGTGCTGACGAGAGTGCGCGAGGCTCCCGCGCCCAATCAGTCGCGAGAAATCGAGGCGCAGAGTCTGCGGTTGCTGGGGGAGGCACTGCGCCGATCGGGAAGGGCCGGTGAAGCCGAAAAGCCGCTGCGGCAGGCCGTGGAGCTGCGCGAAGCGCTCGATGACGCTGACTCAAGTCCGTGGCTCGCGCAGGCGCGGATCAATCTTGCCGAGTGCTTGATTGTCATGCATCAGAAAGCGGAAGCGCAAAGCTTGATCAGGAAGGCCGCCGCGGCCCTCTCTCGCCAGCCGCAGCTGCTTGACATCTACCGTACGGATCTACGAAAGGCGCAGGCCATGATCGCGAAAGCGGCCTGATTGCGGCGCCGATGGTAGGGTGAACGGGCAGCGGAGCCGGGAGTTCGTGGTGACAGCGAGGAGTGAATGTCGATGCAACGGCGTATGGGCTCGGTCTTCTGTCTTGCGGTGCTGGTTCTCCTGCCTGTCGTTCATTCAAAGGCGAAAGGCGCGCCACCGGATCCGCTCGTTGCCATGTTCGAATGGTGGAACGCCGCCTATAAAGATCCCAACGGGTTCACACCCGAGGCCTTCGGCCGCTACTTCACACCCGATGCGGTCATGCGAATCAATGGCAGCGATCGAAGCCGGGGGCTTGTCGATCTGGCCCGGCATTTTCGCAGCATTCAGGCCGAAACCGACCTGGTCGTGATCGAACTGCCGTTCATCGATGAGTTCAAATCGGCACGCGGCGACCAAATTTTCACGCATCATTTCGTGCGGGCCCGCGAACATGGAAAAGCGAGTCGGGAGCGAGTCATGGGGTATGCGACGATACGCAATGGCAAGATCGCGCTGCTCAATTTTGTCAGCATTCCGGACGAGCCGTCCCCGGCTGCCTCCAAGAATCCTTGAGTAGTCGCGAGTCTCTGCAAGTGCCGGTAGTCAGCGAGCTTGGGACTCGCACCTTCCTCGGGCAGCCGCGCGGCTTGCTGATCTTGTTCCTGACCGAGATGTGGGAACGTTTTTCCTATTACGGGATGCGCAGCCTGCTCATCATCTACCTGACCCAGCATTTTCTCTTTTCCGACAGCCGGGCCACGCTCATCTACGGCGCCTACACGGCACTCGTGTACATCATGGCAATCGTCGGTGGCGTGCTCGCCGACCAATTGCTGGGAGCGCGCAAGGCGGTCACTTTCGGCGCCGTGTTGCTGGTTCTCGGTCATACCGGTATGACTTTCGAAGGTCACGGCACGCGAGAATTTCTAAGCTATCGAGGAACGGACTACGAGCTCGTGACCCATGGACGCGGTAGTGAGGTCGCGCGCCGCGCGATCGGGCCCCACGGCGAGTCAACGGTGCGCATCGCCAATGGAAGGCTCGAGATCGACCATCCCAAGGCGCTCGGACTTCCGGCGTTCATCGACTTGTCGACGGCGAGCATCGCAGAGCAGCGCGAGCCGTTCTTCGAGAATGTGATGTACTTGTCGCTTGGTCTCATCATCGCGGGCGTGGGATTTTTGAAGGCCAATATTTCGATGCTCGTCGGCTCGCTCTACGAACCCAACGACGCTCGCCGGGACTCCGGCTTCACCATTTTTTACATGGGCATCAACATCGGGGCATTGTTCGCGTCCTTGCTCTGTGGATTTCTCGGCATCACGTACGGCTGGAACTATGGATTCGGGCTTGCCGGGCTCGGCATGGCGCTGGGCCTCGGAGTGTTCCTCTGGGGACAGCCGCTGCTCGCCGGCAGGGCCGAGCCACCCGAACCGGTCCGGCTGAAGGCGCGGCTGTGGCTGGCGATCGACAGAGAATTGCTCTGCTATATCGGCGGCGTGGCGCTGGTGGTGCTGTCGATGGAGTTGGTCATGCACAGCGGGCTGATCGGCGATGCCGTGCCCTGGGTGGGCATTGGCATGCTGGCCTTTCTCGCCGGCTATGCCGTCCTGGTGCTGCGCCCGGTCGAGCGCGATCGAATGTTGGTGGCAATCTATGTGATCCTCGCCCAGGTACCCTACGTCGCCCTATACGAACAGATTGGATCGTCGTTCAACTTGTTCACGGATCGACTGGTCGACCGAAATGTCCTTGGTCTCAACATTCCCGCACCCATGTTCCAGTCGTTGGATCCGGCTTTCGTCTTCGTGCTGGCGCCGCTCCTCGCGTGGCTGTGGATCGCGCTTGCGCGACGCGGACGCGAGCCTTCGCTACCGGTCAAACTCGCGCTCAGCGTGTTCGGCATCGGTGTGGCTTTCCTCACCGTGGTCACCGGCATGAAGTTGACGGGACCCACGGGTTTGACACCGTTGGTGTTCTTGGTCGTGGTCTATGCATTGAACACGCTGACCGAGCTTCTGTTGGTGCCGGTGTCGCTGTCGGCAATGACCAAGCTGGCGCCGGTTCACCTGGGGGGGCTGATGATGGGGGCGTGGTGGCTGTACTCGGGCATGTCGAATTACATCGCCGGTTTGATTGCAGAGTCGACCGGTGCGAAGACGATTGGCGGGGCCGTCGTCGACGTGGCCGCCGCGAAGCAGTCCTACGAAACGGTCTACGGGCACACTGCCTTCGTCGCGATCGGTCTCAGTGTGTTGATGTTTGCGTTGACTCCGATCTTGAAGAGGATGATGCATGCCGCCCGCTGACGCCACGACGATCTCGGGCACCGACCCACCGGAGGAAATCCGCTCGCCTCTCGATGCTGGAGATGTGTTGCCACCCCTCGAGCCCTGGAGCGGTGTGAGCGAACGCCATTTGGCGGCACCCGATGATGCGTGGATCACGCCTGCCGAGAGCAGCCAATTCCGCCATACATCGAATGCTCGAGAAACTTGGAACTGGTTGCGTGGGTTGGCCGACAGTTGCCCCGCCATGTCGATCCGTACCGTGGGTGCATCGGCCGGGGGCCGTGCCATCGAGATGGTGGTGGTCAGTCGGGTTGGTTTCGAGCCGGCCGCGGTGCGAGCCTCGGGCAAGGCGATCGTACTCATCCAGGCATGCATTCATGCCGGCGAAGTCGATGGAAAAGACGCCCTGCTCATGTTGTTGCGTGACATTGCAAGCGGTCGACGGGCGAGCTTGCTGGATGCAGCCGTGTTGCTGCTGGTGCCGATTCTCAATGTGGATGGATTCGCGGATTTCCGTGCCTTCAACCGGATCAACCAGCGGGGTCCGCGCGAGGTGGGTCGGCACACCAATGACCAGAATCTCAATCTGAATCGGGACTTCGCCAAGCTCGATGCGCCGGAGAGCCGGGCGATGGTGGCACTCATCGATGCCTGGAATCCGGATTTGTACATCGATACCCACGTGACCGATGGGGCCGACTATCAATACGACGTGACGTTCGGATCCACGACTGGCCCGGAGGGGTGGTCGCCCGCCATAGCGGCCTGGCTCGATCAGCATCTGCTACCCTTGGGCGTCGCTGCATTGAGGCGCGAGGGGCACGAGCCCGGGCCGCTGGTCCTCGCGGTCAACGATCGCGACCTCGGTGCCGGACGGTTTGATTTCCGCGCAAACGCGCGCTTCACCACGGGTTATGCCAGCCTGCGGCACGTACCGGCCATTCTCGTCGAAAACCATTCGCTCAAGACGTTTCGGCGGCGCGTTCTGGGTATGTACGTGCTACTGGACGCGCTGATCGAGGGGATCGCGGGGCGGGTCGACGATTTGAGAGCGGCGGTGGCTGAAGACCGCGCGCGCCGCCGCGAGATCGTGCCGCTCGGCTGGACCACCTCGGATCCCGACCATCAGTACCTTGCGCCATTCAAGGGAATACGCAGTGAGCTCGTCACCCACGAGGTGTCAGGCGAATCGATCCCCCGTTGGACGGGCGACTCGGACGACCGGCCGGTGCTGGTCGTGCCGATGACTCGACCGTCGGCCAGCGCTACGAGGCCAAAGGCCTACTGGCTGCCGGCGCATCTTGACGATATCGCGCTGCGGCTCAGGCTGCATGGTATTCACGTCGAAACGTTGCTGGAGCCTGCCCAATGCCGCCTGACACGCACCCGCCTGCCCGACGCCGTCATTGGCAACCGCCGAGAGACGGGCATCGTGGGCTCCTCGGAGGCACAGGTCATCGAGGGTCGCGTGCGCGTATCGACAGGTGCTGTGGAAAACGACGTGGTTTCACTCAGCATGCCCGCCGGTAGTTTTCGTGTGTCGACCGATCAGCCACTGGGCGATCTTGCCATCGTGTTACTCGAAGCGGCGTCACCGGACTCGTTTTTCCAATGGGGGTTCATGCTCGGGCTATTCGAAAGCGCCGCCCACAGCGAACCCTATGTGATCGAGCCGTTGGGCGAGCGGATGCTGCAAGCCGACCCCGACTTGCGCGCGAGTTTTTTGCAAAAGCTCGCGCGCGAACCGCGTTTCGCCGCCAGTGCCGAGGAACGCCGGGCATGGATTCTGCAGCGTACTCCCTATGCCGATCAGCGCTGTCGCGTCTATCCGGTGTTGCGTGAGGAGCCGTAAACGCGGCTCATCGGAGGATTCCGTGTTCGAACGCATTTATCCCAAGTCCGCGGCGGTGCTCACGATGACTTTGATTGCGAGTGGCGGCGCGCTCGCAGCGTCTCCTGTCGTTGCGCCGGTGATTGCTCCGCGATCGATCCGTGAAATCAAGAGTACGCTGACACTGCACCTCGGAAAGACCGCCGACTGGGTCGCCATCGCGGCCGACGCGGTCTGGGTCGGCAGCACCGGTCCTTACGCCGTCAACAAGATCGATCCGAGCACGAACACACGGGTCGCAACGGTGCGGCTGCCTGGCGAACCCTGCGCGGGATTGGCGCTCGGCTTCGGTAGTCTTTGGATCCCGTTATGTGGGCGAACCATGATGTTGGCCAAGGTGGATCTGGAATCGAACCGTCTCTCGAACGTCTTCAAGATCGGCCCTGCAGCCGCCGAAGGCGGCATCGCCGCGAGTCCAGACAGCATTTGGCTCGTCGTCGACAAAGTAGGTACGCTTGCACGTGTCGATCCCGTGTCGGGCGCAATTCGGCAGAGGATTCGAATATCGCCTGGCTCGTTTAATCCGTTCTACAGCGATGGCCAGGTCTGGGTGACGCGCGCCGATGGGTCGCAGATCACGGCCGTCGACGCGACGACCGGAGTGGTTTCAGCGACCGCTCAAACCGGTCCGGGCCCGCGATTTTTGACCGCCGGTGCCGGCGCTGTCTGGACGCTCAATCAAGGGGACGGCACCTTGACCCGTGTCGACGTCCAATCCAAAAAATCCACGCAGACCATCGCTTTAGGGTTACCGGGACATGGCGGCGACATCAGCTTCGGTGGCGGCATGGTTTGGACGACGGTATGGAAGGTCCCGCTATCCGCCATCGATGCGGTGTCCGGGAAGCTGCTCTGCCAGTGGACGGGACCCGGCGGCGATTCATTGGGAATCGGTCACGGCGCGATATGGCTGACGGACTACCGCGCAGGCACCATTTCGAGGCTCGACCTGGATGACGCCTTGAATAGCTGCCGGCAGACGTCGTCGGCGTCGCGCGGGGCGCGAGCACGCGTCGATTAGCCGGACGCCGACGCGCGCTTGTCGGGGTTCCCTTTGATCATCGCAATCACGGGCCTCAGCGGGAACATGAACTGTTGCGAGATCGACAAGCGCTTGCGCTCCTCTTGGCCGACGATCGCCGCTTCGCCCGGGCTAAACGTACCGAACATGCGATCGATCAAGATCAGTGCATTCGCATAGTTACAGCGCGTTTCGGCGAAGCCGACAGTGTGATGCAGGCTATGCGGCTCGACCGTCGTAAAAAGGTAGGCGTACCAGCGCGGGGTGTAAAAGCGAACATTGGCGTGAGCGAAGGCGGAGATGGCGCCAGTGAGGTTGTACGCGCAGAAAACGGCTGTCAGCGGCAAGTCGAAAAGCGCGATCACGCTCAGGGAAACCAGAAACAATTCCAGCGGGTTCCCCACCAGTCCCTTCGATGCATTGAGCTGGGTGATATGGTGATGCGGCGCGTGAGTCCACCACAGAAACGAATTATGCATCAGCCGGTGCAGCCAATACTGGCCAAATTCCATCACGAACAATGCCAAGGCAACCTGCGCGACGAATGGCAGATGCATCGCCCACACGGTGGTGATGCCGAGCGCCTGTTTGGCCGAACCGAGAGGCTCTTCGGCGAGCGACGTTTCGAGCGTCGAGATCACCGAAAAGTACAAAGTCACGTAGAAGAGATCGGTCAGAAACTCCCGGAAATTCAGGCGCCAGCCGGCATGCCGTTCGTTGATGAATTCCAGGCCTTGCACCATCAACAGCGTGCTGATGCTGATCACGGTAATCACCCAGGATTTGTCGAGCATCGAGGCGGGAAAGAATGCCCAGAACAAAACGATCAGCAAGAGTGTGGCTGGCTGAAACAAGGTGAAAACGATTCTCTTGATGGCGTTCATCAGGGCGTTCCGGCAGCGGGGACCGATAGCATAGCAGGTCGCCGTACCAGTCCAGCGCCAAGGGCGTCAGGAGCGCCCCGCTGAATGACGGGGTCCTATTCAAGCGGAACAGATTTCAGAACTCCATAACCGCCGTGCATCTCTTCGCCGGGCCCAGCGGCATAGAAAAGTTCGTTCGTCGGTTGCGCATCGACCCCATTGCCGAAAGCAATGCCCCACAGTCCATTGATCACGATCGCATTGCCGTCTTTGTCTTCCAACCGGCCCAAGTGCAGACCGGTTCTCGGGTCATAGGCGTTGATGTGTCCATTGCCGAAGTTTCCGACCAGCAGCGCGCCTCCAAAGCGACCAAACGACGTCGGTGCCAGCCATGATCTTTGGTCTGGCGCCGCACGTGCCGGGCACGCCCGGCCGAATCCAGATATAAGGTATTTCAGCAAAAGCCACGAGCCGGGTTAACATGGCAGGCTGGCTGGCGAATGATCGCCAGTTACATTTAACAATAGTTTGAGGGCGAGGGGCATGCCGCAATCGATCGGGATTCCGACGGAAGTCTTCCAGGGTGAGAAGCGGGTGGCGACCGTACCTGACGTCGTCCAAAAGTTGATCAAGCTCGGGTTCAGGGTGGCCGTGCAGGCGGGCGCCGGCAGCGCCGCCAGCATTGGCGATGAGGCGTATCGCGCGGCGGGCGCGACCATCGTTCCCGATGCGGCCAGCCTTTGGTCGGGTTCGGACATCATTTTCAAGGTGCGCGCGCCGAGCCGTGACGAAGTCAATCTCCTGCGGGAGGGTGCAACGCTGGTGAGCTTCATCTGGCCGGCCCAGAATCCGGACTTGTTGCAGGCTCTTGCCGCCCGCAAGGCCACCGTCCTTGCCATGGACAGCGTGCCGCGCATCTCACGGGCCCAAAAACTGGATGCGCTCTCCTCCATGGCCAATATTGGGGGCTACCGCGCCGTCATCGAGGCCGCCCACGAATTTGGCCGTTTTTTCACCGGCCAGATCACCGCCGCCGGCAAGGTGCCCCCCGCGAAGGTATTCGTGATCGGAGCTGGCGTCGCGGGTCTAGCGGCCATCGGCGCAGCCTCCGGGCTGGGCGCCATCGTGCGAGCGAACGACACCCGCGCCGAGGTCGGTGACCAGATCAAATCGCTCGGCGCAGAATTCGTTCCCGTCGATTACGTCGAGGAAGGCAGCGGCGGCGGCGGCTACGCGAAAGTCATGAGCGAGGGCTTCCAGAAGGCGCAACGCGACTTGTTCGCGAAACAAGCCAAGGAAGTCGACATCATCATCACGACGGCGCTGATCCCGGGCAAACCCGCGCCCAAGCTCATCACGGCCGAGATGGTGCAGTCGATGAAGCCCGGCAGCGTGATCGTCGACATGGCGGCCGAACAGGGCGGAAACTGCGAGTTGACCGAGCCCGGCAAAGTCGTCGTCAAGCACGGCGTCATCATCATCGGCTATTCGGACCTGCCGAGCCGGCTGCCCACCCAGGCCAGCAACCTCTATTCGACCAATCTGTTCCGACTGTCGGAAGAACTCTGTAAGGCGAAGGACGGCCAGTTCAACGTCAACATGGACGACGACGTCATTCGCGGTACGACTGTGGTCAAAGAGGGCGTGGTGACCTGGCCGCCCCCGGTACCCAAGCTGTCCGCGGCACCCTCCGGCGCGGCGGCCGCCAAGGCGGTCACGCCGGCGACCGCGCCGCCCAAGAAGGGACATGGACATGGCGGCGGCGGGGAACCCATGTCGGCGGCAATGACCACCACGATCTTTGCCGTTGCCGCGGTCTTGTTTGCGTTGATCGGCATCTATGCGCCGGCTGCCTTCCTTGGCCATTTCACGGTGTTCGTGCTGGCCTGTTTCATCGGCTACATGGTCGTCTGGAACGTGACTCCCTCTCTGCACACGCCGCTGATGAGCGTCACCAATGCCATCAGCAGCATCATCATCATCGGCGCGCTCGTGCAGATCGCGCCGCCGGACGCGTTGACGGTGACCGACGTGCCACGCCCAGATGTGATCATTCGCTGGCTAGCGATCGTCGGCATCGCACTGACGGCAGTCAATATGTTCGGTGGCTTTGCGGTAACCCGCCGCATGCTGTCGATGTTCCGGAAATAGGGGAGTAGAAGAATGTCTGGGAGTTTGACCTCGGTCGCCTACATCGCGGCGACCATCCTCTTTATCTTGAGTCTCGGCGGTCTGTCGAATCCCGAGACGTCCCGCCGCGGCAACCTCTACGGCATGATCGGCATGACGATCGCGATCCTGGCCACGATCGCGGGCCCCCGCGTCAGCGCGGGCGGTATCGGCTGGATCTTGGGTGCGCTCGTGGTCGGCGGTGCCATTGGCCTCTACCTTGCGCGCACCGTGCAGATGACACAGATGCCCGAACTCGTGGCATTCATGCACAGTCTGGTCGGTCTCGTGGCGGTCGTCGTTGGCTACGCCAGCTACATCGATCCCACCGCGGCCGCAGGCATGAGTTCGGCCGAGGAATCCATACACCACGTCGAGGTCTATCTCGGCGTGTTGATCGGCGCGGTCACGCTGTCCGGCTCGGTCATCGCCTTCGGCAAGCTATCCGGCCGCATCGGCGGCAAGCCTCTGTTGCTGCCCGCACGGCACTGGCTGAACCTCCTCCTGATGCTGGTGGTCATCGCCATGGGGTATCTGTTCTTGAGCGCGGCGACGATCGACGCCGGCATGACGCCGCTGATCGTCATGACGGTGATAGCCCTGATTTTCGGCGTCCACATGGTCATGGCGATCGGCGGCGCCGACATGCCGGTCGTGGTGTCGATGCTCAATAGCTATTCCGGTTGGGCGGCCGCGGCGACCGGGTTCATGCTGTCGAATGACCTGTTGATCGTCACCGGCGCCCTCGTGGGCTCGAGCGGCGCGATTCTCTCCTACATCATGTGTCGGGCGATGAATCGGCACTTCTTGAGCGTCATCGCCGGCGGTTTCGGCAGTGGCGACGCGGCTGCGAAGAAGTCGGGAGACGCCGCAGCGCCCGCAGGCGAGGTCGTCCCGGTCAGCGCCGTCGAGACGGCGGAACTGCTGAAGGAAGCATCGAGCATCGTCATCATTCCCGGCTACGGGATGGCCGTCGCCCAGGCACAGCATACGGTGTATGAGATCACCAAGTATTTGCGCGAGAAGGGCAAGAATGTGCGTTTCGCGATCCACCCCGTCGCCGGGCGCATGCCCGGTCACATGAACGTGCTGCTCGCGGAAGCGAAGGTACCGTACGACATCGTGCTCGAAATGGATGAGATCAACGAGGACTTTCCGGACACCGCGGTGGCGATGGTGATCGGTGCCAACGACATCGTGAACCCCAGTGCGCAGGACGATCCATCGAGCCCGATCGCCGGTATGCCGGTGCTCGAAGTCTGGAAGGCGGCGACCACCATCGTCATGAAACGCAGCATGGCCTCAGGCTATGCGGGCGTCGACAATCCGCTGTTCTACAAGGACAACAACCGGATGCTGTTCGGTGACGCGAAGAAGATGCTGGACGAGGTCCTGACCGCACTCAAGAGCTGAGCCCAAGACTTCGGCCGGAAGCGCATCACGTCGATCCACTGGCCGGGCACCTTACGTTCGGTGTTTCTGTCTGAGCGAATATTGCATTATTAACTCTAAATATCATAATTGCAATGATGATACGTCGGGCCATCCAGAGTCAGGTCGAGCGAAAACTGGGCAATTTCCCGGCCGTGGCATTGCTTGGGCCGAGGCAAGTCGGGAAGACCACGCTGGCTCTCGCAATTGCAGGAACCATCGACCGGGGAGCCATCTATCTCGACCTAGAACGTCAATCCGATCGTGCCAAACTCGACGATCCCGAGCTTTATTTATCGAGACACGAGGACCAACTGGTCATTCTTGATGAAATTCATCGTCTTCCGGGCATTTTCCAAACGCTTCGCAGCTTGATCGACCAACGGCGGCGTGCGGGCCGGCCGAACGGGCACTTTCTCCTACTCGGCTCGGCCGCGATTGATCTGCTGGGCCAGTCTGCCGAGAGTTTGGCTGGACGGATCGCCTTTGAGTACCTGACGCCGTTCGCTATTGACGAACTGCCACCCGGCTCAGCCACGGCCGATGAGTTATGGACGCGCGGCGGCTTTCCGGATAGTTACCTTGCCCATGATGATCGTTTGAGCTTTGACTGGCGGGATGCCTTCATTCAAACCTACCTGGAAAGAGATATCCCCGCCCTCGGCCCGCGTATTCCCGCGGAAACTCTCCGTCGGTTTTGGCAAATGCTGGCCCATAACCAAGGTCAACTGTTGAATGCCGCGCAACTCGCCGGCAACTTAGGCGTCACTGGCACCACCGTCGCGCGCTATTTGGACATCATGGTCGACCTACTCTTGGTACGCCGTCTGCAACCGTGGGCGTCTAACGCGGGGAAACGGTTGGTGCGTTCGCCCAAGGTTTACGTGCGCGACAGCGGCTTGTTGCACTCTCTCCTCGGCATCCGAGATCACGAGGAGTTACTCGGCCATCCGGTCTTAGGCTCGAGCTGGGAAGGATGGCTGATCGAAAATCTCATGGCGGCTCTGCCGACTACGGCGCGTGTCACGTTCTACCGAACCGCTGTGGGAGCGGAAATCGATCTCGTGATCGAGCTGGATGCGCGAGAACGTTGGGCGATTGAAATCAAGCGCTCGATCAGCGATCCATCGCCTGGGAAAGGGTTTTACATCGGTTGTGAGGATATCGATGCAACCCGGCGCATCGTTCTCTACCCAGGCAATGAAGAGTTTGAGCTCAAGGCTCGGACGGAGGCGATGAACGTCGGCGCGTTGCTGGCGGAATTGCGCGTGCGCGACTGAACAGCCACCCAGCGGCCGCACGAAGCGGCTCAAGGGAGAGGTTGTTGCAACATGCGCAAGGCCCCAGCATCGAGTTGCTCGAGCATGCGGCGCAGCGCTTTCTCATTCCCGGCGTCTTGCGCAGAGTCGAGGGCATCCTCGAGCACGTCGCGAATCTGAGGCGGCTCGACCAGTTCCATGTCCCAGGCCGGAAACAGGCGTTCTCGAATCTCCTCGTCCTCGCTGAGCAGCACGATCGATTGGTGCCGTGGATCCTTCCGCAGGTTGGTGAACAACTGGCTGACGTTGTCTCTCGGTCCCTCGAGCCACTGGAAGAACACGCCGCCGCCGAACACGAGCAAGCCGGTAATCCCGTGCGCAGCATTATTGCGCCGGGCTTGAGCGACGATCTCGTCGACCGCTGCCGCATCGACTGCGGCCGAGGCCGTGCTGCAATAGACGAGATTGTAGAGCAGGGGCAAGGGATGTCCCGGTATGGGCTCATCGCTCGGCACGAAGGGAAATCGGCTCATGCTGGTGCTGTCTCGGTGTCGATGGCGTTTGCGGGCATGCAACCGCTCCATTTAAGGATACTTATACCAGGCGGGCAGCCCTCGGGGCGACAACCCACGATGCCTTGAATGGTGGGCGTGGCAGGATTCATCTGCGTACCATACGCTGCGATCTTTAAATCTTTGGAGGAGTTTCCCATGAACAGCCCGATGTACACCCACTCCGTCCCTGTGTTCAAGCAACTACTGGTCGCGTTGCAAGCGATTCTCACGCAGACCTCGGCACATGCAGCGACGCACTCGATCGACCCCGCCGCCTACTTACAGGCGCGCCTCTATCCGGACATGTTCCCGCTGGTGAAGCAAGTCCAAATCGCGGCCGATTTCGCGCGCGGGGTTACCGCCCGCCTCGCCGGGGTGGACGTGCCGTCCTCGGAGGGCGGCGAAACGACGTTTGCCGATCTCGATGCCTTGTTGGCGCGGACGCTGTCATTTCTGGAGAGCGTCGAGCCGGCACTGTTCGAGAACAGCGAAGCCAAGGAGATCGTCCTGCGACCCGGCACCCCCAAGGAGAGAAAGCTCACCGGTCATACCTATCTGGCCCACTACGGCGTGCCGCAATTCTTCTTTCATGTCACGACCGCGTACGATATTTTGCGACACAACGGAATGCCGATCGGCAAGAAACACTATATGGGTACCTACTGATCGATCGATCCACCGCTCGGGGATTGAAAGTCGACGCGGGGGGGCCTGATGCCTTACATTGCTGTCGTGTCACGACACAGACCTCGAAGGCGGTATCCGATTTTTGCGGCTCACGCACTGATATTGTGCTGTGTGATCGTCGTCTGGCCGGGCGGGAGGGCCGTGGCGGCCGACTGGGTCGTCGGCGCCAATGTCGGGAACGTGCCCTGGGAATTCCAGGACTCGCGAGGCAAGGTGGTCGGGTTCGAAATCGATCTCGTGACCGAAGCGGCACGGTGCGCCTCGCGTAGCCTGGAAATTCAAAACGTCCCGTTCAACGGACTCTTTGCCGCCGTGCAATCCGGCCGCATCCAGATCGCGCTCTCTTCCATCACGATCACGCCGAAGCGGCTGGCTTCGCTCGCTTTTGCTCAACCTTACTTCGATGCAGACCAGTCCTTGGCGGTGCTCAAACAATCACGCATCGCCTCGCTCGCCGATCTTGCCGGCAAAACCGTCGGCGTCGACACCGGCTCCACCGGTGATCTGTATGCGAGCGCGCACAGCGCCCAGTATCGATTCGCCGACATCTCGCGCTACGAAGGTCTGGGTCCCGCCATGCTCGACCTCGCGGTCGGCCGAATCGACGCCTACCTGAGCGATGTGCCCTCGATAACCTATTACATCAAGGATAAACCCCAGTATCGCATCGCGATGCGGATCCCGACCGGCGAACGATATTCGTTCATGTTCGCCAAGAACTTCGCGGATGCCGCGAGAGTCAACGATTGCTTGAGCATCATGAAGCATGACGGCTTCATGGATGCCACGCACCGAAAGTGGTTCGGCATGGCGGCGGCGCCGGGGTCATCGTCGATGACCGTCATGGACATGCCCAAACCCTGATGGATCTGCTCGATACCTTCTTCAACTGGCCGATCCTGCGCGACGCGCTACCGTTGTTGCTCCGTGGTCTTGGCGTGACGGTACTGCTGGGCGCCGCCAGCATCTTGTTGGGATTCCTCACCGGACTCGCCGTCGCGCTGCTGCGGCTCCATGGTCCCCGGGCGTTCCACATCCTGGCCCGACTGTACGTCGACCTGTTCCGCTCCATCCCGTTGCTCGTGCTACTGGTGCTCGTCTATTACGCCCTGCCGTTCCTCGGCATCCGTCTGTCCTCCTTTGCCGCTGCGACGACCGCGCTGTCGCTGGTATCGTGCGCGTACACGGCAGAAATTCTGCGTGCCGGCATCGAGGCCATTCCGAAAGGCCAGTCGCAAGCCGCGGCCGCTCTCGGCTTGGGTTTTGTCGCATCGATGCGCTACGTCGTGCTGCCACAGGCTCTGCGGGTGGTGACGCCGCCCTTGACATCCAATTGCATCAACGTACTGAAAGATACCGCGCTGGCATCGGTCGTCGCGATGCCTGAACTGCTCAAGCAGGCGACCCAGGCGCAGGCGGCTGCCGCCAACCCGACTCCGCTGATCGGCGCGGCCGTGTTGTACCTCGCCCTGCTGTTGCCGCTCGTCCGGCTCGTCGGCTCGATCGAAGCCCGGCAGCGGACGGCGGCGCAATGAGCGCGCTTGATCTTGAGCGGATTCGAGCGGAGTTTCCTGCGCTCGCCGGTCAATGGGTCTTTCTCGACAATGCCGGGGGTTCGCAGGTGCTGCGCCGTGTGGCGGACCGGATTCACGAGTATCTTCTGACGACGAGCGTCCAACTCGGTGCGACGTACGCCGTGTCACGAAACGCCGCGGAGCGAGTGCTCACGGCACGCCGGACGATTGCGCGACTCATCAACGCCAAACACGACGAGGAGGTCGTCGTCGGTGGATCCACGACGTCTCTGATGTTCATGCTGGCCCAAGCGATTGCACCGGGGATTCGGCCGGGCGATGAGATCGTGGTCACGCAGACCGATCACGAGGCCAATATCGGCGCTTGGACGCGCCTGCAACAACACGGCGCCGTCATCAAACTCTGGCCGGTGAATCGGGATAGCCTCGAATTGGAATTGAGCGACCTTGGCGAACTGCTCGGGCCGCGGGTCAAATGGGTGGCGATGACCCACGCGTCGAACGTGCTCGGGAGGATCAATCCCGTGCCCGAGGTGGCGCGGCGGACGCATGCCGTCGGCGCACGGCTGTGCGTCGATGCGGTGGCCTATGCCCCGCATCGCCTCGTGGATGTGCAGAGCAGCGGTGCCGATCTGTACGTGTTCAGCTTTTACAAGGTTTTCGGGCCTCATCTGGCCGTATTGTGGGGCCACCGCGAGCTGCTGCTGGCGCTGCCGAGCCTGAACCATTATTTCATCGGCGCGGACGAATTGCCTTACAAGCTGCAACCCGGCAACGTGAACTACGAGTTGTCGTACGGCTGCATCGGTATCGCCGATTATCTCACGGAGATCGGGACGTCACTCGGCGCGGACGGACCGGAGCGCGCACGCATGCAGCGCGCCTTCGACGCCTTCGCCGCGCACGAAGATGCCTTGGCCGAGCAGTTACTCGCGTATCTGCGCAGCAAACGAGCAGTACGGGTGATCGGGCCGCCACGGGTCTTGCCCGGGGAGCGGGTTCCCACGATCAGCTTCGTCGTCACCGGCATGCGCCCCGACGCGATCGTATCCGCCATTGATCGGCACGGAATCGGCATCCGGCACGGCGACTTCTATGCGCGACGCTTGATCGAGGCATTGCAGCTTTCCGCGGACGGCGGAGTCGTACGCGTCTCGATCGCTCATTACAACACCGCGGACGAGATCGAGCGCTTGACGGCGGCGCTCGACGAGGTGCTGCCATGACGGCAACTCTCGCAGGGACATCATCATGATCAAACCGGTCGATGCGGTGGGAAATCTCACGCAACGTCGGGGAGCCGCCGTGCTCCTCGACGTGTTGCGCAGCGAGGGAGTGGAATACATTTTCGGCAATCCGGGAACCACCGAACTGCCCCTCATCGATGCGATGCTCGAGACGCCGGACATCCGCTACGTCTTCGCGCTGCAAGAGGCCAGCGCGGTGGCGATGGCCGACGGCTACGCGCAAGCGGCGCGTAAGCCAGGATTCCTGAATCTGCATACGGCCGGCGGTTTGGGGCACGGCATGGGTAACCTGCTCAATGCCAGTGTGTCGCAGACTCCGCTGGTCGTCACCGCCGGCCAGCAGGATTCCCGCCACACGATCACCGATCCCTTGCTGCTCGGTGATCTCATCCAGATCGCCCGCCCGGCCGTGAAATGGGCGCAGGAGGTGACGCACGCGGACCAGTTGCCCACCCTCGTGCGCAGGGCTTTCCACGATGCCAATGCCGCCCCAACGGGTCCGGTGTTCTTATCGCTTCCCATGGACGTCATGCAGGAAATGACGGCGATCGACATTGGACGAGGTTCGACCATCGATCGTCAGCCGGTCGCCGGTTCTTTGGGCCTACTTGCGGCGCACCTGGCCGCCATCACACCGGGACGCCTCGCCATCATCGCTGGCGATGAGATCGACCGCAGTGATGCGGCAGCCGAGGTGGTCGAGTTGGCGGAGATGCTCGGTGCGCCGGTATTCGGCTCGTCGTGGCCGTCGCGCATTCCCTTTCCAACCGCGCATCCGCTCTGGTCGGGAAACATGCCGACGAAGGCTACCGACATCGCCGCGCGACTGCGCGACTACGAGGCCGTATTCGCGCTGGGTGGCAAGTCTCTCATCACCATCCTTTACACGGAGGGTCCCGTCATTCCGCGGACTTGCGCGGTCTACCAGATGTCAGCCGACGTCCGGGATCTCGGCCGGACTTACGAAACGCCACTGTCCTTGGTCGGTGACATCAAGGCGTCGCTGCGTGCTCTGCTGCCCATGTTGGGCAAGGCGACGGCACACCATGCAGCGGCCTACGCGGCCCTGGTTCAAGTCGCCGTCGCTCGGCGCGCCGAGAGTCGCGCCGGCCTCGCGGCTACCGCGGCCCGACAATTCGACGCTGTCGAAATCACTCCGCTGGTCGCCGCCCAAGAGGCGGCCCGGGCCATGGGTCCGCGCGTCGCCATTGTCGACGAGGCCATCGCAACTTCGCTGCACCTGCGACAATTTCTCGCGAGCCCGTCGGCGAGACAGTATTCCTTTCTACGCGGCGGGGCGCTCGGCTGGGGCATGCCGGCCGCGGTGGGTTGCTCGCTTGGATTGGGACGCGAACCCGTCGTCAGTCTGGTGGGTGATGGCGCTGCCTTGTACTCGCCCCAGGCATTATGGACCGCCGCTCACGAAAGACTGCCCGTTACCTTCGTCGTGATGAACAACCGTGAATACAACGTGCTCAAGAACTTCATGAAGGGTCAGGCGGACTACATCTCGACCCGCACGAATCGCTTCATCGCCATGGACATCGCCGATCCTCCGGTGGACTACCAAGCCTTGGCCCGTTCGATGGGAGTGCCATCGCGACGCATCCTACGCGCTGCCGATATTGCCCCGGCCTTGGAAGACGGTATCCGTTCGAGAGCCCCGAATCTCGTGGAGATCATGATCAGCGCGTGATCGCGCCAGCGCCGCAAACGCCCTCAACGCGGCGCCTTGTCCCCAGGCGGAAGGCTCGACCGGACAATGCTCATAAGTCGTGATGTCCCAGGAGGGTAGCACGTCCGCGGTCACGCCCGTGAACGTCCCGTCCTGCGTCAATGCGCGCTGGCATGCTTGAACCGCGTTTGCCAGCACGTCGGTTGGCACCGAAAGCAAGCCTCGGGCCGCCGGGTGTAGAGCCGCTGCCACGTAGAAGGCGGCCGTGGAGGTCTCGCGTTCGGCGGGAGGATGATCGAGTACGGCTGACCAGTTGCCATCGGCCGCCTGGGTCTCGGCGAGTCTCGACATCACAGTCACGGCAAGCGCCGACACCTCGCCGACATCATGGCCGTCCAATATCGCGATCAGATCGAGCAGGCCAAGAATGGCCCAGCCCATTCCGCGGCTCCAGGCAACTTGGTTGTTGTTGCCGCGAGTCGGGTCGAACCACTGCGCCCAGCCCGCCGCGCAACGGAGCGCGCTCATGCCTTCGACGGCGATGCGGATCGACCTGTCCACCAGCGCTTGATCGCCCTTCCATCGGCCTGCCAAGGCGTACAGCGCAGGGAGGTGATAGATCGCATCGATGCAGAAACCGAAACGAAACACCGGTCGATGTGGTTCGAGGACGGGGATGGCGCCATGAGCGCTCGGCAGCCCCTCGAGCGCGGTCATCAGTCGATCACCCGCTTGGGGGGGTAACTCCCCCTCCATCACCAATCGCAGAATCGCCGCGCCGGGCGCCAGAACATCATCAAAATTCCGAGGGCAGTGTCGAAGCCAGCGTTCGACCGTTTCAATGACATGAGAGCGGTAGTTGCCGGTGCCGAGCGCACCAGCTTCCAACAAACCGTCGATCGCGATGGCATCTCCCCAATACCAGCAATGAAATTTCCACATCATCGTGCGGTCGGCGGTGCGACGCACGCGCGCAAAGACATCGTCGGGGCTAGCTGTGCTCATCACTCGCTCGAATCATCGTAGCTTCGAGAATCATAGCCGCAATGCAGGCCGGTTGAAACGCGGCCGGCGCCCCGACCGGCAGCCGCGCACCGCACGCGCAGCTGCTATCTCAACCGTGACAGCGTAACATCCGAAGCGGCGCCGCTTGGCCGCCGCTTGCAGGGAACACCACCATGAGTTTCTCCGGAGCACACCCGGTGGCGGGTGCTGTTTGACGAACCGATTCAGACGTTCGCAGCGTATGGGTGCTGCCGCGCTACTCGCCTGCCTGTCGCTTCGCGCCCAGGCCCAGGCGCCGACCACCGGCTATCAGCCAGCGAACGATCAGGGTTGTCGCGTCTGGGTGCCGCCGCAACTACACGGTCCCGATTTCATCCCGCATTATTCGGGTGCGTGCAAAGATGGGTTCGCCCAAGGCAAGGGTCAGCTCGAATGGGTCAACCGTTTTGCGTCGATGCGGGTGACGGCGGTCTGGACCGGCTATTTCGCGCAAGGAATCTATATCGGCACGGTCCCCATCGACTATCACATCGAGCCACAGTCGCGCAGTAACGAATACATCGTGCACGACGGTTCCGTCACGGGTGGCGAGGTGCTCGTGTTCGCCGCCAACGGCCGCGATGGCACCATGGAACTGTGCGCCGCCTCGATCCTGGGGGTGGTTCTCAACGACAAGACCCCCGCCACCGCTGACGATGCCGTCAAGAAGGCGATGACGGATGCCGTCGCGCGCTTAGGTTCGCAGTGTCAGAGCACGCCGCGCAGTTCGATTCAGATCAATGCCTATGCCGGATCCTTTGCGATCGATGCGCATGGACAACGCACTCCCGCGGTTGCCTACGCGCGCTGGGACTGGGAACGTCGTGAACTCAGCGGCTATGACAACCAGGCCTCGGCACAGGTCCGCAATCAGCGGTTGTCCGCGGATCGCGCGCAGGCGCTGCTCGCGCAGCGGCACCGCTTCGAGCAATTCTCTGAACGCAATGCCGTGACCTCCTGGGTGACCGCCGCGCAGCTCGCTGCGAATCCATTCAAATATGAGGGTCATCACGTCGGTCTCGTCGTGCGTCTCGATCGTATGCTGACACGCGACACGGCGCTCGTCGACGGCGCGCTCGACGGCGATGGTGGAGCCGTGCAATTGCACGGCATCGATCCCGGTTTTCCCGACACCTCGGTGTCCGTGCTGCTCGCCGTCCAGGTCGGCGAGCGCGAGCCGCTGACGGGCGATGCCGGAGGCAACGCCGTGATCACGAGTGTCAAACGCCTCGAGGTGGCACCCTGCGCCGAGCCCGATTGCACCGACTGGTTGGCGTGGTCGCGCGGTGAGGATCGCATCGAGTGGGGCGCCCCTTATCGCCCTGCGCAATAAATCGCCGACTTATGTCAAACCCATGACCGCATCCGCCTACCAGCACAAAGAATAAAATAAATCTGTGCGCACCGTCACGGTTGTTGACGCGCACGCGAGAGTGCGCTTTGATCCTCACCCTAAGTCTCACCAGCCAAGGTCGAGACAGCAAGAATCAAATCGGGATGCCCCTACCGGAGGTTTAATGAGGATGTGGAAGGTTCCATTGGCGGCCGTTTGCGCCGCAGTTTTTGCCGCTCCGCTCACGCAGGTCGAAGCCGCAAGTATTCCCGCAGCCACGCCTGCGATCGTCGGACCGATCTCTGCGTCCGTGACCAAGAGCCTCGACTACGATGTGCCGCTCGCGTTGCACAAGACCGCGGACAAGGGCGCGATCCCCGATGAGACTCTGCTCCAAGGCTTGCATCTGGTGCTGAAGCGACCCGCCGCGAGTCAGGCGGCGCTCGACAAGATCGTCGCTGACCAGCTCGACCGCAAGTCCCCCCAGTATCATCAATGGCTGAAGCCCACGGATTTCGCCCAGTTTGGTCCGGCTGACGCGGATGTCGCCAAGATCGTCTCTTGGCTGGGTGAAGTGGGCTTCAAGGTCGAGGGTGTGTCGAGCGACAAGATGCTCATCACCTTCACCGGCACCGCGGGTCAGGTCAGGGACGTTTTCAAGACCGACTTGCATCAAGTCGTGACCCGCGACGGCGCGATGCACATGGCGAATCTGTCGGCGCCATCGATCCCCGCCGCGCTGACGGGCGTCGTTCACGGCGTCACGTTGAGCAACTTCTTCCCACGTCCGAACCTGCATGCGGTGGGTCAGGTGTCGCGCAGCCCGAGCGGCAAGACGACCATCGTCAAGCGCGCTCCGGAGTTCACGATTCCCGTCACGGGCGGCTACTACCTGGCGCTCGCGCCGGAGGATCTGGCGACGATCTACAGCATCACACCCGCGCGGAACGGAGATCCGAATCTCCCTAATCCGGCAACCGGAAGTCCGTTGCCCATCACGGGTCAAGGCGTATCGCTGATCGTGGCCGAACAAACCGATATCAAGACCGGGGACTGGAACGAATTCCGCAAATTATTCGGTCTCTCGAAGTACTCCGCCGGCAAACTGAGCGTGGTGCATCCGGGTTGCGCGGATCCCGGCTTCACGGGCGATGAAGGCGAGGCTGCGCTCGATTCTGAATGGTCGAGCGCAGTGGCGCCCGCTGCGGAAATCGTGTTCGCGAGCTGCCCGGAAACGGCCACCACCTTCGGGGTGATGGCGACTCTCGAGGGTCTCTTGTCTGAAAAACCGAAGGGCGTGGCCATCAGCATCAGTTATGGCGGCTGTGAAGTGGGTAACGGCCTGTCCTTCCTGCACGAGTGGACTTCGCTGATCGAGAAGGCTGCCGCCCAGGGCTACTCGGTCTTCGTCTCCGCCGGGGACGGCGCTGGCGCAGGCTGCGACAACGACAACACCGCGATTGCTGCCACGGGGGGACTCGCCGTCAATGGATTGGCATCCAATCCCTATGACACCTCTGCGGGCGGAACCGATTTCAGCGACACCGCGGACGGCGTGAATGGCGAGTATTGGACGCTCAACAACGATGCTAACTTGGGTTCCGCGCGCTCCTACATCCCGGAAATTCCCTGGGATGACAGCTGCGCGAGCTCCGTCTTCCTCAAGTTCGTGGGCTCCCCGGACCCGATCGACAACTGCAACAGCTCGACCGGTGCACCGTTTCTCAACATCGTCGGCGGCGGGGGCGGCCGGAGTCTCTACTACGCCAAGCCCTCGTGGCAGTACAACGTGAAGGGTATGCCGAACGACGGTGCTCGTGATCAGCCGGATGTCTCGATGTTCGCGTCGAACGGCATTTGGAGCCATTTCTACGTGTTCTGCATGTCGGATGCCAACGAGGGTGGGGCGCCGTGCAGCACCACCAATGTGAACGACATCTTGTCGGCGGCCGCCGGCGGTACGTCGTTCGTCGCGCCCATTCTGGCCGGCGTACAGGCCTTGGTCGTGCAGGCCGGCATTCCGGAAACCGGCGCGTCGGGTCCGGTGGGAAATGCGGCGCCGGTGTACTACGAGCTTGCGAAGTTGCAGTTCGAGACGCCTTACCTGCTCACTACCTGCCAGTCGAATCTCGGCGCCCGTATCTCGTCGGCATGCGTGTTCAATGAAATCACACGCGGCAACGATGCGGTGCCTTGCGTCGTCGGCACGCCCGACTGTTTCTCCTCGAAGGCTTCGACGGCGGGCTATGGCGTACTGTCGGAGAGCACCACCAAGGAGGAACCTGCCTTCAACACGGTGCTTGGGTACAGCCTCGCCACGGGCTTGGGAAGCCTCAACGTCACGAACGTGTTGATCAATTATTACTATCCTTAGCCGCTAGGCCCCTGTGGCGTCCGCATGCCGCCGGCATGCGGACGCTTTGACTCGAGCCGCCACCAGGACTAAGGTTGCGGCTCGTTTCCGTTAAACACCCTGGGGAGTCCACGATGAATCGATCGAATTGCTTCCTGCTCGGCTCGTCTGCCTTGGCGATTACTTGTCTGACGGCGATTCCCGCGTCCGCCTGGGGTCCTCACCCGGAAGTCGATGCTGCGCATGCGCACCTCGTGCAAGTGATCGAGGAAATGAATACGATCGAACGCGTCAATCCGCCGGGAAGCTTTGGCGGTCACATGGGCCAGGCCTCGAAGCTCGCTCGGCAGGCGCTCGAGGAATTTGATCACGGCGTGGCGGATCGTTCGCGGTTACCCTAGCAGCCGACCGGCTCTCGCGCTCATTCATGGATGGGTAGGCCATGGGTGGGTAGGCCATGGGTGGGTAGGATAGGGTAGTCGCGGGCCGTCGATCATTCATGCAGGGAAGGACCAAACAGTGACCCGGGTGGCCGTCATCGAGGATGACGAACCGACCAGCAATCAATTGCGAGGTTGGCTCGAGGCGGCAAGGCCGGGGATTCGGGTCGACCAATGGTTCAGCCGCGACGATGCGGTTGCGGCCATCGATCGGGAACACTACGACCTCGTCGTGCTCGATATCGAACTCGGACGCGAACGGCACGCTGGGGTTGCCGTCATCAACGAGATCAACCGGCGTGGTCACACCCCCGTACTCGTGGTCTCCGGTATGCCCGCCGGGATCTACCGTAGCATCATGAAGGCGCTGGATGCTTGGGACTATTTGCAAAAGAGCGAGTTCACGGACCGCGAGTTCATCGAGACGGTGATCGATATGCTGCGCGCCTCCCAGAGCGCTTCGCGCGCCGCGCCGCTGCCGCCCGCTGCGGCGCTGTCGTTGGATCCTCTGCGCCAGGGTTCACCGACATGGCGTGGTCACAAGGTCAATCTGCCGCTCACGGCCCAGCGCATCCTGGCCACGCTCCATCAGAAGCAAGGGCAGGTCGTGTCCTACGATGAATTGTTCGAGGTCGTCAAGAGTGGACGCAATCGTGACAACGTCCGCAAGCACGTAGCGACGATTCGCGAGGCGTTTCGCGAGGTTGACCCGGATTTCAATCTCATCGAGAACGTACCGATGCGGGGGTTTCGCTGGACGGCGGAGTGAAGAAATTCTGGCTGGGCCGGACACCATTCCGGCTCAGAATCTTCTTTCGCAGCGCCTTCCTCGCGCTGGCCGTCGCGGTCGCCGCCCTGGCGGTGCGGGTTCTCGAGGAGGAGAAACATCGCAGTTACGCCAGTTATCGCGACGTCTTCCGCGAAACCGCTGAACAGATCTCCTCGCGTTTGCGTCATCCCACCGGTCAGCTCGCGCTGCTGAACCCCTCGGCCGGGGACAAGTCGCTGACCCCAATCCATCCTCTGGTGCTGCCCTTCTCGGCCATCGATTTCGATGACCGCGTCAAGGCACGGCAGGCGGTGGAGATGACGGGCTGTTCGGTTCAGTACCCGGGCGGCGGCCGCATCTGCGTGGCCGTTGGTGACACGGCGAGTGCCGGGGCTTTTCTCTACATCGTCGGCGAGTTCGACAGCGGGCCGTTGGCCGACCATTCGATCGGCGACTCCGATCTCGACGCCGCCCACCACGTCGACGTCGACATCGATGCACGCGGGCACCGCTACCGGTGGCTTGCGGCGCTCGAGACCGCATCCCTGAAACAGTCGAGCGGTGTGCATGGCCGACTCACCGGTTTCACGAAAGCCGCCGACGGGCATCTCGAGTCTCGACCAGACCGCGACTTCCGGGGCTGGCTCTGGCAAGACGGCCGCTGCGCCACGGATGGCGGTGACGAGTCGACCTGCCCGAAGCGCACGTTCTACTCCATGCGCGTCCCGGTGGATGATTGGCGTGTCGAGTCGACACTGAGCACGAGGCCGGACTGGCCACCGGCGGATCTCGCCGACACACTCATCCACGTTGCCGTACTCGCCCCTGGCAGCACGGTTCCAATATTCGATAGTGATTCCTCGGGCGCGACGCCGCCCTTTTCACTGACGGACCTGCGTACCCAGATCCATGCCGGCGAGCGACTGCGGGTCAGACGTATCTCGCGCAATGGCGGCTCCAAGCCCATTGCCGATCTGGTCGGCGAGGATGGCGAGGCCGGCAATCCGCCGCTGCTGCTGACCCGACTGATCCACCAGTTGCCGGTCGAGGGTTATGACCAGCCCCTCGAGGCGACCGAGCGGATCAGCACGCCGCTGGCGGATTATGTCGTGACCCTGACCGGCGACGTGCGCGGTTTGGATCGGAATCTGAGTCTGGTCGCGAGTCGCTTATCGTGGTTTGTCGCCGCCATGTTCATGGCGATCGGCCTCACCTGGTTCGCGATCGAAGTGGGCATCATTCGTCGGATCACGCTACTGACCCGGCGCGCCGCCGCGATCCGCCGTTCGGTCGATGCCGACCAGGGCCTCATCAAACTGGACCTCGAAGGGCTGGGAGGGAGCGATGAGTTGGGATTGTTGTCCGGCGTGTTGTCGGACCTGATGAACCGGGTCAATGATGACTTCAAGCGCGAGCAGATCCGCGCGGCCCGGGAAAAGGACATGTGGCATGCCGTGGGGCACGAGATCAAATCGCCGCTGCAATCGCTGATGGCACTGCATGGAAATACCCATGACCCGAGCCGCCGATACATCGAGCGCATGCAGCAGGCCGTGCACATCCTCTACGGCAGCGCGAGTCCCAGCGAAGCCATCCTGTCGGCCTCCCTCAGCGTCGGATCGGTCGATCTGCAGGCGTTTCTGCGTCACGTCGCCAACAATGCAGCCGAGGCTGGCCTCCCAGATGTCGTGTTCGAGGATGCCGGTGGACCCGTCATCGTGCGCGGCGACGAGCATTCACTCGAGGATGTCGTCGCCCATATCTTGAGCAATGCCGCGCGTTATCGACCGCCCGGCTCCGCGATCCGGATCACGCTCGAACGCGAATCGACCCAGGTACGGATACTGATCCACAACCAGGGGCCGCCGATCGACTCCAGTCTGGGCGACCGTATATTCGACTATGGAGTATCCGGCGTGAGCGAAGCCGGGCAAGCCGGTAACCGCGGCCAGGGTCTGTTCGTTGCGCGCACGTACCTCGCCAAAATGGGTGGCACGATCACGGCCAACAATAAATCCGACGGGGTCGAATTTTCCCTGGTTCTGCCGCTGGCGACCCAGCTGTCATAAGTCCGCTGTGAGTTTTTCTTCCGCGACGGGAACTTACTGACCCTGCGGCCGCGTTGAGCGCTCCGCCCTGTGGCGGGTGTAATGAGTCCCCTCTGTTGCACTCGAGACTTCCGCCATGTCCACTCACAACCCCATCCACTCCGCCAGCCGCCTTGGCGGACTCGACGGGCTACGTGCTCTCGCCGTGATCCTCGTGATCCTCTATCACAGCGAGTTGACCCATCGCCCGCAGGCGGGCTTCCTGGGCGTCGACGTCTTCTTCGTGCTGTCGGGATTTCTCATCACCACCTTGTTGTTGCGCGAGCGGGTGAGCGCAGGCGCGGTGAATCTGCGGAGCTTCTACCTGCGCCGCACCCGCCGGCTGTTACCGGCTCTGCTCGCGGTCATGGGCGCATCGGCACTCGCCGGCCTCACGATCGCGCCCGATGCCCTCGATCAACTGCGTCGGAATATCCCCGCGGCGCTGGCTTATGTCTCCAATTGGTCGCAGATCGACTGCGGCCAGACTTACTTCGAGTCGGTCGGGCGCCCACCCCTGCTGCAACACCTGTGGTCGCTCGCCATCGAAGAGCAGTTTTATGTTCTATGGCCGGCCCTCCTCATAATAGCGATGAGGGTCGGGGGTCGTCGCCTGGCGCTGACGCTGGCGGCATCGATCGGTATTGCCACGACGGCATGGATGGCCTGGCTGTCGGTCCGTCATGACTATCCGGTGGGGAATGATCCGACGCGGGTTTACTTTGGGACCGACACTCACTCGATGGGACTGTTCGTCGGGGCGGCGCTGGCGGCGTTGCTCGCGCACCAGTCACCTGCATCTCATCCGACGGCCTGGCGCCGCTGTCTCGTGACGCTCGTCGGTGGCGCGGCCACGGTCGCGATCGTGGCCGCAGCGATCCTCGTGCCGGAGAACTCCGAGCCGCTGTATCGCGGGGGATTCCTCGCCTTCTCCGCCATCGCGGCATTGCTCGTCTGGGCGGTGATCCAGCCGGGAACGTTGCCAGGGCGGATCGCCGAAACGCCCGTGCTTGCGGCGATCGGCAGGCGCAGCTATGGGCTGTACCTGTGGCATTGGCCCGTGTTCCAAGTGCTGCGACCGGGTCTCGATATTGAACTGCGGGGCCTCGCTGCGTTTGCCGTGCAGATCCTGGCGACGGCGCTGCTTGCCGAGCTGTCCTATCGCTGCATCGAAATGCCACTGAGGTCTGCACGCGTGCCGGTCGTGGACCCGTCTGCGGCAGCGAAGCTCATGCTGTGGACGCCGCGCGTTGCGCTGGTCGGTGCGCTGGTCGCGCTGGTGGCGCTGTTCACTGATCAACCTGCGACCTTCGCGCCTGGCGCTCTGACGGCTGGCGTCGAGAAAGCGCCGACGCTGGACTCACCGTCTGAGAACTCGACCACAGCAACCATCACCGAGGCCGCACCGACAGCAGCCGTCGCAAGTTCCGTCGAACCGGACCCCGCGGTCGATGCTTCTCGGCCCGAGAGCCGCGACGTATCCGCTTTCGGAGACTCTGTGATTTTGGGCGCCGGCAACAGGCTGCATCAGATGATGGGAGCCGTCGACATCGACGCTGAGGTCGGACGCCAGGCCGAGGCGCTGGTACGCCGTGTCAGCGAACGAGCGGCCGCGCATGAACTTGCCAAATCGGTCGTCGTACACATCGGTACCAATGGATTCGTTGCCGAGCGTCAGCTGCGAGCGCTGCTCGACACGCTGCGGGATCGCGACACCGTCGTGCTCGTCAATGCGCATGCCCCGCGCCGCTGGGTGATCCCGAACAATGAGTTGATCGCGCGCGTGGCGCCGGACTATCCCAATGTGCGGGTGGTCGATTGGTACCATCTTGCGCAAGCACACCCGGAATACTTCGTCCGCGATGATATCCATCTGACCGGGCCGGGCCTGCGCGTGTTCTCCGGCGCCATCCAAGCGGCCGCCGCTGTTGAGCCGCCCGCGTCGCTGCTCGTTGCCCGCCGCTGACTGACGTCGGGTCGCCGTCCGAGACGCTGTACAATGCAACGCAGGCTCTCGGAAACGATGCGATCATCTTGGGACGTCAATGCCAGAAGGATTATTGAGGACTGGTATGTGGGTCTGTGGAGTGCCGGCTCTCGTCCTGGCGCTCTACGTCGGAACCGCGAGGCGCGCATCGGCCGAGGCACTGATGGAGCACGTCGTGACCGTGCGTGCGACCGATTATGCACCGACCCTGCGGTGCCCGGCGGAACCCGCGCCACCGCGTCGAGCACCCCTGGTCGATGTCGGTACGCCCCCTGAACCCGAAGCGCCGCCCGAAACGCCGCCCGAGGAGCCCGGCCCGAGCCCGGGCCAGGCGCCCTTCGTGCCCGGACCCAACTGGCCGTCGTTAGCCGCGCAAAGCACGACACGAATCGGCATCTGGGGCGACAGCCACATGGCCGGCGGAGCCTTTCGCAATGCGCTCGCCTCGGTGTTCGAGTCGCGGGGCCTGGCCGTCGAGAGCAACACTCAGGCGATCAACCTGACACAGCCTGGAATCTACCTGGCCGTGCGCTCGGTCTGCGCTCCGCACAAGGATTGGACTCTGCGCTCGGCCTATGCCGCGCGCGAGCCGCTCGACGTCGGTACCACGTTGAGCACGCTGGTGTCTCATCACCCGGGCAGCCAATTGTGGATTGACCTGCGCAGCAAGCAGGGCGAGCGCCGCTATACTCAGATGAATGTGCGCTACACGCCCACGGAGTCTCCCGTTGCGCTGGCGATCGCAGCGGACTTCGGAGCCGCAGAGACGGTGCTGTTACCGGCGCGGCACGCGGGCGGCCCGGGCATCGAGGAACTCGTCATCCGTGCCGACCGGCCGCTCGCAACGCTGCGTGTGCAGGTGCAGAGTGGTTCGTTCAGATTACAGGGGCTCATTGCCGGTCCACCCGCACGGCGCACCGGCGTCACGCTCGATTCCTACGGGCTACCATCAGCCACGGCTCGCGGCTGGGCCAACGCGAATCCCGACAGCTTGCGTCTCGCCCTGAGCGACCTGCACTACGATATGGCCATCCTGGCTTATGGCACGAATGAAGGCGCTGCGGCCGCCTTCGATCCGCAACACTACGCCGCCGATTTGCGCCGCAGCCTCGAAGCGTTCCGGGCGGCGCTCGGGCCGAGCGTCGCCTGCGTGCTGGTGGGCCCGCCGGATCGCGGCGTGATCAGGCTGCGCGATGGTGGCGGCGACTATCGCGCGCGCGAACTCTACGCGCTACGCCACGCGACCATCGCCAAGATACAGCGTGATACCGCACCCGAGTTCGGCTGCTCCGCGTGGAACTGGCAAGCCGCCTTGGGAGGAGTCGGCAGTGCCTACACACTGTTCAGAGCAAACCCGCCGCTGATGCAGCGGGATCTTACGCACATGACGGTTCCCGGCTACCAGGCAGCGGCACATGAGCTGGCGAGATACCTGCGCTGGTCGCCCGCCGCTGGCGATGACTCTCCGCGCTAGCATGGCCCTGCGCGCTATTTGCGTAGGAATTCCACGAGCGCCTGCGTCACGAACGCGGGCTGTTCCAGTGTCGAGGAATGCCCCGATTCGGGGACGATGACGAGGCGCGCAGCGGCGATCCCGCTCGTGATTTCCGCCGCCCGGTCCGGCGGGGTGAGTTGATCCTTGTCGCCCACCAGTACCAGCGTCGGACACTCGATCGCACCCAAGTCCGGGCGCGAGTCGGGACGGGCGATGTTCGCCAATTGCTGGCGGACGAAGGCCTCAGGGCCAACCTCATCGGCCATATCGACGAAGACCTGTCGCAACCCATCATCGGTGCGATGGTGAGGATGCACCGAATTGGGAAATGCCGCGCTGACCACCTCATCGAGGCGACCGTTCGTGGCAAGGACGATTTGCGCGCGCCGAGTCAGGGTTTGCTCGGGCACGTCGGGTCGCGCGCTGGTGTCGAGCAGCGCGAGCTTGGCCACTCTGGCGGGCGCCTGTCGTAAGATCTCGAAAGCGATGTAGCCACCCATGGAAAGCCCGACGAGCGCAAAGCGCGGTGGCGCGATGGCGAGGATCCGTTTTGCAATGCCTCCGACGCTGTCGTCGCGAGTGTGGTCCGCAATGATGATGGGTCCTAGACGCCATAGAGCAGGAATCTGCGCCGCATAGAGTCTCGGTGAGCACAGCAATCCCGGCACCAGCACGATCGGCAAAGGCTCAGTCGGCAGCGGCTCGATCACAAAGGCACCCGTGGCCCGCGCGATAAATGGTGGGAACGCATCATCTGGCCCGAAATGTTACACGTGAATTCTCGCTCTTCACCACTACCGCCGAGCAGATTCGTCGCATTCCCCGCCATGTCCCGGGGCGGCCGGGGCATGGCCATCAGATCGGTACGTGGAATTCCTCACGGCCCTTCACCTTGAGAAATCCCCCGTACACCAGGCCCACGGCGAGCCAGCAGAGTCCGACTTTGCTCGCGAGCGGACTCATGCCGCTGAACACCGCGAGCACCACGGCTATTCCGATCACCGGCACGACCCAATGGATGAACCAGTGCCGCGATCGGTTGCGCCATCCGAAGTGTGCCAGCACCGACACATGGAGCAGCAGGAAGCCGCTCAGGGCGCCGAAATTGACGATGGAGGTGAGGTCGTCGAGGCGGTTTTCCATGTAGAGCGCCACGCCGATCGAGATCGCGGCCGTCGACAGCATGCTGACGTAGGGCGTTCGGTAGGTCGGATGCACGCGCGCCATGATCCGCGGTAATTGTCCGTCACGGCCCATGGCGAACACGACCCGAGCGACACCCACCTGGCACGGCAGTGCATTCGACAGACCTACGATCAGCACATTGCCCCACGCGAGCAGAGCGCCAGCCCAGGCGCCTATGGTGATGCCGGCGAGGTCATAGGCGGCGGTGGCGGGATCCTTGAAGGCCACGCCTTGCATCAAATTGCCGAGCACCCAGGTCACCAGCACGAAGAACGCGGCCGAGATGATCAGCACGGCGACGATGGCGCGCCCGACCACGCGGCGATCGCCGCCCTTCACTTCCTCGGCCAGCGTGGAGATCGCGTCGAAGCCCAAGAACGACATGACCACGAGTGAGGTGGCGCTGAACATCTTGCCGACGTGGAAGGCAGCGGGTCTGAAGACGGGATTCAGCGTCAGTGAGCCTGACCCAAATCCCCGATGCAGGGCGACGACACCGAGCGCGACGAAGCCCACCACCATGATGACTTGCAACGCCACCGCGATGAAATTCGCTCCCGCCGTCACCCGGATGCCGTACCAATTCACGCCCGTGCTGATGCAGACCAGCAGAATGATCCACACGCTCCGGTCGACAGCGGGGATCAGAGTGCCCATGGCGACGGCGAACATCACGTAGATGAAGGCCGGAATGAGCAGATAGTCGAGCAGAATCATCCAGCCCGCAATGAAGCCTGGAAAAGCGCCGAGTGCAAAGCGAGCGAAGCCGTAGACGGATCCGGCCGTGGGGACAGTCTCCGTCATGATCGCGTAGCTCTTCGCCGTGAAGTACATGCAGATTGCGCCCATGATGTAGGCGAGCACGATGAGCCCGTCGGCCTCCGTGTAGATGAATCCGAGCGTGGTGAGTGGCGCACTCGGCGAGATGTACGCCAAGCCGTAGAGAATGAGATCCCAATAGGTCAGAGAACGCTGCAGGGTCGCGGCGGGGGTCATGTGAGGCTAATCAATGAGCGGTCACTCGGAGTCAGGTGGATCCTCCGCATTATGGCATTCCTTTGGGAAGGACGTGGGTCACAGTATCGGCGGCGGGAAACTCGTGTTTTCACCGCGAAACACAAGGACATTCCGGCCCGGAATTGCAGGGTCATGTCGGCATCATCACACCGTTAGGATGTCCGAAATCGACTACCACTGGACTCACCGTGAAACTATTTTCCGCCGCGCTCCGCGCACGTCGGTTGCGCGCCATTCGAGGGCACGGTCTGGCACGATTGAGCACTGTGCTGTCGGGGGTGACTTGCGCGATTGCCGTTTGCGCATGGAGTTCGACGGCAACCGCGCACCACTATCGTCAGCTCGTGGTTCAGAGCGAACTCGTTCCTGGTGGCGCCAGAAACCCGTCCCCCGGCTGCGGACTGCACCCGGTCAAAACGGGAACCTACACCATGACCGCGCTGGACGGCGATGGCCGGACTCGCAGCTTCCTGATCGACATACCGACGGCTTACAACCCTAATAATGGCTATCCAATCATCGCGGTCTATCATGGCGCCGGTGGCAGCTCGGCGCAAAGCTATTCGTGGGGCCTACAGAATGGCGCCGCCAGTGGGCACGGAATCTTCGTATTTCCCCAGGGCATCGATTATGAGAACTTCGGCGTCGGCTGGGACGACACCACCAATGGCTACGACATTCCGTTCTTCGACAACATGGTCACGGCTGTCGAGGCAGCCTACTGCATCAACATCAAACGGATATTCGCCGCCGGGTTCTCGTGGGGCGGCGATTTCGTCACCGCGCTCACGTGCAACCGCGGCACCGTGATTCGCGCCGTGGCGGTCAATTCCGCCACCGATGAATTCGACGACGACGCGGACTACTCGACCTACGCGGATCTGCCGTGCGCGGCACCGACGCATTCGGCCATGCGCTATGAACATGCCTCCTCCGGCGATGTCGAGTATCCGCAACCCGATTTTGCGACCACCGCGAGTCTCTATAAATCCTTCAACTCCTGTGCCGTCACGTCAACGCCCTATCGATCGAGCACCGACGTGATGACCTGCGTTGCGCATGATAGCTGCGCCCAGCAATTCATCGAATGCACCTTCGATTCGAGCATCGGTCACTCGCTGCCGCCGAACTGGGCCGCCGACACCTGGGCGTTTTTCCTCACTTTTGAGTGAATTGGCGCTGTACTCTGGCGCTCGGCGAGGCTAGGACACATCCTTCATCTTCTTGGACCGCCCGAAGTGGGTATCGACGTCGGCATCCTCGGGCATCGAGAGTTCTCCCGCATGCCAGCGCTTGCGTAGGTATCCGTAGGCTCGAATGATGGATGAATAGAGATGGGCGCCCGAGCGCATGGGCTGGTATGCCGACGGATACTTGGCGGTCACCCAGTGCGGTAGCGGGGCAACGACGGTTTCGTAATCCAACGTACAAAACATCGGGAATGAGAACCGCTCCTTGCCAAGGTTCTGCACCCGGTGCGACGTGGCGACGAACGCCCCGTTGCTGAGCAACTCCAGCATATCGCCGATGTTGATGATGAAAGTTCCGTCGACCGGCGGGACGTCCACCCATTCCCCACCGGCGTTCTGCGCCTGAAGTCCCGGCAGATCCGTATGCAGGATGGTAAACACTTCGTAGTCCGTATGCGCGCTGATCCCCCAGTTGGCTGCGTCGGCCGGAAAATCGTTTTCGATGTAATGAGCCATCCGCAGCACCGATGGCGGCCGGGTGATCGACGCATCGAAGTAATCCTCGGGCAGGAACAGGGCCCGTGCGAACGCTCGAAACAAACGCCGCGACAGTTCCGTCAGGGCGTCGAAAAAAGCGCTCATATCTGGCTTGAACCCGGCCACCTCTGGCCACAGGTTCTGGCCGAGCAAGGGTATGCCCGGCACGAAATTCGGATGCTCCGGTGGGAGATCGACGCCAATCTGAAAACACTCTTTGTGGTCGCGGTTCGCGGTGGTTGCCCCGAGAGTTTCGTAGAAACTTTCCTCGTACAACGGCACGAATCCGCGATGGGCCGAGGACCTCGATATATGCCAGAGCTTCTTGTCCTCCTCCGGCAACTCGAAAAACCGCCTCGCCGCGGCATAGGCACGATCGATCAGATCCTGTTCAATGCCATGATTCTTGATGTAAAAGAAGCCCACGCGGGAGCAGGCCAGACGGATTTCCTGCGCCAGCGCCTCGAGCGACCGCGAATCGCCGCCGGACAGCGGTGACAGGTCGATGATGGGTATCTCCCGGAAAGATCCCCGCGGTGACCGGTCGCGATAAATGTCGGTTTCAGTAAGCGCGTTCATCGAGAGGTGTTCCCTGTGTAAGTGACGATGCGCAATCGTTTGACGACGACATAGGCAGCCGCCGTCGTGACCAGCGTGATGCAGCTGATGTGGAAGTCGCGCTGCAACGAGCGCGTGAACGCCATCGCAATCAACACCCCCACCATGGCGAGGATGGCGCCATAACTCGTCCAGGGATAGAGCCACATGCGCACCGAGGGCGCGCGCTCTCCGCGGTGCTCGCGCTGATTGCGAAGCGAGACTTGTGCCGTCACGATCATGAGATAGACGAAAATCATGAGTGCCCCCGATGCGCTGACGAGGAAATCGAAGATGACGGCCGGTGCCTCGGTGGCGGCCAGGATGCCGAGAATGCCGGCCGCCGCGGCGACGCAAACGGATCCCAACGGAACCCGCCGGGCATTCAGGCGCACCAGTGCCTGGGGTGCGTCTCCATGTTCTGCCAGCGTGAAGAGCACGCGCGAGCTCACATAGAACGCCGAATTCATCGACGATAATACCGCCGTCAGGATGATCGCGCTCATCAGCGTCTGTGCGCCCGGAACACCGAGCGTCTTCAGCGTCAGAGTGAAGGGCGACTCGCCCGAGTGGACGGTATTCCAGGGATTGACCGCGACAATCAGGAACAACGACACCACGTAGAAGACCATGATCCGCCCAATGACGCTTGTCGTCAGCTTCGCAACCGCACGACCGCCCTGCGAGGACTCGGCCGCCGCGATCGTCGTGATTTCCGCGCCGGTCATGCTGAAGAAAGCAGTCGGCACCACCGCCAGCACCGCGATCCAGCCATGCGGCGCGAACCCGCCGTGGTCGGTCAGGTTGCCGAAAGTGTTGCCACGCGGCGCGGTCCAGCCGCAGGCATACGCCCCCGCGAGAGTGATGAACACGATGATGGCCGCGACCTTGATCGAGGCGAACCAGAATTCAAACTCCGCATAGGAGCGCGCCGACAGCACGTTGACCGCTGTCATGAGGGCCATCAGCATCATGCCGAGCTCGAGCTCCGACAACGGAATCCAGGCCTGAAGGAGCTTTGCCCCGGCAATCGCTTCGATGGGTACCGTCATCACCCAAACGTACCAATAAAGCCACCCGGCGACGAAACCGGCGCCGGCCCCCAGCCCCGCACGGGCGAATTCCGTGAACGACCTGACGGTCGGCAATGCCTCGGCCATCTCGGCCAGCATGCGCATGATCATGAGAATCAGCATGCCCGTGATGGCAAACGCAATGAACGTGGCGGGGCCGCCGGTCAGGATGGATGTGCTGCTGCCGACGAACAGGCCGGCACCGACGATGCCACCGATCGAGATCATCGTCAGATGCCGGCCACTCAAGTTTCGGCTGAGAGAAATATCGGTCATCTCGTGTTTTTTCAGCACCTAGCCAGCGATCATGACCTGGCTTCCCGCGGCTCGCGCCGCCGGGCTCTAATAGGTCTTATAGGATAGAAACTTCCCGGACATGACGATTTTGACACGATCGCCTTTCGGGTCCGGCTCACGGGCGATGTCCATCTTGAAATCGATGGCGCTCATGATGCCGTCGCCGAATTCCTCGTGGATGAGTTCCTTGAACGTGGTTCCGTAGACGCTCACCAATTCATGAAATCGATAGATCAGCGGGTCCGTGGGTACGCTGGTGGGCAGCGAGCCCTTGGAAGGCACCACGGTCAGCCATTGCTGGTCTTCCGCCGACAGATCGAATATCTTGCCGACGATTGCCGCCTGGGTCGGGTCAAACGTCATCTGGCCCAGACACGCGGCGGTCACCCATTCCTTGCTCGATCCCACCTCCACGGCGACGTCAGCCCACTTCAAGCCTTTGCTGATCTTCGCAGTGAGAATCTTCTCCGTTACCGCGTTCCGGCTCATCCCTTGCTCCTCAATGTGTGTACATCCCTTCTGTTACAGTACCGCCTCAGCCTGTTTTTTGAAAGCTGCGGCGTCGTCGCGGTTCAC
>Ga0116226_10000231_pt1 | contig 45636 bp, 46 predicted proteins | sample S1TSphfallax_FD_89692 | JGI IMG/M metagenome (GOLD analysis project Ga0116226, IMG submission 89692) | Host-associated microbial communities from peat moss isolated from Minnesota, USA - S1T2_Fa - Sphagnum fallax MG | ecosystem: Host-associated > Plants > Peat moss > Unclassified | place: USA... | reverse complement strand
GGACTTATCTAGACCGGCTGAGGGAAAGGCCCTTCGAAGCCGGGGCAACCACCAACTCAAGGGTCGAGGCCCTCGTTGGAACGGTGCCAACTCCTGCGGTGCGGTCCATGCGATCCACCGGTAGATAGGTCGCAGGACGGCGGCGGCGCCGACGTCTTGCTGAAGAGCTTCTTGCTCCACAGGGGTTTTAAGAGCCGCTGTTTCGGAGTAAATCATGAGCAAAGACGAGCAAGTCCAAAAAGGCATCGCCACCCGTTCGGTGCGCGCCGGTTTGGAATCGGATACCCAGCACGGATCGGTGGTTCCGCCGATTTATTTGTCCACCAATTTTGCCTTCGAGAGCTTTCGGCAGCCGCGGCAGTACGATTACACCCGTTCCGGGAATCCGACCCGCGACCAGTTGGCCGGTGCCCTGGCTGATCTCGAAGGCGGCGTGGGCGCCGTGGTGACCTGCACGGGCATGGCGGCGATCACGTTGATCCTCTCTTTGCTGCCCAATGGCGCACGCGTCGTTGCGCCCCATGATTGTTATGGCGGCAGCTACCGGCTGCTCGCCGCCTTGCACAAGAAGGGCGCGCTGGTGGTCGATTTCATCGACCAGGGTGATACGGTGGCGCTTGCCAAGGCGTTGGAGCACAGGCCGGCATTGGTGTGGATCGAGACGCCCAGTAATCCGCTGCTGCGCATCGTTGATATTCATGCCGTCGCGACCGCGGCGCATGCGGTCGGGGCGCTCGTGGTGGCGGACAACACCTTTCTCTCGCCGGTGTGGCAGCAACCCTTGAAAGCCGGCGCCGACCTGGTGTTGCATTCGACCACCAAGTATTTGAATGGGCACAGCGACGTGGTCGGCGGCGCCGTCATCGCAGCGACCGCTGAACTCACCGAGCAGCTTGCCTGGTGGGCCAATGCCATCGGCGTGACCGGTGCACCTTTCGACAGCTTCTTGACGCTGCGCGGCGTACGGACTTTGCATGCGCGTATGCGCGTGCACGCCGAGAATGCCTGGGCGGTGGTCGACACCTTGAAACGCCATCCGGCGGTGCAGCGGGTGTACTACCCGGGTCTGCCGAACCATCCCGGCCACGAGCTTGCGCGGCGTCAGCAGAGCAGCTTCGGCGCGATGCTGAGCTTCGAGCTGCAAGGTGGCGAAGCGGCCGTGAAGGCGTTCTTGAACGGTTTGCAATGCTTCACGTTGGCCGAGTCCCTGGGTGGCGTCGAGAGCCTGGTGGCGCATCCGGCGACCATGACTCATGCCGGCATGGATGAGGGCGCGCGACAGCGAGCGGGCATCGGCCCCGGGCTATTGCGGGTTTCGGTCGGCATCGAAGATCCCGCTGATTTGACCGCGGATTTGCTGGCAGGACTCGAACGCGCCGCGGCGCAGCTCGCCGCGCCGGTGGCGGTCAAGGTCGCCTAGGAGACGGTCGCCTCGGAGAGCGCCTCGAGCACCGCGTTGCCGGCCGCGGTGGTGCTGATCGGTGTACCGCCGGCCTTGATGAGGTCAGCGGGCAGCGCCCCGGCAACCACGGCTCGTGAGACCGCCGCCTCCAAGGCGTCCGCCTCCAGATTGAGGTTCAACGAGTAGCGCAGCAGCAGAGCGGCGCTCAAAATCGCGGCGTAGGGATTCGCGATCCCGCGTCCCGCGATATCCGGCGCGGAGCCGTGGATGGGTTCGAACAGGCCACCGCGATCGGCAATGCCGAGGGACGCGGACGGCAGGAGTCCCATCGATCCGGCGAGCATGGAGGCCTCGTCGGTCAGGATGTCGCCGAACATGTTCTCGGTGACGATGACGTCGAAGTCGAGCGGCCGGCGCAGCAAGTGCATGGCCGCCGAATCCACCAACATGTGTTCGAAGCTCACCGTGGGGAATTCCGCGGGCAATATGCGTGCCACCACGCTGCGCCATAGTCTCGAGGTCTCGAGTACGTTGGCTTTGTCGACCGAGGTGAGCCGGCGCCGCCGGCCGAGCGCCAGCCGAGCCGCCAGGCGCACGACACGCTCTATTTCCGCCACCGTATAGCGGCAGACATCGTAGGCCTCTGTGGCTGTGCGCTGTTTTTCGCCGAAGTAGATACCGCCGGTAAGTTCGCGCACCACCATGATGTCGACCCCATGCAGCAGCTCCGCCTTGATCGGCGACGCATCGAGCACGGCTTCATGCGGTACGACGGGACGCAGATTGGCGAACAGCCCCAGCGCCTTGCGAATCTCCAGCAAGCCCATTTCCGGGCGCACATCGGCGTTCGGGTCGGACCACTTCGGGCCGCCCACCGCCCCCAACAGCACGGCATCGGCGCGGCGGCAGAGCGCCAGCGTCTCGGCGGGCAACGCCAGCCCCGTCGCGTCGATGGCGGCGCCGCCGATCAGCGCCGACTCGAACGTAAAAACATGGCCGAATTTACAGGCCACGGCGCAGAGCGCGCGCACCGCCTCGGCGGTCACTTCCGGGCCGATGCCGTCCCCGGCGAGAACCGCGATGGTGGCCTTCACCATGTGCGCGCCGCCTCATAGCGTTCGATATCGGGGAGCTTGCTCTGCAAATAGCCGAGCTCATCGATGCCGTTCAGGAGGCAGTGACGGGCGAAAGCATCGATGGGAAACCGGCTCTGAGTGCCATCGGGCAGGGTGATGCTCGATGAATGTAGATCGACGAGGATCTCGGCACCCGGATTCGCGAGCAGCCACTGCCCGGTGGCATCATCCACCGTGATGGGCAACAAACCGTTCTTCAGCGCATTGCTCTTGAAAATATCCGCGATCTCGGTGCTGATGACCGCGCGGATACCATAGTCGAGCAGCGCCCAGGGGGCATGTTCGCGTGAGGATCCGCAGCCGAAGTTGCGACCCGCCACCAAGATCCGGCAATCCGCCGCTGCCGGCAGGTTCAGCACGAAGTCCGGATTCGGCGAGCCGTCGGCAGCATAGCGCCAATCGGCGAACAGCTGCCGGCCGAGACCTTCCTTGGTGGTCGTCGTCAAAAAGCGGGCCGGGATGATCTGATCCGTGTCGATATTGCTGGAAGCAATGACCACCGAGCGTGAGCGCACTTGCGCGAGCGGTTCCATCACAAGTACTCCCTGGGGTCCGCGATGCTGCCTTGCACCGCGCTCGCGGCGGCGGTCAGCGGACTCACCAACAATGTGCGCGCACCGACTCCCTGTCGACCTTCGAAGTTGCGATTGCTGGTGCTGATGCAATACTGACCCGAGGTGACGGTGTCGCCGTTCATTCCCAGGCACATGGAGCAGCCCGACTCGCGCCAGTCGGCGCCGGCGTCCTTGAAGATCTGCGCCAGACCGCGCGACTCGGCATCGCGCTTGACCTGCTGCGACCCCGGTACGATCAAGAGCTTCACACCCTTCGCGATTTTGCGGCCTTTAAGGATACTGGCAGCGGCTTCGAGGTCGGCCAGGCGGCCATTGGTGCAACTGCCGATGAATACCACGTCGACGCGCTTACCGATCAGCGACTCGCCGCATGCGAAGCCCATGTAGCTGAGCGCCTTGTCGAACACCGTCTGACCGGCACCCGTAGCGGGGCGGGCCGGTATGGTCGCCGCCACCGGCACCACCATGCCGGGGTTGGTGCCGTAGGTAATCATCGGCTCGAGGGTCGTCGCATCGATGTCGACCGAGGCGTCGAACCGTGCGCCGGGATCGCTCGCCAGCGTTCGCCAGCGCGCCGCGGCGGCATCCCAGGCGCTGCCCGTTGGCGCGCGTGGCTTGTCACGCAGATAGGCCAGCGTGACCTCGTCCGGCGCGATCATGCCGGCACGGGCACCGGCCTCGATGGACATATTGCAAATCGTCATGCGCTCATCCATCGACAGCGCACGGATGGTCGAGCCACGATATTCGATGACGTGGCCGGTCCCGCCCGAGACGCCGATCTTGCCGATGATGTGCAGAATCAAATCCTTCGCGGTCACTCCGGGCCGCAAGGCTCCCTCGACATTCACGGCGAGGGTCTTCGGCTTGCGCTGCAACAGGCACTGAGTGGCGAACACATGGCCGACTTCGGTGCTGCCGATGCCGAAGGCCAACGCGCCGAAGGCGCCATGGGTGCTGGTGTGACTGTCGCCGCAGACGATGGTCATGCCGGGCAGGGTGGTGCCGAGTTCGGGACTGATGACATGTACGATACCGCGACGGGCATCACGCATGGCGAAGAGTTCAACGCCGAAATCCGCCGCATTGGTTTCCAGCTGACGGACCTGTTTGGCGGCCGCGTCCACGGCGATCGGAATATTGCCGAACACCTGCTCGGTGCGAGTCGGCGTCGAATGGTCCATCGTTGCCAGCGTTCGATCCGGCCGGCGCACCGGCAGTCCCCGCGAGCGCAGCAGGCTGAACGCCTGCGGTGAGGTCACTTCGTGGATGAGGTGCAAATCAATGTACAGGACGGCGGGGGTATCCGCCGTCTCCGGCACCACCTCGTGCTCACTCCAGACCTTGTCAAACAGCGTGCGGGCAGCCATCGGGGCTTCACGCCTTGCCGGCTTCCAGCCACGGCATCCGCGCGCGCAGCTTGGCACCGACCTTTTCGATCGAATGGGACAAATCGGCTTTTAGCAACTTGGAATACTTGCGCCGACCGGTCTTGGTCTCGGAGATCCACTGACGCGCAAATTTGCCCTGCTGGATCTCGCCCAAGATCTTCTTCATCTCCTTCTTGGTGCCCTTGTTGACGATCCGGGGTCCGCGCGTAAGATCGCCGTACTTGGCCGTCTCGCTGATGAAGCGGTGCATCTTGGTGATGCCGCCTTCATGCAACAAGTCGACGATGAGTTTCAATTCGTGCAGGCATTCGTAATAGGCGACCGCCGGCTGATAACCCGCTTCGACCAGCGTCTCGTAACCTTTGACGACGAGTTCCGTCGCACCGCCACAGAGCACCGCCTGCTCGCCGAACAGATCGGTTTCGGTCTCCTCGGCGAAGGTGGTCTCGAGCACGCCACCGCGCGTGCCGCCGATGCCATCGGCATAGGCGAGCGCCTTGGCCTTGGCATGTTTGGATGGGTTCTGGGCCACGGCAATGAGACAAGGCACGCCGCGCCCCTGCTGGTATTGCCGCCGCACCAGGTCGCCGGGACCCTTGGGGGCGATGAGGACGACGTCCAAGTCCTTGCGCGGTTTGATCTGCTTGAAATGCACATTGAAGCCATGCGCGAACAACAGCGTCGCGCCCGGTTCGAAGTCCGCCTTCAACTCTTCGTACAACGCCTTCTGCGTCATGTCGGGCACCAGCAGTGCAACCAGTTGGGCGCCCTTGACCGCGGTTTTGGGATCGGTCACCTTGAGGCCATCCTTCTTGGCCTTGGCAAAGCTTTCGCCCTTGCGCACGCCGACCACCACGTCGAAGCCGCTGTCATGCAGATTGAGCGCATGCGCCCGACCCTGGCTGCCATAGCCGAGAACGGCGATGCGAGCCCCCCGCAGTGCTTTCTTGTCGACGTCTTTTTGCGAATACAAACGCATGTGGTGCTCCTTAAGAACCCTTCGAATGGATATTGTCGGCTGGTTGAAATGCGAGACCCTGCCTCGAGGACACTATATGTCTCGGGTTCCAGGGTTCGTGAATGAGTGTGGCGCAGCGCTTTTTGGTGAACTAGCCGCAAATAGCAACACAGAATCTCCTATCATGCAAGACCTTGAGCGGCCGCGCCGCGATGAGGCCCCAAGCCGATGAACACCGACACTGCACGTCCCCTACCGCTTTGGTTGCTCTACGAGGATGAGGTTGAGGGTTGGCGGACTGCCCTGCCGGCAGAGAGCGGCGCCTGGGTGGCGGAAAATAATTTCAAGGGCGAGAAGCACCGGGTGCTGCTGATCGCGAACGCCGCCGGCGGTGCGGCTCTCGCCGTCGGTGGTCTCGGCAAGCGTCAGGGTGGCATGTCGCTGTGGCTCGCCGCGGGATTTGCCGAGCGGTTACCGTCCCGCGCGTTTCGCTGCGCGCAGTCGTGGAGCGACGCGGATGCGACTCAGCTTTGCCTCGGATTCGCTTACGGAGCTTATCGATTCGAGCGCTATCGGCCGAGCCGGCTCGAGCGCGGCGCAGTGTTGGAACCGCCTGCCAATGCGGACTTAGCCTACGTCGCGCATGCGCTCGAGTCGCTGCGGCTGGCGCGCGACCTCATCAACACTCCCGCCGGTGATCTCGGACCGGGCGAACTGGCGGCGGCCGCCGAACAGGTGGCGTTGCGGCACGGCGCGATCTTCCGCGAGTGGGTTGGAGCCGAGCTGCTCGCCAATAATTTTCCCGCGATTCACGCCGTTGGCCGCGCCAGCGCCGCGGCGCCGCGTTTGATCGATATTCGTTGGGCACCGACCGATGCGGCTGACCTGCCGTCGGTGACCTTGGTGGGCAAGGGCGTGTGTTTCGACAGCGGCGGCCTCGACATCAAGCCGAGTTCGGGCATGGCGCTGATGAAAAAAGACATGGGCGGGGCGGCCGTCACACTGGCGCTCGCGAACATGTTGATGCACGCCGGATTGCGAGCCAAGTTGAGGGTGCTACTGCCCGCGGTGGAGAACTCGATCGCCGGCAATGCGTATCGTCCTGGAGATGTATTGGCCACCCGCAAGGGCCTGACCGTTGAAGTGGGTAATACGGATGCCGAAGGCCGATTGGTGTTGTGCGATGCATTGGCATTGGCCGATGCCGAGCGACCCGATCTCATAATGGATTTCGCGACGCTGACGGGAGCCGCGCGAGTCGCCTTGGGTCCTGAATTACCGGCGCTCTTTGGCAGCGACGAGCGGCTGGTGCAGGAGCTTGCGCGCATCGCCGGACTTGAGCATGACCCGCTTTGGCCGATGCCGCTGTGGGCGGGGTATGAAGACGAGCTGGGCAGCAAGATCGCCGATCTGAACAATGTGGCTGCATCGAGTTTCGCCGGCGCGATTTTCGGCGCGCTGTTCCTGAAGCGCTTCGTGACTGAAACGCCGAACTGGTTGCACATCGATCTGTACGCCTGGAACCCGAAGGAGCGTCCGGGGCGCAGCGTCGGCGCCGAGGCGCATGCGCTACGCGGTGTGTACCGATGGCTGATCGAACGCTACGGCCGCGTCGGCGCCTAGTCGCCTAAGCGCAACATGCATCTCATTGGTGATGACGTGGATCGGTCATCCATCACTGCGGTGGAGTAAGTCAAGTCGCGCTTGCAGTGCGGCCGGGAACTGTGTCAGTCTCTTTACTCACTGAGACAACGTGATTCAGTGATGCCGTCGGAAGAATTTCCACGGTTTTTATGCGCAAAGGTTGTTTGAGCGGGCGAGGAGGACCAGGCATCTTAAGTCCACTATCGCAGTGTACCAAAAGTGCGCATCGGCGCACGTTGGATGCCCAAGCTTAGTGCGGTAGAGAAATCTTCATTAGGGGTAAGGTCGCAGCCAGACTTATGTACAAATACGAAGAGCCATCAATGTTTTCCGGCAAGCGAGGCATCGCCCTTCTTGTCGTCATTCTTTTACACGTCATCGTTGGTTACGCTTTCTACTCGGGCCTCGCCATGCGATTGGTTCAGCAGGTCATTCCACCTGTGGAAATCGCGCAGATCGACAAGCCGAAGGATGTCGACAAGCCACCGCCACCGCCGCCCAAGCTGGAAGAAATCAAACCATTCGTTCCGCCGCCTGAGTTCGTCGATATCCAAGCTCCTCAGGAACCGACAAATCAAATCACCACGACCTCGACGCCTCAGCCTGTCGTCGCGACGGTAGTGCAAGCACCGCCGGCTCCTCCGGCGCCGCATCCGGGCACGCCGATTCGACCGGACCCGAAGCATCCTTTGAAGATCGGTGAGGATTACTACCCGGACGCGTCGAAGCGCGCCAATGAAGAAGGGCGTTGCATTGTCACGGTGACGGTGAGTGCGGACGGCCGCATCACCAACGAGGCAATCCAAACCAGCTCTGGTTTCCCGCGACTGGATGAGGCCTGCCTCAAGGGTGTCCATGGGCAGCGCATGATTCCCGCCACGGAGGATGGGAAGCCGGTGGAAAAGACTGTTAGTTTGCCCATTGTTTGGAAGTTGACGAATAGGTAGCGCTCGGCTGTGAGCGGTTTTCGTGTCGGGAATTTTTTGGTCGAATTTTTTGGCTCTTTAATTTAACTGCCCAAGTAGAGGAATCGGTCCATGCAAGAGACTACTGTTGAAAATCCGTTTGGCCTTGGCGCCCTCATCCAACAGGGTGACCTGGTCGCCCGGTCGACGCTCGTGATCCTGGTCATCATGTCATTGCTGACATGGTTCATCATGATCACGAAATTTTTCGACCAGCGCCGTCAACGCCTTCAGGCCATCGAGGCCGAGAAGGAATTCTGGTCCGCGGGCAGCCTGACCGATGCGCTCGGCAAGCTGAAGGGCAATGCCAATCCGTTTCGCGCCCTCGCCGAAACGGGTAAACAGGCCTATGAGTACCATGAGGTGAACAAGGCCCGCCTGTCCGCTGCCATTGGCACAAGCGAGTGGATCACCGAGTCACTGCAGCGCACCGCCGACCAAGTGGTCAGCCGCATGCAGGCGGGCTTGCCGGTGCTGGCATCGGTGGGCTCGACCGCGCCTTTCGTCGGTCTGTTCGGCACGGTGTGGGGCATCTACCACGCACTCATTGCGATCAGCGCGTCCGGCTCTGCCTCGATCGAGAAAGTCGCCGGTCCGGTCGGTGAAGCCTTGATCATGACCGCCATCGGATTGTTCGTCGCGGTCCCTGCGGTGTTGGGCTACAACGTGCTCCTGCGCCGCAATAAGAACGTCCAGGAGCGAGTGAGCCACTTCACCCACGAATTGCATGCCTACCTGATTTCGGGTGTGAAGATGGGTTTGGGCATGGAGAAGGCGCCTTCCCCCGCGGTCAAGCCCAGCCCAGCGGCTGCCCGATAGGAGTTCCAGCCCATGGCGATGACCACGAGTGGCGGCAGCGAAGGCGAGGTTCTGTCGGACATCAACGTGACGCCCCTCGTGGACGTCATGTTGGTGCTGCTGATCATCTTCATCATCACCGTGCCGGTGGCGTTGAAGGAAATCAAGGTTAATCTGCCCATCGCCAGTAACCTGCCGACTCAAACGAAACCGGAGGACGTCACCATCACGGTCGACAAGGCGGGGGGCATTTACTGGAACACCAAGCTCCTGCCGAGTCAGGATGCGCTGATGGCCGAACTGCGGGGCGTTGCTCGAGACGAACCGCAGCCGGAAGTGCATATCCGCGGCGATGGCGAATCACGTTACATGTACGTCGGTCAGGTGCTGGTGGCCGCGCAGAAGATCGGCATCCGTAAGGTGGCCTTCCTGACCACCCCCCTTCATCCCGGCGAAGCGCCGTAGGAGATCGATATGGCAATGGCAGTAGGCAGCAGCGACGGCCAGGCATTTACGGACATCAACATGACGCCGTTGATCGATGTGATGTTGGTGCTTCTCATCATTTTCATCATTTCGTTGCCACCGGTGACGCACGCGGTCAAGATCGATAACCCCTTGCCGCCGCCGCCGAACATGGTTCCGCCGCCCCCACCCGAAGTCATCAACCTGGGAATCGACTTCGACGGGACGCTTACTTGGAACGGCAATCCGGTGGATCGTACGACCATGCAGGGCTATATTTCTCAAGAGGCTCCGAAAGATCCTCAGCCGGAAATCCACATCACGGTGGATAAGTTTGCCCACTATGAAAAGGTCGCACAGACATTGGCCGACCTGCAGAGCCGTGGACTCAAGAAGATCGGATTCGTGAATAACGATCTGTTTTAAGAATATCGACCGCTACGCATAACGGCGCGTCAGGCCAATTGACGCGCCGTTTCTTTAAGTCTGTTTGAGTAATGGCGGCTTCTTCTACGGAAGCAAAAACAATTTTGAAATGCTGGTTTACGAGGTTAGTCCATGAGTCAATCCATCCTGAACGTTAAACTTAATGCGGTATTTTTCGGTTTTACCTTGAGCCTCGTCGGGCTGGTGATGTCGGCCCAGTGGGCGGCGGCCGCGGATAAGAAGGGACCGGAGATCAGCCGCGTCATAGCCAAGGAGATGACCGCAGCGCAAAAGGATCTGCAATCGGGGCAGTGGGCCGATGCGTTGAAAAACCTGGATGCCGCCGCGGAGAAGTCGCCGCTGACGCCTTTCGACAAGAAAACCATATTCGATTTCAAGGCATTCGCGGACATCAAGTTGAATCGTCTGAAGGATGCCGAAGAGAATTACGAGCAGGCGCTCGCCACCGGACTGTACACGCCGGAAGAAGCGGCGAAGACCAAGCGCACGCTCTTCCGACTGGCGGCGGGCAATCAGCAGTATGCGAAGGCGCTGGACTTCGGCAAGGAAGTGTCCGACGCCGGCGACGCGAATGGCGATGATTTGTTGGTGATGGCGCAGATCTATTACCTGCAGAAGGACTGCAAGAACTCCGGAATCTGGGCCGACAAGGCCATTGCCTATGCGAAGAAAGCAGGTGAGGCGCCGAAGGAAACCCTGTACCAATTCAAGCTGCAATGCGCCTCGGACAATGCCGATAATGCTGCCATGGCGACTGATTTGGTCGATCTCATCAAACTCACCAATAAGACCAACTATTGGAACACGCTGCTGCGTATCGAGCGTCAGGACGAGCGCGATGACCATAACCTCCTCATGATCTACCGCGTCATGTACGACACGAACGCCATGACTGCCGGCAGCGATTACATGGAAATGGCTCAACTCCTGGGTGATGCCGCACTGCCGGGTGAGGCGGAAGCGGTCCTCGAGCATGGCACGAGCGCTGGGTTGTTCACTGACCCCAAGGACAAGGATCGCTCCGCGCGGCTGTTGGCCGCGCTGAAGACGCGAGCCGATGCAGATAAAAAGGGTCAGGCGGACTTCGACAAAGAAGCATCGAAGAGCCCTGCCGGCGAACTCGATGTGAAATTAGGTGAGGTCTACTACGGTGCGGGTGATTATCAGGACGCCGTCACGGCCATCAACCGAGGGTTGCAGAAGGGCCAAATCAAACACCTCGACGAGGCTTATGTTTATCTGGGGCGGTCAGAAGCCGCTCTCAAGGATAACGCTGACGCGAAGAAGGCGTTCGCCGGCTTGAAGACCGTTCCCAACATCAGTCCCAGGGTGCTGATGTTGTGGGGTCTATACGGCGACAAACTCGGCTCATGATGGCGCAGCATCCCGCGACTTCCGGAACCGATATAGATTGAGTGGTGAATTGCCCGCGGAAGACCGGCTCATCGCTCTGTCCAGCGCTCCGCCGGTCTTCGCGGTTGTCGAGGCCGAGCGGATCGTGGCGGATCTCTACGGCCTGACCGCGAGTGCCGAAGCGCTGGCGGGTGAGCGAGACGGCAATTTTCACGTGCGAACCCGTCAAGGCCAAGACTTCGTGCTGAAGATTCTTGGCGGCGACCGCACCGAAGGCCCCGAGTGCCAGGTGAGGGTGCTCCGGCACCTCGAGATTCAAGATCCTACCCTGCCGGTTCCGCGGGTGTTTACCACTCTGCAGGGCACGGACTTAGGGTTGGTGACTCAGGAGGGGAACTCGTATTCCACCTGCTTGATCGCCTACATGCCCGGCCGGATGCTGGCCGACATGGCCCCCTCGTTGGCTTTGCTGCGGGACGTCGGCGCGACGCTGGCGCGCGTCGACCGGGCGCTGCGCGGGTTCTTTCATCCCGCTCTGGCGCGGCGTATTGCCTGGGATGTGCGCGAGCTTCCCGCGCTTACTCGGCACCTGCCCTGTATCGGCAACCGCGACCTGCGGCGCCTCGTCGCGACGGTAGCTGCCGATTTCGGCGAGCGGCTGAGGGCGGTCGCAGCGCTTCGCGCTCAGGCCCTCCATGGCGATGGTCACGGTGGCAACGTGGCCGTGCAGGCGACGGGCGACCGCGTCGCCGGGATTCTCGACTTCGGTGACATGATCCACGGGCCGCTGGCGCTCGAACTCGCCGTCGCCATGGCGGAGGCGCCGACTCGGGGCCTCGAGCCCGCCGTGGCGCTGTCCGCCGTGCTCGCCGGCTATATGCAAGTCCAGTCGCTCGAGGCGGACGAGATCGAACTCCTCTACGACCTCATCATGGCCCGGCATGCCGTCACTTTGGCTATCCACGCATGGCGGTTGCAGCATGACGCCGGTGCGGCGATTTTGCACGAGGCGGCACTGCATGCGGAGGCATCGCTCGACTGGATGCAATCCCGCGGACGGGCGTCTTTGACGCAACACTGGCATGGTATCGCCGGCACGCGCGCGGAGGCCCCGCTGCCCGTCACCCTCGAGCGTCGGCATCGATTATTGGGCGCCAATGCCGAGCTGTTCTACGAGCAGCCGCTGCACTTCGTCCGGGGTTCGGGGGTGTATCTGTTTGATCCCGAAGATCGAGCCTATCTCGACGTCTACAACAATGTGCCGCACGTGGGTCATTGCCACCCGGCGGTGGTGCGCGCCATCGCCGGCCAGGCCGCACGGCTGGCGACGCACAGCCGTTATCTGCATGGCGCCATTCTCGAGTATGCCGAGGCGCTGACTGCACGGTGTCCGCCGCAATTGAATACCTGCATTTTCGTTAACTCGGGGAGTGAGGCAAATGACGTGGCGTGGCGCCTGGCGCAATTCGCCACCGGGCGCCGCGGGGCCGTCATCATGGCGGATGCCTACCACGGGATCACGAATGCAGTGGCGGCATTGACGCCGGCCTCGGGCGATCGTGGGGAGTCGTTGGAACCCTGGGTGGTCGCGCTGGATCCGCCGACGGCACAGGATTATGAGGAGACGATGAGCGAGGCGGACATCGCCGCGGTGACCGCTGCCGCTGGTTGCGCCGTCAGCACGCTCGACGCCCGTGGCCTTGGGGCGGCCGCATTTTTTCTCGATACCGGGCTCACCAGCAGCGGCATTTACGACGCCCCGCCGTCTTGGGCGAAGGCGCTATCGACGGAGCTGCGCTCTGCGGGTTGTCTGCTAGTCGCTGACGAAGTTCAATATGGACTTGGTCGGTCGGGTTCGCATTTTTGGGGTTTCGAACGCCGTGGCTTGATGCCGGACATCGTCACCTTGGGAAAGCCCATCGGCAACGGGTATCCCATGGGAGCCGTCATTGCAAATCGGGCCCTGGTCGAAGCGTTTCAGGCGAAATTCGGTTTCTTCTCGACCTTCGGCGGCAATGCCGTTGCGGCCCGCGCGGGTCTCGCCGTGCTCGATGTGATCGATCGCGAAGCGCTCCTCGCCAACGCCGGCAGCACCGGGAAATACTTTCGTGAACGGCTGCAGGCCGTTGCATCCGAACACGCAGGCTTCGGCCGTGTGCGCGGAACGGGATTGTTGCTTGGGCTGGAGGTACGCGGCGCCGATGCGGCGGCTGCGAAGTCGCGAACCAAGCAGATCATCAATGTCGTGAAGAATCGCTCGCGCATCCTCATCGGCTATGAGGGACCGAACGGATCCATCTTGAAGCTGCGCCCGCCGCTGCCTTTTCAGCCCGCTCATGCCGATCTCGTGGCGGCCGCGATCGGCGAAGCCGCGGCGCTTATCGGCGACTGATCTCAGGTACCGACCAGTCGCTCGAGCTCGGGGATGATCTGGAACAAGTCGCCGACCAGACCCACATCCGCCACCTCAAAGATCGGCGCTTCGCCGTCCTTGTTGATCGCGACGATGGTGCGGGCATCCTTGATGCCGGTCAAATGCTGGATCGCGCCCGAGATGCCGATGGCAATGTAGATTTCCGGGGAGATGATCTTCCCCGTTTGACCGACTTGCATCTCGTTCGGCGCATAGCCCGCGTCGACCGCCGCGCGCGACGCGCCGACCGCTGCGCCGAGCTTATCGGCCAAGCCGAACAGCAGCTTGAAGTTATCGGCGCTCCCCAGTGCACGGCCGCCGGAGACCACCTTCGCGGCAGTCTGCAGATCGGGTCGATCGGTGCTACCGGACTTGGCGCCCACGTAGCGCGTATGCGAGGGCAGGTCGACGCTCAGTGATTTCGTCTCGACGGCGGCGGTACCGCCGCCGGCAGCCGCTTCGAAGGAGGCGACGCGGACGGTTGCCACCAGTTTCTTCGCCGGATCTGCCTCGACGGTGATGATGGCGTTACCGGCGTAAATGGGCCGGCGGAAACGATGGGCCGACTCGACCGCCATCAGATCGCTCACCTGGCCCACGTCGAGCAAGGCGGCGACGCGGGGCAAGAGATCCTTACCGAAGCTGGTCGAGGGACCGAAGATATGGCTGTAGTCGGCGGCGAGCGCGGCGACCTGCGGCGCCAAAATGGCCGCCAGAGGATGCTCGTTCTCGGGACGATCGACCCGCAATACCGTGGTCACGCCGGCAAGCGATGCGGCCTGTGTCGACACGCCGGACGTGTCCGCGCCGAACAGCACGATGGTAATGGTCGCGTCCGGAATGGCCTTCGCACAGGTGACGCACTTGGCCGTCGCCTGGTTCAATGTCTTGCCGTCATGCTCGCCGACGATGAGTACGCTGTTCATCAGATCAATCCCTTCTTTTTCAAGACGTCCACGAGTTCTCCAACATCCTTCACCATGATGCCCTTCTGGCGCTGAGCCGGCGGATCGGTCTTCACGACCTTGAGCCATTGGTTCACGACGATACCGAGGGCATCGAGCGACGTGACGTCGAGCGGTTTCTTCTTCGCCTTCATGATGTCCGGCAGCTTGACGTAGCGCGGTTCGTTCAGGCGCAGATCCACCGTGAGCACCGCCGGGAGATCCACCTCGATGGTCTCGAGTCCGGCATCGATTTCTCTCGTCACAGACAATTTCTCGCCGTTGATTTCGACCTTGGAGGCGTACGTTGCCTGGGGACGTTCCCAAATCGCGGCGAGCATCTGGCCGGTTTGATTGGCGTCATCGTCGATGGCCTGCTTGCCCAGCAGGATGAGGTCCGGATTTTCCTTCTTCGCCAGCGCCAGGAATGTCTGTGCCGCGGTGAGCGGCTCCACCGCAGCGTCGGTCTGCACCAGAATGGCTCGATCCGCTCCCATCGCGAGCGCCGTGCGCAGTTGTTGCTGAGTATCGGCGACCCCGATGCTGACGGCCACCACCTCGACATTGCCGAGGCGTTCCTTGATGCGCAGCCCCTCTTCGAGGGCAATTTCGTCGAACGGGTTCACGCTCATTTTGACGCCGTCGAGCATCACGCCGCTGCCGTCCGGCTTTACGCGGACTCGCACGTTGTAGTCGACGACGCGTTTGATACAAACCAAGATCTTCTTCATCGACACTCCTTAAGCGGCCGCTCCGGGCATTGACTCCGCGGTCGAGTCGGCCTGATTCTTCAGCTCCATCACCGATTGCACCAGTTTACCTGCCGAGTGGCGCAGCTTGGGCAGAAAACGCTCGATTGCCGTCTTGGGTTGCAGCCCACTGCCTGCATGGCGAATGCTGAGGACCGCGAAGAGTTCCTGGCCCACCATCACCGGCACGCTCAGACTGGTCTCTTCTGTCAAATGGCGTGTCGCCGTATGCGTCGCATAACCCTCGGCCTCGATGGTCGCGAGCAACCTCCGCAGTTCCTCGCGGGGCGCGCGCGCCGCTTTGTCGGCAGATTTGTTCGATTGGGCCAATCTGTCGAGCAGGTTATCACGCTCTGACCGCGCGCAAAATGCGAGATACGCCAGGCCGGCAGACGATCCGAGCAGCGGCACGCGAAAACCCGCCGAAAAGCGTTCAAACGCCAACGGGGTATCATGGTCCGTCGCCTCGCGCAACACCATCGACAACCCTGACAATGTGGCCAGCGACACCGGCCAGAGGATGTCGCGGCAGAGTTCGTCGATGCACGGTTTGGCGATTTGCGAAACCCACCGTTCGTCATGAAACCCGCCGCTCAAACGGCGCACCAGGTTGGTCAATCGATAGCGCTCATCGCGGCCGTCGCGGAACGCAAATCCGGCTTCGCGCAGCGTTTCCAAGATTCGATAAACGGTGGTGCGCGGCAGAAGAATATGGCGCGCGACCTCGGACACCGTGACGCCGTCGCGCGAATTGAGCACGGTAAGGGCATCGAGGCCGCGGACGAGCGCACGGATCGGGCGAGTGGATTCCATGGGACCTCGGTGATTAAAGGGTTCAAGCGATCGGGGATGTGCGCAAAACATCCAAGACGCTACCCTAATGATTCAGTTCACTAGTGTAAGTACGCTTAGCTTTCCCTGTCCACCTTGCGGATCATCCCGCGGCCGTCGGGGTCGTGTATTCTTGCCGTCATGAAACAAGTCAAGCCGGCGATTGTTGGTGCCAGGGCGGCGGTGCGTGCCAGCGACGGTCTCGCCAATGTTCGTTATGAGATTCGCGGCAGGCTCGCCCGCCGGGCGCTCGATTTGGAACGCTTAGGCTACGACATCGTTTCGCTGAATATCGGCAATCCGTATGCTTTCGGCTTCAGGACGCCGGAAACCATGCGCCTGGCGATGATCGAAAACCTTCGCCACAGCGAGGGCTACGTGCATCAGAAGGGAATCTTTCCCGCCCGCGAGGCCGTAGTGATGCAGCAGCAGGAGCGGGGCGTCAAGAACGTGACCGTCGAAGAGGTCTTCATCGGCAACGGGGTGAGCGAACTCATCGATTTGACATTACGCGCGCTGCTCAATCCAGGTGACGAGGTGCTCGTGCCCAGCCCCGACTATCCCTTGTGGACCGCCGCGGTCAACCTCAACACGGGTCGTGCCGTGCATTATCCCTGCCGGCCCGATCGCGGTTTCGTGCCCGACCCAGAGGACATCGCCGCGTTGTTGACGAGTCGGACCCGGGCCATCGTCGTCGTCAATCCGAACAATCCCACCGGCGCCGTGTATCCCCGCGCGACGCTCGCGGCCATCGCGAAATTCGCCGAGCAGCACCGGCTCGTCGTTCTCTCCGACGAGATCTACGATCAGATCTTGTACGACGATGCTGAATTCACCTCGATGGCCACGCTGGTGCACGAGACCTTGTGCTGCACCATGAGCGGCTTGTCCAAGGTCTATCGTGCCTGCGGCTATCGGGTGGGCTGGGCCGTCTTCTCCGGCGACGTCGCCGGCGCCGCCGATTATCTGAGCGGACTCGAATTGCTGAGCTCCTTGAGGCTGTGCAGCAACGTCGCGGGTCAATGGGCGGTGCAAACCGCGCTCGGCGGCCATCAAAGCATCCGCGAATTGACGCGGTCGGGCGGGCGATTGCACGAATCGCGCAAGACCATTCTCGATAGCGTTGCGAGCAGCCGGTTCCTGAAGCTCAATCGGCCGATGGGTGCTCTTTATTCTTTCGTCGAAGTTCGTCCCGACGTGCTGCCGAACTTCGATGACCAGGCGTTCGCCTTGGAGCTGCTCGAGAACAAGCACGTGTTGGTGGCTCCGGGAGTGAGCTTCAACGTGCCCTACAAGAACTGTTTTCGCATCACGAATCTGCCGGAGTCAGCGGTGCTCCGTGACGTGTTTGGGCGGATCGAAGAGCTGCTGGAAGCGCAGTTGGCGTCCACCGGGCGCCGGGTGGCGGCCGCCGCCAAGGGTTGACTTCCGGCGCTGTCGTTCAGGCCGGATCGCCGCCCTTGGCGGTCAGACCGCCGAACCGCCGCTGACGGCCGGCGAAATCGTCGAGCGCTTGTTTGAAGCAATGCTCGTCGAAATCGGGCCATAGACAGTCGGGGAAATGCAGCTCCGCGAAAGCGCATTCCCAGAGCAGGAAATCGCTCAAGCGACGCTCTCTGCCGGTGCGAATCAACAAATCGACCGGGCCGGCACCACGCAGGGAGTGGTCGACTTCATCCAGCGCCGCATCGAATCGCCCGGCGGTGATCTCGGTTCCGGGGTTCGCGTCGGCGGCGCGCCTCGCCGCCTGTAGAATGCTGTATTGGGCAGAATAATCCACCGCGATTCGCAGGTGCATCCCCGAGCACTGGGCGCTCAGACGCTCGCTTTGATCGATCGACCGCAGCAGGTTCTCGCTCAATCGGTCACGCCGGCCGATTACGTTCACACGGATTGATTGTTCGACACAGCGGCGCGTCTCACTGAACAGGTACTGACCGAACAATTTCATCAGGGCCGCGATTTCGCCCGCGGGCCGTGACCAGTTGGCGGCTGAAAAGGCATAGAGCGTCAATGTGTCGACGCCGGCGCGGGCCGCCGTCTCGACCACGCCTCTGACGGCCTTCGCACCCTCCACATGGCCCGCGCCGCGGGGCAAGCCACGCTGGGTGGCCCAGCGGCCATTTCCGTCCATGATTATTGCAACATGCATGATAGTAGATAACTTTGCGATATAGAGTATGTGGCTATGGTTATACCGGTATTTCAGATCTTGCGCGTTGCCTTTATCACAGATTCGATATGTTCCAAGTATTTGAGCAGCGCCTTGCGCCCGACCGCCGTGATGCGATACACGGATTTCGGTCTTCGCGCCTCGAAAGATTTGGTGCAGACCACATAGCCCGCTTCCTCGAGTTTACGAGCATGTGCACCCAGGTTGCCGTCGCTGACATTGAACAACGCCTTCAGCTCGTTGAAGGTGAGCGACTCGTTGGTGGCGAGCGCGCTCATGATACCGAGCCGCACGCGCTCGTAGATCAGCCGGTCGAAGCCGGTGCGATCGTTGCGGCGCAGTGATTTTTGCAGGGCCAGCGGCTTTCCCTTGGGTTTCGCGGTCGACTCCAGGGCGCTGTCGTCACGTTTCGCCGCCGCCTGCTTAAGCGTCATGACTCACCTGTCCGATGAGCATGCCGAAAATGGTATGTAGTGCGCCGAAACCCATCCCCATGATGAGGGTATGCATGCGCGGCGGCGCGGCGAACGCCAGTACGCCTAGAACCATGAACAATACACCCATGATGGCGATCAACCGCATGGTACGGGCAATGGTCACCGTGCTCGCCGACAGCACCGCACAGCCGTACAACAGCAGCCAGGAGCCGGGAATCAGGTTGGTGACACCGGCATGCCACAGCACGAAGGTGAGCACGGCGCCGGTGACGAGGGCAGGGCAGAGACAGAGCAGGAATTTTCTTACCGGCCCCAAGTAACGAGCGTGGCCGCTTTGCGCCGCCTCGCGCGCCATCATGGCGCCGCCGAGAATCAAGGCAATCGGCGCGGCGATCAACCAGATGCCGAGCCAGTGCGGCGCATAGCGCGGCACCGAGGCCACGATGGTGGCGATGATGCCGATGCCACCCATGACAATGGCCGCCATGCCGGGCACGTCCATCGAACTCGACGACTCGATCGACGTGCGGATGAAGGCGAGGGTGCCGAGTGCTCGGCTCTCGATGGGTATCGGGTTTTGCATGCGGCGACTCTATGTGAGCGGGCGCAAAATCGTCAAGTAATCTGCGAAATAGAGTGAACTGTCACCCGTTTCGGAGCCGACGGCGGCGCCGCGCGCAAATCATCGCGGTTCGTCATGGCGGCGGCTCCTGGCCGGCCTCACAACGTGAACTCCAAGTCGACGGGAATGTTGCCCGCGGCGTCGCGTGCGTGCAGCTCCGCCAGGGTGTCGAGCTCGCGGCGCAACGCGGGTGACGCATCGTCGCGTGCTTGCACCGTACCCGACAGCATGCCGGTATGTCCGTCGGCGGTCAGCCGGATGGCGGCGCGCAACGCCAGCGGTCCGCCGGTGTCGGTCAACTCCGCCGTGATGTCGGCCCCCGGCGCGAGCGAAGGGTCCGCCAGATGCAGGACATAGCCGCCGAGATTCGCGCCGGCTGCCAGTTGCGCGGAGGAAATGTTGTCCAACTCAAGATCGCCGGTCACGGCGAGCACGTTGAAGTGGCCGTTCATATCCTGTGGCAGGCGCACTTGCAGAACCCCCAGCGTGAACCGGGTTTCACCGACCCAAGCGCGGGCGATGCCCAAATCGTGCAGGTCCTCGAGCGGACCTCCTCCCTCGGCATTGCGCACAGTGAAGCCATGCGAGTCGATCAGCAACCGGCCGTCGGCGACGAAACCGACCTTCACCCAATGCAGGTCTGCGTTCACCGACAGGCCGAGGAGCGACCCCGGATGGAGCCGCCATTCGATCGCGCCCAAGGACCGTCGATCCACCGACAGATCCGCCGCTGAGCCATGCCAGATGGTGCCTGAAAATTCGCCGGCCGCGACGTTCGACGGGAGGAAGCGGCGCACCAGGGAAGCGGGCAGCAAGAGCAAGACCACCGCGAGCGCGGCGATCACCGCGAACAGCAGGAGCGCTCGAAGCCACGTCGACGGCGGGTCGGCCGTCTGCGGATTACTTGTTCGCTTGGGCAAACGTGATGTTGGCATTCACGAGGCCCGGACGGGCGGCGCGGTCCACCGAGATGGATTCGATGGCCAAACCATGGCGCTCCTCCAAGGTCGCCAGCCATGTCACCAAAGTGTCGAAGGGAGCCGCTTCGAGTTGCACGCGCACGCCTGTGCCGCTCGGCTGAGTGCCGCGCAAGGCCGTACCCAATCCCACCTCGCGGCCGATCCGATCCACCAGCACCACCGGTGCTTCACCGGTGTCCGGCGCCAAGGACGCACTGCCCGCGCGGACCTCCGGTAGATTGCTGTTCATCCAAGCAAGGTCCGCGCGGCGCGTATCGCGCGCTTGCACGGCGTTGGAGACGGCGGATTCCAGCGGCATCAGGATGCCGCCGACCACCACCAGCACACCGACCACGATGCCGCCGATCAGCACCATACGGCGTTCGCGCGGCTGCAATGCCAGATACCACGCCATGAGTCTGTTCATCGCTGCGTCTTCGACCCGGCGGTGCGCACCTGCAGGTGAGCCTCGACGCCGGTCGCGTCCGGAGTCGAGGATTGGATCTCGGCGATCAGACCTTGCTTGCCGACGAGCTTCGACAGTTGCGCAAGCTCGGCAAGGCTCGGGGCCGTTACCTTCATCTCCAAAGAGCCCTCGTGATAGCTCAGCGAATCGATCGTGGTTTTCGGCGTGACCGCCAGCGCACCGCCGAAGGCTTGCAGCGCGCGCAGGAAATACTCGGGCCCCGGCCCGCTGTGCCGGATGCGCTCGAGCCGTGTCTGCATCTGCTGCCGGGGGTCGTGGATGGGCTCGGCCGGCATGGCGCTGCTGAACACTTGGTTGATCTGCGCGTCGAGCGCCGCCGTTTCGTGGCGGGCCTGGTGTAGTTGCACGGCGTCGGCGGCCACATGCACCACGAACAAGCCGGCCGCCAACGCCGCGACATTGCGCCAACGGCGCCAACGCGCGCCATAGTCGGTGGTGCGGGCAAATTCCCCCTGCAGCAGGTTGACGGCGTCGGTGCCGGCTACGCCGCGAGCCAACCAGGGTAGCGGACCGTCGGCGAGCAGCTGGATCTTGAGCGATGCGAATTGGTCGGCGAGCGCCTCGATGTCGTCCTGAACCGTCGCCCAGTCTTCGCGAGTCACGTAGAGAACGGCGTGTTCCCCTTCCGGAGCCAAGTCGGCAGCCAATTCGCCGCTTGCAGCCGATGCCAAGGGGTCGGCGATCACCCCGGCAACGATCATTGCATCCTTGACGGGTGTCAGCTCGACGGCAAAAGGCAACTTGCCGGGACGCCGTACGGCGAGCCGCGATCCCTCCAGCCAGAGAACCGTCTGCGCCGGATTCACGGGCAGCAGGGACATGTCCGGGTAGAGGGCGGAGGGTTCGATGCCGGCGGCCGATAATTCGTTGAGCCAGGATTCGAGCACCGAGCGGGCGACCACCGCCACCGGCGTGCCGCCGCTGGGTCGCCGCTTGCCCAGGGCGAAGACCAGTTGGTCGAGATCCTCGGTCAACTGTTCTTCCAGCGCGAACGGAACCGCGCGCGCCAGCTTGACGCCAGTCCCCGGGGGCAGTTCGGGCTCGGCCAACAAAACCTGGGTCGCCGGGACCAGCACGATCACGTCAGCCGAGCGGCCCACGGCCGCCGCCAGACTCAAGGGTCCGCGTTGCCGGGTTGACTCCGGCAGGCCGGTGGCGTCGATGCCCAGCCATTCGGCGGCTTCCTGGCCGGCGGTCGGCAAGCGCAATAGCAGTGAATGCGGCATGGCTACTCTCAAGGTGTCCCGAAGGTGCGCAGCAAAGGCGTCACCTTACCACCCGGAGTCCGCCATAGAAGACTGTACAAGGTGAATTCCGTGGTGCCAAGTGTGACCCGGGTCGTGAGCGTGAAGTATGTCGAGGTGGTCGCGATGTAGGGGGTGACGGCTCCCGCATTTTTTCCGAGGATATTGGTGAATGTTTGTTGATCCGGAAAGCAGCCGGTTTTCCGTCCCGCGACCAGCACCTGGGGATTGTTCGAATATTCGCCGTTCAAGCTCTCGGCCAGACTCTCGAGCACCAGGGCCGGGGCGGTACAGATGTTGATCTTCGAATTGGCAAACGGCAGTGCCGTCACATAGGGGGCGATCTTGCGGTAACGATCGGCGCCGAAACCCGGCATGTTCATGAGCTCGCTCGGGCTGGTCATGGGCCAATTACCGGTGCGGTAGGGCGGCGTCTGTGAGGAGTAGATGGCATCCTCGGCGCCGTCCGGGTTGCCCGGCACATCATCCGCGTCGATCCAATCACGGGCGATACCGGCCCACTTGGCTTCGAGTCCCACCGAGACCAGCAGTCGCTGGAACTGCTCGAGGGGCTGCGGGTCTTGCGAACCTTGGGTCCCGCCGGCCTGGCCGACGACCTGGCCGCCGGTGCTGATGACGTGCGCGAGGTTGTTCAAATTGAAGCGCCCCTGCATGTCCTCGAGCGAGGCCTGCAATGTGCCGATGGGCTCTCCCTCGGGATTGCTCTCGGGAGTGAGCGGCAGCGGCTGGGTGGGCTGCGCCCAGGGTTGGGCGAGGGTCACCATTGAGTTGCCGCTGCTGATCGACTGCGTGAGTGCGTCCGCGGCCAACGCCTCGGCGCCGAGCCCGAAATAAAATGCCTGCTCCGAGGCAATCACCGCGGTGGTGCGGCGTCGTTCGAGCCAGCCGTCGTAGCTCAATTTGGTGGCGAGAATGGTGGCGAGTGCGACCAAGATCAGGGCGATGATGAGGGCGACGCCCTGCTGACGTCGCGGCAAACGTAGGGGAGCGCGGCGGATCAATCGGCGACGGTCATGCGGCAGCTTCATCCGGCGACCTCAATCAACCGCCGCACCTGTCCCCAATCCTTGAAGTCGATGGTGATCTCCACGGCCACCGGTCTGATCCAGAGATTTTCCGGCAACGGAATGCCTGGCGGTGGCCAGGTGTTCTGCCACGCCTGATTGGCATCGAGGTAACGGAATTGAATGGTCTTGACGCCGGTGAAAAGATCCTGAACCACCGGCGGAGTGCCTTGGATGATGTCGAGCGACGTGCTGTAGCTGCGCTTCAGAACCCCATCGACCAGGGCGTAGGCCACCCGCTGCAGCGTGCCGCGCTGAACACCGGCGGTATTCGACCATCCGCCGCGCGTCAACTCGGCGAGCGGCAGGCTGGTCTTGGTGTCGCCGCTGAAGGTCGACTGAAATCCGGGTCCCGAGTTGAAATGCTGGGACTCGAAATGCATGGTGGAGTCGGCGTCATCGAGACTCGTGGTACCGGCACTGGTGCCATTGCCCGCGCCTCCGCGCAACGCCGGCGAGCGGCTCTGGCCCAACGGATCGCGAACCGGACGCGGCATCATCTGCGCGAAGTCCATCACCAGGACCCGCATGCCGAATTCCAGCTCGCGCGAACGACTGAGCGACTCCTCGGTCCGTTCTGCGGAAATTCGCGCGGCGCGGTAGGTCCCGTAGCCCAGTGCCGACATGATCCCGAGGATGAGCAGTGCGACCAGCACTTCGATCAATGTGAAGCCTTGCGTCTTATCGCGGCCGACGCGTTGCTTGCTGCGACCATTCATTGGGGCGCTGCCTGCGGTGTGGTGGTGGTCGCACCGGGGTTCGTGGTCGTTCCCGAGCCGGTGATCGTCGCGCCGCCGACCGGCTGGGGCGTCGGTGTCGTGCCGACCGCGGGTGCCGCGCCATTGGCGGTGGCGAGCGTCGAGCCCTGCGTCCAATCGACATTCGAGCCGCCGACGGTGGCCACCGCGGTACCGAGGAAACCGGTCGCTTCGGCCAGCGCATTACCCTTGGTGTTCTTGTCACCGGCATACACCCTCACCACCACACGCTTCATGCTCGTGAATGTGGTGTCGAAGTAGCGTGTGTCGTAATGCCACTTGCGACCGGCGAAGCTGAGCTGCACCGAATCAGGTGTGCTGCCGGCCAGCGTGCTGTTGGTCAGCGGAGTCTGATTCAGATTCAGCCTGATCTCGGATAAATGATTGAGTGCGATCCATTGCGCCAGCGTCTTGTCGCGCAAATAGCCGCTGGTGCGGGCGGTGCCGGTTACCGCGACCATCAATGCGGCCAAACCCATCGCCACGACGATCAAGGCGACCATCACCTCGATCAGCGTGAAGCCGCGCGAACCGGCGGCTTTCACGAGCGCTTGTCCGGCTTGTCCGAATTGTCCAGGGAGATCTTGCCGAGCGCATCGCCGGCGACCGAGGCCTTCGCATTGGTCTCGGCTCGTTGCAGAGTCAGACGAAAGGGCGTTCCCTCGCCGCTGGCCGCAATCGCGATCTGCGGCGTGGGCAGCTGGCTGCTCGTCAATGCCTGGTCGACGGGTTTTAGCACGACGGTTTGCGAATCGAGCTGCAGCAGGAAACTCAAGCCTTTGGGCAGCTGGCGGCGTCTGAACTCCTGGTCCTGTTTCATCTTTTCCCAGCGGTCGTGAGCGGGTACATACACCAGGAATTCATAGGCGTTCGGTTCGATGTTCATGCCGAAATCCCGCCCCTCCAACAGGGCACGCTCGTGCAGAAGTCCGACCAGACCCTGGATTCGCCGGGTTTCTTCGTCGAGCTGCGAATCTCGGCCGGTGACGCCGAGCGACAGCACGGCGAGCGAAATCACGATGGCCATGATGACCACGACCACCAGGATCTCGACCAGCGTGAAGCCCTTGCTGCGCACGCGACGCATCGCCCGAGGGTCGCTAGCGTTGATCGAGTGTCGTGGTGCTGATGTCGGCGTCGTACCCTTCACCACCCGGCTTGTTGTCGCGGCCATAGGTGATGATGTCGTAGTCACGGCCGTCCGCACCGGGACTCACGTACAGGTAGGGATTGTTCCACGGATCCTTCGGCAGCGAGGGCAGGTAACCGCCGGACCGATAATTCGTGATGGTCGGGTCGGAGGGCTGCTTCACCAAGGCCTGCAAGCCCTGCTCCGTGGTGGGATACTTGAAGTTGTCGAGCCGATAAAGGTCGAGGGCGGTTTGGATCGCGCGGATGTCGCTCTGCGCGCGGGTAACGCGTGCCTTGTCCACATTCTCGAGAATCTTGGGTACCACCAATGCGCCGAGCACGGCGAGAATGACCACGACGACCATGATCTCGATGAGAGTAAAACCGCTTTGCCGATTACGCATGATGACCCCTGGATATTCCATCAATCATACCAAAATAGATGTTGCCGATGCTCGATGAGCGCCCAAAAGGCTGGCGCGACATCATCGCCGCCTTGCAACTCGATCGCGGTCGATGGGTTTGGCTGCTGCTGATATTGCTGCTGCTTTACACATTGTTGGGCCTCGGCGACAACGTGACGGATCTGCTCCGTTATGATCGCGGCGCAATTGCCGCCGGTGGTTGGTGGCGCCTGCTCACCGCGCACATCGTGCATCTGGATCTGCATCACTTGCTGCTCAACTCGCTGGGCTTGGTGTTGGTGTGGTCGCTGTTTGCCGCGGATTACGCTGGGGTCGAGTGGTGCGTGATCGTCCTTGCCGGCGCACTCGCGATCAGTTCGGGCCTGTGGTGGCTCTCTCCCGGCGTTGCCTGGTACGTCGGCGCATCCGGCGTATTGCATACCGTGGTCGCCGCCGGCACCGCCCGGCATCTGGCCGAACGGATCTGGGACCGCTGGCTGCTACTCGCCGCCCTGGGTGGCAAACTCGCCTACGAACAGTTGGGCGGACCCGAGCCGCCGCTGGTCGTCGTCAATGCGCACTTGTACGGGGCCATCTGCGGCTTTGCGGTAGGGGCCACACTCTGTTGCAGTACGGCTATAATCCGCCGCCATTCGCGAGCGTAAGGGCCACCATGTCAACCGCCTTCGTCTTTCCCGGTCAAGGGTCACAGTCAGTGGGTATGATGCGCGCTTTGGCGGAGAGTTCCCCGGTGATCGAAAAGACCTTCGCCGAGGCCTCCGACGTGCTGGGCTACGACCTCTGGCAGCGCTGCCTGGAAGGTCCGGCCGAGTTGCTGAATGCGACCGAATGCACCCAACCCGCCATGCTCACCGCCGGTATCGCCACCTATCGTTTGTGGCGCGAGCGGGGGGGTGCGATACCGGCGATGATGGCCGGTCACAGTTTGGGCGAATTTACCGCCCTGGTGGCGGCCGGCAGCATCGAGTTCAAGACCGCGGTGGATCTGGTCAGGTATCGCGCTGCGGCCATGCAGGCGGCGGTGCCGCAGGGTGACGGGGCGATGGCCGCCATCATCGGTTTGGAAGACACCGATGTGGATTCCGCCTGTATCGAATCAGCCGATAGCGGTGTCGTCGAGGCCGTCAATTTCAACGCGCCCGGACAGGTGGTGATCGCGGGGACGACGGCAGCCGTTGACCGCGCCATCGAAATCGCGCACGCCAAGGGCGCGCGCCGAGCATTGCGGCTGCCGGTCAGCGTACCGGCGCATAGCTCGTTGATGCTGGCGGCGGCCGACCAGTTGCGCGAACGCCTGGACGCGACGGCGGTTGCGGCTCCGGTCGGGATCGAGGTGTACTGCGTCGACGTGAAGATGCATACCCAACCGGACCAGATCCGTTTCAATCTGGTAAGGCAGTTGCACACCCCCGTCTATTGGGCGGCTACCGTGCGCACGATGATCGCCGCCGGTGCGACGCGCATCCTGGAGTGCGGTCCCGGAAAAGTCTTGACCGCGCTCAATCGCCGGATCGATAAGAGTCGCGACCTCAAGATGCTGGCGCTGGATGATCCCAAGTCGCTTGCGGAGGCGCTCGCCGGATGAACGACCACAAGGAGAACTCGAGCATGCTGAGCGGCGAAGTCGCACTGGTGACGGGCGCATCACGCGGCATTGGCGCAGCCATTGCCGCGCGGCTGGCGGCCGATGGCGCACGCGTCATCGGCACGGCCACCACCGCGGAGGGCGCGGCACGCATCACAGAGCGTCTCGGACCCGTCGGCGGGCGCGGTACGGTGCTCGACGTATCCCGGCAGGACTCGATCGAGGCGGTGCTCGCCGATGTCGAAGGCCAGGAAGGCACGATCGGCATTCTCTGCAACAACGCGGGCATCACCCGCGACGCACTGTTGCTGCGCATGAAGGCGGAGGATTGGGATGCCGTGCTCAATACCAATCTCGCCGCCGTATTCAGGCTGTCTAAGGGTGTGCTGCGCGGCATGATGAAAGCCCGCAAGGGTCGGATCATCAGCATCGCCTCGGTGGTGGGGGTGATGGGCAATGCGGGCCAGGCAAACTATGCCGCCGCCAAGGCCGGCATGATCGGCTTCACAAAGTCGCTGGCCCGCGAGGTCGGCTCGCGCGGCATCACCGCCAACGTGGTCGCGCCAGGCTTCATCGACACCGACATGACCCGTTCCTTGAGCGAGCCGCAGCGCGAGGCCTTGAGCGCCCAAATCCCGCTGGCCCGCTTGGGTTCCGCCCAAGACGTCGCCGCCGCCGTAGCCTTTCTGGCCTCCGCCGAAGCGGGCTACATCACCGGTGAAACGCTGCACGTCAATGGCGGAATGTTCATGGTCTGATGGGCCGGCCCTCAAAAGCAGTCGCTTGTCAAGGCTGCGGCTCTTGGGTCCGCTTCAAGTTCAACGACGGTAGCCGCGGCGTTCGCGTTCACATAAAATACGCGCCCGCGATACCGGAGGGTGGCCGCGAGCCCTTCGCCCCGCGGCAAACATCTCCAATACCCGAAAGGACACCATAACGATGAGTACTGTTGAGCAGCAAGTTAAGAAGATCGTTGCCGAACAATTGGGCGTCAAAGAAGAAGAAGTCACGAATGACGCCTCGTTCGTCGACGATCTGGGCGCAGACTCGCTGGACACAGTCGAGTTGGTGATGGCGCTCGAAGAGGAATTCGAGACTGAGATTCCGGACGAAGACGCCGAGAAGATCACCACGGTTCAGCAGGCCATCGACTACATCAATTCGCACAAGAGCAAGTCCTAAGATCTGCGCTAGGAGTCGCCGTTGAGTAAACGACGCGTCGTGGTCACCGGCTTAGGGTTGGTCTCGCCGGTGGGTAATGATGTGGCAACCGCCTGGTCCGCCATTCTCGCGGGTCGTAGCGGGATCGGCCCCGTGACGCGCATCGATACGACCACATTCCCCACTCACTTCGCCGGTGAGGTCCGCAATCTCGACCTCGGGCCTTACATGAGCGCGAAGGATGCGCGCCGCATGGATGCCTTCATGCAGTACGGCGTGGTCGCCGGCATCCAAGCCATGCGCGATTCGGGCTTGACGATCACGGCGGAGAACTCCGAGCGCGTGGGAATACTCATGGGTTCCGGCATGGGCGGACTTGAGTCCATCGAGGACACCTATGACAAATTCAATGAGACGAACTCGCCGAAAAAAGTCTCACCTTTTTTCATTCCGGGCAGCATCATCAACCTGGTGAGCGGCCACTTGTCGATCGAATTCAACATCACGGGCCCGAATCTGGCGGTAGCGACCGCTTGTACGACCTCGACGCATGCATTGGGACTGGCATTGCGGTTGATCCAATACGGGGAGGTGGATGCCATGCTCGCGGGGGGCTCTGAGATGGCGACTTGCGTCACCGGCATGAGCGGCTTCTCCCAAGCGCGGGCGTTGTCCCAACGCAACCACGATCCGCAGGGCGCCAGCCGGCCCTGGGATCAGGAACGGGACGGCTTCGTGATGGGCGACGGGGCCGGGGCGATGATGCTCGAAGAGTATGAGTCGGCGCGAAAACGCGGTGCGCGGATCTATGCTGAACTCGTGGGTTTTGGCATGAGCGGAGATGCTTTCCACGTGACCTCACCTCCCGAGGATGGGGAAGGGGCACGCAAGTCGATGGCGAAGGCGCTGATCGACGCCGGCATCAACCCGGACCAGGTGGGATACGTAAATGCCCATGCGACTTCCACCGAACTCGGAGATCGGGCCGAGACCACGGCGATTCGACGCGCTTTCGGCGCGGCAGCCGACACGCTTGCCGTGAGCTCCACGAAGTCGATGACCGGACACTTATTGGGAGCCGCAGGCGCGGTCGAGGCAATCTTCAGCGTTTTGGCATTGCGCGATCAGGTGGCGCCGCCGACCATCAACCTGGAGCATCCGGGTGAGGGCTGCGATCTCGACTACGTCGCCAAAACCGCGCGAACGATGCCGCTCGACTATACGTTGTCGAACTCTTTCGGCTTCGGCGGCACCAACGGTTCAGTCGTCTTCCGACGGGTGTGAAACGAGCTTCACGCAACGCCCTCATAGCCACTCTCCTGGTGCTCCTGCTGACAGCGGGCGTGATGCTCGAGGTGCGGCAGGGGCTTCGCAGTCTCGATGAGCCGCTCAAGGTCACGGCGCCGCAGCGCTTCAAGGTTCCTCCGGGGTCGCGTTTCGCGCGTGTCGTGACGGGGCTCGCGGATCGCGGCATCGTGCCGCGCCCTCGCTCATGGGTGCTGTATGCCCGCTGGAAGGGCCTCGACACCCTGGTGAAGGCCGGCGAGTACGAGATCGAGCCCGGGATGACGCCGCGCCAGTTGCTGGCAAAGATTGACAGCGGGCAGGTGGTGCTGCATTCGCTGACCATTGTCGATGGTTGGCGGGTGCGCGACCTGTTGTCGGCGATGCGGCGTAATCCCGACATTCTCATGACGCTGCGCGACGCGCCCACCGAGCTGATGGCGCGACTCGGCTTCCCGGATGTCCCGGCCGAAGGTCAATTTCTGCCCGAGACCTATCGCTTTGCCACCGGTACCACCGACCTCGAGATCCTGCGTCAGGCGCATGCCGCGCTCAGCCGCGCGCTGGATGCTGCCTGGCTGGACCGCGATGCGTCGATACCGCTGAAGAGTCCCTATGAATTGCTCATCACCGCATCCATCGTCGAGAAGGAGAGCGGCTTGCCGGATGAACTGCCGAAGATCGCTGGCCTCTACTTGCATCGCTTGAGGCTAGGCATGCGCCTGCAGGCAGACCCCACCGTCCTCTATGGTTTGGGCGATGATCACGAGGGAGACTTGCACAGCGTCGATCTGCGTACCGACGGTCCCTACAACACCTACACCCGCGCAGGGCTGCCGCCCACGCCCATTGCCCTGACGGGCCTCGCCGCCATCAGGGCCACCGCCCACCCGGAGAAAACGGATGCGCTGTACTTCGTAGCGTCGGCAAAGGGGGATGGCAGCCATGTATTTTCCGCGACCCTTGCGGAACACGATGCCGCGGTGATCCGCTATGTTGAGCGACAACGCCAAAAGCCCGCCGCGGAGAACGCACCTTGACGGAACAAGCCGGACGTTTTCTCACCTTTGAAGGCATCGAGGGTGTCGGTAAATCGACGCAGGTTGCGGCGCTGTCGACAACACTCGCCGCGCGCGGCATCGATCATGTGGTCACCCGCGAACCCGGCGGCACACCGCTGGCTGAAGCCATCCGTGGTCTGGTGCTGAAGGACCGCGAAGAGCCCATGCCGCCGATGGCCGAGTTGCTGCTCATGTTCGCCGCGCGCGCCGTGCATCTGAATAATCACATCGAGCCCCACTTGCGGGCCGGTCGCTGGGTGCTGTGCGACCGTTTCACCGACGCAACCTATGCGTACCAGGGGTTCGGGCGAGGTTTGAGCCTCGCCCGCATCCGCGATCTGGAGACCATGGTGCAGGGAACGCGTCGGCCGGACTTGACGCTGCTGCTCGATGTGCCGGTGGAGGTGGGCTTGATGCGTTCGCGGCAGCGCGATGCGGGTATGACCGCGGATCGTTTCGAACGCGAGCGGCAGGAGTTCTTCGAGCGTGTTCGTGCGGGATATTTGAGCCGCGCCGGCACCGAGCCGGAACGTATGGCGGTCATCGACGCCGCGGCTTCGATTGAGGCGGTCACCGCGCGCGTGACGGCGGTGCTCGAGGCCAGATCGTGGATTTCCTGAGCGCAGATTCGCTGCCGTGGCTGGCCGAACCCCGGCAGCGGTTGCGCGATGCGTCGCTCGTCGGCCGCCTGCCGCATTCGACTCTGGTGCTGAGCGCGCCCGGGCTGGGAGCCGAGCAGCTCGGCGCCTGGATGGCCGCTCTGGCGTTGTGCGACTCATCGGCGCCGGCAGGACCCTGCGGTACGTGTGCGTCCTGTGCCTTGTTGCGCTCCGCCAGTCACCCTGATTTCCATCTCGTCCAATTGGAGGAGGATGCAAAGCAGATCAAGGTCGACCAGGTCCGGGACTTGATCGGCACCCTCGCGCTGAAGAGCTATCGGGGCGGCAACAAGGTCGGCATCATCGAGGGGGCAGAAACGCTGAATGCGAATGGCGCCAATGCCTTCCTGAAGACGCTGGAGGAGCCGGCGGCGAATACTCATCTGTTGTTGATCGCCCGACCGACTCATCGGTTGCCGGCGACCATCGCCAGTCGCTGCCTACGCTTGGTCCTCAAGCCGCCGTCGGAGCCGATGGCACTGGCCTGGCTCAAGGAGCATGGCCCGTCGACCGACCATGACTGGGGCCCGGCTTTGGCTCTCGCCGGTGGGGCACCCTTACTGGCCTTGCAGTATCACGAAGAGGGCATGGCCTCGCTCGACAGCCAGATGCGGGAAGGGGTCCAGGCGATGACTGCGGGATCCGCCGACGTCACCCTCCTGGCCGAGCAGTGGGTCAGGAGCCACCTTGGCCTGCGCCTCGCCTGGCTTGAGAGCTGGATCACACAAGAGGTCCACAACGCCTTGGCGGCGACGGGTTCTGCGCAAAGTGCGGAACGGGTCCGCTTGCCTGGTTCTTTACTTAAGCCCAAGATACGGGCCTTGTTTGCGCTTTTGGACAGCGCTCGGGATCTGCGCCGCTTGGGTTCGACCGGCTTGAACCAGCAGCTGGCCGTGGAAGCCTTGTTGCTGGGCGGCAGGACCGCTTTCGCCTCATGAGCGTAGTATTTTTTCACGGTTAGGAACGAGAGACATTGCGAAGTCCGAGCAACAAACCCGGGTTACTGACCCTCACGATCAAAGACAAGAGCGCGTTGTACCTGGCGTACATGCCCTTCGTGCGCAACGGTGGGCTGTTCATTCCGACGAACAGTAATTACCGATTGGGTGATGAAGTGTTCATGTTGCTCAATTTGATGGGGGAAGAGGAGAAGTTACCGGTCGCGGGGCGGGTGATTTGGATGACCCCCAAGGGCGCCCAGGGCAAGCGTACCGCCGGCATCGGCGTGCAGTTCAGCGACCAGGATCGTGGCAACACCCAGAAAAAAATCGAAAATTACCTCGCCGGCGCGCTTGGCGGAGATAAACCCACCCACACTATGTAGGGTCGGCGCGGCGGGCGCCCTAGCCCTACCAGCGAGGGGCTAATTCCCCGGTGGCCGCACGGCTTCCGTGGCGGCCAGGCCGCCACGGAGCACATAGGCCTCGAAACCCCGCTCGCTCAGGATATAGGCCGCCGCGGAGCTGCGCCGTCCCGTGTCGCAGCACACGACGTACGGAATTTTCTTATCCAGGGCATTCAATTTGAGGCGGATGAAATACAGGGGAATGTTTACCGCTTCGTCGATGCGAAAATTCTGAAATTCGCTCGGCAGCCGCACATCCAGCCATTTGCCGCCTTTGGCGACCATCTGCCGCGCTGCATCATAATCCATCCATTGCAGCAATGGCTCGTTTAGAAGAGTCTGAAAATCCGCCTTGCCGAGGCGCATCAACGTGCCGTCGGTGGCCATGGTGACCGTGGCATTGCGTTTCGCCTCGGCGATCAAGGACTCCTCGCCGAAGCTGTCGCCGGGCCCAAGCTCGGCGAGTTTGATGCCTTCCTTGTTCAACGGCGTCTCACGCGTCACGATGCATTTGCCGGCGACTACAACATAGAAGTAGTCGCCCTCCGTACCCTGTTTGATGACAATGTCACGAGCCCGATAGTTGATGCGCTGCATGCGCATGAAAATGGCCTGGATATTCGCCGGTGGAATACGATGAAATGCCTTCGTCTGCAACAGTGTCGTCATCCAATCGCCCGACACGTCGTCACCGTCACCGCGCAACTCCGCAACCTCGTACTGGCCGGTTTGGTCCCAGGTCAACAGCACGTCGAGAAGATCGCTGTCGATCATGATGTACTCGAGATTGCTGGCCGCACGGGCCGTAAATTTCCGCGGCAGGCCGGGGGCAAGCGCCGCACGGGCTTCCGGACTACCAGCCTTGACCACCCCGATCAGACGATCGTCCGCCCGCAGTTCAACCTGGCCGGCGACCAAATAGAAGGTGCGTTTGTCGGTCTCACCTTGTTTGAACAGGAGTCGGCCTGCGGCAAGCTCGAGAATCTGGGTCTTCCTGGCCAGCGCATGAAGATTCTCCGCCTTCAGTCCGTCGAGAGGCGAGAAGGTCTTGAGTATGGCGAGATCGAGTGGTCTGTCTTCCATCGAGAAACTGCCGGCGCCTTCAGGTACAACCCGATGATTTTACCAGTGAATGCTAGCACAGGCCGCTTGGAGGCTGACCTGTAATAGGTCACATTGACGGACCTCTGGAGGTCTAACCACTCGGCAGTTCACGCCGCCTGCCGGGCTGTGTCGTGAATGGTGAAATCGCATACCAACGGTAGGTGATCCGAATATTGGACAGCTGGAATTTCGAAACGGTTCACTTCGATACGTGAGCTATGCAGGATGAAATCGAGTTCCTTGCGAGGGCTGCTGCTCGGGTAGGAGGGCAATCCTGCGGCGTTCGCATTGCTCAAACCCGCCGCCTGCATGAAGAGATAAAGTTCATGATCGCCCCAGTATGTATTGAAATCCCCCGCGACGATCACCGGCTTGGTGGTCTTACGCAGAAGATCATAAAGATGTCGTAACTGATACTGGCGATGACGAAATTTCAAGGATAGGTGGACGAGAAAAATCGCTATGTCGTCCAATTCCAACTCGATGATGAGCCGCTTGATGCCGGTATCGAAATAATGGAAGCGTTCGCCCCGAACACGCGGTGCGGCGAGGAAGGCATTGGCCTGCTTGCGGACGATGGGTACCAATTGATTGACGGATGCGACCCCATACTTGCATTCGAATGTCGAATAGTGGCCGAGGGAGCGGGCGATGAAATCGGCTTGGTTCACCATGCCGGTGCGAATGCTGCCGGTATCGACTTCGATCAGCCCCACCACGTCCGGATCCTGCTGCTTGATGAAATCCGTGATCTGGCTCAGTACCTGGCGGCTGGAGCGCAGGTATCCCGCGCCTGGTACGGGAAGGTGGAACGCAGGGCCCGTTCCGGTGGCATATCGGATGTTATAGATCAAGAGTCGCACGGGCTGGGATTGTATCGACGCGCAATGCTTCGCGCATGACCATCGTCGAGTTACAATACGGAATGGCCAGTCCGTCGAATCCCATTCGTCTGTTCGTGACCCATGTCTGGGTCGATACTGACGATTACAACCGTGTCTTCGAGTACCTCGAGGCGTCCGGCAACTTTTACTACAAGAACACCAGCCTCCCGCAGGGAAAGCGGCCGATCGACAAGGAAAGCCAGCGCGAGGAGCTGCGGCGCCAGATCGCGCCCTGCGAAGTGGTGGTGGTGGTGCCCGGCGCGTATGCGGTTGCACCGGAACTGGTGCTATTTCAGATGAATTTTGCGAAGGCTGCGGACCGACCAATCGTGGTGATGGAGAATTTTGCCTCGGCGGTCTCGCTGCCCAAGACCTTGACCGAGCTTGCGGACGAAATCAGCGCCTGGAATGAGCGTAATTTGATCGACGCTCTGCGCCGTCAAGCGAGACACCAGGAAACCACCCGATGGGACACCATCGAATTCAAACTCGACTGAGACGTTGACTCGCTAGCGGGCGGCGATCAGTGCGGGAATGTCGAAGTCGGCTGATTTGCGGGAGCTCGCCGGATCGAGTTCCAGGCCGTGCAGCTGGACTATCGCCGCGCTGGCGCGTGCCGCATTCAGCAACACACGGCAGGTGATGCCGGAGATCTCGACGATCAGCGCGGCACAGTCGTCTGCTTCTTGATTCGACATTTTTCGCACAGATGCCGTGACGGCGTCCTCACCGCGTTGCGGCGGCACCCCGTTCAATGATCGGATCATCCTTCCGTAGAGTTCGCGGACTTCAACCGGAAGTTGCTCCTCCTGCAGATCCGCCAAGTGTCGTCGATACGCACTAATCAGTCGTTGCTTGATCGGCGTCGAACGTACCAATTCTTGTGTCGCGAACTGCAAGCTTTCCAAAGCGCTAATCATGCGGGCCCCGTGTATTGCAATACTGAAACCTTAAAGTGGTTTCGAGGTTTACACCTCCCCGGAGAGCCTTGTTAAATCAAGACTCTGCACCTGGAATATACAAGACAATCGACAAAACGCAACGCGCAATTGTGTGCGTCACGTCAGGCAATTCGCGCAGTCAATCGACTGTGTGGGTTACGTCGCTTTACTCGATATCAATTCATCTTAAGCGGGTAAGTACTTAATTTTTATGTGACTGCCATGATTATGTCTCCAGCGCAGGCTGTGGCTTCGGATCCGTTGCCGGCGAATGGTCGGCTCCTACCATCAAGTACACACCCGGGACCACGAAGAGTGTGAACAGCGTGCCGATCGACAGCCCGGTCGAGATCACGAGGCCGATGGCAAAGCGCGAAGCGGCGCCGGCCCCGCTGGCGAACACCAGCGGTATGACGCCCAAGACCATCGCCGCCGTGGTCATCAAGATGGGGCGAAGCCGCACTCCCGCCGCAGTGACGATGGCAGCGTACTTACTCTTGCCGGCAGCCCGCTCCATGTTGGCGACTTCAACGATGAGAATGCCATGTTTGCTGATGAGGCCCATCAGAGTGACCAATCCCACTTCGGTATAGATGTTGATGCTGGCGCCGCCGACCCCGATGGTGATGAACAACAATGCACCGGCGATCGACAGCGGCACCGAGATGAGGATCACCAACGGATCCCTGAAGCTCTCGAATAGTGCCGCGAGCGCCAGGAAGACGATGATGATGGCCAACGCAAACGTCGCCATGATACCGCCAGATTCCTGAACGAACTGACGACCCTGGCCGCCATAGTCGACCGAATAGCCCGCCGGGAGGGTGCGCGCCGCAAGTTTCTGCAGGTAGGACAGGGCATCGTCCAGAGACACACCGGGGTACATCACACCGGACATGGTGGCCGAGTTCAATTGCTGGAAATGGTTCAACGTCTCCGGCACGGTAACATTGCGAATGGTGGCGATACTCGACAGGGGAACGGGTGTGCCATTGATGTTGGCCACCGGATAGTTGCGCAATTGATCGACGTTCAGGCGGTAAGCGCGCTCGACTTGCGGGATCACCTTGTAGGAGCGGGTGTCCATGCTGAAGTAGTTGGTGTAGTTGCCGCCCAGCAGCGAGCCCAAGGCATTACCCACCTGGTTCATGTTCAAACCGAGCTGCGCGGCCTTGTCGCGGTCGATCACCACCACCGACTGAGGCAGATCGTATTTCAAATCGGTATCGATGAAGATGAACCTACCGCTTTTCTGGGCCTCGGCGAGAAACTCCTGGGATACGGTGTTGAGCCGTGAAGCAGGTTCCGTGGTGGTGATGGCGAACTGGATCGGCAGCCCAAAGGCCCCGGGCAATGATGGGGGCTGGAATACGGCAATCTTCTGCCCGGCGATCGCTGAGAAACGCTGTGACAGTTCGTTTTGCAGTTGCGTGGCGTTTTCCTTGCGTTTATCTGCAGGTGCCAAGTTCAATCCCATGATGGTCTGACTGGGGCTGTCGATTTGAAAGACGTGATCCGGGTGGGCCACCGAGGAGGCAATATTGAAGGCTTGCCGGTCGTAGAGGGTCTTACCGCCCAGCGTCGCGTTGGGTGCCGACGTGCCCTGCATCAGCACGAAACCCTGGTCCTCCTGCGGCGCGAGCTCGCTCTTCGCCGAAGAATACATGTAGTAGATGCCGCCAAGGATCAAGACCACGAACGCGGCTGTCACCGGGGTGTAGCGCAGGCTGCGCTCGAGCTTACGCTGGTACCAGTTGAGCAGTTTCTCGAAACGCACGTCGATCGCCCGTACCAGGCGGGCCTCCCAACCCCGGTCGCCCGGCTGATGCGGTTTCAAGAGCCGCGAGCACATCATCGGTGACAGCGTCAGGGCGATTACGGCAGAGACGGTGACCGCTGCCGCCAGCGTGAAGGCGAATTCGACGAACAAGGCGCCGGTAAGGCCGCCCTGGAAGCCGATCGGGGTGAATACCGCGAGCAGCACGACGGTCATCGCGATGATCGGTCCACCGAGTTCCCGTGCGGCGAGGGTTGCGGCCGCCAGCGGCGACATGCCGGCCTCGAGGTGTCGATTGACGTTTTCGACCACGATGATGGCGTCATCGACGACCAGTCCGATGGCGAGCACGAGGGCAAGCAAGGTGAGCAGGTTGATGGAGAAGCCCATGGCCAGCATCAGGGCGAGGGTGCCGACCAGCGATAGCGGAATCGCCACCACGGGGATCAATACGGAGCGCGGCGAACCGAGGAACGCAAAGATGACCACCATGACGATGACCAGGGCCTCGATGAGCGTCGTCGCCACCTCGTGAATGGAGCTGTTCACGAAGTCGGTGGAGTCGTAGACAATCTGGCCGTTCAACCCTTGAGGAAGCTCTGCCTTGATCTGCGGGAACACTGCCTTCACGCCGTTGATCACCGTCAGCAGGTTGGCGCTCGGCGCCACCTGGATCCCGACGAACACGCCCGGTTTGCCATCGAAAGCGACGAGTGCTTCATACGAGTCGGCGCCGAGATCCACCGTCGCCACGTCACTCAAGCGAATGTTGGTGCCGTTGACTTGCTTGACCACGAGATTTTTGAACTCTGACAGGGTGTGCAGGCTCGTGGTCGACGTCAACGTCACCTGGACCATCTGGCCCTTGGTGTTGCCGATCGCAGAGATGAAATCGTTGGCTTGCAGCACGTTCGACACGTCGGCGGCGGTCACGCCGTAGGCGGAGAGTTTTTGCGGGTCGAGCCACGCCCGCAGCGAGAAATACTGGCCGCCGAGAATTTCCGCGGTCTGCACGCCGGGCACAGCCTGCAACTTCGGCTGGACCACCCGTTGAATGTAGTCGGTAACTTCATTTCGTTCCAGGGTCGGACTGGCGAATCCCATGTACATCGCATCCGTGGTCTGTCCCACCTTCACCGTGATAGCCGGTTGCTGCGAACCGGTGGGCAGCTGGTTCAATACCGACTGAACCTTGATGTTGATTTCGGCGGCGGCCTTCGAGGTATCGTAGTTTTGCCGCAGATACACGGTGATCGTGCTGGTGCCGCTCTGGCTGGTCGAGGTCATGTAGTCGATGCCATTCGCCTGAGCCACCGCGGATTCAATGGGGGTGGTGATGAAGCCGGCAATGGCATCGGGATCGGCGCCCGGAAATTGGGTCGTGATCGTGACGAGCCCATTCTCGGTTTTGGGATAGGCGAGCACCTGCAACGAACTGAACGAGCGCAGGCCCACCACCAGAATCAACAGACTGACGACGCTGGCGAGAACCGGGCGGCGGATGAAAATATCGGTGAAGTTCATGTGTGTGCGCCGCTCACTCGTTGGGAAGAGTTGGATTCGCGGAGTCGGCGGGTTGGACCGTATTGTTGACAGTCACATGGACCCCGCTGCGCAGCTTCATCTGGCCCGCCGTCACCACCACATCGCCCTTTGCTACACCTGAGAGCACGGCGACCTGGTCGCCACGGGTATCACCCAACTTGATGAAACGCTGTTGCACGGTCGCATCGGGTTGCACCACGAAAACCGTGTCTCCGTAAGGGTTATAGGTGATGGCCGATTGCGGCAGCGTGATGAAGTCGTTCGCCGGCCCGTTGGCGACGCTGACGTTGGCGTACATCCCGGGCACGAGTCGCCGGTCCTTGTTATCGAAGGAGGCGCGCACCTGGACGTTGCGGCTGGTCGCATCGACCTTCGAGTTGATCGAGGTAATCACGCCGGTGAATTTGACGCCGGGATAGGCGTCGATGCCGGCGGTCACCGACGAATGGGCCTTCAATTGACTCAAGCTCTGCTGTGGCACGTAGAAGTCGACGAAAATCGGATCGAGCGCCTGGAGGGTCACGACCGTGGTGCCGGCGGCGAGATACTGGCCTTCGTCGACCTGGCGTATGCCGAGGGTTCCGCTGAATGGCGCGCGCACCGTCTTCTCCGCAATCAACGCCTCTTGCGCCGCCACCTGGGCGCGATCGGACTTCAGGGTTGCCTCGTCGGCATCGACCGTGGCCTGGCTGATCGCCTCCGCCGCCAACTGGTCGCGATCGCGCTTCAAGGTGATGGCGGCGAGTTCAGCCTGCGCCTGCAGCTGCGCCAGCTTCGCCGGATCGTCATTCGGCTTCAAGGTGAGCAACACCGTGCCGGCGCTCACATCCGTGCCCGAATCCATGTGCAGCGTATCGACAACCCCGGAGGCTTGCGGGGCAAGGTCCGCACCGCGTACCGCGCGCACGGTGCCGAGCGCCTCGATATGCGCCTGCCACGACGTTTCGGCGGCGACCGTGGTCGACACCGTCTGCGGCGCCGTGGCCATGCCGCTCATTGCCTTGCCGATCATTTTGCCGATGAAAAGGTGCCAGCCGAAGATCAGCCCAAGCACCAGCGCGACGATGACGATCACGATGATCATCGGCTTTATCATGGCCCGCGGAGGCGCCATCTTCGCGCCGTCGTATCCACTCTCGATTGCGTTCACAGTGTATCCCTTCGATTAATGAGACGTATTGTCGGCAAGATCGGTGCGATTCCACCATCCGCCACCCAGTGATTGAAAGAGCGCCGCGGTATCGGCGTACCGTTGCGCACGGGCCTTGACCAGTGCGATCTTCGCGTTTTGGAAAGTCTGCTCCGCGGTCAACACCTGAAGATGGCTGGCGGCGCCGCTCTTGAATTGCACCTCGGTCAGCCGCAGGCTCTCCGCCGCCGTGGCTTCCGCCTTGGTTTGCGCAGCCAGCACCTCGGCATCCGCTTGCAGCGCGTACAGCGAGTCGGAGACATTTTGAAACGCCGTGATGACGGTGCTCCGATAGTTCGCCGCCGCCGCCTCGGCAGCCGCGACCGCGGCGCGCCGCTGGTGCCTCAACTGACCGCCCTTGAAGAGGGGCTGGGTCACGCCGCCCACCAAGCTCCAGACGTTCGATGCCGGCGAGAATAGGTTGCCGAAGCTCGTCGCTTCGCCGCCGAAGCTGCCGGAGAGGGTGATCTGCGGCAACATATTCGCGGTCGCGACGCCGATTTGTGCCGTCGCCTGGTGCAGCAAATCGGCGTACTCACGCACATCCGGTCGTTGCTCGACCAGCCTGGACGGCAGGCTCACCGGCAGTTCGGTGGGCAGCTGCAATGCATCGAGATCGATGGCGCTCGTGGTGAATTCAGCCGGCATGGCCCCGACATAGGCGGCGAGCTGATTGCGTTCCTGGGCCAATTGACCGCGCAGGTCGGGCAGGGTCGCGAGCGTGCTCTGCAGGGTGGATTGCTGTTGCAGCACATCGGAGCGGGAGGCGCCGCCGGCGGTCAGCCGCCGCCGGGCGATGCCGAGTTCTGCCTCCTCGGAACGGACGATTTCCTCGGTTGCGGCGATTTGTGCGCGCAAGCTAGCCTCCGTGATCGCTGCCGTGACGATATTGGCGGTGAGGCTCAGGTAACTCGCCTCCAGGGCGAATCGCTCATAGTCCGCCTGGGCGGCAAGCCCTTCGACCTGCCGCCGGATGCCGCCGAACGCGTCGATGGTGTACGACACGTTCACCGAAGCGCTGTTGAGCGTGGAATAGAACGATCCCAGCTGGGGCAGGCCAAAGGCGGCGCCCGATGCCTTCTCCCGCTCGGGCTGGTAGGTGCCGCTGAGGCTCGGCAGCAGACCGCTCTTCTCTGCCGCGGTGTTTTCGTTCGCCTGTCGCAGCGTGGCCTGCGCCGCTTCGAGGGTCGGACTGTTGGCGACCCCGCGCTCGATGAGCGCGTTCAAGGCAGGCGACTTGAACAGCGTCCACCACTGGCCGGGAATGTCGAGTCCGTCGACGAAGTGCTGGGCTTCGCCGCCCGCGCCCGGTGCCGAAACGGTCGTACCGGGCAGGTCTCCCGGGGGCGAGTAGCCGGCAGTTCTCGGCGCGTCCGGCGGGCGATAATTCGGGCCCACCGCACAGCCGGTCAAGGTCAAGATGAAGGCGATGATGAGATTTTTCATGGATTGAAGATCGGTCCGTGATGTCATGTGTTAGTCGCGAGAACCCTCGGGCTCAGCGATTTGTGGGCCCGCGCGGCAACGTGCCGCGCAAGAAGATGTCGATGACGAGCCGCAGGTGCGAGTCGCAATCCAAATTGACGGTTTCCTCGGTGGAGCCGAATAAAATGCACTCGTGAACGCGTGCGTAGACCATCTGCACGAACAGCGGCGCGGCGCGCTCCGCATCGCTGATGACGAGCACTCCCCGCGCCGCTTGGCCGCGGAAATACTCGGCAATGGGCGCTTCGATTTGTGTCTGAATGCCGGTGCGCATCAGCGCCGCGAGCGCGGGAAAACGTTGTGACTCGGTGACGACGATGCGGAACAACGCCATGGCGTCGAAATCGCGCGCCCGACCGGTGAGCACGCGGCCGATCGTCATGAGCGCATCCCGTGGATCCAACCGGTCGAGATCGTCGGTGGCGAAAGCCTGCGCCATGTCGCGCTCGACCAGGCGTGAGATGACCGCGCCCAGCAGATCGGCCTTATTCTTGAAGCGCTCGTAGATGGTTCGTGTCGATACACCGGCCTCGTGAGCCACCTTGTCGATGCTCGCGGCCCCATAGCCATCCCGCAGGAATACGTGGGTCGCTGCCGCGAACAGGGCATCGCTACGGGCGGATTCGGTGCCGCGGCGGGGGCGCCCCAGGCGCTTTGACGCCGGCATCGAGGTTCCTTCTTTCCCTTCCATTTCCAATTAAAATGACACGTGTCGTTTTTTTTATCAAGAAATTTTTTAACGTAACCTAACCCAATTCGCCGGATGACCACCAAGCAGGCGGTGAGGCGGTTCGCAATTGAGGAGTGGCGCACGTCATGGCACGGACGCGCTGGCGCCTGGCGCAATTTTACTTCTAGTATGCGGGATGAACGAGTCCAACTCTCCTTATATAGTCGCGATCGGCGGTACCTTGCGGCCCGGCTCATCGACCGAAAAGGCCATGAGCCACGTCCTGCGCGCCGCCGAACGGGCCGGGGCACGCACCCGATTATTGAGCGGACCGTCGCTGCAGCTGCCGATGTATCAGCCGGAGAATGCCGAGCGCACCGATGGGGCCCGGGACTTGGTTGCGCAGTTGGCCAAGGCGGACGGGATCATTTTGGGCTCCCCCGGCTATCACGGCAGCATTTCCGGCCTCGTCAAGAACGCCCTCGATTATGCAGAGGACCTGCGCAACGACCGGCGACCCTACTTCAGCGGGCGCGCGGTCGGTTGCATTGCGACCGCGGGTGGCTGGCCGGGTGCAGTGAACACCCTGAGTGCGCTACGCGACATCGTCCACGCATTGCGCGGGTGGCCAACGCCGTTGGGTGCCGCGATCAATTCCGGCGAGCGCGTATTCGACGAGCACGGCGTCTGTCTGTCACCGCGCGTCGCCGAGATGCTCGACATCATCGCCGTCGAGGTGGTCGAGTTCTGCGGGCGCGACCGCTCGAGCTGACTTTGCCGAAGATTTCGAGCGCCTAGTGCAACCGCTTGGATTGACCAGCGCGCGCCCGGTGGATAAACATACCGGATGCGCGATGTGAGCCCGGTGGACGCGGAGTGCCCGCGGCCGGCCGCTGGCGTACCGACCTATTCCGTGGCGGTGCGCACCCTGTGTGAGTTCACCGCCCGGACGGGCGATATCACCTCGCGATTCACGCCCGGTCCCACCGCCCAGCAGGGCATGGCGGGCCACTCGATCGTGGCCGGTCGGCGGGGCGCGGGATATGAACGGGAAGTCTTCCTGTCGGAGCGTTACGAGCCGTCGCAGCGGCACGAGCCGTCGCAGCGGCAGGAGGCCCTCCTGGTGCGCGGTCGCGCGGATGGCTACGACCCGCGGAGCAATCGTCTCGAAGAATTCAAGACGCACCGTGGCGACCTTGCGCGCCTGCCGGCGAATCAACGGCTGCTGCACTGGGCGCAGCTCAAGATGTACGGCGCCATGTTCTGCCGGCGTCGAGCCCTTGCCGAGCTCGAATTGGCGCTGGTGTATTTCGACATCGACACGGGTCAGGAAACGCTGCTGCCGCAGCGCTATACGGCCGCACTGCTCGATGAGTTCTTCGCCGCCCAATGCGCGCGCTTCCTTCGCTGGGCCGCCCGGGAATTACAGCACGTGGCCGACCGCGACCGCTTCCTCGACGCCGCCGTCTTCCCCCATGCCGAACTGCACGGTGGGCAGCGGCAAATGGCCGAAGCGGTGTATCGCGCCGGGCGACGCGGTGAGCAGTTGATGGTTGAGGCGCCGACGGGCATCGGTAAGACCATCGGCAGCATTTTCCCGATGCTGAAGACGCTGCCGGCCGGGCTGATGGACAAGATTTTCTTCCTGGTGGCGAAGACCTCCGGTCGGGAAACTGCATTGGACGCATTGCGGGCGCTCTCCATCCCGGGCAATCCGGCGGCGCTGCGGGTGCTTGAACTGGCCTCGAAGGAAAGCGCATGTCGATACCCGGGGCGCGCCTGCGATGCGGCGGAATGCCCGCTGGCGGCGGGATTCTACGATCGATTGCCGCAAGCCCGTGAAGCGGCGCTGGCGATTCCGGTGGCGGATCAGCGCAGCGTGCGCGAAGTTGCCGCCGCAGCCGATGTATGCCCGTATTTTCTCACCCAGGAACTGGCTCGTTGGTGCGACGTCATCGTCGGCGATTTCAATTATTTCTTCGCTACCAGCGCCATGCTTCATGCGCTCTCGCTGCAGAACCAATGGCGGGTGGCGTTGTTGGTGGATGAAGCGCACAACCTGCTGCCGCGGGCCCGCGCCATGTATTCCGCGACGCTCGATCCTGCGGTGTTTTCGGCCGCCAGGTCCGCAGCCGGCGCGAGCCCCTCGGTACGCGCCGCACTCGGACGACTCGACAACATTTGGCGCGCTTTGCAAAGGCAGCAAAGCGCAGCTTATTCGTGTGAGTCAACCGTGCCGACGCTGCTCATCGATGCGCTGCGGCTGATGCTCGGCGCAATCGGCGACGAGGTGGCGGCGGCGGGCAGCATCGACGCCGCGGTGTTGCGGTGCTACTTCGAGGCGTTGCATTTTTGTCGATTGGCGGAGGAATTCGGCAGCCACTCGCTGTTCGATGTGACCCGCTCTGACGAGGATGCGCGTGTGTGCATCAGAAACGTGAGCCCGGCGTCCTTTTTGGCGCCGCGTTTTGCCTGTGCCAAAGCGGTGGTGCTGTTCTCAGCGACATTGAGTCCGGCGCCGTTCTATCGCCGTTTGCTGGGCCTCACGGAGGCGGCGCGGTCGATCAAAGTGGATTCACCGTTCCAGCCGGAGCAACTCGACGTCCGCATCGAGAGGCGGATTTCGACCCGTTACCACGATCGGGCCGGCTCGCTGCGGCCGATCGCCCTGTTGCTGGCGCGTCAGTTCGCGTCGCAGCCCGGCAATTATTTGGCTTTCTTCAGCAGCTTCGATTATCTCGCGGCGGTCATGGAGGAGTTTCAACGGCGTTTTCCGGAGGTGCCGATCTGGCGGCAGACGCGGGGCATGGAGCCGGCCGAGCGGTCGGCATTTCTTGCGCGATTCACGGCGGGGACCCAGGGCATCGGCTTTGCGGTACTGGGCGGAGTGTTCGGCGAGGGAGTCGATTTGCCGGGCGACCGGCTGATCGGCGCGTTCATCGTCACGTTGGGTCTGCCGCAGATGAATGAAGTCAACGCTGAAATCGAGCGCCGGATGCAAACCCTGTTCGCCGCCGGTTATGAGTACACGTACCTGTACCCCGGTCTGCAAAAGGTCGTGCAAGCGGCAGGACGCGTGATTCGCAGTGTTGCCGATCGCGGTTGCATCGTCTTGGTCGATGATCGCTACATGACGGCACGGGTGCGCAACCTCCTGCCGGCTTGGTGGCGGGTGCGCTGTGAGGAGGGTGCGTAGACTCGGCGCGCGGACTCGGCGCGCGGACTCTTCAGGGCATCTTCAGAGTGTCTTCGGGAGTGCGACCGGCTGGGCGAGCGCATCGAGATCGAGACCTCGATCGCGGAGCAGGGCCTCCAACGCCGGTTGCAAAGCGCCGAACCGCTCCTCGATGGCATCGCGAATGGTGTCGACGAATACCTGCGTCTGGCGTTCGATTTCGATATTGATGGCATCGCCGACGGCCTTGACGGCGAACGTCGTCATCCGCAACGTCTCGGGAATAAGCCAAACCTCGAACCAGCCCGAGCCGTCGCGTTCCCGCTGGGCCGTGGCGACCGTGAGGCTCACGCCATTCAAGGCAATGTAACCCTTGGCG
>Ga0116226_10000230_pt1 | contig 45639 bp, 40 predicted proteins | sample S1TSphfallax_FD_89692 | JGI IMG/M metagenome (GOLD analysis project Ga0116226, IMG submission 89692) | Host-associated microbial communities from peat moss isolated from Minnesota, USA - S1T2_Fa - Sphagnum fallax MG | ecosystem: Host-associated > Plants > Peat moss > Unclassified | place: USA... | reverse complement strand
GATGTTCATCACGGCAACGGCACCCAGGCGGCCTTCGCGGGCGATCCCAGCCTCTTCTTCGCCTCGGTGCACCAAAGCCCGCTCTATCCCGGCACCGGCGATCCGCGCGAGACCGGGATCGGCAATTTCGCCAACGCCACCGTGGCGCCGGGCGCCCCGCGGGAAGCCTGGAGGCGGGCCTTTGAGAGCCTGATGGCGAAGATCGACGCCTTCGCCCCCGATCTCATTCTCGTCTCGGCGGGGTTTGACGCCCATGCGAGAGACCCGCTTGCCGAACAGGCGCTGGAGGCGGAGGATTTCGCCTGGGCGACCCGCGCCATCGTCTCGGTGGCGAACAAGCATTGCGGCGGCCGGATCGTCTCCTCGCTTGAAGGCGGATATGATTTGCGGGGTCTGGCGGATTCCGCCGTGGCCCATGTGGGCGCCCTGAATGGGTGAGGCCACTTCCGGCCTCGCCAGGGGCGGGGCTATCACGCTGGTGCGCCATGGCGAGCCCGCCCTCTCCAGGCGCGTTCGCCTGAGCGCCGCCGGCTACCGCGATTGGTGGGCGCGCTACGAGTTGGGGGGCCTGAAGGCCGGGCAGTCGCCGCCGGACGCCCTGCGGGAGGCCGCGGCCAAGGCCGATGTCCTTATCGCTTCCACCCGTCGGCGCGCCATCGAGAGCGCCACGGCGATCGTCGCCGCGCGGCCCTTCGCTGAAGACGCCACGTTCATCGAGGCGCCTTTGCCGCCACCGCCCCTGCCGGAATGGCTGAAACTGCCACCGCGCCAGTGGGGCGTGATCTCGCGACTCTGCTGGTGGCTGTTGGGCCATAATGAAGGCCAGGAATCCTATGCCGAGGCCAAGATCAGGGCGGCTCGGGTGGCGGAGTCCCTGATCGCGACGTCGGCCCGGGGCGAGGAGGTTCTGGTGGTGGCCCACGGCTTCTTCAATCTGATGGTGGGCCGCGCGCTCAAGGCGCGGGGTTGGCGCCTCGCCCGGGATGAAGGTTTCCAGTATTGGAGCGCGCGGCGGTTTGAGCCTCGCTGATTTAAAGCTGAGCATGCTCGCGCTTGTTTCGGTCACGTCACAGCCCGCCCTTGAAGCGCCTCAATCGACGTTCCAAAACAGCCCCGAAGATCGCGCGGGGCGGAAAAAGCCCTTCGATTCGCCGATTGCGACCACTAGGCTTATGACCGCCGGACCCTGCGGATACTGACGATGACCGAAGATACCGATATCGCCGCGCTCAGCTTTGAGCAGGCCCTCAAAGAGCTGGAAAAGATCGTCGCGGAGCTGGAATCCGGCGACGCCGACCTCGAGCGCGCGGTGGATGTCTACCGACGCGGCGCCCAGCTTCGCGCCCATTGTGAGAGCAAGCTGAAGGCGGCCCAGCTCAAGGTGGAAAGCATTATTCTGGGACCCCCGGGTTCAGGGCCGCCCGGCGCCGTGGGCGTCGAGCCGGCGACGTTCGGATGATCGAAGCTCAGGTCGATATCGCCCGGCGGATCGCCGAGGTGGCTGATCTGGTCACCGTGGCTCTGGATGAGCTCCTGCCCCGCGCCGATGGGCCCGAGTCGCGCCTCACCGAGGCGATGCGATATGCGGCCTTGGGGCCGGGCAAGCGCCTGCGCCCCTTCTTCGCTCTGGAAACCGGCCGGATCTTCGATCTCCCCGAGCGACCCGTCCTGCGCGCCGCCTGCGCGCTGGAATGCGTTCACGCCTATAGCCTGGTCCACGATGACCTGCCCTGTATGGATGACGATGACCTTCGGCGTGGGCGGCCCACCGTCCATAGGGCCTATGACGAGGCCACCGCGGTCCTCGCGGGCGACTCCCTGCTCACCGTCGCCTTCGAGATCATGGCTCATGGGGATACGCATGAGGATGGGGGGATCCGGTCGGAGCTGGTTCGGCGCCTGGCCTTGGCCTCTGGCGCGCAGGGCATGTGTGGCGGCCAGATGATCGACCTTCTGGGGGTTCGCGGCGATCTGGGCGCCGTGGCCCGGATGCAACGGATGAAGACCGGCGCGCTCATCGCCGCCGCTTTCGAGTTGCCGCTCGTCATGGCGAGGGCCAAGGATGGCGAACGGCACGCCCTCATGGCGTTTGGTCGGGATATCGGGCTGGCCTACCAGATCGTCGATGATATTCTTGACGCCGAGGGCGAGACGGCAATTTTGGGTAAGGCGGCGGGCAAGGATGCGGAAAAGGGCAAGGCTAACTATGTAACCCTGCTCGGGGTTGACGCGGCTAAGGAGCGGCTCAACCATCTGATCGCTCAGACCAAGGCCCATCTTGATCCCTTTGGCGAGCGTGGCGGCCCTCTGAAGAGCGCCGTGGATTTCGTTCTGGACCGTAAGTCCTGAGCGGCTGAAGGAAGAGGGGAAGCCTTTCCAATTCGCCGATAGCCATCACGGCCAAGCGGCGGGAGGTTTTGACAGGTTTGAAGATGACGTCATCCACGCCACTCCTTGATAAGGTGTCCGATCCGTCGGACACGCGCGATTTCAGTATTGGCGAACTTCGCCAATTGGCCGACGAACTTCGGCAGGAGACGGTCCACGCCGTGTCCACCACCGGCGGCCATCTCGGCGCGGGCCTTGGCGTCGTCGAGCTGACCGTGGCCCTGCATCATGTGTTTGAAACGCCAAGGGATATTGTGATCTGGGATGTCGGCCATCAGGCCTATCCGCACAAGATCCTCACCGGTCGGCGTGATCGCATCCGCACCCTGCGCCAGGGCGGCGGCCTTTCCGGTTTCACCAAGCGCTCCGAGAGCGCCTATGACCCCTTCGGCGCGGCCCATGCCGCCACCTCCATCTCGGCGGCCCTGGGATTCGCCGTGGCCCGGGATCTTCGCGGGGAAGACAACTCGGTGATCGCCGTCATCGGCGACGGCTCCATGAGCGCCGGCATGGCCTATGAGGCGATGAACAACGCCGCCGAGGCCACCCGCCGCCTGATCGTGATTCTCAACGATAACGACATGTCGATCGCCCCGCCGGTGGGCGGAATGAGCGCCTATCTCGCGGGGCTGGTGTCGGGCGGCGCCTATCAGCGCGTCCGCAAACTGGGCAAGGAGGTCGCCAACCGTCTGCCCCGTCCGCTCAAGGACATGGCGCGAAAGGCCGAGGAATATGCCCGGGGCATGGCCACCGGCGGCACGCTCTTCGAAGAACTGGGTTTCTATTATGTCGGCCCCATCGACGGCCATAATCTTGACCATCTCGTGCCAGTCCTGCGCAATGTCCGGCAGATCGACGACGGGCCCGTCCTGATCCACGTGGTCACCCAGAAGGGCAAGGGATATGAGCCGGCGGAGAATTCCGCCGACAAGCTCCACGCGGTGGTGAAGTTCGATGTGGTGACCGGCCAACAGGCCAAGCCGCCGCCCTCCAATGCGCCCAGCTACACCAAGGTCTTCGCCAACGAGCTTGTGAAACACGCCGAGCGGGACCCCGCCATCGTGGGAATCACCGCCGCCATGCCGTCGGGCACCGGTCTCGACATCTTCGCCAAGCGGTTCCCCACCCGGACCTTCGACGTGGGAATCGCCGAGCAGCATGCGGTCACTTTCGCCGCGGGCCTCGCGGCCGACGGCATGAAGCCCTTCGCGGCTATCTATTCCACCTTCCTGCAGCGCGGCTATGACCAGGTCGTCCACGACGTCGCGATCCAGAAGCTGCCGGTGCGATTCGCCGTCGACCGCGCGGGCCTGGTGGGCGCCGACGGGGCCACCCATGCCGGCAGTTTTGACGTGGGCTTTCTGGGGCAGCTGCCAAGTTTCGTGGTGATGGGCGCGGCCGATGAGGCCGAGCTCGCCCGGATGATCTCCACCGCCGTGGCCCTCGATGATCGGCCGAGCGCCTTCCGGTTTCCCCGGGGCGAAGGCGTCGGCGTGGCCATTCCTGATTTCGCCGATCCGCTGGAGATCGGCCGGGGCCGGATCGTGCGCGAGGGATCATCGGTCGCCATTCTCTCTTTTGGGACACGCCTGGCTGAAAGCCTCAAGGCGGCGGACCTTTTGGCCGCTCGGGGCCTGTCGGCCACCGTGGCGGACGCGCGATTCGCCAAGCCGCTCGATATCGATCTGATCCTGCGCCTGGCCCGGGAGCATGAGGCCCTGATCACCATCGAGGAGGGTTCGGTGGGGGGCTTCGGGGCGTTTGTCCTGCACGCCCTCGCCGAACATGGCGCCCTGGACCGCGGTCTCAAGGTTCGCACCCTGACGCTTCCCGATATCTTCCAGGATCAGGACAAGCCCGAGGCCATGTACGCCTTGGCGGGCCTCGACGCCGATGGCATTGTGAGGACAGCCTTGTCTGCTCTCGGGGCCGAAACCGTCGCCCGCGCCCGCCGCGCCTGAGGGGCATCCTGGCCGCGCCGGCAGAGGCGCCTCAAACGCGCAAAAGCCTTGCCGCCGCCGGCCATTTGAACCCGCGCCAGCATAGAGGCCGGTGCATAAGGTCCGTTGGAAAAATCATGACCCTATGGCTCGTCCCATCGGATAGGGATGAGAGTCGTGGTGGGGGCGGCTCATGATCAGCTTCGATGCGGTGACCAAGGACTTTGCGGGGCGGCGCGCCGTGGGGCCCCTCTCGGTCACGCTCGAGGCGGGCCAGTTCGTGGCGCTGCTGGGCGGCTCCGGCTGCGGCAAGACGACCACCCTGAAAATGATCAATGGGCTGATCACCCCCACCTCGGGCGTGGTGCGGGTGGCCGGCGCGGTGGTGGGCGATGAACCCCTGCATCGGCTGCGCCGCCGTATCGGCTATGTGTTCCAGGAGGTGGGCCTTTTCCCGCACATGAGCGTGGCCGAAAATATCGCCATGGGACCGCGCCTGGCGGGTTGGGACGGCCCCCGGGCCAGGGCGCGCGTGGCTGAGCTTCTCGAACTTGTCGCTCTGCCGGCTGACTGCGGCGCCCGACTGCCGGGCACGTTCTCCGGAGGCCAGCGCCAGCGGGTCGGCGTGGCGCGCGCCCTTGCCGCTGGACCGTCGGTGATGCTGATGGACGAGCCCTTTGGCGCGCTCGACCCCGTCACCCGTGACGCTCTCGGCCGCGACTTCCGCGCATTGCATGAGCGCCTGGGCCTGACCACGGTCATGGTCACCCACGACATGATGGAGGCCCTCCTTCTGGCCGACCGGATCATCGTTCTGGATCAGGGTCAGGTGCGCGCGGATGGCTCACCGCGCGATCTGATGGGCGTTCAATCGGACCCCGTGGTCGCCGCTCTGATGGAGACCCCCCGTCGCCAGGCGCGGCGGCTTGAGGCCCTGGCGCATGGATGACCGCATCCTCGCCGCCTGGCGTCTGCTGCCAGGCTACCTCTCTCAGCATGTCCTTTTGAGCCTTTGCGCCCTGGGCATTGGTTTCGCCATCAGCCTGCCCCTGGCGGTCGCCGCGAGCCGCAGCGCCACGGTCCGCTGGCCCAGCCTTTTCGTGGCCAGTCTGATCCAGACGATCCCGAGCCTCGCCCTATTGGCGCTGTTCTATCCTCTCCTGCTGGCCCTCTCGACCTTGACCCGGAGCTGGTTTGGCTGGGGTTTCGCAGCCCTGGGCTTTCTGCCGTCGGTGATGGCCCTGACCCTCTATTCCATGCTCCCCATTTTGCGGAACGGCGTGGCGGGGCTGCGCGGCGTCGACCCCGCGGTCATGGAGGCCGCCAGAGGCATCGGCCTCACGGGGAGCCAGCAACTCCTCTGGGTTCAGCTTCCCCTCTCGGCGCCGGTGATCATGGCGGGCGTGCGCACGGCCGCCGTCTGGACCATCGGCGCGGCCACCCTGGCGACGCCGGTCGGCCAGACCTGCCTTGGAAACTACATCTTTCAGGGTCTGCAGACCGAGAACTGGGTGTTTGTTCTCTTTGGTTGCGCCGCCGCCGCGGTTCTCGCCCTCGCCGCCGACCAGCTTTTGGGGCTGATCGAGGCTGGCCTGACCCACCGCCGGCGCAGCCTCATCCTGCTCGGGTCGGCGGGCCTTGTGATCGGCTCGGTCGTGGCGCTCCTGCCCATCTTCACGGCGTCGGCCGGGCCGTCCTATAAGATCGGGGCCAAGAACTTCGCCGAGCAATACATCCTCGCCCGGGTCATGGCCGATCAGGTGTCCGCCACCGGAGCGAAAGCGACGGTGAGTGAAGATCTCGGCTCCGCCACGGCCTACCGCGCCCTCGCCGCCGGTGAGATCGACGCCTACGTGGACTATACGGGCACGCTTTGGACCAATGTGCTGGACCGCCACGATAATCCGGGTCGCGAGGCCATGCTGGCCGAGGTGAAGACAGCCCTGATGCGTCGCGACGGCGTCCGTCTGTTCGGGCCCCTGGGCTATGAGAACGCCTATGTGCTGGCCATGCGCCCTGATCGCGCCCGGGCCCTGGGCATTCGCAGCCTCGCCGACCTCTCGGCCAAGGCGCCCTCCCTGAAGTTCGGGGCGGACCTCGAATTCCTGTCGCGTCCCGAATGGACGGCCCTGCGCAAGGCCTATGGCCTGGGCTTTGGGGCCATGACCTCATACCAGCCCACCTTCATGTACCGCTCCCTTGAGGACGGATCGGTGGATGTGATCTCGGCCTTTTCCAGCGATGGGCGGATCGCCGCGGATCATCTGGTGGTGCTGGCCGATCCCAAGCAGGCTCTGCCCCCCTATGACGCCGTCATCCTTCTGGCGCCCGGTCGCGCCGAGGACGCCCGACTGGCCAAGGCCTTCAAACCCTTGCTTGGCGCCATATCCGTGGAGGCCATGCGCCAGGCCAATTATAGCGTCGACCGTCCCGGCGATAAGCTTTCCATCGCCGCGGCCGCCCGCCGGCTTGAGCGCCGCGCAGGGACAGGCGCGCCTCGGTGAGCTTCGGCCTGAGATGGCCTCCGTGGTCCCTTAAGCGGCGCGAGGACGAGGCGGGCCTTATCCTGGACGCCCTGGACGACCCGGCGGCCATCTGCGCGGCCAGCGGGCGGGTGACCCTGGCCAATGCCGCGTTCCAGGAGGCGCGCGGTGACGAGGTTGGGCCGCTGCGCCACGGGGAAGGTCTCTTCGCCGCCTTCAAGGCCGCACGCAAAGAGGGGCGCGGCGAAGGGACCTTGAGATGCGGCGACCGCGACAGACCCGCGATCATCACCGCCCTGGGGCCCGACCGGTTGCTGGTTCGTCTCGGGGGCCTCGGGCGCGCGCCGGCAATCTCCCCGTCGCAGCCGACTGGCGGCCCCAGTGTTGAAAGCGCCATCGCCGCCGCCCCCTTCGCCGCCGCCCTGATCGCGGGCGAGGATCCTTTCACGGGGGCCATCCTCGAGGCCAACGCGGCGTTCAGCGACCTGATAGGGCGCCCTCCCGCGCCCGGCGAAACCCTGGCCGACATGGCTGAGGGGAGATCACGCGCCGAGGCGGACGCCAACTTCAAGGCCGGGCGCTCGGGCCCCTTCGAGCTGCGCCTCATCTCCCGCGCCGGTCTCACCGCCAATCTCTATGTGACGCGTCGGCCCGGAACCCCCGCCGAGGCGACGACCATCGTCCATCTCCTGGACGTCACGGAGCAGAAGGCGGTCCAGAACCAGCTCGCCCAGCGCAACAAGATGGAGGCCGTGGGCCAGTTAGCCGGCGGCGTCGCTCATGATTTCAACAACCTGCTGACCGCCATCCGCCTGCGGGCCGAGGACCTGCTGGCGCGCCACCCCCTGGGCGACCCCGCCTACGAATCGTTGAGTGAAATTCGAGAGACCGTGGGACGGGCGGCGGAGGTGGTCCGCCAACTCCTGACCTTTTCACGCAAGGCGACGGTCCAGCGTGACACCCTCGACCTTGGCGAGGCCCTGGGCGACTTCGAGGTCTTGCTCCGGCGTCTTCTGCGCGAGGACGTAGTCCTGACCACCCATTACGGGCGTGACATCCCGCCGGTGCGGCTGGATCGCGGCCTTTTGGAAAACGCCGTGATGAACCTTGTGGTCAATGCCCGCGACGCCATCCGTTCGGGGCGCGCGCGCAAGCGCGAGAGCGCGAGCGAGAGCAAGGGACCGGGGGCGCCGGGGGGCCAGGGCGGCCTGATATCCTTGAGCGTGCGCCGCGTGTCGCCCGCGGAGGCCGCGCGGCTTGGCATGCTGGAACCCACCGCGGGCGACATGGCGCTGATCGAGGTGGCCGATGATGGCCCCGGCATGACCCCGGAGGTCCTGCGCAATATCTTCGACCCCTTCTACACCACCAAGCCCCTGGGCGAGGGAACGGGCCTGGGCCTGGCGACCGTCTATGGCGTGGTCAAGCAGGCGGGCGGATGGGTTGTCGCCGATTCCGCTCCCGGCCAGGGCGCGCGAATGCGCGTTTTTCTGCCGGCCTTCATCGCGCCCGCCGCCCTTCAGCCGCCCGCGCCCGCGCCGCCGCCCCGCCCTGTCAGCCGCGATCTTTCCGGACGGGGCCTGATCCTGCTTGTGGAGGACGAGGCCCTGGTGCGGGGCATTACGGCGCGCCTGCTGCGCGCGCGGGGCTATGAGGTCCTGGAGGCGGCGGACGGCGAGGTCGCTCTCGATCTGGCCAGGGCCCATGCGGGCGCCATCGATCTGATGATCTCCGACGTCGTGATGCCGGGACTGGATGGGCCGGCCCTGCTCGCGGCGGCGCGGCCCTATCTGCAATCAGTCCCGGTGCTGTTCATCTCCGGCTATGCCGAGGCCGAGTTCTCCGACCTCCTGGAGGGGGACCCCAATGTCTCCTTCCTGCCCAAGCCCCTGGACATCAAGACCCTCGCCGAAGAGGTCAAACGCCGACTCGAGGCGCCGCGCGGCGACGTGTGAGGCCGTCGACCTTAAGGATCTCGCGCTTAATCAGCGGAACATGACAAACCTAAGCTTAATTATCCAGAGTCCCAGACAATTGTGGGAGATGGAACCATAGGACACGCCGGGTCTTAGTCTTTGTATATCCAAAAAGGCGAAGACGAATGTTCATCAAGATTATTGGCGTATCCTTAGCCTTGGCCAGTCTAACCCCTGTGGTAGCGCTTGCTCAACCGAACCCCGCCTGCGAGCAACAGAAACAAGGCGATCAAGTCGTGGGCGCCGTCGTCGGCGCGGGCCTGGGCGCCCTGTTGGGCAACGCGGTGAGCGGCGGACGCGCGGGCGGCACGATTGTCGGCGGGGTCGGCGGCGCCGCGGTGGGCGCTTCGGTGGCCGGAAGCGGCGATCATTGCGGCGATCCCGCCTATGGCGGCTATGACAACAATGGTCAGTGGGTCGAAAGCCGTCCCATGCCGGATGGGTCTTATGGTCCCCGGCCGCTCGGCTATGGCGGACCCGGGGTCCGCGCCGGGGATACGCGCGAGCGGGAAGCGCGCCTGGAAGCGCGGATCCATCAGCGACTGGCCGATGGCTCCCTGGGAAGCGACGCCGCGGGGCGGGATATGCGGCGCCTGGACGATGTCCGCCAGATGGACTCCGCCGATCGCGACGGCAATGGAGACGGCAGTCTGTCGCCCGACCAATATCGCGATATCGACCAGCGCCTGGATGATCTTCGCCGGGAACTGGTTGTCGACGCGTCGTCGCGCCCGCCCTACTGAGGCCGATACGCCCTAGGCCCGGGCGCGCTGGGCGAAGGCCCAGGCGGCGGCGGCGAGGGTCGGCACACGTTCGGACATGGCGGCCGCCTGAGGACTATTGGCCGTGCCATCCCTCACCCGCCCGACGATCCCCTGGAGGATGCAGGCGAGACGGAAAATATTGTAGGCAAAATACCAGTTGAGATCAGGCATCCCCGCCCGCCCGGTCAGCCGGCAATATTCGGCGACATATTCTTCCTGGGTCGGAATGCCGTGCGCGGCGAGGTCCGGGACAGCCGCCAGGGGTCCGTTGACCCATTGCATGAGCAGGTTGGTGAAATCCGCCAGCGGGTTGCCGAGGGTGGAAAGCTCCCAATCCAGCACCGCGATGACCCGAGCCTCGGTGGGGTGCATCACCATATTGTCGAGGCGATAGTCGGCATGCACGATGGTGGTCTGGTCGTCCTCCGGCACGGTGCGCGGTAGGAATTCGATGAGCCGCTCCAGGGTCTCCAGCGGCTCGGTCTGTGAGGCCTTATACTGTTTGGTCCAGCGGTCGATCTGCCGCGCCATATAGTTGCCGGGCTTGCCGAAGCTCTCCAGACCGACGGCGCGGTAGTCGGTGTTGTGCAGGTCCGCCAGGGTCTTCAGCGCGGCCATATGGATCGCGTGGCGCTCGGCCGGCGCATAGGCGGGCAGGGTTTGGTCCCAGAGGATCCGGCCCTCAACCATGTCCATGACGTAGAACATGGTGCCGATGACCGTTTCATCGACGCAGAGCCCAAAAGGCTTGGCCACCGGAAAACCGGTGGGATAGAGCGCGGAGATCACCCGGAACTCTCGGTCGACGGCGTGGGCCGAGGGAAGGAGCTTTCCCGGAGGTTTGCGCCGCATGACATAGGTCTTGGCGGGGGTGACAAGCTGATAGGTGGGGTTGGACTGGCCGCCCTTGAACTGGCGAACCTCAAGGGGCCCCCCGAAGCCCTCAACATTCTCGCGCATCCAGCCGAGGAGCGCGCCTTCGTCAAAGCGATGGGAGTCCGCGACGGACTTTGTTCCGGTGTTCAGCTGCTCGCGAACCTGCTCGTCGGCCAATGTGTCCGTGGGCATGGCGCCTTCTCCCTGGTTCTCGCCTCTTTTGGACGAGCCTATTGAACCTATTCCCGCGCCGGCCCCGACTCCAGAGCCCGCCAGCCAATGTCTCGGCGATGAAAGCCCTCCGGCCAGACGATCTGATTGATCGCCTCATAGGCGCGGGCCCGCGCGTCCGCCAGACTGGGCGCCCGGGCGCAGACATTGAGGACCCGCCCGCCGGCGGCTGTAAGCTGGCCACCCACGATCGCCGTGCCGGCATGGAAGACCTCGACGCCCTCGCCAAATCCCGACGCCGGCAAGGTGATGGCCGAGCCCACGACCGGGGCCCCCGGATAACCCCGGGCCGCCAGAACCACGCAGATGACCGCCTCGTCCCGCCAGAGCGGCGGGGCCAGGGCGCCCAGTCCTCCCCGCGCGCAGGCGAGAAGATAGGGCACGATATCGCTCTGGAGGCGCATCATCAGCACCTGGGTCTCAGGGTCGCCGAAGCGCGCATTGAACTCCACGAGGCGCGGGCCCGCATCGGTCAGCATCAGGCCCGCGAAGACCACGCCGCGATAGGGCGCGCCCTCCGCGGCGAGGCCTCGCATGGCGGGCTCCACGATCTGTTCCATGGCCGCCTCTTCCAGGACGGCGGAAAAGGCGGGAGCGGGGGCGTAGGCGCCCATGCCACCGGTATTGGGGCCCTGATCGCCGTCAAAGGCGCGTTTGTGGTCCTGGGCCGATCCGAAAGCGATGGCATGGGCGCCGTCGCACAGCGCGAAGAGGGAGACCTCCTCGCCCGCCATGAATTCCTCGATCACAACCCGCGCCCCGGCGGCGCCGAACTGGCCCCCGAGGATCGCGTCCACCGCCGTGCGCCCCTCCTCCAGCGTCGGGGAGATGATGACGCCCTTGCCCGCGGCCAGGCCGTCCGCCTTGATCACATAGGGCGGCGCGAACCGCCCGAGGCCGGCCTTGGCGGAGGCGGCGTCGTCAAAGGTTTCGAAGGCGGCGGTCGGTATGCCGTGGCGGCTCGCGAACGCTTTCATGAACGCTTTGGAGCTCTCAATTCGCCCGGCGGCCGCGGACGGCGCGAAACAGGCGATACCCGCCCGGTCCATGGCGTCGGAAAGGCCCGCCGCGATGGCGGCGTCGGGACCCACCACCACCAGATCCGCCCCCATCGCCTTGGCGAGGGCCACCTGTCCCGCCACATCGACGGCCGCCACGTCCGCGACGTCGCCCAAAGCGGCCATGCCGGGATTTCCGGGGGCGCAGACCACGGACGTCACCAGCGGCGACTGGGCGATCTTCCAGGCCAGGGCGTGTTCGCGCCCCCCCGAGCCGACGACAAGGATCTTCATGCCCGCTCGCATAAAGCAGGATGATTTCTGCCGAAATCGTCAAGAATCTGAATCCTGCTTTACCTTCAAAATTCGCGCTAGGTTCAGACGTTTGCTTGAAACGTCGGCAAGCTCTCGCGTCCGCCGCGCCTAGCTCGTCAAGTCCAGGGCGTCTTGGGGAACGGTCCGCGGGGGGACGTCAATGGCCGGGGCGGCGGGCAGATAGGCGGTGAACAGGGCCCCCGCGCCCGGCGCGCTTTCCACCATCAGCCCACCCCGGTGCCGATTGATGATGTGTTTGACGATGGCGAGGCCGAGGCCCGTTCCGGGCTTCCGGAGCCTCTGACCTTCCACGCGATAGAAGCGCTCGGTGAGCCTGGGAAGGTGACCCCGCGCCATGCCAGGCCCGAAATCGCGAACGCGCACGGCGACATAGGTGCGTCCCTGCGCGTGCTCCGGCGTGAGGAGCGAAAAATGCCCTTCAAGGCCCGCCGACGCCGTCGCGGCCTGGGCGAGGGTGAGGTTCGGGGCGACCTCCAGGCGCACGACGCCGCCATCGGGGGCGTATTTCACCGCGTTCTCCGCCAGGTTCTGAACCACCTGGACGATCTGATCGCGATCCGCCACGGCCAGGACGGGCGCGGCCGGCAGGCTTGACTCAAACCGCACGCCCCGCTCCGTGGCCAGGGGCGCTAGGGCGTCCATGACGTCGGTGACCAGAACGCGCAGATCCGCCACACCGGAGGGCGGGATATGCTCGCCCAGTTCGATTCGGGAGAGACTCATCAGGTCGTCGATCAAACGCCGCATGCGATCAGCCTGACCGTGCATAATGGCCAGGAACTTGTCCCGGGCCTCCACATCATCGCGAGCGTGACCGCGCAGGGTCTCGATAAAGCCGGTGAGCGAGGCCAGGGGCGTGCGCAGTTCATGGCTGGCATTGGCCAAGAAGTCGGCGCGGGCCCGCTCGGTGCGCCGCAGTTCGGTCTCATCGCGCATCCACAGCAGGGCGAGACGGCCGCCGGCGCCGAAGCTGACATCCAGGGGCGAGACCCGCGCCCGCCAGACCCTGTCCTGCGGGCCACGGAGCTGATAGGCGGCCTCGCCCGATGTGTTGTTATAAAGAGCGTCGTCCACCGCATCGAGAATATCCGGCGCCCGGATCACCGTGGTGAGCAGGCCATCGCGTCTCTGGATTCGCAGCAAGTCCCGCGCCGCGGCATTGGCGAAGAGAAACCTGCGGCTGCTCTGCTCATCCCGCGCGCCGCCCGCGACGAGAAGAATCGGGTCGGTGATCTGTTCGATCATGGCCGCGAAGGGCTCGGCGGACTCCTCGGCGCCCGCATCCTCGGGTGGGGGAACGGCGCGGGACCGACCGGACGACACGATTCCCAGAGCGATGGCGCCGATGGCCACGCCAACGGCCGCGGCAAAGGCCGGCCCCGCCTTGGCCGCATGTCCCATGACAAGCACGATCGGCGCGGAGACAGCCATTGCGGCCAGCGCAATAAAAGGCCAAGGCGTGGGGGCAACGCCGTCACCAAGGACCGCTGGCTGTTTGTCCCCCGTGTCGCTCATGCTGGAATGCGTCAAACCCTTGATTCGTCTTACCCGAACAGTTCAACAGACATCGTGTGTCGAGGGCGTGACACGGAAGCGATTCCGTGGCTCAAACAATCATAGCGCCCCAATGCGGTCGTATTCCCCTGGCCCTAAAGGGGTTCCCACAACGTGCGAGTGAGACTGCCCCCTGTGATGACGCGCAAGCTCCTAGCCGCCGCGGCGTCGGCCCTGCCTTTGATCCTGGCGGCCGCCGCGGCGCAAGCCCAGGTGTCCATCACGACCGGCACGACCACTCCCATCGCCACGGCGACGGCCAGTAGCGGCGCGCCGGCCAATATCGATATCGCGTCGGGTGGGTCCGTGGGACTGACCGCGCCGGGAACGGCCGTCACGCTCAACAGCAATAACAGCATCACCCTTGAGGGCGAGATCGGCTCGACCAGCATTAACGGCGTCACGGGCCTGTTGATAGATGGGGGCAATACCGGATCCTTCGTCAGCACCGGCAGCTTCGTGCTCACGGAGAGCTACCTGGCGCCAACCGACACCAACACCGGCGTGCTGGAGGGCCCCTTCGCCCAGGGCAATGACCGCATCGGCATCCTCGTCTCGGGAACGTCACCTTTCAACGGGTCCATCACCCAGACTGGAAGCCTCTCAGTCACGGGCCAGACGTCCTACGGGATCGACATCCAGGCGCCGATCACCGGCAATCTGCTGATGCAGACCGTCTCGCCCACCACCTTCACCTCCAGCACCACCGTGACGGTGGCTAACGGGTCAATCACCATGGTGGGGGAAAACAGCACCGGCATCTATGTCGCGCCGACCGGCGGCGTGGGCGGTAATGTCGTGATCACGGGCGTGACGGCGACGGGCACGGGATCAAAGGCGGTGGAGATCGACGGCGCGGTCGGCGGAAATATCTCCGTCGCCGGCGCGGTGACCGCCACGGGCTATCGGACCACGGCGCGCAGCACGGTTCCTCAGATCCAGTCGGACTATACCGCCGCGGAACTGACCCAGGGCGGCGCGGCCTTTACGGTGGGAGGGTCCGTGGGCGGGGGGCTGATCGTCAGCGCGCCGCCGCCGATTCTGTCGACCACCAATCCTGACCTGGACGGCAATGGCGTGCCGGACGCCCAGCAGACGGCGGGCGAGCTTGTCTCCTACGGCTCCGCCCCGGCCCTGCAGATCGGCATCGCCGCGCAGAGCGGTACGATGGGCCTCGTCGGACCGGGGCTTGGCGAAGTCACCGCGCTGGGAACGCCGGACGGCGGCAATATGTATGGGTTAGTCCTTCAAGGCACCGTTATCGGCAATTCCCTGTTCGATCCGGTAACCTCGCCGAACCTGACTTCGGTCCTCCCCGCCACGGCGATCCAGATCGGGACGGGCAACAGCAACTATACTTACACCATTCAAGGCGGGATTTATAATACGGGCATTGTTACGGCCGAGGCCTATCAGGCTGGCGCCACGGCCATCCATTTTCTCGCGGGCGGCAGCACGCCCCTGATCGTGAATAACGGCCAGATCAGCGCGATTTCCAATCAGGAGACCAGCATCAGCGCCGGCTTCGCGCCGGTGAACGTCTACGGCATCCTGATCGATGCGGGCGCGGTCGTAAACAAGATCGTCAATAGCGGCGCGGTGATCAGCACCGTCAACGGTTTTGAGGGTGTGGGCGCGACGGAGGTCGGGGGAATCATCGACCGGTCAGGCACCCTGAACAGCGTCGTGAATACCGGGGAAATCAACGCCTACGCGAACCAGACCGTGCTGTCGGAGCCCATGCCGATTGGCTCGGCGGTCGCCATCGATATCTCGCAGTCCACCGCGCCCCAGACGATCACCCAATCGGTCAATTCAAGCCTGCCGGCCAATACGGCCTATGTACAGTCGAGCACCTATACGGCCGGCCAGTATGTCAACTACCAGAACAATGTTTATCAGGCGATCGCCGCCACGGTCACCACGGGCGAGGATCCGGTGGATTATCCCTCGGCCTGGAAGGAAATCGGGGCTTTGAGCCCCAGCATCATCGGCTCGATCTATTTCGGCAATGGTGGGTCAACCCTGACGGTGACCGGCGGCTCGGTGACGTCGCCGGTGATCAATCTGGGGACGGGCGCCAACACGATCACCGTGGCCGGCGCCGCGGGCTCGGGGACCACGGGGGCGACCGTCACCGGCGCCATCGAGGAAGGCACGCCCACGGGAACCGGCCATTCCACCCTGACGATCAACGTCAATAACGGCACGCTCAGCGACACCAACGCGCAGTCCAACGCCCTGACGGCCAATGGCGTGTCGGTGGGGGCGAACGGCCTGCTGCTGGTGGCCGCCGATCCCGCGAACAACACCAACACCAAATTCATCACCAGCGGCGCATCCGTCTTCGCCAATGGCGCGGGCCTGGGCCTGACCCTGCTTAGCCTCCCCGCGACGCTCCAGCAGACCTTTGTCATTCTGCAGACGACGGGCGCCGGAACCCTGACCGCCGGGACCTTCGCCCCCTCTGGCGGCGTGGTTAACGCCCCCTACCTGTTCACCGCCACGCCGGCCTATGTGCCCATGGGAACCGCGGGCGGGGGCGAGCTGACCCTGACGGTGACAGAAAAAACGCCGCAGCAATTGGGCTTTGAAACAGCCGAAGGTCAGGCCTTGAGCGCCGTGATCGCCGCGGCCCCCTTGAACCCCAATATCGAGGCGGCGCTGCTGTCGCCAACCTCCGCATCCGCGTTCAAGGCGGTCTACGACCAACTGCTTCCCAATCAGGGTCAGGGCCTGTTTGACGCTCTGGACGCGGCCGCCCAGTCCATCTCCGAAATGACCAGCACCAACCCGGACAACGGCCAGCAGGTGGCCGGAACGAGTTTGTGGCTGCAGGAGGTGAATGAGAACGTCAAACGCGAGGGCCTCGACAGCCCCGCAAGCTACACCAAGCTCACCGGCCTTGTGGCGGGCGTGGAGCATCTGGGTGAGGGCGGCGGCTCCCTGGGCGCCACCTTAAGCTTCATGAACGCCAACGAACTGCCCGCGGCCCAACAGACGGGCTCCGGCCTGACGGGCCAGATCATCGAGGCGAGCCTCTATTACCGCCGCGCGGTGGGCGGCCTCACGCTCTCAGCGCGTGGCGGCATCGGCGTCGTCTTTTTCGCGGATGAGCGCACCTTCGTCGATGGCGGCTCCAAGCTGTCCGCCAAGGGCGACTGGGACGCCCTTCTCTATGACGGTCATGTGAGCCTGGCTTATGAGCACCGTGTGCTGGGCAATTTCTACGCCAGACCCGAATTGGCCATGGACTATCTGGGTCTTAATGAAGAGGGATACACCGAGAGCGGGGGCGGCGCGGGATATGATCTCACCCTCGCGGCGCGCAACAGCAACCGGCTGACAACGACCGCGGGACTGACCCTGGGCCGCGAATGGGGCAAGGACGCGTGGCTGAGATCCGAGCTGAACCTTGGCTATATGGATGTGGCCTATGGGAATATCGGCGACACGGTCGCCACTTTCACCGGCGGCGCGCCCTTTGGCCTCAGCCCGGATGGAACTCAGGGCGGCTGGGCCGTGGTGGGCTTCGCGCTGAAGGCCGGCTCCGCCTCCTCCTATTTCGCTCTTGAGGGCCATTTTGAGTTCCGCCACGGCGAGCAGATCTATGATCTGGGCCTGGCCGGAAGGTCGATATTCTAGAGGCCCTGGGCGACCACGAGAGTTTCTTTTGAACGGCTTAGCGGTGGAGGCGACCATTGGCGGCCATTGACGTTCTGAAGGATTACGCGCGCTTCGATTTCACCGATCCCGCCGGGCGCTGGACGCGGCCGGTATGGCGCCGTGGATCCGGGCCGGCGGTGATCGTCATTCACGAGATGCCGGGTCTCCATCCCCTGGTTATTCGGTTCGCCGACCGGGTGGCGGCCCAGGGCATGACCGTTTTTTGTCCCAGTCTGTTTGGCGACCCGGGGCGCCCCGCCAGCCTTGGCTATATGCTGGGGACGGCGGCCAAGGCGATCTGCGTGCGGCGCGAATTCGATGTGTGGGCGCGAGATCGTTCCAGCCCCATTGTCGATTGGCTTCGGGCTCTGGCGGCCTTCGCTCATCTAGAATGTGGCGGCCGCGGCGTCGGCGCCGTGGGCATGTGTTTCACCGGCAATTTCGCTTTGGCCATGATGACCGAGCCTTCGGTGGTCGCCCCCGTCCTTACCCAACCCTCCCTGCCCCTGGGCAGGTCCGGCGCGGCGGCGATCGGCCTGTCGCCCGGGGAGATGGCCTGCGCTAAAAGCCGTCTCGCGGATGAAGACCTGTCGATCATGGCCCTGCGCTTCTTCGGCGATCCCGTGGTTCCCGACGCCCGGTTTGACAGCCTCAAGCGTGAATTTGGCGAGCGGCTGGAGGCGATCGAGCTTGATCCCAAGGACGCCCGAGTCGGCACGGGCCTTACCCCTCACTCCGTGCTCACCATCCATCTGGACGACGCCGATCCAGACGGTCCCACGAAACGGGCCGAAGAGCGGGTCATCGCCTTCTTCAAGGCCCGGACATCGGCCTGACCGCTCGCGGCTCTTGGCTTTCGCCGCCCCATGACCCACTGGATGGCCCCGTGACGCCAAGACATCTTCCGATCCTGATCTTCGCCGCCGCGGCCCTCCTGCTCGCCGCCTGCGCGACCACGGAGCGCCTTTCCGCGGCGAATGATGTGCATGGCCTGTTGGTGGCGATCCGGGACAATGACCGCGCCGCCTTCGACGCCCATATTGATCGCACCGCCCTGGAGGCTGAGATTCAGGACGTGCTGGTTCGCCAGGCCAAAGCCGCGGGTCTGGGGGATGGCGTCACGGGACTGGGCGTTCTGGTATCGGGTCCCTTATCCCACGCGGCCGGCGGGATGCTGCTGCGCCCGGACGTCTTTCGCGCCGTGGCGGATGAATATGGCTATTCCCCCGAGAAGCCCCTGCCAGGCACGGTTCGGCTGGCCGCCGCCCTGACGCCCATCGACTCGGGCCGCGTCTGCGCCAAGGATCCGCGCACGGGCGCCTGCCTTCTGACCTTCGCCGAGGAATCCGGAACCTGGCGGCTGGTGGCGTTTGACGCGTCGCGCGTTCTGCCCAAGCCCCCGGGCGCGCGCCGATGACCCCCGCCCGCGTCGTTATCGCGAGCGCTCTCGCGGGCGCATTCCTAGCCGCGGGGGCTGCCGCGGCCGCGACCCATATCTATTCCTACGACCCCGCGGACGCGGTCACGCGAGACGCGGCGGGGCCCCTGACCTTCCAGGTCTACAAACCGCTGCTCGGGCCTGCCAAGGTTCTCAATCTGCGCTCAACCGTGGCGGCGGCGGATGCCGATTTGAAGCATGCCACGGATCGCGATCTGGGCCCTGGCGGACTTGCCGCCTTGATCGGCCCGCGCGCGACGGGGCGCCAGGTCTATGAAATCGAGCCGACAGAGCAGGGCGCCGCTCTGATCTCCGCCCTCTGTCCCGGCGCCAAGCGGGCCTGGATGGCCTTCAGCGGCTTCGGCTTCAATGAGCCCCTGATGATCGCGGTTGTCAGCGCCCCCGCCCCGCCATCCAAAACGAAGGTCTGCCGCACGCTCGCCTATGATTTCCATGGCGAATGGTCCGGCCCGCCAACGACCCCGCTCGTCCAGGACGGCGACAGCTTACTTGGACGATCATCAGGCCCTCGATAGGTCGACTATTCCATCAACCGCGCCGCGAGAGCGCCCGCCCTCTCAGGTGAGAGCCCGATGACCTCGCTGAGATAAACGTCCAGACCGCCATGGACCGCTGTGATTTCGGCGAAGGCGGCTTCCAGATAGGGCGCCTCAACCCCCAGAGCCACGCGAACCGCGTCCTCGGGCGGCGTGCGGCCGGTCAGTTCCGCTATGGCGGCGGTCATGAGGGGCGTGCGTTCGTCGATGCGGGCGGCCTCATTCGTCTTGAGATAGTCGGCCAGAATGTCGTCGCGGTGGACCCCCGTCAGATGGTGGGTGAGGGCCGCCAGGAGGCCGGTCCGGTCCTTGCCCGCCGCGCAGTGGATGAGCACCGGCCCCTCCGCCCGTTCGAGGGCCGCGAAATAGCGCCGGAAAAGATCGATATGGCGGGCCTCAAAGGGCGCCGCGCGATAGTAATCGATCAGATAAGCCCGGAACGAAGCCGCGCTGAGGTCCGAGCGGCGGATATGCTCGTGCCAGCTGTCGGGGCCGTCGTCATCATTGACGATCACCGCGCCGGAGAACTCAGGATGGCGGCGGGACGGGTCCCGTTCGCGCTCGGTTTTGCGGCGAAGATCCACAACCACGGCGATGGAAAGGTCGGCCAGGGCTTTCAGATCGGCGTCCGTGGCCCGGCCGTGGCTGGCCGAGCGGAGCAGACGCCCGCGCTTCAGCCGGCGCCCATAGACAGTGGGATAGCCGCCGAAATCCCGAAAATTGTCGACGCCCTCAAGGCGGGGAAGCACGCTCATAGTCCCCCCTAGCCCGACCTGACGACAAATCTAAGACGCCCGAATCCGGCTAATGCGCCGCGACGGCCTCTTTGCGCCGGTTCATGAGACGGTCGAACTCCGACCACACCCCCGCCTCGCCGTGCCACTCGCCGCGCGTGGCGGCCTTGGAATATTCCGTGGACCTGGCCTCGAAGAAATTGGCGTGTTCGACGCCCGAGAGCAGGCTCTGGAGCCAGGGCAAGGGGTTCTCGCTCACCCCATAGACCGCGGGCAGGGACAGCTGGCGCAGCCGCCAGTCGGCGACAAAGCGGATATATTGCTTGATATCGGCGGGGGTCATGCCCTGCACCTCCCCGGCCTCGAAGGCGAGGTCGATGAAGCGATCCTCAAGGCTGACCACGGTCTTGCAACAATCGACGATGTCGTCGGCGACGCTGGGGGTCACCGCCCCGGTCTCGGCGTTGAAGGCATGATAGAGTTTGATCATACCCTCGCAATGCAGGCTCTCGTCGCGCACGCTCCAGGAGACGATCTGGCCCATGCCCTTCATCTTGTTGAAGCGGGGGAAGTTCATCAGCATGGCGAAGCTGGCGAAGAGCTGCAGACCCTCGGTGAAGCCCCCGAACATGGCCACCGTGCGCGCGATATCCGCGTTCGACCCCACGCCGAACTGTTGCATATAGTCGTGCTTGGCCTTGAGGGCCTCCAACTCCATGAAGGCCGAGAATTCCGTCTCGGGCATGCCGATCGTCTCCAGAAGAAGGGCATAGGCGGCGATATGGATGGTCTCCATATTGGAGAAGGCCGCCAGCATCATCTTGACCTCGGTGGGCTTAAAGACGCGGGCGTAGCGCTCCATGTAATTTTCGTTCACCTCAACATCCGATTGGGTGAAGAAGCGGAAGATCTGGGTGAGCAGATTGCGCTCACGATCATTGAGCTTAGCCGCCCAGTCCTTGCAATCCTCGCCCAGAGGCACCTCCTCGGGCATCCAATGGACCTGCTGCTGGCGCTTCCAGAAGTCATAGGCCCAGGGGTAGCGAAACGGCTTATAGCCGTTCGAGGGGACCAGAAGGCCAGGGGCGGCGGTTATCATCTTGCCTCCGAACGCACGATGCGAGGAGGAAAGCTAACACCTTTTTCGCCAACATCTAGTGGGAATACGGGGCGGCGCCACAATATGCTGTGGAAGAGGTATCCTCGCCTCGGCCTCAATCCTGCATCGCATAGGTCTTGACGAGGCCATAAAGGAAGTCGCGACCCTTATAGAGCGAAGTGACGCGAATACGCTCGTTCAGGCCATGGACGCCATTGCCGTCGGGATCGCCGAACATTCCGGTCACGCCATAGGTGGGAATGCCCACGGGCGTCAGGAATGCGCCATCCGTGGCCCCGGCCGTGAGCACGGGAATCACCGGAACACCCGGCCAGATCTTCGCCGCCTGATCCTTGATCGGCCCCATGATCTGGGGCGTCAGGGGCGGGGGCGTCTTGGTTACCTCGCTACGGGCGTCGCGCAGGGTGATCTTGATCTCGGGGTCGGCCATCACCTTGGCGAGGGCCTCACGCACCTGGTCGGTGGTCGTGCCGGGAAAGATGCGGCAATTGATATTGGCGGTCGCCCGCTGGGGCAGGGCATTGGTGGCGTGGCCCGCCTCCAGCATGGTGGCGACGCAGGTGGTGTGCAGCATGCCATTATAGCCCGGATCGCTGGCCACGATGGCCGCGTCGTTCACATCCGTGGGATCATTGGCGAGCGCGATCATGGCCGCCCCCATCTCCCCGCCCACCAGAGGACTCATGGCAATGAAATAGGCCTTCGAGGCGTCGGTGAATTCGACAGGGAACTGATAGCGGCTGAGGCGCGCCAGGCCGAACGCCAGGCGGTAGATGGCGTTATCCTTGGTCGGCCGCGAGGAGTGGCCGCCGGGATTGGTGACGGTCAAGGTATAGTCCTGTGGAAACTTTTCCCCCGCCTCCACATTCAGCGCCACCGGCCGACCCAGCTCGTCGAGCCGCCCGCCCGCCCCCTCGTTCAGGGCGAAGGCCGCGTCGATCAGGCCGCGCTCGCGGGTCGCCAGATACTGAGCGCCATTGAAGGCGCCGGCGGTCTCTTCCCCGCAGGTCAGGGCCAGTTTCACGTCACGCCTGGGCTTGAAACCCTCCTGCTTGAAGCGGATCAGGGTGTCGACCCAGACGGCGGCCTCCGCTTTGTCGTCGCTGGCGCCGCGCCCGTAGAAGTAGCCATTCTCCTCCACAAGGGTGAAGGGATCGCGGGTCCAGTCCGCGCGCCTCGCCTCCACCACGTCAATGTGGGCCAAAAGGAGCATCGGCTTGGCGCCGGGATCAGAGCCGTGAAGAATAGCCACAAGCCCCCCTTCCTTGGGGTGGCCGGGGCCCGCGAACGGGTGAAGGTCGGCGGCGGGAAAGCCGGCCGCCTTGAGGTGATCGGCCATCTTGGTCGCCGCCAGGGTGCAGTCGCCGTCCGAAAGCTCGGTCTTTGTCTCGACCAGCTCTTGATAGAGGGCGCGGAACGCCACCTGGTCGGGCCGGAGCGGCGCGGGGGCTGGCGCGGGCATGGGGGGCGGCAGCGCGGGCGTTGGCGGGGTCTGCGCGATCGCCAGGGCGGGGGCGACGAGCGCCGCCAACATGGCCAGACCAAAAAGTTGTCTCATGAAGCCCTCGCGATGGTGTTTCACCTCTCGATAGGGCGCCCGCCGCGATAGGCCAATGGCCGTCGCATGGCGCCGTTAATTTGCCTTGGTCGTGGCGCCACAAGGGCAATAGAGCCGTGGAAATGAGAACGAGCCGCAATAGTTGCGTGGCAAACTTCAGCTTCAGGGATGGTTTGAAATGAGGTCATATCCAAAATGAACGTCTCCAAACTGCGCGTCCTGGGCCTTGGTCTTCTCCTGACCGCCCCTGGCCTGGTCCTTGCTCAGAATGCTCCGCTCACGCCCCCGCCGGCTGAAGGTCCGGCTGGAGCCCATCAATGGGGCCACGGCCCCATGGCTCAGGGACGATGGTCGCCCGAGGGGCGGCATCTGAAGGCCATCCACGACATTCTGGGCATCACGCCCGATCAGGAGGCGGCGTTTCAGGCCTATGCCGATGCCCTGCATCCGCAAAGACCCGCACCTGGCGCGCCGGAGCGTGACTGGCCTGATCATAAGGCCCTCGCCGCCATGACCACGCCCGAGCGCCTCGACTTGATGGCCCAACGAATGGACGCCCGTGAAGCCAAGATGCACGCGCGCTTTGAACGCGTGGTGGCGGCGACCAAGACCTTCTATGCCGCGCTCACCCCCGAGCAAAAGCGCATCATGGACAGCCTGCCGGAGCTTGAGCATGGCGAGGGTCATGCTTGGGACCATAAGGGCGGGATGGGACATCTGCATGGCGGCCCCGGTCCCATGGGGCCGCCCCCGCCGCCTCCGCGGACTGGCGCTGGCGAATAGACGTCAGTCCATCAGCTTCTGGGTGAGGTACACATAATGCCTCGCCCAGCGGCGGGCGTTGAGGTTGGGGTCCGCGTCATTGGCGTGTCCGCCGAAGGTGTTCTCGTAAAAGAGATAGGGATCGCCCAGGGCCTCCAACTCCGCCGCGAACTTTCGCGCGTGGCCGGGATGGACCCTGTCATCCTCGGTATTGGTGGTGATATAGAGCTCCGGATATTTCACACCGGGCTTAAGCTGGGTGTAGGCGGAGTATTTGGCGATAAAGGCGCGGTCGGCCGGAACGTCGGGGTCGCCATATTCAGCCATCCATGAGGCGCCCGCCGAGAGGTGGCTGTAGCGCAGCATATCGATCAGCGGGCTCTCGATGACCGCAGCGTTGAACAGCTCCGGATGTTGAGTGATCGAGACGCTGGTGAGTATCCCCCCATTGGACCGGGCATAGATGCCCAGATGCTTCGGTGAGGTGACCTTGGTCGCGATCAGGTCCTTCGCGACGGCGGCGAAATCATCGAAGGCGCGCTGGCGGTTTTCGCGCAGCGCCGCTTCATGCCAGGCGGGTCCAAACTCACCCCCGCCCCGCAGATTGGCCATGACATAGGCGCCGCCGCGCTCCAGCCAGAGTTTGCCCATTTCGGGCTTGTAGGCGGGGGTTTCCGAAAGCTGGAAGCCTCCATAGCCGAACATCTGGACGGGCGTGGCGCCGTCCCGCCTCATGGCCTTGGGACGAACCAGGAAATAGGGAATGCGCGTTCCGTCCTTGGAGACCGCGAACCTTTGCTCCATCATGTCCTTTGAGGCGTCGAAGCGGGCCGGCAGGGCCTTGATCTTGGCGAGGGACGCGGTGGCCGCGTCGACCTGCCATAGGGCGGTAGGATCGAGGAAGCTCTCGGTGGTCACGAAAGCCCGGTCGGAGGCGTGGTCGGCCGCGACGACATTCAGGGATGATCCGGCGGGCAGGGCGAGACGTTGATGGGTCCAACCCGCCCCGGCCGGCAGATAGACCTCGATGGCGCCCACGACATTATCCAGAATGTGCGCCAGGAGACGGTCCTTGGTGACCGCCACGCCCACCAGCGCCTGGCGTGCATTCGGCTCAAAGATAAGCTTTGCCCCGCCGGTGGTCGGATCGACCGCGATAAGGTCGCCGGCCTTGAAAGCCGCGTGGCTCGGGCTGGCCGCCCAGTCCTGATTGACCCCGACGATCAGCTTGCCGGCCAAGTAGCCAAACACCTCGTTCTTGGCGGGGAGGTCCAGGGGCTTTGTCGTCCCATCATGCATGAGCCGGACATAGACGGTGGAAAAGAACCCGATATTTCGACCGATCAGGACCTCGGCCACCTGGCCATCGGCGTCGCGAAAGACGCGGGGAAAGACACGAACATCGGTGGGGGCGCCCTTGAACACCAGGGTGGCGGCGTCGGCCGGCAGCCCGCGTTTGATCAGCTTAAGAATGAAGGGATAGCCGGACTGGGTTAGCGTGCCGGGCCCGAAGTCGCCGGCCAGGAGCAGGGTCTCGTGGTCGAGCCAGACCGCGTCTTGCTTGGCGCGGGGGAATTCAAAGCCCCCTTCCACGTGCGCCCTGGTGGGGGCCCCTGTCACAAAGGCCCCTTCCTTTGTGTCGAACTCCCGGATCTCCACCGCATCGCCGCCGCCATCGGAGAGATGGACCAGGCAGAAGCGGTCCTCAGGCGGCAGGCATGTGGCGCCCTTGAAGAACAGGCTGCGGTGTTCCGCCGCCGAGAGGGCGTCCAGATCAATCAGGGTGCGCCAGTGCGGGGAGGCCATGGCGTAATCCGCCATGGAGGTCACCCGCCACAAGCCATGGGGGTGAGCGGCGTCCTGCCAGAGGTTGTCGATCTCCTGGCCCAGGAAGCCTGGGGTGGGAATGCGGTCCTGGGCCGTAAAGATAGCCAGAGCCTCCTGGCGAAAGGTCTCGAACCGCGGATCCGTCTCCAGCACCGCCGCCGTTCGCTTGTTCTGTTGATCGACCCAGGCCATGGCCCGCGCGCCGTGGATGTCTTCAAGCCAGGCGAAGGGATCGGGCGCCCCTGGCGCCGCGGAGGGCAGCGCTGGCGCGGGAGCCGCCGACTGGGCGAAGGTCGGAAGGGCCAGAAGCAGGGTGACAGCGGCGGCGAGGACAGATCGCATGGGGGGGCCTTTTGACGAACTGGAGCACCCTATTTCGGCCGGCGCCTGATCTCAATCGACAGGGAATGATGGCGAGAGGCTCTTGCTCATCAGGATAAGCGGGACGGCGCCGATATCGGTCTTGGAGGTGACACGCTCGATCTCCTCATAGCCGCAGGCCCGATAGAGCGGCTCGCCCGAGAGGGTGGCCATGAGCTGGACGGCGCCGAATCCCTCGGCAGCCGCCGCCGCTTCGCAGAGCTTAAGGATGATGCGGCCGACACCCTGACGGGCGAAATCGGGGTGCGTATACATGGCCCTGACCCGGGCGGCGTCGGTGGCGGGGTCCAGAAGTGCGGCGTTGCGAAGGGCGGTGCTGTGATCGCCGCCGTAGAGCGTCGCCCGTCGGCTCCAGCCGCCGCAGCCGGCGATCTGGCCGCGCCTCTCGATCACAAAATAGGTCCGGTCAGCGACAAGCTGCGTGTCTAATCCCATGACCCGCCGGCTTGCGGCGATCTCCTCCGGGCTCAGAAAACCCTTCTGCAGTTCGGCGATGGCGAGATCCATGACGACGGCAAGCGCCGCAAGGTCCGCTTCCGTGGCCAGTCGGCTTTCGAACGGCGCCGCCACGATCCGATTCGCGCTCCCTTAAAAAAAGAAAACGCCACCCAGGCCGGAGGACCTGGGTGGCGAAATTGGCCTGGTCGAAAAGGCCGGTTACTCGCTGAAGGCGTAGTGGTGGGCGACCGCCCAGCCATGCCAGTCACTGACCACCGTTCCCGTGAGCAGGATCCCGATTCCGCCCGACAGGGGCGTCAGGACCGCGAACCACCAGGCCCAGCGGTGAATGGATTCCATGCTGGCGTTGAAACCCATGGTCCACCGCCAGAAGAGGGCGGCCCGTTCCGACGCCGTGCCCCGGTCGGTGATCTGCTCCAGCTCCCGGTCGCCGCCGTAACGGCTGACCGCGAGGATGGTCGCCCCGTGCATGGCGAAGAGCAGAACCGAACCATAGAGGAAGGCGATCGAGAAGCAGTGGAAGGGATTGTAGAAGAGATTGCCGTAGCGGATCGAGAAAGACCCCACCCAGTCAAGGTGCGGGAAGATCCCGAAGGGCACGGCTTCGCTCCAGCTGCCCATGAGGATCGGGCGGATAAAGCCCAGAACCAGGATCAGCCAGAGGGCCCCCGCGAAGGCCCAGGCCGTGTGGGTTCCCAGGCCCAGGGCCCTGGCCCGCGTATAGCTCCTCACGAACCAGAGCAGGAGGCCCGAGGTCATGAAGAAGCCGGCCATCAGCCACCACCCCCCCTCCGCCAGAGGCGGCAAGAGGGTCAGCCCATATTCCGGCGACGGCGGTTGAAGAGAGAGCCAAGGAAGCTGGCGCAGGAACTCGCCGGGATTCCAGCCGACCGACGCGAACATGTTGAGACCAATGATCTCAAAGGCGATGAAAATACAGATCGTCGCGGCGACACCCGTGAAGCCCAGATAGATGGGCCCGATCTGGGCGTTGCCGATGAGACCCAGGAGCCTGGAGAACCAGGGCTTCCCGTCGCGGCTGAAATCGCCAGCCGGAAGGGCCACCCCCAATTCCGCGGGGCCGCGGACCTGAATTTGCGTGAAGATATTCTGATAGGTCGCCATTTTTCGCTCTCCCTCAGCCCCAAATCGGCAGGTTACGCCACCAGTTCCACCACTCGGGCCAGCCCTGAGACCAGACGGGACCGCTGATGACGATGCAGACCGCGCTGAAGAAGACCGCCGCCAGGGCAAGGAACAGGCCCACGCGGTGGATCCCCAAGGTGCCGACTGAGTAGCCGATGATGTCCCGGAAGAAGGTGTCTTCGTGTTCAGGGGTCTTCATGGCCTGGCCCTTGCCGGGATTGGCCGCGGACAGGATCAAGGATCCATGCAGGGCCAGGGCCAGGGTTGTGGTGAAGAACAGGGACACCGCGACCATATGCGCGGGATTGTAGTGGAAATTCACATATTGATAGCCGGTGTTGGACACCCATTCGAGGTGGCTGAAGATGCCATAGGGGAAAGCATACCCCCAGGCGCCCAGCAGAACCGGCCGAACCACCTCCAAGCTGAAATAGGCCAGGATCGCGAAGCCAAAGGCTACGGGCACATGAATGCCAATGCCGAGTTTGCGGGCGATCTCCACCTCACGTAGCGCCCACGAGCCGAAAGCTCCCAGCGCGCAGACCGTGACCGCCTGCCAGAGCCCGCCCGCCATGAGAGGCGCGAGGGTCAGGCCGTAGCTCACATCCGGGGGGGCGATATTGATCCGCCAGATATCCCAGGTCGGGCCCTGTGAGGCCCCATAGACGATAAGGGCTGTTCCGAGAACCGAGAAGAAGGCCGAGGTGACTCCGAAGAAGCCCACATAGAACGGCCCCACCCAAAAATCGAAGAGGTCGCCGCCGATGAGCGTTCCTCCGCGTACGCGATATTTTCGCTCAAAGCTTAAAAGGGCCATGGGGCCATCTCCTGATTAGGCTGTTCCCAGGTTGGGTTGCGAGGTTTTGTCAGGTCCAAAGGTAGGATACGGGTCTGCCCCGACCGTGATCGGAACGCGCCCGTATCCCCCATTTTGAACCGGTCTCGCGGCGGTCGCGTCTACCCGGCCTTGACCGGCGACTTGGCCGGATCGAGGTTGAGCATCTGCGCCGAAGCGGTTGCCGGATGCTTCACGCCCGGACCTTCGATCCAGTTGAAGCGTGACGTGCTGAGCAAGATAAAGTGAATTATCAGGGCCAGCACAAACAAGAAAACCGACAACGCGACAAGAACGCGTCTCGGATCAAAAAGAAGCCAAATTCTCCACATGGTTGTGTCTCCCCTTTACGCGAAGTGGGCCAGGGCCATTTGGCCGGCCACTTTCGCTGTGTTGGTGAGTTCAGCATAACCATGGATGGAGGGCAGCCAGGGCCGCCAGTACCATACAAGGATATGCGCCACGATCGCGACCGCCGTGAAGAGCAGGAAGCTCCCCACGAAGATCCTGTGGAACTCTTTGGCTTCTGCCTCTGTGAGGCCCGTTAAACTACCTTCTGCCATTACTTCTCCTCCAGTCACGCCGTTGCTCATCCGTTTGAGGGACTGCGCTTCCAGCGCCATCAGTCGCGACGACCATCATCGTGACTTCGTTTTGGAGAAGCTTGCGACCCCCCCAAAATGCGATCGGGAGTCCTGTGATCGTCATGCGACCTGGCCCTCCATCACTCCCGCGTGGGCGCGGTCGAGATGATCGCGCGACACGCGCGCGTCCCCGGCCAGGCGAGCATTACGTTCCGCCGCATCCCGCAGACGCTTGGCGGCGGAAATTCTGACGAGCACGGGCTGCGCGTCCACCAGACGGTCGAGAGCAGCCTTGGCGTCCGCGTTCCATTCGAGTTCGGCATGGCGTCGGGCGGGTGTGGCCTGGGCCTTGTCCATCTCAGTCCCGAGGGGGATCATGTGGAAGAGCGCGTCGAAGAGCGCGTTACAGACTTCCTGAATCAGGTAGGTCGCGCCCGAATAGCCCATGAAGGGCGTTCCAATGTGCCGGCGGATCACCGCGCCCGGAAATGACGCCGGGATGTAACAGGACCGTCCCCCGCATTCGGCCAGATACATGCGCTCATTGACGCTGCCGAAGAGGATCAGGGGCGGGGTCTCGCGGATGGCCTTCCGCACCGCGGCGTTATCGGGTTTCACCCCGGCGGAGCGTTGGAAGGAAAAGGTGCAGGGAAGCCCCATGTCGTCTTCCAGGAAGTGGCGCACGCCCCGGGCGTAGGTCTCATTGGCGACAATGGCGAAGCTCGCCGTGCCGAAGAAATCCTGGGTGACCGAACGCCAGAGGTCCCAGATGGGCTTCAGGGTCGTATGCTTCTCGCGTTCGATGAAGGGCTCGGGGTCCAGCCCCAAAAGAGCGCCAAGGGTGCGCAGGAAGCTGGTCGTGGACTCGATGCCAATGGGCGCCTGCAGATAGGGACGCTCCAGCTTTTCGCAGAGCTGCCGTCCGAATTCCCGGTAAAGGCAGATATTGACCTCGGCGTCGGCAAGCTTGCGCACGTCCGCCAGATGGCTGCCGAGGGGGAAGGCAAGGTTCACCCGGGCCCCGATGCCCTCCACCAAACGGCGGATTTCAGCCAGATCCGAGGGCAAATTGAACATGCCATAGGTCGGGCCGATGATATTGACGCTTGGCGCCTCGCCGGGCTTGCGAGGCCGGGGCGGCACGGACTTTTTCGAGCCGAACTGAGTCCAGAGCCAGGTCAGGGCGCGGTTGGCGCTCTGCCACTGGTCTTCATCGATGGTGCGCGGCAGGAAGCGCTGAATATTGGTGCCTTCCGGCGTCACGCCCCCGCCGATCATCTCGGCGATGGAACCTGTGACCACCACGGCGGGCAGATCACGATCCAGGGTGCGCCAGGCGCGCTTCATCGCGCCCTCGGTGCCGTGTTGACCAAGCTCCTCTTCGCCTAGGCCCGTCACCACGATGGGAAGTTCATGCGGCGGGAGGGCGTCGGTATAATGAAGAACCGAGGTTACGGGCAGGTTTTCGCAGCCCACAGGGCCATCGATGATGACCTGCAGGCCCTTGATGGCGGTGAAGGCGTAGACCGCGCCCCAATAGCCGCCCGCCCTGTCGTGATCGAGGATCAGGGTCACGTCCCGACCGCCTCTTCCTGCGCCCGCAGGGCGGCCATGGTTTTGGCGTAACGGGCCTTGAACTCAGGGCGGTCAATGGGAAGGTCTTCCCACACGCCGGTGGCGTGGCCCGTGCCCACGCCCTCGAAGAAGGCGCTCATGCGGTCGAACCGGCTCCGATTGCCAAGAGCAGCGTTGATCACCTGGGCGAGGGATCCGGCGCCCGCGGGGCCCATGAGCGGGCGGGCCGAGATGAGATTGGTGAAATAGAGAGCGGGGATCGACCGCTCCTTGGCGTATTGCACGACGGGCGTGGTGCCGATCGCCAGGTCCGGGCCGAACGCCTTGATCGCCGCGATGTCTTGCTCGAGCGAGGCGCGATAGGTGACCTTCACGCCATGCGCTTCCAGCCAATCACGATCCGGCTCCGACCAGGGCGTGCGCGGGCAGGCGGTGCCCACATAGGGCACATCCGCTCCGCTTTCGATCAGCAGTCGGGCGACCAGAAGTTCGGACCCCTCATAGCCGCTGACGGTGACGCGCCCCTTGATCGGCGCGCCGGCTAGGGCGCCGGTGATGGCGGGCAAGACCGCGTTCTTCGCCGCGTCCACCTTCTCGCGCGCGATGCCGCAAGTCTCGCCGATGGCGGTGAGCCATGCGGCGGTCCCGTCGCGACCCACCGGCGCGGACCCCACGATGCTCCGACCGGCGGCGGTGAATTCACGCACCGAGGCGGTGTAGAAAGGGTGGATTGCCGCGACCGCGGCGCAGTCGAGAGCCGCATAGAGCTCCCGCCATTCGCGCGTGGGAACCACGGGGCCCGCGGCAAGGCCCATGGGGGCCAGCATCATGCCAATCCCCACGGGGTCGGCGGGGAACATTTCGCCCAGAAGTGTGATGGTGGGCTTGTCCGAGAGGCTGGTCGGCGCCGCCACAGGGCCCTGTTCGGCCTCGGTTCGCGCATATTTGAGCATGGCGCCGGCCAGCACGTCCTTGGCCTCGGCGTGAGTCGGCACGCCGAAACCCGGCACATCAATGCCGATGATCCGAACGCCGTTGATCTCCTTGGGCAGGAGCTGAAGCGGGACGCCCGAGGCGGTGGGGACGCACAGATTGGTGATGATCACTGTGTCATAGAGCGCCGGGTCGGCCAGCTGAAAAACAGCCTCGCGGATATCCTCGAAGAGCTTGCCGGTGACGAGAGTCTCGGAATTGAAGGGCACATAGCCAACGGTCCGGCGCGCCCCGTAAAAGTGTGACGTGAACGTGAGGCCGTAAACGCAGCAGGCGGACCCGGAGAGGATCGTCGCCGTGCGCCTCATCCGAAGGCCGACGCGAAGGGAGCCGAAGGCGGGGCACATGCTTTGAGGCTGATCGTGCGGCCCCTTGGGATAATCCTCCGCATAACGATCAAGAATCTCGGACTTGCCGGCTTTCTCCGCCGCCTCGCGCATTTGGTTGGCCCCGGCGTGACAGCCGGCGCCATCGGTCATAGCCCCTCCGCCGGACGGGGCCGGATCGTCGTGGGCGTTTGGCCCGCCGCGGTGGATCGCGTGGTCCATCCGCTAGACGGTGTCGTAGATGACTTCGAGCGACGCCTTCTCGGAGAACGCGACGCCGCGCATGTCCGCCTGCGACGCCGGTGTCAGCACATAGCTCGCACCGGTCTGATCGGCGGAAAAGAGGCCGAGCAACCCATCCTGGGTGAGGGGCCTCGGTCGCACGGGTAAGGCCTCGGCGACGTTCTGAGCCAGGGCCTCGAAGAGGCCGCCCCAGCGGTCTCCGGGGATGCCAATGATCTGGTAATTGGCGGACTTGCGCCTGATATCCTCGTCCGCGGGGATCGCCGCCAGAACGGGGATGCCCACCGCCTCGGCGAAGGCCGCCGCCTCGCCCGTGCCGTCATCCTTGTTGATGACCATGCCGGCCACGCCAACATTTCCGCCGAGCTTGCGGAAATACTCCACCGCCGAGCAAACATTATTGGCGACATAGAGTGATTGCAGGTCGTTGGATCCGACCACGATCACCTTCTGGCACATGTCCCGGGCGATCGGCAGGCCAAAGCCACCGCAGACCACGTCGCCTAGAAAATCGAGCAGGACATAGTCGAAGCCCCAGTCGTGGAAGCCGAGCTTTTCCAGCAGCTCAAATCCGTGAATGATTCCGCGGCCGCCGCAGCCGCGCCCGACCTCTGGGCCGCCGAGCTCCATTGCGAAGACGCCGTCGCGGGTGAAGCAGACATCCTCGATGCGCACCTCCTCGCCGGCCAGCTTCTTGCGCGCGGAAGTCTCGATAATCGTTGGGCAGGATTTGCCGCCGAAGAGCAGGGATGTCGTGTCGGACTTGGGATCACAGCCGATGAGCAGCACGCGTTTGCCCTGTTGGGCCATCATGTAGCTGAGGTTCGAGAGGGCGAAGCTCTTGCCGCTGCCACCCTTGCCGTAGATGGCGATTACCTGGGTTTCTTTTGTCACCTCACCGGTATGGACCGGAGCGGGCTCGATAGCCGCTTCCTTCCGCAGGGCGAGGGTGTCGATCAGCGTTACGCCCATTTGGCCTTCCCGGCACTTTATCGGAACGTGTGAGCCACGCCCGTTGTGTCAACTTATTTGGACGCTCCAACATGTCAATCAAAATGTACGTTTCGCGGTTATGGGGCTGCTGACCAGTCCAGCGCCATCTTCAGGCAGGTCGGGTCCGTGAAGGCGACGCGATAGGCCTCATCGGCGTCCGACGCGGCAAAACGATGTGTGATCAAACCCTCAAGGGAGAGGGTCTCCGTGGCGATGAGGCGCACGGTGACGGCGAGATCCTCCGGGGCCCACTCGGCGGCGATGCGCAACCGCGCCTCGCGCATGAAAGCCGGCGGAAAATCGAACATGAGGGGCTGGTCATAGAAGCCAGCGAGGACCACCTCGCCGCCCCGGGCGAGTCGGCTTATCAATTCACCAAGCAAATTAGAGTCGCCGCTGACGTCATATATGGCGCGATAATCGCGGCGGGTGTCCGTTTCTGGCGCAATCACCTCATAGCCCAGGCCGCCGCCCGCCCGGATCGGGTTGGTTTCCCAGACCGTCGGCGGCGGACCGCCGGCAATCACCGCGAGCCGGGCCAGAAGGCGGCCAAGCACGCCATGTCCGATGATAAGATCAGGCGCCGCCCCTGCGCCCCCCGCAATGGCGTGTTGGGCCGTCGCCGCCAGCGCGATGAGAACGCCGCGTTCCGCAAGGGCTTTGGCGATCCCCACCACCCGCGCGCTGGGCGCCACCAGGCGGCGGGCGGCGCCGCCGAAGAGGCCCCGCACATCCACGAACCCCGCCGAGCCTGGCACAAATACGGTTTCGCCGATCCGCGCGCGCGCGGACGCCCCCGCATCCACCACAAGCCCGACGGACTCATAGCCGGGCACCAAGGGGTAGCCGAGGCCGGGAAACGGGGGCATGCGCCCGCTCCAGAGGAGGCGCTCCGTGCCCGTGCTGATGCCGCTCCAGGCGATCTCGATCAGAAGGTCCGTATCTCCGAGCGGCTTGAGATCGATCAAACGCAGGGCGATTCGGCCGGGCTCTTCCAGGACGACGGCGAGACTATCCAAGGGTGCGCATCCTCATCAGCGGGGGGATTCTGATCACGGCCGCGCGATAATCACGCGGAGCAGGCTCGGCGTGCGGGTCCTGAGCAGGCGAGTGCGCCGAAACCCCGCTTCCCGCATCATGTCCATGATCCGCCGAGGCGTCCGCGCCCGCCCCCGTCCCATGGCCAGAAGGTAGAAACCGAAATAGGCGTCGGCGATTCGATCAGATCTGGGGGCTGCGGACATGGGCTCGGCCACCAGCAAGGCGCCGTCCGGTGGCAGCGCCTCTCGCGTGGACCGCAAAAGCCGCGAGACGCCCGCGTCATCATGATCATGCAGGATCCGCACCAGGGTGATCAGGTCCGCGCCGGACGGCAAAGGATCTGTGAGGAAATCCCCGGCAATGATCTCCGAGCGCCCGGCCAGGCCCGTGCAGCCAAGGCGCGGCCGCGCCTGTTCGGTGACGGCGGGAAGGTCGAACAGGGTGAGATGAAGCTTCGGCGCATGGGCCCCGGCGAGGCTGAGAAACGCTCCGCTGCCGCCGCCCACATCCATCAGTCGGCGATGGCGGCGCAGGTGATAGGCTTTGAAGATATCCGCCGCCACGGTGGGCTGAGTGGCCGCCATGAGGGCGGAATAGGCCCGCACGCTCTCGGCGTCCGCCGTCTTGGGCGCCGCCGTCGTCGCATAGGGCCAGAACGCCGCCAATTCGCCCCCTCCCGCCGGGCGGCGCAGCAGGTCCACGGCATTGGCCAGGTCCGCATAGAGGCGATGATGGTGCGTAATCATCTGGGCGAGACCAGGATTGCCCAATAGGGCCGCGCCCTCTGACCCAAGTGCATAGTGTGATGGACCCAGCGGCTCGGTCAGACCCAGAGCCGCCGCCGCGGCGAGAAGGCGGTCCGCCGAGTCCAGGGGCAGGTCCAGTTGGTGGGCCAGGTTGGCAGTCGTCAGCGGTCCCTTTGCGAGAACCTCCAGCAGCCCCAGACGCACACAGGCGTCCAGCGTCTGGGAATAGATGAAGCCCGCCACTAGATCGAAGAGGCTGGCCACCCGGCGCAAGGCCACCCCTCGCGTCAGGGGGAAATCGAGGGCGGCGCGATGAAATCGCGGGTCAGCAAGCCACCGGTTGCGCAGGGCGATCCAGCCCTCGCGCCAGGACCCCGCCATCACGACCCTTTCAGGCGGCGTTGCGCGCGAGCTGCTTGGGCGCGAGACGCGTCGCCTGCATAGCCACCAAATCGCGTAAGTCTTTGGCCCCGTCGCAGTCTGGAATCGCGGCGACAGCCTCTTCAACCAGGGCGCCGAGCCGCGCATAGGCGCCCTTAACGCCCAGTTCCGCCACCAAGCTTGGCCGCTGCAAGGCTGCGTCCCGCCCCGTGGGTTTGCCGGCCTCGACCTCGCCAGATACCGCGTCAAGAAGGTCGTCAGCCACCTGATAGGCGCCGCCCAGCTTTTCGCCCAGCCGCCGCCAGGGGTGGGGATCGCCGCCCGACGCCACCGCGCCGCACATGGTGGCGGCCACGAACAGGGCGCCCGTCTTGGACTGGTGGTAAAGTTCCACGGGCGTGAAGGGCTCACTCTCCCAGGCCTGGCCCGCGACGATCCCACCCGGCATGCCCACACCGCGACACACCGTGGTCAGGAGCGGCGCCAGACGCGCGGGCGCCTGGGCCCCTGCCTGGGCGAGCGCGCCAAAGGCCATGACGATCATGGCGTCTCCCGCCAGAACGGCCAGGGGCTCGCCGAACGCCATGTGCACCGAGGGCTTGCCGCGACGCATGGCGGCGTCGTCGAAACAGGGCAGGTCGTCGTGAACGAGTGATGCGCAGTGCAGGAGCTCCACCGCCACCGCCGCGGCTTCCGCCAAGAGTATATTGTCGCCACCGCAGGCCTTGGCCACCGCCAGGCAGAGCTGGGGCCTGATCCGCGCGCCGCCCGAAAATACCGCGTGCCGCACCGCCGCGGCCAGCCTTGGCGGCGCGTGACCATCCTCCGCCCGCGCCAGCACGGCCTCCAGGGCGGCCTCGATCCTCAACGCCACTGTCATGGGCGCGCATCCCAAATGTCGATCCTGGCGCTGCGGGAATTCGCGCGTCACGATCGGACTGTCAGGCAAGTTAGACACATGATAACGTCCAGCGCAACGTACAATGGATATGAGAATTTGGGTCGCGAGCGGGTTATTGTGGTTGGCGCGGGGATCGGTGGCCTCTGTTGCGCCATAGATCTGGCGCGGTGCGGATTCTCAGTCACGGTGGTGGAGCGTGCGGCGGCCTCCGGCGGGAAGATGCGCGAGATCATAGTCGACGGTCGGGCCGTCGACGCGGGCCCCACGGTCTTCACGCTTCGATGGGTGTTTGACGAATTGTTTGCGGACGCCGGTTCGGACCTCGACGCCGCCCTCACCTTGCATCCCTTGGAGACGCTTGCCCATCATGTCTGGCCCGATGAGGCCCGCCTTGATCTCTACGCCGACCGTGAACGTTCGGCCGAGGCCATCGGCGCCTTTGCCGGCAAGGCCGAGGCGGCCGGATATCGCGCCTTTCACGCAGAGGCCAAAAAGGTGTTCGAAAGCCTAAAGCCGACATTCCTTACGGCTCAGAGAACCGGACCGGTGGGGCTGGCGGGACGTTTCGGGCTCCGTGGCGCGATGGATCTCTTTCGACTTCGGCCCTTTGACACCCTTTGGCGGGCGCTTGGCGACCACTTCCAGAACCCGCGCCTACGCCAAATGTTTGGCCGCTACGCCACCTATTGCGGCTCCTCGCCCTTTCAGGCGCCCGCCACCCTCATGTTGGTGGCGCATGTGGAGCAGGCCGGCGTCTGGCGCGTCGAGGGCGGCATGGCGCGCCTCGCGTGCGCCCTTGAAACCCTGGCGCGCGGCCTGGGCGTCAATTTTCATCTTTCGTCCGAGGTCGCGACGATCACGATCCAGAACGGTCGCGCGGCGGGCGTCCAATTGGTGGATGGCGAGGAGATCACCGCCGGCGCCGTGGTGGTGAACGCCGACCCCGCGGCGCTGTCGAGCGGGGCGCTCGGTCTTGGCGTCGCGCGGCGGGCGCCCCCCGCGGCCCCGCGCTCACTCTCGGCGGTGACATGGGGGCTGGTCGCTCGGGCGCCAAACGCGGACCTCACCCACCACAATGTGCTGTTCTCCGACGATTACCCGGCTGAGTTTGATGATATTTTCCGCAAGGGCCGGCTGCCCGCGTCCCCGACTATCTATGTCTGCGCCCAGGATCGCCACGCGGCGCCCGGGTCGCCGCCGGGTCCGGCTCCCTTGGCTGAACGTTTTCTGGTCCTGATCAACGCCCCCGCGCGCGGAGATCAGGCGCCCCTATCCTCAGAGGAGATGACGTCATGCCAATCGGAGGTCTTCGGCCGTCTTCGACGGATGGGGCTGGAGGTCGGCGAGGCGACGCCCCTAGGGCTGACGACCCCTGCGACGTTCAACGCGCTCTTTCCAGCCACGGGCGGGGCGCTTTACGGCCAGGCCACCCACGGGTGGAAGGCGGCCTTCAATCGGCCGGGGGCGCGGACGCGGCTTCCAGCTCTCTATCTGGCGGGGGGCGGGACTCATCCGGGGGCGGGAGTCCCCATGGCGGCTCTTTCAGGGCGATTGGCGGCGAGGTGTCTGATGGCGGACCGCGCTTCGATATTCCCGTGGCGCCGGGGGGCTATGCCTGGTGGTATCTCGACGCCCTGAGCGCGGATGGCCATTATGGCCTCACCGTCATCGCCTTCATCGGCAGCGTCTTTTCTCCCTATTACGCTTGGGCTGGACGGCGTGACCCCCTGAACCACTGCGCGGTTAATGTCGCGCTCTATGGGCCGGCGGGGAGCCTGTGGGCCATGACCGAGCGCGGACGCGGCGCCCTCCGGCGGGATGCCTCGCATCTCACCATCGGGCCAAGCTCGCTCGCCTGGGATGGCGAGACCCTGACCCTTCAGATCGATGAGGTCACCGCGCCGATCCCTTCACGTGTCAGAGGGACCATCCGTTTGCGTCCGCACGCTTTAAGCGGTTGGACTTTTGGCTTGGACGCGCCGCGGCGGCATCTTTGGCGCCCCATCGCCCCCCGAGCTGATGTCGAGGTGACGCTAAATCGCCCCACCCTCTCCTGGCGCGGCGAAGGCTATTTCGACACCAACAGGGGCGAAGAGCCGCTTGAAGACGCCTTTCGAAACTGGACCTGGTCCCGGGGCCATACAGCCAAGGAGACCCTGCTTTTTTACGACGTGACCCGGCGGGCCGGGGATTTGATGGGTCTGGCGCTGCGCGTCGGCTCCGGGGGCGAACTAGGCGCCGTGGAGGCGCCGCCGCTAAGCCCTTTGCCTTCCACCTTCTGGCGCGTGGCGCGGCCCGTGCGCGCCGACGGCGCAGAGCCGCCAAGGCTTCTGCGGACTCTGGAGGACGCGCCCTTCTATTCCCGCTCGGATGTGGCGGCGCGCCAGAACGGTCAGATGGCGCGGATCATCCACGAAAGCCTCGATCTGAATCGCCTCGCCGCGCCTATCGTGAAGGCGATGCTACCCTTCCGGATGCCTCGGAGGTTCTGGTGAGCCGCCCGTGGTCGGCGCCGGCATTACGCGCGGCGCGGGCTTGTCCTTTCTGACAGACCAAAGCTCCCAGGCGCCCCAGGCCAGTGCCGCAATGTCAAAGAACAGAAACGCCACGAAAAGGAGAGTGTTCGGCTTCATGATCGGGCCACATCCCGTCTTGTCGATAAGCCACTAGCGGATAGCGCCAGGCGCCCGGTCCCGGCGCGCCAGGACGGCGAAAAGGCCGAGCGTCCAGGCGAGGTCCGACTCCAGGGTATGGCGGCTCGGTCGGTTGGCCCAGACGCAGGGGGCAGGCTCGCTCATCACAGCCTCGACCAGGAATCGGGTCTCGGCCAGAGGCCGTCCGGCTGGGCTGACAGGCTCGGAGCGCCGTGCGAATCTCATGGAACGGGCCACCAGCAAGGCTTTGCGCCAGGGCGAGGTTGAGGCCCGTGTCGTGACCGAATCCAGGCCCCGCCGCCGGACCTCAAGACCGATCTCGGCATAGAGATGGCGGGCCGCGAAAATGGCCGGCCGGAAGCGCGCATCCAGATTGGCGATCCCCGCGTCGGCGCGCTCATAGAGGACCTCCGCGCTGGCCAGAACCCGGTCGATCACCCCGGCCAAGCGCGCATCGAAAGCCGGCGCCGCGAGCCAGGCCTCCGGATCCAGTCCCGCCTCGCGCATCCAGACGCGGGGCAAATAGAGTCGTCCAAGCCGGGCGTCCTCGCCCACATCCCGGGCGATATTGGTGAGTTGCATCGCCGCGCCCAGATCACAGGCCCGCGCCACCAGGGCGGGCGTTCGCGCGCCCATCAGCACCGCCATCATGGCGCCCACCGACCCCGCCACGCGTGCGGCATAGGCGTGGAGATCGTCCAGGGTTTCATAGATCCGACCGTTCACATCCCAGGCCAGCCCCTCCAGGAGAGCATCCAGGAGGGCGCGCGGCAGTGTGAACCGCCGCACTGTATCGGCCAGAGCGCGCTCCACGGGATCGGCATCCGGGTGTCCAGAATAGACGCGATTAAGACGTGCTCGCAGGCGGTCCACCGCCTCGCCTTCGCCGCCCTCCACGTCCACCGCGTCATCGGAGAGCCGGCAAAAGCCGTAGAGCGCATAGGCGCCCTCGCGCACGGTCTTGGGCAGCAGCAGGGAGGCTGTGTGGAACGAGCGTGAGCCAGCCCGGATCATCTCCCGGCAGGCGGCCCGATCCGCCGCGGTGGCGAAATCAGCCTCTGACAAGGGCGGCGGCCTCCGGAACCAGGGAGTCAAGAATGCGGGCCGAGGAGAGCACGCCGGGAAGGCCCGCGCCGGGCTGTGTCCCCGCGCCAACCAGATACAGCCCCATGATGTCCTCGCTGCGGTTATTGGGCCTGAACCACGCGCTTTGGGTCAGTGTCGGGGCAAGGCTGAAAGCGGCGCCCTTGTAGGAGCAATAGCGGTCCTGGAAATCCAGCGGCGTCGTGACCCGCGAGGAGATAATCTCGCCCCCCAGGCCCGGCAGTACGGTCTCCGCCAACCGCCGCTCGATCGCCTTACGATAGGGTTCAGCCTGGTCAGCCCAGTCAATGTCGGCGTCCAGGTGGGGTACGGGCGAGAGGACGTAAAAGGCGTCGCAGCCGGGAGGCGCCAGGGAGGGATCGGTGGCCGTCGGGCGATGTAAATAGAGGCTCATGTCCTCCGCCAGGGGGCGACTGCGGAAGATATCTCCTACCAGTCCCTCGTAACGCGGGCCCAGCACGATGGTGTGGTGGTCCACATCTTCATATTTGCGGCGCGTGCCGAAGTACCAGACGAAGAGACTCATGGAATAGCGGGCCTTCTCCAGCCTTCGGTTGGTCCAGCGGCGCCGATGCGCCGGCGCGATCAACTCGCGATACGTGAAGGCGGAATCGGCGTTGGAGACCACGATGTCGGAGCTCAAGGTTTCTCCCGACGCCAACCTCACGCCCCGCGCCGCGCCCCCCTCGACGAGGATTTCGGTCACCTCCGCGCCAAGGCAAATTTCTCCACCCTGGCCCTTGATCAGGTCGACGATGCCCGTCACCAGGGCGCCCGTGCCGCCCATCGCGAAATGCACGCCCCAGCGCCCTTCCAGGTGCGAGATCAGGCAATAGACGGCTGTGGTGTCGAAGGGGTTTCCGCCCACGAACAGGGGATGAAAGCTGAGCGCGATCCGTAATCGCTCGTCTTTCACGAACCGCGACACCAGTCCATAGACACTGTGATGTCCGCCAAGCCGCAGCAGAGCCGGAGCATGGCGCGCCAGATCGCCCAGCGACATAAAGGGCACATGCCCCAGCTTTTCGAAGCCTAGCTCGCAGATGGCCGCGCTGCGGGCCATGAATCGATCAAATCCCGAGAGGTCGGCGGGCGCGAGACGCGCCACTTCCGCGCGCAGGGCCTCGTGCTTGGCATGCCGGTCGAAATGAGCGCCGTCGTGGAAGATAATCCGGTAAAACGGATCCACGCGGCGCAGGTCGATATCGTCCGACATCTCGCGACCGCACAGCCGCCAGAGATCCTCGAAGAGCTGCGGCGCGGTCACGATGGTCGGCCCGGCGTCGAAGGTAAAGCCATCCTGACGATGGACGCAGGCGCGGCCTCCAGGCTGGTCCAGACGCTCCAGAACGCTGACCCTATAGCCCTTGGCGCCAAGTCGCACCGCCGCCGCGAGTCCTCCAAAGCCGCTGCCGATGACCACGGCGTGAGGCCGAGGATCATCCGCGCGGATGTCAAGAAGATGCGCGCCAGGACGTGTCAACATGGTTGGACAGATGAACGGATCGCGGGCTGGAATGCAAGGGCGCTGGCGCCGGAAGCGTGGCGCTTGCGTCTGAAATCGTTTCCGAGGAACTGCCTGACCGCGCGCAAGCAGGCGCCGACGACTTGACCTTATGACGGAAAAGCGCGGCTAGATGTTCGGAGGTGAGGTGGGACGAATATGCCGATGAAATCCGGATCACTGCTGACCGTCGTTCTGGTCGCCTCCGCCTTGACCGCCTGTGACGATGAACGAACGGCATCTTGGGGAGACTCGGACTCAGTCCGCTATTGCACGGACGCCGCCGGCCATCGCGTTCCGGACCAGAACTGTGAGACCCACGGCGCGGGCGGTAACCCCTTTCTCTGGTACTATCTGGGCAGGCTCGGGGGAAGCAGGCCGGCCTTTGTGCCGCCCGTCGGCGGCGTGGCCAGCGGCGGCGGATACTCGCCCGCCCCGGGGCTGGCCTACACGTCGGTTTCCGGGGCCATCGCCAGAGGCGGATTTGGCGCCACCGGCCGGGGTGGCGGCGAGGGCGGCGCGGGGGAGTGAACCGTCACGCGATCACGCCGCGCGAGAACTGGCAAGCCCGCGTGGAGCGTGATGGCCTGATCTGGCACACGGCGGGCGGCTCGCCCTACTGGAATGAAGCGGCCTATTACGCCCTTACGCCGCGAGAGATCGACGAGATCGAAACGGCCACGGGCGAGCTGTACCAGATGTTTGTTTCGGCGGGCCAGTATGTCGTGGACAAGCAAGTTTTCGGGCGTTTTGGGATACCGGACTGGTGTTGGCCGCTCATCACGAAAGCCTGGAACGCGGAGCCGCCGGCGCTCAATTATGGACGCTTCGACCTGGGATATGACGGCGTGTCACCGCCCAAGCTGTTCGAGTTCAATTGTGACACGCCCACCTCGCTGCTCGAAGCCGCGGTGATTCAATGGGCGTGGAAGGAGGATGTCTTCCCTCACCTCGATCAGTTCACCAGCCTGCATGGCAAGCTTGTGGCCAAATGGGGCGACATCGCCCCCTTTCTGGCGCCGGGGCCGGTCTATTTCGCGCACGCCTTGGACACCTCCGGCGAAGACGCGGTGACGGCCGCCTATCTGATGGACACCGCCCGCGCCGGCGGCCTCGAGGCCATGGGCATCGTCATGACCGATATTGGCCTCGCTCCGGACGACCGTTTCGTCGACATGCAGGGGCGGGAGATGCGGACGATCTACAAGCTCTATCCCTGGGAGTGGATGGTTCAGGAGGCCTTTGGGCCGAAGCTCGCCACCAACGAACGCACCACCTGGATCGAACCGATCTGGAAGATGATCTGGAGCAACAAGGCTATCCTGCCGATCCTGTGGGATATGTATCCGCGTCACCCCAATCTTCTGTGGTCGTCATATGATCAGGTTGCCAGTCCCAACTATGTTCGCAAGCCCATCCTTGCCCGGGAAGGGGCCAATATCGAGATCTTCCGAAATGGACAGTCCATGGCCCGGCGGGACGGCGCCTACGCCTATTCGCCCACGATCTATCAAGGCCTTTATGACCTCCCTGACTTCGACGGCGCCTACCCCGTAATCGGAAGCTGGGTGGTGGACGGCGCGCCCGCCGGCATCGGAATTCGCGAAGACGGCCTGATCACCGGCAATCTCTCTCGCTTCACGCCTCATGTGATCCGCGCTTAGGTTCCGAGTCCTTGCCGTCGACCCCGAACGCCTCGCGAATAATGTTTACGATCACCTCAGGCGCTTCCTCGTGGGCGAGGTGGCCAAGCGCCGGCAGCTTAACCAACAGGCTCTCCGGGATCAGGGTCTGAGCGTCTCCCGCCACGCTGGGGGGCACGGCGCGATCCCCTGCCGCCGCCACCAAGGTCACAGGTCCGGTCAGGTGAGGCACCCGCGCCAGCAGGGGCTTCAAGTCCCAATGAGCCATCATGCCCAAGGTTCCCTCGATATGGCCGGTAGCGCCGATCAGCAGGCTATAGAGAGCGAGCCCCGCCTCATCGATTTTTGAGCCCGTATTCTCGATCAAGCGCGCCACGGCCCCGGGCCTGCGCGCACGCCGCGCGAAAAGCTCGATGGTGAAAGGGTTCAGAAAGAGGACCTTGCTGAGGATGGAAAAGACCTGGCCCGCGCTTCCGCCATAGGGTCGTAGCGCCCCATTCAAGCTGACGATTCCGCCCTCGCCGATCCAGCCCTGCAGGCGCATATGCAGGGCGATTCCGGCGCCGGCGGAATGGGCGACCGCAAAGTCCGGCCTCATCTCCAACGCCTCAAGAAGGGCGCGCAGGGCGCGGGCCATGCCGGGGAGGGAAAGGCCATCCCCGCTTGGCGTCGAAGTGAAGCCATGTCCGGGCAGGTCAGGGGCGATCACCGTGAAATCGCGGGCCAGGAGAGGCGCCACATCGCGCCAGGAATGGGTCGCCGCGCCGGCGCCGTGGATGAGAAGGAGGGGCGGCCCCATCCCCATGATCTGGACGTGCCAGAGCACCCCGCCGGCGGCGATGAAGCGGCTCGCCTCCCGGTTCGGCCAGGTTGCGCCCTCCCGCGCCCAATCCGGCTTGCGGCTCATTTGAGGACCTCTTGAGGTTTAAGTTCGCTCGCGCGCCGCGCCGCGCCCCGGGGCGACCTCGCTGATCAGATCGGCCATGGCCTGGGCCTGGACGAAAGGCAGGGGCGCATAGACAGCGCCCATGGCCCGGGCCAGGCGGTCGCCATCGGGCTGAGGCCGGGGGGAGGTGTCCACAAAAACGGCGCTGAACCCCGCCGCCCGCAAGGCCGTCGCCGCCGTCAGGGCGTCCGCCGCCGCCGCCTCCCGTCCAGGAGCCCCGTCACGGCCGATATTCGCCTTCCCATCCGTCAGGAGGACAATGAGCGGGGTGCGCTGCTTGGCCTTTTCCCCCTCGGCCAGGGTGCGGGCGGCGTCGATCCCCGCCGCCAGGGGCGTACCGCCGCCGCCGGGCAGATCTGCCAGTTGGCGCTTGGCCCGGGTAAGGGAGCGGGTGGCCGGCAGAAGCAGTTCGGCCCCGGCTCCGCGAAAGGCGATCAAGGCCACGCGGGAGCGGGAGACATAGGCCTTGGCGAGCAGCAACTCCACCGCGCCCTTGGCCTCGGACAGGCGGTTCAAGGCCGAGGAGCCCGAGGCGTCCACGGCGAAGATCGTCGTGCTCTCGGGATCCTGAACAAAGCGACGGATGCGGAAGTCCTGCTGCCTGACCTGGACCCGAGTCGCGCCGAGGCCGCCGCCGCGCAAGGTTTGCCAAGGCGCCGCCGCGCGCAGGGTCTCGACGAGATTCAGCCGGTCCCCCGGCCGAAGATCCCCACTGCGCGAACCGATGGGCCGGCCCCGGCGCGCCGATTTCGCCTTGCCTCCGCCGCCGCGTCCCGCCGCGCGCGCCTTGGCGGCGTCGCGCAGGGCCACTTGGGCGAGGAGGTCGTCGGGCAGAGCGGCCTGGATGGCTTCGATCATCATCTCCGCGTCGCTTGGTGGGGCGTCTGCCAAGGTGTCGTCGTCGGCCGGATTTGTCAGGTCGGGGGGCGGCGCGGCCTCGGCGGGCGGGGGCGGCGGACTTTCAGCAGCCTCCATATCCGGCGTCGGGCCGGCCTCCGGCGGCGCGCGTGTCGCCCGGGGCGCCAAGACCAGGCGCGCGGCGAGTGCGGCGTCCTCAGTGTTCAACTGTGTGCGTCCGCGGAGGGCGGCATGGACCCGCGCGACCCGCAGCGCCAGGATCGGCGCCCGAGGCGAGGCGATCCCCAGCATCTCCGCCGCCTCGCAGAGTCCCCGGATGATCGCGTCATCGCCGGGCGCGCCCTTGGCAAGGACCAAGCGGGCCTGGGCCACGGCGGCGGGATCCGGCGGCGCCTGGTCCAGATCCGCCTTTCCGACGTCCTGAAGCCCGATGCGGAAGGACAGGCGATCCAGCAGGGTCTCCGGCGCTTGCTCGTCCGCGCTCAGACCCTCGTCGAGGGCGATGAGTCCCAGGCGAGCGGGCAGCCGCATCGCCACGCCGTCGCGTTCGAGCACCGCCTCGCCCTGGTCGAGAACAGCTGTCAGATGCGCCGCGCAAGCCATCTCCACCCGCTCGGCCATGGGCAGGATCGCCACGCCGCCGTCGCATTCCGCCAGCAGGCCCCGCTGCGCCACAGGGCGACCCGCGGCGAGGCTGGCGGCCAGATCGAGGCCGCCCAGAAGGCGATCCTCGCCAATATGGGAGGGAATGCGGCGCAGGGGAACGCCCGGCGGCAGGAGGTCTTTCAGCCGCGACAGCCAGAGATCCCGCGCGGGGCCAGGACCCGATCGGAGCGCCACGCCGCCCAGGCCCGTCGGATCGACGGCAAATAGGGAGAGGGCCAACACGGCGTCGGTCCAGGCCGCAGCCCCGGCGGCCCCGTCGGTCTTCGCCCCTTCAGTCACGCCGCGAACATGTCGTTCATGGCGCGCTCGATGCGAATGGTCGAGCCGCCCTCATCCAGCGGATTGCGCCGCAGCCGGTGGCGCAGGGCCATGGCGGCGATCTCGCGGATGTGGCTTTCATTCAGGGTCTTGGCGCCTTTCAGGGCCGCGAAGGCCCGGGCCGCGCGCAAGAT
>Ga0116226_10000229_pt1 | contig 45684 bp, 41 predicted proteins | sample S1TSphfallax_FD_89692 | JGI IMG/M metagenome (GOLD analysis project Ga0116226, IMG submission 89692) | Host-associated microbial communities from peat moss isolated from Minnesota, USA - S1T2_Fa - Sphagnum fallax MG | ecosystem: Host-associated > Plants > Peat moss > Unclassified | place: USA... | reverse complement strand
TCTTCATTCAATTGATCGCCATTGGGTTGTTGGGAGAGGCTTTGGCGGGAAGCTTAACTCCTTTAAGCGATGCGGCAGAATTATGGGTGGGCAATGTAGGGAAATGGTTTGTGACGGGAGGCATGTTGATATCCATTGCAGGGACAAATCTCTCGGCTTCTTTCTTAACGCCCCAAAGTGGAGTGGTGCTTGCTGAAGATGGATGGATTTTGAGGAAATTTGCCCATAAAGGACGCTTTGGAACGGCTGTGTGGTCAATTGTGCTGACAACTCTTCTAACAAGCGTTCTTGCTTTATCGGGAAATTTTGCACAAATTATTGTGATTAGCGTAGTCTCTCGTTTTGCTCAATACATCACGACATGCTTGGCAGTCTTTGTCTTGCCTAGAAAATTCAATCTCCAGAAAAGGTTGTTGCAGCGCTTCCTAATGGTCGTTATTCCTGGGTTTGCCCTTGTAGGATTGGGTTGGCTCATGCTGCAGGCGACTCTTCTACAGCTGACTTGGGGGTTGGGGGCGCTCATTTTGGGGGTTCCGCTTTACTTTATCTCAAAAAGCCAAAAAACCGCTGGGTCTTTAGCGGAAATTCCCCGATGAGGAGTGGCATACCAGATATGCAATCATCTAGAATTTAAAGAGTTGAGTGGACTTTTCTACTTTTTCTAGTGACCATACACACGTTAGATTTTGACTTCTTGTTGCGCAGAACAATGGCTTAGGTTGGCAATGGTTCGTTTTTTAACTCCACCATTTTCTCGATGCGATTCCCGCAAAAGAATTGTAGATTTTTCTAGATTTGGTCTTGAAGTTTGATTTGGCAATCAACTGAACATGTACATAATTTTATATAAAAATGAATTTTATGCAAGATTAAATTCAAAGAAATTAAGATTTTCTTTTTAGACACGTCTATTCTGGCATAAATCTTCTTAAAATATTCATTTTTAGATGATGATATTTAACCACGAAACTTCCTCTATATCCCTCAATCCATCTCTCAAATTTCTTCTCCATCGATTGCTGAGTCCCAGTCCTTTTAACACTTTCTGTTCTGCTATTTCTGGCTTCTTTGTCGTGGGGTGATATAAGAGTTGATTCAATGTCTCGATAAAATCGGAGGGTGTGGTCACGCTTTTGCAAAGACCATTCTTGATTAGGACATCGCGATAAATAGCATGACCCACTTGCATGTAGGGAATATTTGCTAAAGCAATTTGATAGATGAGGCTGCTCTGTCGTCCACAAACAACGTCAGCCAATGGGAGAATCTCATCAGAGTTAATATATGACATCATACAAAGGGAAGTCTTTAGTTGAGGATGTTTTAAGGTTTCAAGCTCTTCAATCCAATTTCCTTCTCGTGAAACACCTCCCCAAGACCCGTTTGTATCAAATCCTTTCCTTTTTAACAGCTCTAAATCTCTCCCTTTAGAATAGGGATGAGGTTGGAAAATGATCAGGATATTCTTCATATGACCTCCTATAGAGGCCTTCTCAATCAAATCTAGAAACTTGGGAAGAGATTTTTCGAAATACTCGGGATTGTTTTCTCCAAGGTAAACCAACACCTTCGTCTTTTCTTCCTGGTTTAATTCAATAAGTCCAAAAAATTTTTCACGAAGCTCCTTTTTCTTTAAACGGTTATGAGAAAGAGACTGTGCTCTTTGTAGGGGATAATATCCAATGCCTATGCGAGGGATCTTGAGATCCAGAACGACCTTTTTTGCTTCATAGAGATTTTCAGACGCAAGATCAAAATTGGCAAAGAGAACCGCTTGAGAACGCTTCATAATTGCAGAAGCGATCTGTGAATAGCCCCCAGGAACCCATCCTTGTGGATTATCGTAATAGGTTAATACGCAAGGAGTGTTCTGATTTCTCTCTTTCTTGGATTGAACAATTGCGTCTTGAAGGGTGAGGAAAAAATGATGCTCAACCTCCAGAATCACAGTGGTGGCAACAGAGCAGATTTTTGCAACTTGTATGGCTAATTCAGCTTGTACTGTGTGATCATCTAAATTTAATTTCCTGGGATTAAAATCCTCCACTTTCAGACGAGATGCGGCCAGTCTAATTTTTTCAAATGCGAATCTTTGCAGTGCTTCCCCTGCAGCGATAAAGGAAACATCATGTGTTTGACTGAGCGCCTGTCCAAGTTCCTCGAAATGAGCGTGGGGCGCTGGATTGAAGACCACAAAAAAGACTTTGGTTGGAGGAATCTTTGAGATTGGTTCTATGCAATAAGGGCGCTGGGTTAGAGAAAGTGCATCCATGGCGTCACTCCTTTTAATAAAATCTAAAAACGATTATCATACAGATGGTTATAACCTAAATAGAGAGAAATATGCAAGCATTCATTCTTTGCCTCGTAGGCTGTCTCATGTCTGGAGTCTTATTCGGAACCACTCTTTCGAACGATTTAGAGCCGATCAAAGAGAAGGTTCTTGCCATTCCTTCTACGTTATTTTTGTCAGGCTCTGCTTATCAGTTGGGATATCAACACGGTGAACAGCTCAAAGAAGCGATTGCATACAACGTGAAGCGATTGGTTGACGAACGCCTTTTCGCTTACCCAGAGCATCCCCATGTTCAATCTTTTTTGACTCAACTGCCGAAGATATTAAAGTTTGTCCCTCTCGATTATTTGCAAGAGATCAGGGGAGTGGCAGAAGGGGCGGACGTTCCTTATGAGAAAGTCTTGCTCATGAATCTTTTTCCCGAAATGTTTCACTGCAGTGGCTTGGTTATGAAGGGAAAAGCAACCAAACACCAAAAGCTTTATCACGTGCGAGTCCTAGATTATGCTATCGGCATAGATCTGCAAGACACGGCTGTTCTGATGGTGGTTCAACCGGCTGGGAAACTTCCCTTTCTGAATGTTTCTTACGCGGGCTTTATTGGTTCTGTGACGGGGATGAACAGCCAGGGCATCGCCATTGGAGAAATTGGGGGAAAGGGATATGGCAGTTATGAAGGGATGCCTATGCCTTTCCTTTTGCGAACGATTCTGGAGAACGCCAATAACTTGGAAGAGGTGAAAGAGATATTAGCATTGACGACCCGAACATGTGAGTACTATTATCTGTTTTCCGATGGAAAAAACAGTGCCTCTATGGGTGTCTATGCGACGGGACGGCAATTGGAATTTTTTGAGCCAGGAGCCTCTTATGCGCTCTTCGATGGCATGGGCTTGGAGAAGAATCATATCACAGCTCTTATTGGCGAAAAAGAGGTGTTCAATGCATCTCAAGTCCAGATCTCCCCCTCTCAAACGGTGATTTATCAAGATGAGCACAATCAACAGCTATGGGGGTTGATTCGCCAACAGCCTCAAGAGTGTTTAATCTTGACCGGCTTTTGCCATCCGGAGCGGTATCCTGTTTTGGTCGAACGGACGCTCAAGCATTATGGAAAGATAGAGGTGGGGGATCTGCAAGAGATCATTAAAGGAGCAGCAGGCCGTCCAGGCAATCTTCATACGGCGATTTTCGCTCCGAAAACGCTCGATGTGTGGGTCGCGCATGCAGGAGCTAAAGGAGAGCCTGCGTGGGGAGAGCCCTACACTCATGTGAATCTAAATACGTTGCTTCAACGCGCGGGCGTTCATGCTGATCATCACTGACCTTTCCATGCGTTTCGGCGCCAAGATTTTATTCACAGATGTCTCCTTGCAGTTCAATGCAGGAAATCGTTATGGACTTGTCGGGGCGAATGGATGTGGCAAATCGACATTGATCAAAATTCTAACTGGCGAGTTATCTCCTGAAAAGGGACGGGTCATCTTGCCTCAACAGCTTTCCTTGGGATCGTTAAGTCAAGATCACTACATCTATAAAAACCAGTTCACCCTGGATGTCGTATTACAAGGGAAAAAGAGGCTATGGGAGGCGATCGAAAACAAAAGAAGGCTTTTGGAACGAGAACAAGAAGCGTGTCAAGAGGAAGAGTGCAAGGCGCTTGTCAAATGGGAAAGAGTGATTGAGCAGGAAGAGGGCTATGCAGCGGAGGGGGAAGCCGCTAAATTGCTTGAGGGATTGGGAGTCTGCGAAGAGTGGCATCGTCGTCCTTTAGATTTCCTTTCCGGCGGATATAAGCTTCGCGTCCTCTTAGCTCAAGTGCTTTTTGGAAAACCGAATATTCTTATTCTAGATGAACCCACCAACCACTTGGACTTATATTCCATCAAGTGGCTAGAAGAGCATCTCCGTCGTTTTCCTGGAACTGTGGTTGTCACCTCACATGATCGCGATTTCTTGAATCGCATTTGCACCCATATTGCCGATGTCGACTATGGAACCATTAAAATTTATCCAGGGAACTATGATCTTTTCCATCAACAGAAAATCGTGGATCGTGAGCTCAAAGAGCATTGCCTGCAAAAGCATGATAAACGCCGTTCTGACCTGCAAGGGTTTATTGATCGCTTTGGAGCCAAAGCCACTAAGGCGCGCCAGGCCCAATCTAAGGTGCGCCTTGTCGAGAAATTGGAAGCCGACATCGAAGCGTTGGATTTGACCCCTAGTTCTCGCCTTTACCCTAAATTGAGTTTTCACCCTTTGCGCCCCTCTGGCGTTGCTGTATTGACAGTTAAAGGGATCAGTAAGGCTTATGGTCCCAAAAGGGTCTTAGAAAAAGTTTCTTTCGCAGTGGAGCGTGGAGAAAGAGTGGCGATCGTGGGTCCAAATGGAATAGGAAAATCCACGTTATTGGAAATTCTCACACAGCACCATGCTCCTGATGAAGGAAGTTTCACCTGGGGGTTTGCCGTGCGTCTAGCCTATTTCCCCCAAGACCCTGCGCGAGTGGTCAACGGATCCTTCACCCTGTTAGAATGGCTGGGGCAGTTTGACCGCGAGATATCTCAAGAGCGATTACGAGAGCTTTTAGGTCGCGTGCTGTTTTCTGGAGATGTTGTCCATCAATCCATTCACACCCTTAGTGGGGGAGAAACGGCCCGTTTGCTGTTAGCCAAGATCATGCTGCAAAAACCCAATGTCCTCCTGTTTGATGAACCGACGAACCACTTGGATATTGAGGCGATCGATGAGTTGGTGAGAGCGCTTGAAAAATTTGAGGGAACCCTTCTTTTGGTGAGTCACAATCGCTATTTTGTGTCTCATCTCGCCAATAGGGTGATTAGAATTTCCTTCCAGGGGGTCAAGGATTTTAAAGGAACATATGCCGAGTATTTGGAAAAGGAAGAGAATGATGATTTAGCGGTGAAAAATCCCTTGAGTCAACGTCATTTCCATGAAACGCTGATAGTCCAGCCTCTCGTTTCCCATCAGGATTACCTCCATCAGAAACGATTAAAAAGCTTAACGGCTCAATTGCGTAAGAAGGTCGCCCAGGCAGAAGAAACGTGTCATCGCTTGGAGAAGGCGATGCAAGTCTTGGATATTTGCATGGCTGCCGAGGGATTTTATCAACTCACTCCTCGTGAAGAACAGCAACGTGTCATCGATGAAAAATGTCAATTAGAGGAACGGCTGTTTAAGGCGATGGAGGAATGGGAAAAGATCAGTCTTGATCTTCAGCGGATGGAAACGTCTGGAGGTTGGCCTTGAAGGCGATTGTTGTGGGAGGTGGAGCCGCTGGCTTTTTTGGGGCGATTACCTGTGCTCAACGCCATCCGGAGCATCGGGTCTTGCTGCTGGAGAAAACGAGGCAGGTGTTAGTCAAAGTGCGCCTCTCGGGAGGAGGGCGCTGCAATGTGACTCATGCCTGCTTTGATCCTGCTGTTCTTGTCCAACATTATCCCCGTGGTGAAAAAGAGTTGCGGGGCCCTTTCAGTCGTTTTCAACCCAAGGACACCATTCAATGGTTTAAAAAACGAGGAGTCTTTCTCAAAACGGAAGAAGATGGACGACTTTTTCCCGTCACAGATCAGTCAGACACGATCGTTCACTGTTTAATCAATGAGGCCAAGCGAGCAGGGGTTGAGATTCATTTGCAATGCTCTATTGAGGCTATTCGAAGATCTGGTTCAGAAGGGTTTCTTCTCAAGTTGACAAATGGAAAGGAATGGGAGTGCGATCGTTTGTTGATGGCGACCGGGAGCGCGCCTAGAGTGTATCCTCTTCTTGAACAATTAGGACATACGATCATTCCTCTTGTCCCTTCCTTGTTTACGTTTAACATTCCAGATTCTCCTTTTTTAGATTTGGCAGGAATCTCGCTTTCTCCGGTTCTCGTCAAGCTGCCAGCGTGGGGGCTGGAACAGACGGCCTCCCTTCTATTCACCCACTGGGGACTGAGCGGCCCAGTCATTCTGAAATTATCGGCCTGGGGGGCTCGCGACTTACACTCTGTTGATTATCACACATCACTGTGCGTGAATTGGTTACCTTCTTTTTCTGAAGAAATTTTACGACAGCAGTTGCAAGAACACAAGCAGAGGTTAGCTCCTCGGAAAATCATGACGGACGGGATATTGTCTTTGCCTAAACAACTATGGAGGCGTTTGCTAGCATTGGCTGGTCTGCCTGAAGAACTCCGCTGGGGTGCTTTATCTCAACGACAACTCCAAGAGATGATCAGGCAATTGCAATCGACGACAATGACGATGCGAGGAAAGACGACCTACAAACAGGAATTTGTCACGTCAGGGGGAATCGCTTTGCAAGAGGTGGATTTCAAGACGATGGAAAGCCGCTGTTGTCCTCATCTTCACTTTGCAGGGGAAATTCTCAACATTGATGGAGTGACAGGTGGGTTTAACTTCCAAAATGCCTGGACAACGGGGTGGCTGGCTGGACAATCCATGATACAGACATTGAACCCCCAATGTGGGTTGAGTTGATGTCCAGCCAAGCGGTATTTAAGAGACAGGAAGCTTTGCTTCCCGTGGAGGATAATGGTGATGAACATGGTGGTGAAAGCCGATAGAAAAAGGGCTTTCAATCTTGATATCCACTAGGCGAAGATCCATTGAATTTTTTAGCTCGATGAGAGGCCTTTTTACTAATCCACAGAGCGAAGTCGCCAAATTGTACATTGCATGCAAAGATCGAAAAGTTACTACTGCAAGGGCCCAAATGAGTTCGTTGATGTTACTCCAAATGCTTGAATCCGGTTTGTTTATTTCGAATCTCTGATTGAATGTTATCTGACTAAATGTGTCAGATAAATGATTATCAAAGTCGTTCAGACTTCTTAACCTCCTCAGAGTTTTGTTTTATAGGAGAAAATTCTATGATTTTTCTAAAAGGAAACTTTGTCATTGTACAATCTTCAGCCCACGGAAGATCGCATGGTTCAGGGATACCATCAGCAGAGTCTCCCCTAAGAGGTCCTGTTTGAATCATCATATTATTTCTCCTTGGTTGATGTTTCAATAAAACATTTGCAACCCTTATGTCACATTGTCTTGATCAGAGGCAATAAAAAATTTAGTCAATGGACATTTCCCTCCATAACAGACTCGTTCTCAAGCCTTATCTCAAATCATCCCATCAGATGGAATAAAAAATTTATTTAATGACTTGGTGGCTAAAGCCGGTAGATTGCTTAAGGCCAACTACAGTTCGATCAGAATAAGCTATGCCTTGACTTTTCATGCTTTTCAGAATCCCCTACCTGAAATTCTTCTTCCTCGTTACTCTGATTTTCTATATACTTTTGTCTCATCTCTTCATTCAATACTCCTACTGTCGGGCAAAAATACCCCCGTCCCCATAAACGCTGACCCCAGTCCCTTTACCGTGTGAGAACCTTTCCTATAACGTTTGTCCATTTTCCCTCCTATCTGAATAGATATCAGGGGTCTTTTAACAAGCGGAAGGATAAAAAAATATGCTTAAGCGATCTGCCTAAAGGGGGAGGTTTAAGATCAAGGGGTGGAAAATCAATTGATACTTCCCTCGATAACACACTTGTTAAGAAGTGGATATTGATCTAGTGTGAAGCTTCCGCGAAGCTAAAGACTTCGCGGCTTCCTGTGGCAATAGGAAGCTTTCACTAGAGCACCCTTCACTCAAATGAGACGCACAACCCGTTTTCATGAAGGTGCACTTGAATCAGTAGGGAGCCCCCCTCATGCCTTGCCAGGAAAAGCGAAAAGGTTGCGATGGGAAGAGCGGACGGGTCAAAGTGATGAGCCAGACTCCGTTTGTTAAGCTATTGTATGGCTCGTCTCGATATAAGCCATCCATCACGTTGGGGGTCGATTCTGGCTCGAAAGTGATTGGAGTGGCAGCCATTGGGAATGGGAAAACATTTTATGCGAGCGAGGTTAAAACTGGGGCAGATATTAATGTGGATCTAAAACCCATTCCAAAGCTAAAAGTCATTAAAAGGATCTCTGCAAGGAAGTCGTGCCTTATCTCTCCAGTTCACATATCCAAATATTAGTGCGACACAAATTGTTCGGGAGCTTAAGCAAAAATCTATAATTTCTGTTTGGAAGCAATTTCCCGAACGACTCTCGAAGGAATTTTGGAAAGAATACACATTTTGGACCGACGAATATTTTGTTTCAACAACCGGGTAAGCCTCTGAAGAGAGAGTCAGAAATCTATTCAAGGTCAAGGCTAAGGGCCATTCATCCGCTCGACTGAAAATCCACCTTTTTTCTGGCCCAATAAGATAAAGCAAACTTACTCTTTATCATACGCAAATAAGGCTTTTTCTATGCGGCTGCGGCCTTTACCGATCAAGACAACAAGACTGACTCCTTATCCGCCAGGATCTTTGCGAGAACTGTTGCAAATTTCCTTTCCTCTGATGATTTCTTTAATGTCTGCTAGCCTGATGTTGTTTTTAGATCGTCTTTTTTTAGCCCGTTATTCTTTGGTCGCTTTAAATGCTGCTGCTCATGCAGGGGCTTCCGTTCAATTTATGCAATTTTGGTCGATTGCAACGGCTTGTATTGCAGAGGTTTTTGTCGGACGTTTCAATGGCGCCGGCAAATGGCGAAAATTGGGACAGCCTGTTTGGCAGATGATTTGGCTATCAGTGGGAACGTTCTTGATTTACATTCCTATCGGTCTTTTCGCTGCTCCTTTGATTTTTTTTCATGAGGCGTATAAAAATTTAGAGATTGAATTTTTTAGCGTGCTGACTTGTTTCATTCCGTTTGCGGCGCTCTCTGCTGCCTTGTCCGCCTTCTATATTGGTAGGGGAAAGGTCGGATTTGTGACCGCTGTGATGTTAGGGGCGAATCTGATCAACATCCTATTAGATGCTGTGTTGATTTTTGGTATCGCCCCATGGATTCCTTCCTTTGGGATTGCAGGAGCGGCCTGGGCCACTGGAATCTCGCAGGTTTGCCAGGCTGCCATTTTATTTTCAGCCTTTTTTTGCCGTGCCAATCGAGAATCTTATGGAACAGGACGTTGGAGGATCAATAAACGCCTTTTCTTCAGTTGTATGCGCATTGGTGTTCCCAACGCAGTCGCTCATAGCTTAGAGATTTTCGCATGGGTTTTAATCTTTGAGTTGATGTCCCGTTTGGGATCGGATGAGATGACCGTGGTCACGATTGCACAGAGCATCTTATTTTTATTTACGTTCGTGACTGAAGCAGTCTCGAAGGGCGCAACGGCGATTGCGTCGAATTTCATTGGCTCCCAAAAGCAAGAGTTAGTTTGGAAACTCTTTGTTTCTGGGATCAAATTTTATCTCTCTATTTTTCTAGTCCTCAGTCTTTTTCTTGTTTGGCATCCTGATTATTTAACCAGGTGGTTTATTCCTGAAGCTGAAGCGCTGAGTTCGGCTGTGCATGCGACAGTACATGCTGCTTGCTTTTGGGTGTGGATCTATTTTCTTTTTGATGGGATCAGCTGGCTATTGATCGGTCTTCTAACAGCAGCGGGCGATACCGCCTTTATCATGAAGGTAGGGGGGACAACCCCCTTACTATTCGCGTTGCTTCCCGTTTATCTACTTGTCTTCAGGTGGGGCGCTTCTCCTGACGTGACTTGGATGCTCATTGCTTGTTATGCCTTCTTGTCAGGAGTGATTTACTTTTCGCGTTTTAAAAGTGGGAAGTGGAAGGAGCATGCCCTTGCTTAAGAACCCATAGTGGGGAAGAATCGACGAAGGATCTACTTTTGTTATACAGGAAGAAAATCTGCACAAACTTCTTGATAATACGATTAAGTGAGGACTCCGCAATCAGCCGCCAGAGGAGTCGCAGTGTGGTTGTTGTGAAACCTTGTCCTATCCGCTGGGAATAGGAAAACACGATAAGAACCCTTAAAGTTGCAAAAGAAGCACCAGGCTCACACCACGGATGCTGTCTAGGTCTCGACCATTGGCGTCTCTTTAATTCACCTCATTGACTCGGCTCGAAATATTAGTGCGACACAAATTGTTCGGAAGCTTAAGCAAGAATCTACAATAGCCATAATCAATCCAAAGATAGACTCTGCACTGCCACACATTTGTTTCCTGTGTGGTAGTGCAGGGACCCACCTAGTGTTTTTTTCCTTGAGCTTCGCAACATTCACAAGAGTGTTGGAAAAAAGCCCTCAATTTTTCTTCGTAATTCCCACAAGATTGTTTACTTTCTACTTTCTTCTTCCAGCGCTCATGATTTGCTTCTGCTATAAGGCTAGCAAGCTCATCGAGGTGTTTAGCGTGAAGCTGAATATGCTCTTTGATTTTGTCTTTCAAAAGTTCTGCCCATGCCTGATCGGCTAGCTCAAGAAATTTCCCTGCATAATCAAAACTAGACTGTTTACTTCCGAAATTCCCCTTCCCTTTACAAGGGCACGTAGGACACCCACAACCATAAGAGTAGGTTTGTGAGTGCGATCCACCCAGATGATCTGAACTACAACAAGATTGACCGTGAAAATGAGACATAAAGACCTCCTTTAGTGACGAGTCATCAGCTCTTTTTTAAATCTAGGTTTGTCAACAGAAAAGTTCAAGAGTTTTTTTCATAGAATTCACGGCACGGGAACCCCGGACTTGAGTCGCGCGAGGAAAGGCGGTCCTTGTTGCTGTTGTTTTTTTTTAGATTTTTTTTGACAAAAATCACGAAAATCTCTACTGTAGCTGATATTTCCTTTAGCAGAAACTGCCTCTATCAGTTTGTATTTCTTGAGGTGGAATGGGTTTAAACACGTGATGGGAATTGCTGAAGCTAAGAAGGCGCTTCTTTAGTGACTGGATCATTCGACTTTAGTCGAGAGCTGTTGACAACCATTCACGTCTGCACGACTCACTTCGTAGATTGCCAGAGTGCCAAAAGGCGTTGTTGACAAGCCTAAGCCGTCAGTCTAACTCGCAGCGACGTTAGGAGTAATAGGAGTAAATAGATAGGGACTATGGACTGCTTCTCCAGTTCCATCAATTTTATGAACGATGGGAAGTCGCATTATCGGTTCTTGAAGTGGATATACTCCAAAGTCAGGTTAAGATGCAAAAAAAAGCGATCTTGGTTGGGTGCTACGCTCTGTTAATTTTTCTTGGCGGAATCGTCGGGTATATCGCAGCAAACAGCCTCCCTTCGCTTATTGCTTCTGGCCTATTTTCTTTTGTTTTATCTATTTGCACTCCTCTAATTTCGCGAGGAAGTCTGAAAGCTTATGACACAGCCATCTTGATGACCCTTGTCCTTGCTGCCTTCTTTATCTTCCGTTTCTTTCTCACGTACAAATTTATGCCAGGAGGGGTAATGGCGTTGGTCAGCGGAATTTTGGTTGCCTATCTTTGTCTACAAAGGAAAAAAGTCATTGTTTAGATCGACTTTTCTCTTGAGCCACCTCTTTGTATTAGGACTCTTCATTGCTCTTCTAAATTTTCAAATATCTTTTGGACAAGCTGAGCCTTCAGAGTTTAGTTGTATTGGTTCTGGTCAACCTTATGAAACAGCGGATTGTTTTATTTCGTTTCTTCAGCATTCGAGAGGAAAATTTGTTGTTAAGCAGATCAAAGATCCTTCGCCCGACGAACAGTTCCTTCTTGTTTTAGACGCCTCGGGATGCCATATTGCTGAAACCTCACATATTTCAGTGAACCAAGTCATGATCATCCCGCCAACGAGGGTTTTTCCAGGAAAAAAGATCCCCGAGCTTCCCGCAACATTGCATACGATGGCCATGGGGGTGAGCACAGATCAAGGATGCGACTATCAAGATGTTGATATACATCAACGCTTTCGTAAAGAGAATAGTGCTATGTGGCATGAATGGGGAGCGTTAGCTCCTGAAAAGACTAGTTTAACACTAGCAATCATCCAACACATGACTCGACATAGTGATTTGCCTCCCATTGTTGCTTTGGATACTTTCTTGGGAAATGCTGACAGAAGCGCTCCTAACCTTTTCTATGATCTTGTTACAGATCATTTTTGTGGAATAGACATGGGAGGATCTTTCTGTTCTCCTCTAGCTTATGAAGCTTACAGACAACTCAGAGACTTGAAAAAAACGGTGTTAACTCAAGAAGAAAAGCTCGCTTTAATACATTATGTTCATACTTGAGAATTTGTGATAGAAAATTGGCCGCCTGAACAGCAAGAAACGCTACTATTAGAACAGGGAAAAGCCGCTGGTTTCTTAAAAGGAAGCTCTTTATTTAACCAAGATATTGCTGAAAGGATTGAATTTCACAAAAAGTGCATAAAAAAAAATTATGAAGACAGCCTTGCACTGGTGAGGATCTGTTGGGGAGTCCTAGCGGGTGAGAGCTTTTGATCGAAAGTGCGATTGAAGTCATCTTCTCCAGATCTCCCACTCACTGTCATCTCGCGTGTGACCTAACTGTGACTCAAATTTGAACCATGCCCTTTTTCTGTTAGGAATTCGGAATTCCAAGACTCATTTTCATGTTGTTGAAAATTGTCTGATTAAGGAAAGTCATATCAATACGCCTCCCTAAAGGGAGAGGCTTGTGCAAACAAGCCCGAAGTTGACCCGCCTAGCCCTAAGTTTAACGTAGGGCTCCGTTAGGAGCGAATAGATAGATACCGTGGAATGCTTCTCCAGTTCCACGCAGGACCGGAATAAGTGTACTGGTTAAGCCAGTGCCACTCGCATACAACCCGCTCCATTATATTCGCGAGGAGACCATGACCAGGCTAAGCTGGGGTGCGGGTAATCGCAAACGAGAATTTTTGTATTAAGTAAAAACAAATTACCTCTAAAACAGGAGCAGCGCTTCCTCCCTCGCCTGAAAGCGGCGGTCTACGCGCTGTCAATTTTATGAAAAAGTCTTTATTTATCACAGCTACTTTAGCATGTAGCCTAGGAGTGAATTTCTCTATTTTTGCCTTGCCCACTCCTGTGCCACAAGTCACGCCATCACAAAATTCTTTAAAGGGAGAAGAAGGTCAAGGGGAACAATCGGCCGCAATGATCGAATCTGCGCAAGCCGCGAAAGCCTATGTTGATGGACTTGATAAACAGGAATACCGCGAAAGTTGGACACAAGGAGATGAACTCTTTCAACACACCATTAGCCAAGGGGAATGGGTCCAGGCTCTCAATTTGAGCCGCAAGCCTTTGGGGCAAGTCAGATCCCGTGTGTTGAAAGATCAGCGTCCTGCCTGGGATCCACGTGGCCTTCCAAAAGGGGCTTACATGGTTGTTGAGTATGAAACTTCATTTGAAAACGCCCCCTCTTCGGGTGAGCTTTTGACTTTGCGCAAAGGTTCAGATGGCACTTGGCGTGTTCTGACCTACCAGGTCAATTAAAGACACATGACATTCACCAGCCTCGCCAATAGCTAAAGGCTATTGGCTTTTCAAAAATCAAACAATCTTAGCTCACTCGCTTCTAACCTAACAATGACTCAAATTTGAACGATGCCCTTTTTCTGACCGATTAAGCGGCAGTGATTGTTTCGAGCCACCGATCCCAGATGCCCTTCTTGAAGCTATTGAAAAATGAGTACATTGATCTGTGTTCACTTTATCCGGATGCTCCCACCAAGGAGAGGTATCCGAATTGTGACTGTCTCTGCTGTCAAGTTCTTGAAAAATTGATGGCAGAAGCGTATAATCATGCCAGCTTTACAAATCGTTTTTCAATTCTTTAATTATTAAAATTTATGGAGGCTGTAGTGAAAAAGAGATTTTTTGCTTTATTTTGTCTGAATATTATGTTTAGTTTTTTGCATGCTTCTTCTTTTGAAGATCATAAAAAAGCGCATATGATTCAAGACCTAGAAGTGATCAAGCATCACTTTGAAGCGGGTTATGCGCCAGCAGAATGGAAAAAAGAATACGCGGGCTGGGATTTGAATCAGGCTTTTGAAGAGTCTAAGAATGAGATTTTATCTCATCCTTCCATAACGACAAAGGAGTTTCAAAAAATCCTACGCGGTTTTGTCAGGACCATGAAAGACTACCACGTTGACATCGTGTTTTCCTCGACAGAAGCCTCTTCATTGCCGTTCAGCATTAAGGGAAGGGAAGGGAGATATTTCATTGATTGGGTTGATCCAATCCGCCTTCCTCCCTCCCATTATGGGATTCGGGCCGGAGATGAATTGCTAGAATTTGATGAATCTCCCATTGCAGAGGTGATGACACCTCTTATCCATGCATACGGCAAGTCCTCCAATCCATTGACCGATTTGGGGTATGCAACAATGAAGTTAACTATGCGTTCTGGGATGGAGGGAGACGATGTTCCGAAAGGACCGATCATGGTCATGACTCGATCAGCCAAGAGCGGAAAAATAGCCATCCATCAATTGCGCTGGGCATATACGCCAGAACAGATCAAAAGCCCTTTAGATTTCATGGAAGTCTTAAATAACCTTTCTTTTTTATTCCCGAAAACAACGAAAGAGAAACCATCCATCAAAGTTCCCAAGATTATGATGGCCAACCCGCTGCATCGAGCTTTTGCACAAAAATATGCAGCTCGCGATGGGGCCCTTGGGAGTCGTAAAAGCTTTATTCCTCCCCTTGGAAAAGTCATTTGGTCGGTTGATAATGACTTTAGCGATGACTCCAGTGACCCTTCGTCCTGTTGGCATGGCTATATTTATCGCCATCCACAAGGGCAGAAGATTGGCTACATCCGCATTCCGCACTATCTTGCCTCCTATGCTCAAGTGCAAGAATTTGGGAAAATTCTTAACATCATGGAAGAGAAAAGCGACGCCCTTGTGATCGATCAATTGCATAACTTCGGCGGTTTTGTCAATTGCCAATATGCGTTGGCTGCGATGCTCACAGATCGTCCAATGAAAGCTCCCTACCATCGGATTAAAATGACGCAAAAAGAAGTCTTGGAAGCTTATGAACTCCTGCAGTTTTTAAACGTGTTCGACTTTTTACTAGGAGGAGAGGAAGAGGGAAGCCATCCTTTTTCAAGTTCAAATTCTTCCTCTTCAAGCTCGGATTCATATTATGATGATGAGGGGAGCTTGCAAAGTGACGAAGACGATGATGAGAGGTGGATGCAATGGAACTATCAAGAATTTTTATTTTTAAAAGATTATTGCGAAATTCTGTTGGAAGACTGGAACCAAGGGTTAACTTTAACACGCCCCACGCCTATTTTAGGAATTGACAGAATTAATCCAAATCCAAAATATCAATACACTAAGCCAATCCTGATGTTAATTGATGAGATGGATTTTTCGGGTGGCGATTTCATGCCTGCTGTTTTACAAGACAATCGACGAGCGCTTTTATTTGGCGCCCGCACAGCAGGGGCCGGTGGATACGTCTTTAGCTTCCAATTCCCCAATTCTCATGGGATTGCTCAATGCTCTTATACTGCTTCAATTGCAGAAAGATCCAACGCGCAAAAAATTGAAAACTTGGGCATCACTCCCGACATTGAATATGAGATGAAATCAGAAGACTTTCAGGCGAGATATCAAGGCTACGTAAAAGCTGTGAACGAAGCAGTGGAGACTTTATTAGAAAAATAAGTTAACGATTCCTCAAGGGAGGGGCTTCTACAAACAAGCCGGACGTTGACCAGTCTAAGCCGTCAGTTTAACTGCGTTAACAGCGAATAGATAGAGACCATGGCATGCTTCTCCAGTGCGAGGCTATGGGTTAAGCCAGTATCACTTCGACATAAACCGCTCCATCACAAACCCCTGTGTTAGAGATTAGAGTGAGAGAATCGCGTCAGCAATGCTTGCTCAATCGTTTTGGTTTCCCACGAAGCACCGGAAAGCAAAAAAAGAGAGTGCATGACTTTTAAACAGGAGACCTTGTCCACGCTCTTGTTCGGTGAGAAAAAAAACAAGGTCACTGTCCCAGACGCGTCATCGTGTGAGCCACAGGAAACTTTAATATCCAAACGCCCTGTGGAGTTTTTGAAGGGATTCACGGAAGACACTGTCCCTTCTGTCAACGAGCTAAGGGTTATGCGTATTTCAATGGAAACACCGTTTTCTCCTACGCCTTAAGGCAGGGGCCTAAGCCCTGTCAATTTGTGATTTTTGTCAAAAAAAAATCTAAAAAACACAATAACAAGGTCGGCTCCCGCGATTAAAGTCGCCGGTTTCCGCACCGTCAATTCTAAGAAATAGCATGGTAGAACTCTTCTTATTTCAAGATCTTCTCATCATCTTTGGCTTTTCAATTGTTGTTCTTTTGATTGGGGATCGTTTATCTGTCCCCCCCGTCGTGGGATTCATTTTAACAGGGGTATTAGCAGGCCCACACGGGCTTGCCCTTGTTAGAGGGTCTGAAGAAGTCGAAACACTTGCTGAGTTGGGGATTGTTCTTTTGCTTTTTGGAATAGGGATGGAGTTTTCCTTAAAAAGGCTTATGCAGATTAAGCGTCTTTTTTTATTAGGGGGGTCAATACAAGTCGGCCTGACAATTCTCATCACCTCCCTCATTGCCCAAGGGGGAGGACGTCCATGGGGTGAGGCGTTATTCCTAGGATGCGCCCTCTCGATGAGCAGTACGGCGATTGTTTTGGGAATCCTCAACCAAAAAGGGCAGTCTGCAAGCCCTCATGGTCGACTATCAATAGCTATTCTTGTTTTCCAAGACATGGTTGCGATCCCCATGCTCCTTCTAGCGCCCCTCTTGAGTGATGCAGAGAGAGAATTTGACTTTTCGCTCTTATGGCCGATCCTCAAAGGAATCACCATTTTAGCCATTGTTTTTGTCTCTGCTCAACGCCTCATTCCTGGCCTTCTTTTGTTGGTTGCAAGAACTCGAAACAAAGAATTATTTTTGCTCAGTGTTTTAACGCTTTGTTTTAGCGTTGCCTGGCTGACCTCCAATTTAGGACTTTCTTTGACCATTGGAGCCTTTTTAGCTGGACTCATCATTTCTGAATCGGAATATAGCAATGAAGCGATTACAAATATCTTTCCTTTTCAGGCTCTTTTGGTGAGCTTCTTTTTTGTCTCTGTGGGGATGTTGCTTGACATGAATTTTTTCTTTCATCAGCCTTGGACTATCTTGGGATTAGCTCTCGCAAGTTTAGCGATTAAAACACTGACGGGGGGAGTCGCTTCCCTAGTCTTGGGCCTCCCCATGCGAACCGCCATATTAGTAGGAATTGCTTTGAGCGAAATCGGCGAGTTTTCTTTCGTGCTCGCCAAAACAGCCCTTCCTTATGGATTACTTTCAGAGTACGACGACCAGCTTCTTCTCGCCGTTTCTCTGTTAACTTTGATGATCAGTCCTGTGTTAATTAATCTATCGCCACGAATTGCCTCTTGGATTCTCCATCTTCCATTACCCGAGGCGTTGCGAATGGGATGGCAAGGAGAGAAAGAAGAAAAAAATGCGTTGCAAAACCACGTCATTATTGTAGGCTTTGGGATAAGCGGACGTCATTTAGCTCGCTCCTGCAAGCTTGCTGGTGTTTCCTATGCAATTTTAGAAATGAATCCCGATACCGTCAAAGAACAAAAACGGAAAGGAGAGCCTATTCAATTTGGAGATGCAACGCATTTGTCTATTCTTTCACACCTCTGCATTCAAGATGCCAAGGGAATTGCCGTCTTAGTCAATGATCCCATTGCAGCGCGTCGCATTGTGCAAGTCGCGCGCGAAGCAAATCCTTCTCTTTATATCATTGTGCGTACTCGGTATGTCCAAGAAATGCTTTTGATGCATCGGTTAGGAGCCGATGAAGTGATTCCTGACGAATTTGGAACTTCAGTCGAAATTTTTTCTCGTGTTTTGCGCCAATACCATGTTCCCGACGAGGACATCCATGCCTTTATTGCTGAAATTCGTGCAGATGGATATGACATGCTTCGTTATCAGAACGCTCATGTTGCAAAATTATCGGAGATCAAATTGAACCTTTCCAATGTTGAAATTGCCTCTTTTCGTCTTCATCCAAATTCGATGTTAGTCGGCAAGTCTTTATTAGAATCGCAACTGCGTCACCTCTATGGAATGACAGTCTTACTCATTAAAAGAGGGATGCAAATTTTATCTAATCCACCCCCTGAGACCGAGTTAATGGCCGAGGATATCATTGTGGTTGTTGCCGAACATGTTTTCCTTAAGCAAGCGTCTAAGCTATTTGGTCACTTGGAAAAGGATTATGTCTAAATTCCCAAATCCCCTGTCACTTCCCAAGGATGTGTACCTCTCCCGTATACAGCGCAACCGGTTAGTTGTCCGAGCTGTAAGGTTAGGAATCATCTTTCGCTTGTTTGTCATTTTCTTTGAACTGATCGGAGTCATATGGATCAATAGTTCTACTCTCTTTCTAGATGCGATTTCCAGTGTCACAGATGTCGTCTCGAGTCTTTTTCTCATTTTCTGCATAAAATTGGCTCAACGTCCTCCTGATCACGATCATCCCTTTGGCCATGGACGGTATGAACCGATGGGAGGTCTTTTGTTGGGAATATTATTGATCGTTCTTGGGGGGGTGATGTTCTTTCAGCAAATCTTAGGATTCCTATATCAGGATGCTCATCATCCTCTTCATCCTTGGGCTTGGTTATTTTCTCTTATAGCCATGGTTGTTTTAGAAACCGCTTATCGGATATTAATTAGCATTGCTAGAGAATCGCATAGTCCCGCATTAGCGGTAGATGCCTTTCACTATCGCATGGATAGTTTAACGAGTTTATTTGCAACGATTGCATTGGTTGTTGCTGCTATCTGGCCTGCATGGGGGGTGGCCCTTGATCATTCAGGAGCTGCAGCAATCGCCTTTTTCATGATAGGGATGGGTTTTTTCGCTGCTCGTGAAAATTTTCACCAATTAATGGATCGAGTGCCCGAGGCGCATTTTTTTAAACTTGTCCAACAAGCAGCCTTGAGAACTTCTGGCGTGCAAGGAACAGAGAAAATTCGCATTCAACGCTATGGACCCGATGCTCATGTGGACATTGATATTGAGGTTCAGCCGTCTCTTAGCGTGGACAGAGCCCATAAAGTAAGTCAGTTGGTTCGCCGTAACATTCAGGAGGCTTGGCCTGCAGTACAGGATGTGACTGTTCATATTGAGCCTTATTATCCAAATGATCACTAGCCCATCGCTCAGATACCGCCTCCTTCGTCGGGCGCATCTCAATCAATCACATCATGTGATTGTTGAGAGATTTTGAGCAATGTCTGTCCAAGTTTACCTCATTGAGATCGCACCAAAAAGGAGGATGACCTGAAGTTGATCAGCCTAAGCCTTAAGTTTAACTGAGGACTCGGTTAGGAGCGTGCGACATAAGGACCTAATACAAAAGGTGTATTTTTATGCGAGCCTTGCCTGACATTAAGGGTCATGAACAGCGGGGTTTTCGAGGAGAGCTTCAAAGTTTTGGTTTTATCTTTCCAGTAACGCCTAATGATAAAAAGTTCGCCCCTTCTTTTTAAGAAATAACACTTCCGACTGGTAGATTCAGAATTAATGATTGTAGTGAAGAATTTGCGGCGATCCAGTGGATACAGTATCAGCTGGTAGAGAGCAAGCTCCCTAAAGATCAGCAACGCCGATACGACATCTGTTATGGCATAATCACTGCAGTGGGAATTTTGCTACTTGGAGCAAATCTATTATGAAACTTGTGTGTAAGTCTTTCAAACGGCAGGGGTATATCATCGTAGTCATATTATCCTATCGCATTGCTGCTCTCCTCTAATACAAAGCTAAGGAGGGGCGATGGAATTCAAGAAAGATGTGTCTTTATGCCAGCATCAAAAATCATATCAAGCGCCTTATTCATGGATATCCGTTTCTGCTGGGCTAATTTTGCTAAGTGGTAATGTCTTGCACTTGTCGTTCTGTAGGCTATATTTCCTTTGAAGTTTTCTTGACTGATAGGCTCTGGAATAGGGTCTCCTTGTTCTAGATAGAGTTCTATCGTAGCAATAATCGCATCTTGAATGTTTTGCATCCCTTCTTCTATTGTGCTTGCATCTGTGCAAACCCCAGGAAGTTCATTAACACGAATGATATAAGACCTCTTGCGATTGCAAATATCTTGTTCAATTGTATATGACCAATTTAGCCCAAGATAATATTTTAAGTCTTTCTTAGTATCCATGATCTTTTAAAACCTGCATTAAACCATCTATCTGGTATGACAGTAATTGAGCTCTCTTCTTTATAGAAATTGTTTGATGATATTGTGGTTTTCTGAGTTATATTGTGCTTGCATCTGTGCAAACTCGAGGAAGTTCATTAACACGAATGATATAAGACCTCTTGCGATTGCAAATATCTTGTTCAATTGTATATGACCAATTTAGCGCAAGGTAATATTTTAAGTCTTTCTTAGTAGCCATGATCTTTTAAAACCTGCATTAAAGCATCTATCTGGTATGACAGCAATTGAGCTCTCTTCTTTATAGAAATTGTTTGATGATATTGTGGTTTTCTGAGTTATGATGAGAACCCCGAACTTTAAGTTGAAAGTTTAAATGCAGCAGTATATTCTTAGCCTCATCATAAGAGATATTTTTCCCATTTAGGATCTTTTGTATTAACTTTTCTAGTTTACTCAAGTCAGTATGATAGCAAAAAAGCTAGCATCCGTCAATATCAAAGTTAATATTTGCTAAAAAGATATTTTGATAGCCGAAGATGCTGCTTAGGTTGGAGAAACGCTTAATCAGGAATATCTCGACGATCCATTCTAGGGAGAAACGCATTTGTCTATTCTTTCATACCTCTTCATTCAAGATGCCAAAGGAATTGCCATTTTGATCAACGATCCCATTGCAGCACATCGCATTGTGCAAATCGCACGCGAAGCAAATCCTTCTCTTTATATCATTGTGCGTACATTGAACCTTTCCAATGTTGAAATTGCCTCTTTTCATCTTCACCCAAATTCTATATTAGTAGGCAAGTCTTTATTGGAATCGCCACTGCGTCACCTCTATGGAATGACAGTCTTACTGATTAGAAGAGGAATGCAAATTTTATCCAATCCACCCGCTGAGACGGAGTTAATGGCCGAGGATATCATTGTAGTTATTGCCAAACATGTTTTCCTTAAGCAAGGTCACTTCCCAAGGATCTATACGTCTCCCGTGTGGTTAGTTATCCGAGCTGTGAGGTTGGGAATCATTTTTCGCTTGTTTGTCATTTTCTTTGAGATGTTCTTTCAGCAAATCTTAGGATTCCTATACGAAGATGCTCATCATCCTCTTCATCCTTGGGCTTAATTATTTTCTCTTACAGCGATGGTTGTTTTAGAAACCGCTTATCGGATATTAATTAGCATTACTAGAGAAGGGAGGGTCTTGTGCAAACAGGCCTGAAATTGACCAGCCTAAGTGCTGAGTTTAACTGAGGGCTCCGTTATGAGAGGGCCAGACGAGGCTATTTCAAAAATTTGTCTCCTATGATGAGGAGACCACCTTTACAGGAATCTATGGCTCTGAATAAAGAGCGAGTCTCACAATGTCGCTGAAGGAGTCAAATCTGGGATCAAGACCGCGAAGTCAACTATATAAGCAGGTAAGCGCTAGATAGAGATTAGGGTGAAGATATCTGAATCTGGGTCCTATTGGGAGCACTTAACAGGGAAGCGGATCATAGCAGCGTTTCGTCCCACACCTGAAGGCAGGGGGCCTCCGCGCAATCGATTTGTGATTTTTGTCAAAAATAAAAAACACAACAACAGGGTCGGCGCTTCCCGCGACTAAAGTCACGGGTTTCTGCGCCGTCAATTCTATGAAAATCTTTTCGATGATTCGAATATTGCTTGATCGGCTATCCCTTGTAGGAGGTGCCTTTATGGGAAGTCAAATTCTACAATTTATGCAGCAATACACAGAGCATTTAGCAGGACATCTAGAGGCGCTTCAAAAATTGATTGACCAGATGCACCACATGGCTCTTATGTCCAATAAATCTTTGGAGCAATACATTCAGAAGTTTAGAGAGAGCGCTGACCCTGACTTTGTTCCTCAAGGAGATTTTATGGAGGGGATTCTTTCCCGTTGGGAACAGCTCCATCATCTGTTCGATCATTTGACAAAGGATCCCACATGGCTTCGCCTTTATTACTTTTTGAAAGATCTTCAATTAGATATCGCTCATTCAACGTTGACTACTTATCAGGCGGGTTTCAACTTAACGCTTGAAGGGTTCTGTTATGCAAGTGTAGGGATGGTTTTTGGATGGGCTTTTTACCAAATGGCCTTTCGATGCCTGGCTTCGCTGTATTCAGGTATGCGAGCCATTGTCTATTCTACTAAGAAGTAAATATTGCTTTAGAATAGAAATTCTATGTTTTTCCATAGAATTTTTTAATTTATTATGATAAAATCTCTATTAGTTTAAAAAATGGAGGGCTTTAAGCAATGTGTATTAATACAGATCCAGTAACTTCTATACCAAAAGAATGCACTCTTCAAATTTTGTCTTATTTGGATGCACAACAGCTTGGACAATGTTGTCAGGTGAGTTCTAAGTGGCATAAAATTGTGAGTGAAGATAGCTTATGGAGGCAGCTGTTGTCAGAAATAGCTATTTCACCAAACATGAGTGCTCAAGAGTATGTAAGGAACCATGCCGTCAAGTCAACCCGCGAAGTTATCCAACGCATTCAAGAGTTCGCCAACAACATTCAATTAAATCAGAAAGGTGTGTTCACCTGTTTTTTTCCTTTTCTTCCTGCATGCAAGATTAGCGTAGAACTTGGATATGGTCATATTTCTCGCGAAGAAGACCCTCATGTAAAAGAAACGTGTATTTTTATACGAGCACTGCCTAACAAGGCTGGTAATAATCAAGTATTTTCTTCATCTTATCAAGCGGATAAGCAAAATCCTGGAGTTTTCATTTTTAATTTTAGAATTACACCTAACAGTAAATTTCTGTTTTATCATTACGAAATAATACTTCCAGGTGCTCACATATACGAAGTCATTAAGGATCTTAGTCAATATCCAATAGAGATTGACCATATTTTAAAAACCCGACTCACACAGCTCGAAGTTGAAGACGATCAGACACGACGCAGACACTATGGCATAGTCGCTGCGGTGGGAGTCATTGGTGCAATGGCATTAAATACATACCTAAGTGCTTCTTATCCTAATAAGTAATCATTCAGTCTTTCGATCCCTGGCTTGGCGATGACCTATAGGAGCCATTTTTTATCTTGTCAAGAAGTCAATACCAGGTTGAGTTACAGTTTAAAAAAAAGAGAGGGTTTAAAAAATGTCTATTCAACTAGATCCAATAGTCTCCCTACCAAAAGATTGTAGTCTTAAAATTTTGTCTTACTTGAATCTGCAGCTTGGACAATCTTCTTTGGCACAAAATTACGAGTGAAGATGGCTTATGGAGACAATTGTTTCCAGGAATAGCGACCCCTCCAAAGATAGGTATTAAACAATATTTAAGCGACCATGTCGTGCAGTCGCTCCCTGAAGTTATCCAACGCATTCACGAGTTTGCCAATAATGTGCAACGACACGAAATAGGTGTGTTTACCTGTTTCTTTCTTTTGAATCAATGATAAAAAGTTTGCCCCTTCTTTTTGTGAAATAACACTTCCGAAGGACTAGGTGTTTCAACCCGCACGGGGATATTCTCAGCGTCATCATAAGAGACATTTTAGGATCTTTTGTATTAACTTTTCGAGTTTACTTGCGCCAGCATGATAGAAAAAAACTAGCCTCAATCAATATCAAAGTTAATCTTTCTTAAAAAGATATCTTGATAGCCGCAGAAGCTGCTTAGGTTGGAGAAATGCTTAATCAGGAATATCTCGACGATCCATTCTAGGGGGATTTGGTTGCGACACGCCATTTGGAATTTTCCCTCCCCTAAAGGTGATTTTATGCCAGTAGCTTTGCAAATCTTTTGAAAAAGCTTTATTGAGTTTTTCAAAGGGGACTGGCCACTTATGGTGATATTCGGTATCAATGATAGCAATGCGTCCATCTTTACAAAATGGAATGTTGAACACATAAACGGAATCATATAGACCGCACACCTGTAAAATCGTATATAGCCCTTCCATCAATTGATGGGTCATCTTCTTTCGATACATTTTTTCATTCTCTTTATGTTCTTGAATACGCATATTTTCACAAATCAAGACGAAGTTCTTGCGCAAATAGCTGGAGCTTGTAGGGGGGGCTGGATATTTAGGCAAAGGATAGATCCATTTGTGAGGAACCTTGAAGTGTTCTGCCAAGTCATACTCTTTAATGCATGTGCGAACCGTTTCTGCCCCTTTAATCCGGTGAATCCATTTTTTCCAATCATAAAGAATTCCCAACTCTGTATCGCAATAAGCTTTGATGAAAGACTCTTTGCATTCGGGATGAGAGGAGGCGGCCACGCGACTTAAGCGCCCAGGACGCCAACGTCTGAAACCCGCTTTTTTGAAATGCTCTGGCGATTGCGTGGCCCGAGAGTTGCAAAAGATTCGATTGAGTTTTGGCCTGGCAGGATGATTTTCAGGAAGTAAGTAAGGTCGCACCTCTTGCCAAACCTCTTCTGCAACATCGGGTAACTCATAGCGATGTTGAGCTCTAGTTAACTTCTTGAGCGAGCGAATCAGAGAGTCAATTGTGGTTGTCGTCTGATCAATCGTTGCTTGCGAGAGAAGGGGAAGCAAGGGCGAAGTAGCTGGAAACAACATCCGCTTTCCAGCAAGTCGATGGTCGTCTTTCGCAATCTGCAAGACGTTCCGAGGCTGCACCAACTCTTGATCGTAGATGTGAATGAGGGGGGATGGAACTGAAAGTTGTCCGCGCTCTCTTGCGATGATGCGGTAATAGGCAAAAGAACCATCGACCTGGAGATGAGGCTCCGGGGTGACAGCAACCAAATTATCATTCCATTCTTCCTCCGTGACTTTTCCATCGACTATCCCGTTGACTTGGTATTGACAATAAATAGAAGGAATAAAATCAAGGGAATTAGACCCAAAGACTAAATATTCGACCCATCGCTCTGATGCCTCGGCATCACGCTCCCAGTTTAACTCGTACACATTTTCATCGACCGCTTCGAATTCCACCCGTTGCACTGCCGCAGGTTTTTGGACAGCAAAAGGGTAGGAAGCAGACCATTCACTCCATTGCCCATTGGAAAATTCCTTGATCCGGAAATAGTACGAGGTTTCCGGACTGAGGAAGGTCTCGCTTATAGGAGGCAAGGGGATCACTGATCGGAAGGGTTCGACCTGGTCAAAATTGGGAGGAATTAACTGAAAGTGCTCATCAAACCCAATTTGCCACCAAATCTCTTTGACTCGATTTGAGTTCGGTTCAATCATGAAATAGGGTGAACAATGATCAAAGACCTTCTCTTGATTTAAAACGCGCGGTGAAGAGAAGGCTTTCTTTTCAAGCTTTTCATTGACTTCATAACGGAAGCGAATCACAGTGGGGTTTTTTTCAGCGCCTAAATGAATCGAGTGATCTCCTTGTCTTAACGAAGGAAAAAGGCTCCAGGAACATTTTCCAGAGATCATGCATGTCCCTTTAGGAATCTCAGAAAAAGCCATCTGAATTTGAAAAAGGTTGTCTTCGTGCAAAATCAAAGAGTCTCCCGGTTTCAATTCGACCGCTTGAGTGGGGAAGTCAATAGGCGTGTGACTATTGTTGGTGATCTGATGAATCGGAAAGCAAGAAAGGTAGGTCCACTGTTTGGGAATCCCTCTTGTTTCTAGATCAATGACATGAGTCATCCAACACTCGTAAGGGGCAAGCTCTGGACGAAGGTCAGTCGTTTCAAATAGGAGCGTCTCTCCAGGGAAAAGGGTCATTCCCTTGGCTCGCTGCGATAACTTTTCCACAACGGACACTAAAGGGGGGGAAAAGGTCGGCGCAAGAACATCAAAGTGAGCCACTTGTTTCCAGGCTTCTTTAAAATCGATCTCCTTTGCTTGGCGGATGTGCTTTGTGCGCAAAGCTAAAAAAGGATCATCCATGACATCTTCAGAAGAGGCAAGTGTCTCATTATCCAGGTGCATATAAAGGTGATTGTTTATCAAATCGAGAAAATTCCATTCTTCATCCAACCCAAAATCATAAAATGTTCCTCCTTGGATATTAGCTAGGCGAGTTTCGATACCGAGAGCGTGGCAAAGTTTAATGAATTCCCGATAAAAAGTGGTAGAAGAACAGACACCAGTAAAATTCAAAAGATCGAGAGGGTGAATCGTTCTATCAGGGAAGGAATCATCGCGCATGACCGAGTGATTCCAACGTTGGTAAAGAGCTAGCAAGGGATAGCGTTCTTCAGCCAATTGACTAGCCAATGCTTCAAGAAAAAGAGGGGGAGCTTGATTGATATAAGGGAAGCAGTGTTCAATGGGAACATCTCCAACATTCTCAACCTTTAATTGCTGGCAGTAAGAAAGAAAAGAGGGGGGAGTAAAGGGATGCTCTTGCATCTGCTCAGGAATGGAAACATCCAAATGGAAGGTCTTTTTCGTCTCATGATCCAAAAGGAATTCAATGGACTTTCCGTCGGCTTTTGAGAGACCACAACTGATAAGGAAGAAAATCAGAAGCGCCTTATTAATAAATTTCACAGTCTAAATCCTACGTTAAATTTAAAGAGCGGGTTATTTAAAAATTCGAATAACCTAGCCCACGATAATAAAAGCTCCTACAACCAGAATTTCAATAAGAATCGCGGCTGTCAAACGACTAAATACCTCTTGAGTTTCCCGAAAAAAAATGCCAAAGGTGATGGCGAAAATAATAAGAAAAATGACTATTATGTGCGAGCGTGTCATAGAAAAAAGCTCATTTGGTATCAAGCTGGAGAGTGTAAATCCTTCTTGCCTTTTTGTGCAAAAAGGTTTTAATACAGCAATTATACCCATTGGCCTTTTTTATCCTTGAAGCCCAGGGCTTTGGCTAAGCCCAAATTCAACTCTTGAAAGGGAATGGGGATATAACCTCATCAGTGTTGTCATGCGCTTAATTGTCGCCCTTGTCCTTCTTATTATCGTTGGTATTTGGGTTACTGTTGCCCGGAATGGATCTCCCATAGTGGCAACAAAGAGTTATAACAGTCAAGCATTTAAACATGAATTTGTCATTATCGAGGCTCATCATCTCCTAGAGTTCAATTTGGTGGATCCAGAACAAGCGCCTGATGAGATTCGAGATAGCGTGATGAGGGGGTATCGATTAATGACAAATACTGCTTTTTATGCCCCAGATTATGCACACAGCGAACTTTCGTGCACGAATTGCCATTTTCTTGCAGGAGATACATTAGGAGGAAAAAATAGGGGAATAGCACTCGTAGGGGTGACAACTTTATATCCTCAATATTCAAAACGTTCTGGAAAAGTCATTTCATTAGCAGAAAGAATCAATAATTGTTTTCGACGGAGCATGAATGGAAATGCTCTTCCGATGGATTCTCCGATAATGACTGACATTTTACACTATCTACAATGGGTTTCGAAAGAAGTGGAGACAATTCAGCAGATTCCCTGGCTCGGTTTGCCAGAAATCAAGAATAGCCACGTTCCAGATCCTCAGGAGGGAAAAGAAATATACGAACAGTGTTGTGCAGCTTGTCATCGATCTGATGGGCAAGGAGGAGGTGTTTTAGACGAAGTAGAGGGAAAAACGATTCCTCCTCTTTGGGGAAATCACTCTTTCAATGATGGAGCTGGTATGAATACAATGGCGATGTTAGGGCCGTTCATCTACTTAAACATGCCTTACCAACAAGCAAGATTGACAGAAGAGCAGGCATTAGACGTCTCTGCGTATGTTTTGCAGCAACAGCGTCCTCATTTCGAGAGGAAGCATTGATATCTACCCATTCCACTTCAAAAGTTGAATTTGGGCTCCGATAATCAAGAACGCTCTTTTGATCAAGTTTTGGAGAGCGGAGGTGCAGCATCATACTTTCCTCCTTCAATGGCCGCAATTCGATCCTCAATGGGAGGATGTGTTGCGAAAAGGCGAGACCAAAAGGATTCATGTTCATTGAAATAAAGATGAGCAAAGGGTTTGCCATTCTTAGGCATATCCGAAGTGTTAGATCCCGCAATTTTTCTCAAGGCATTGGCAATCCCTAGAGGGTTGCGCGTATATTGCACTGACGAGGCATCGGCTAAATATTCTCTTTCACGACTTACCATGGCCTGTAAAATAGAACCAAAAAACCATGTCACTGAACCTGCAATCAGGAAGATTACGGCAAGCACTGCAATGGGATTCCCGCCGCGTCGGTCTTGGTCATCCTCGTCGCGACGAGAGGCAAAAGAGGATCCTTCCAATAAACGTAAACCAATAAAGGTGACGATGAAAAATCCCATGACCATTGCTGCAACGCGCATTCCAAGGGTCATATCCCGATTGTAGATATGTCCAAATTCATGAGCTAAAACCCCTTGCAGTTCATCGCGATTGAGTAAGTCGAGGCATCCTCGCGTCACAGTGACTGCCGCATTATCGGGACTTGTTCCAGCAGCAAATGCGTTCACTTCTTTGGCTTCTAAAATATAAACTGGAGGAATGGGAAGAGAAGTCGCTAGAGCAATTTCTTCGACAATATTAAGCAATTGTCTTTCTTTTGGATTCCGCGTCTGGGGATTGACTGCTTGTGCTCCAACAGACTCTGCGACATAACTTCCCCCCGATTGGAGATAGTTCATGTAGTTGAAACCAGCAACACCAAAGGTCAGACCCAAAAACCCCAATCCAACATAAGGAAGATCAGGATTATCGTAACTCCCCACTGCAAATAGCCTCATCGCCCATTCACAAAAGAAGGCTGCAATGAGTGTCAGGGCTGTGAAAATGGCGACATACAAAGCTGTCTTTGACTTTGCTTGCTTTTGAGCTTCCCAAAAATTCATCACCATGGCTGCACGCAAATTATGAAAAAGAAATCTTAGGAGCCTTTTTAACTTCCTGATCTTCCACCTGGAAAAGCTCAACTTTGTGATGTCCGAAGGTGGAGGCAAATAGGACCGTGGGAAATTCCTGCTGAGCAGTATTATAAAGCATGACATTGTCATTGTACGCTTGACGTGCAAAAGCCACCTTATTTTCTGTTGAACTCAACTCCTCTTGAAGCTGTTTCATGTTTTCGCTTGCACGCAATTGAGGATAATTCTCTGCCAGCGCCATGATGTTGGTGACCGCTCCTCGGACAGCCGTATCTGCTGCCGCTAGATCTTTGATTGAACCCTCGGTTGGACCCCCGCTTTGTTCTATTTGATGACGAGCGCTTTGAGCTTGATTGCGCGCACTAATCACTGCTTCCAACGTTTCTTTCTCATAGGCCATGTATCCCTTGACAGTTTCGACAAGGTTTGGAATAAGATCATAGCGCCGCTGTAGCTGAACGTCGATTTGGCTCCAGGCATTATTGACCTGATTCCGCAGCTGAACAAGTCGGTTGTAAATTCCAATTCCCCATAACACAATGACTGCGATGACGACTAAAATGATAATAAGCGATGTTGTCATAGAAACTCCAATGTATGGCTGCCTTTTTTGCCGTTTCCCCTTAAAGGAGGAGCATGCTTCTAGGCAACAGAGTTAAAAACTTCACTCTAGGGATTTTTTAGAAATATGACAATGATTTCCATCGGTCCTTAAAAAATGTGGGAGAGTGTTCTCAATCGGCAATTTCTGCCACTGTAACCAAAGCCACTATAGCGCCAGGTACACCCCAGCTTAGCCGGGTCGTCGTCTCCTCGCCAATCATGTTTGCAATTTAACAGTAAAATCAAGCATACTCGGTGCAACTTTACGAATTTTAAACAATAGGCTGGTATCCCATGTGTTGTCTAGCTCCCTCTACTATAGGAACATTCGTCGTCACAAAATTCCATAAAATAGTAGAAGAAGCAGATAAGAAAATATTTCATTTTGAGGGTTTTTATAATCGCACACCCGCAGCCCCGGCTGATCGCCTTTTGTATTTCTTTGAGCGTTTGGAGCTTGTCGAGAAAATAGCGGAAATTGCCGATGAGTGTTTTCATTTATTCGGTTCTTTATGCAAGCGTTACGCCAATGCGGAAGTTTATCAAACATTGTCTCATCTGCATCATGGAGCTCATCATATTGAACATGTCCTACATTCCTTTTGCTTTCTGCACGATGTCATTCATTTTGTCCGTTTTTTGAGTCATCTATGCGGTCATGATGACGATATAATAGTCAACCCATTCACTTATTTAAGCTTACTAGCTCGCATCTCCTATGCGTTTGCTCACTTTCTTGCGACCATCCAATTTTTGGACAGCCTAAAATTGTGTAGGGGGGGCGCGCTAGGGAGTCTCTTTAAATACGCGCCTATCATGATTGCGATAGGCGACTCGCTATCGATAACTTCTCTAATTTGGCAATGCTATGAAAAAATAAATCGTCAGGACGAAGAGAAGGATAAAGATCAGGAAAAGGAAGAACAGCTTATTTCCAATATCTTCATTTATCTTAGCGGCCTTTTATTCGAAATCCTTCCTTTTGCTAAAAACATGTATTCTTTTACTCGCTATTCACTTTTTATGACCAAAGCAGCTTCTATAGCAGGGATCATTCATGCGTGGTTTATTGTTCAAAGGTTGACAGAAAATAAGATTATAGCCAAATTTGAAGAGATAGAGGGGAAATTAAAGCTGGTTTGTAACACCGGTCATCACGACCGGTGCGATCATATTGAAGAGTAAAAAATTATCGGATCATTTAAACCTGAATGAGACTTTGTTCTTTCCTTAGATTTTATTGATCTTAACCCAGCGTGGAAGGAAATGTTAATTAAAAGTGGAAAATGCAAATTTTATAATCAAAAGATTTTTTGAAAAAAAACTAGATTAAAAACAAAAACATTACAATTAATAGAAGACGCTCAATTAATAGAAGATGCTTATTTTTCAGAAAAATGATAAGTATGCTCGGGAATAGGGCAGGATAAAGAAAGCTTTACTAAAACCCCTCCTTGAAAAATTCAACAACTCTTTCCTTTCCTATAGAAAAAATTAAAACGAAGGTAAGCAACCACTCACGGAATAACCCTTCAGCAAAGACTTCTGTACTCAAGAGTTGTGAACTTTCTCAAAGAAAAGGGAAGTTCCTCTAGTCTACTCACCGTCGCAGGGTGTTGAGAAACATTTTGCTTTCGCTCCTTTGAAAACTTCCTATTGCCACAGGAAGCCGCGAAGTCTTTGGAGGCTTCACGAAATCTCTTTGAATCTGGGAAACTTAAACCTCTTCAATTTAGGCTGTCATTCTCTGTGTTGACTTTATCGAGCTTCTCTTTTATCCGCCGTGTTCGCTTAGGCGGTTGTTGGGGCTCCACTGTTTCACCCAGTTGACTTGTTCCTCTTCCCCTTCGGGGAGGTGATTTCTTCTTACTCGTTTCTATTTTTAGATCAGTTTCGCTTCCATTCCCCTCTTTTGAAGACAAAGCTTTTGTTTTATTTGACTCTGTTGTCGGTATTGAAGAGGTTGAATCAGAAGAAGGGGGGTGTTCCTCCTTTCCCTCGTTTGAAAAGGGATGTGCAAGATCTTTAATGAGCTCTGAACCCGCTTTAGGAGCAAGAAGAAGAGCCGTCGCAGCCGCGACCAACCCCCCAGCGACACCTCCTAGCACGACGTTCTTATTGATGATTTCTCTCTTTTCTTTTCTTTCTTTTTCGTTGTCAGCATGGCTAAAGTATATGAGGGCGGAGAATGTCCCTACAATTCCTGTAACAATTGCAGCCCCCATGACAAGGCTTTGGCACTGTTTTTTATCAGACATGAGATGTCTCCTATTTTGATGAATACGGGAATATTTCTCGCTCTCTAAAACTGGGGTATACACCCATTCCACTTCAAGAGTTGAATTTGGGCTTAGCCAAAGCTGCGGGGGTCAATGATAAGAAACACCCTCATATTTGTAAGTGGAATGGGTAGAGTTCAAGCTTCGGCATACCACTCAGATCACAGCTCACAGCTAGCACAGCTAATCTTGTTCACTTTATTCGTCTCCAATAGCTCGAGGCTATTCGCTTCACAAATTAAACAATCTTAGCCCTCTTGCTCGTAACTTCACTATGACTCAGTTTTGAACCATGCCAAAACTTGCTTAAAAAGGTGATTATAAAGTTGCAATAACTGACCATCCAAAGATGGGGACATTATCGCTTAGGTCGAATTCTTTGCCATAGGCGATAGCCTAAATGCGCCCAATCAATGGCTTCATTTGTTCGCTTGTTGTTAATTAACCCTTTAACATGTTCCAATAAATCTTCCCCCTTTTCATGGGCTCCTTCTGTTAATTCATCGACAAGATCTTTAGCAAGCTCTAACCACTTATTCCCTCGGCAACGTGCGGTTTTCGCAAAGCATTTCCCTTTTTTAGTGATTTCCTCTCCAAAATCTTGTGTTTTTTCTGCGACATCTTCATAGGTCTCCTTAAGATTTTGACGGAGTTCTTCGCCCGATTTTGGTGTCAGCAAAAGCGCTACAGCAGCCCCTAGGATTCCACCCGCAATGCTGCCAATGAAAAAATCTTTCGTGCCCTGTTCATCCTTTTCCTCGGGTTCCTCTTCTACTAATCCCCAATCTCTCGCAGTTTTTCTTGCTCCATCAACCATAGATTTAGCCTTTTTTGCCCAGTGGCACTTATGGCATGTAAAACTTTTTGCCAACGATTTTCCTTTGTCGGCTAAATCGTGAGTTGTATCCGAAATATGGCTATAGGCATTGCAAATTTCCTTGCAAAGCTTTTTGCCAGTTTTAGGAGCAATGAGTAAAGCTGTCACACTTCCTAGTACGCTTCCAACTGCAGCCCCCACTAAGAATTCTTTAGTATGCAAATGATGGTTTGTCATGAATCACCTTTTTTTCTTGATGTTTTGCCATAGATGAATGCTTAGAACCGCTAATCCAAGCACATCTGCTACCTTGATCCATTCATCACTCCGAGATAGCTTTTTTTTTTCTTCGATATCAACATTTGATGGATGGCTCTCTGCAAACGCCTCTTCTTTAAGCGCGACGGCTTTATGCTCTAAAATCTCTCCGAGATTTGCAACCGCATTAAAGAGAGGATTTAAAGCTTCAATTTTTTGCTTAAGACCAAGAGTGATGTGGTTCGTATGCTCGACCAACTTTTGTGCTTCCCCTCCTGTTCCATCCAGTTGCTTGCGGAGATCAATAAGCATTTGATTGACTTCATAAAGAGTTGCATTTAAGGCTCTTGAAGTCATAATTAAGTAAATGACGAGAGCAACAAAGGCAATAGCAATGATAGTAACACTTGTTTCGATCATCACTTCACTTTCCTCTCCGCTTTATAAAAGCTCGCTGGTGTTAAACTGAAACTTTACCTATTTAAAGTCAAGCAAATTCCGTACGAATAAAATATCTCGATGAATCTGCTTTTGGAGCTGATTCAAATCATAGAACTTTTGCTCTGATCGAATAAATTGTTTGAAAACGACTTCTAGATGACTCCCAACCCAGTCTTGGTTGCTTTCAAATAGATGCACTTCAAGGATGGGCTCATCATCTTTCCTCAGGGTGGGCGCAACTCCTAAATTTGCAATTCCTGAGACCCTTCTTAAATCATGGATGATCTCCACTGCATACACACCGAAAGGAGGGAGAGAAAGTCCTAGGACCCTCAAATTAGCAGTGGGAAAACCCAATTTCTTTCCTTTCCCTTGTCCAGGGATGACAGGGCCATAGATCGAATAAGAGCGCCCTAAAAGCTTTTCGACATCAATTAAATCCCCTCGCTGAAGAGCATCTCGAATGCGGGTACTGGAAACAATCTCTCCTTCATGACGATGTTCTTTGAAATAATGGATATCGAAATCCCATTTCTTGCTAATCGCCTTGATTGTCAAGGGATCTCCTTCTCGATTATGCCCTAGCCTTGCGTCATGACCTAACACTAGGTGAGAAAAGGGAATACATTCACGAACATTTTTGATAAATGATTTGGCACTGGATTGCGATAAAGAGTGTGTGAAGGGTAAGAGAAGAATGCGGTCAACACCAAACTGTTGGAGAAGATGAAGTTTATGCGATAATGTGATGAGAAGGGAAGTGGGTTGATGGGGTTTAAGCACTTGCGAAGGATGATTCCGAAAAGTTAATGCCAGAAGCTCTCCCTCTTTAGCTAAAGTTTGAGCATGCTTCAATAGTGCACAATGCCCTCGATGCATTCCATCAAAATTACCAATTGTTAATACCAAGGGCTGGCGGGGGGAGGTGAAATCTTCCAGCCGTTCAAGAATGGGCATGTTGTTCTCAAAAATTTCTTCACATTTTGTTTAACGCATCTGGACTGTATTCAATAACAAAACTCCTCGAGAAATTTCTCCCCCATATCGATTAAAATGGCTCTATACGTAGAACCAGTAAACGAATGATCAGTTGGCCAAAGAGGAAAGTTAAGATAAGAGCCATGAAAATGAACATTACTCTCAGGATCAAAGTAGTTTCGTATATGTCCAAGAGGCTCTAACAAACAACTGCTGACTCCATCATTCACGCTGACTATATTAATCACGTTTTGAAAACCAACATTGCGCACAAGGGTTGAAGAACCAAACGTGACCACTCGAATCATTTGTTGTTCTTCTGGTGATAATAACTCGCGAGCACGATCGGTCTCGGCTCCTCCCAAACTGTGAGCATAGTGTATAATCACTCCTCCTCCTCCAACACCCCCCATCTCTTCAATGAGTTCACGCCACATTCCTGCTAACAAGTAAGCATGCGACGAACGAAATCCTAATGTAAAGGCTGTTCTAATAAGGATTGCACGCGAAATATCCCACATCCACCCCTCTGTTGGTCGAAAAACGTAATGCACCTTAACTCCTCCATGTGATTCAGAAATCTGATTTAGAGATTCTGACATCATGGCGCGCGTATTTAACATTCCATTGATAAATGTAACGCGTACTTTTTCGCTAATCTCATGATCTCCATAGCAACCCACCTCTGTTTCTTCAAAATGAAATCCCATGAGCAAATAAGAGGTTTCCCCAAACAATGCTTTTCCTATTCTTTCCAATTCCGCTCCGATAAAATCGGGGAGTTGCAACACCTCATTCATCGGGTAAGGCTCCTCCTCATCTATATAAAGATCCTCGCTTTCGATTAGATAGGCGGTGGGGGAAGAATTGTCGCAAGCTCCACATCGCTTCAAAGAAGCGATCGCAACAAAAAAAATAGAAAAAAGAAACTTTTGCATCGAAGTACACGTTTAAAATGAGTCCTTAGGGAGAACTGGAACCTGAACTGTGACTGTGTACAGCGGTTGATTGAGAGACGAATGTTCTAACGTCTCGTCAAGTTTCCGAAGAGACTCTTGAATGGATCGGAAAGGAGGGGAATCTTCAACTGAAGCCATGAGTTCATGATTCTTATCAATAGCATTGCAAACCATCGTAAAAGTGATCAATTCTGCCGCTTGGGCAGGTTGGTAGCCAATTGTTCTATCCATATAGGAAACAGCAGATAAAATATGTTCCTTTTGTAAGGCCCCTAAGAGGGTATGCAGATGATTAAGAGAGATGCCCAACTCCTGAGCCAATAATCGGTCAGTTTGGGGAGGCTTTCCTAAAACGAAAGCTTCAATGCAGCGATAGGTCATAAGCAATGCGGCGGCTTTGCCAGAAAGAGGAACAGTCCGGCGATAAGGAATAAATAAATCGTTTTGAATTTCAAAAGCCAATTCTGCTCCTCCTAAAAGAATCAACCAACTGATTTGTAACCAAATCAGAAAAAGAGGAAGCGCTGCGAAGCTTCCATAAATCGCTCCATAGCTAGAAGCTCCAATTTGAAATTTAATGTAAATCCACTGCCAAAGTTGAAAAGTCGTGCCTCCAATCAATCCTCCTATCAGAGCAGAGCGCAAGTAAACCTTTGTATTGGGTAAAAAAAGATAGATAAAAGTAAATAAAACCCAGCTCAAAAAAAAGGGAAATAGCTTAAGAATTAATAGAAGCAAAGGGCTTACCGCTTCAATAATGATATTGCTACGGGCTGTTTGAGCAATTCGAGTGTTTAAAAAAACAGTGATGCTGCTTGAGGTCACAAAAAAAACGGGACAAATCACCAGTGCTGCTAAGTAATCGCTGACTCGTCTTCCAAGTGAACGTGAAAAAGGGGTCTTCCAAATGCCATTTAGTGCTGTTTCAATATTACTGAAGAGCCCCACAACAGACCAAAATAAAGCCACTGTCCCAATACCCGCAATGACTTCTCCCTGAACATTCTGCAACCAGGAATAGGCAAATTGGATTAACTTATCCATCATTTCACGCTGTTCTGCAAATCGCTCCCCAATACCTAATTCTAATGCTTTTTCAAAACCAAAACCCTTAGCAATGCCAAAAAGAACTGCTAATACAGGGACAATCGAAAGAAGTGAATAAAAAGTTAAGGCGGATGCTTTAGCATAACAGTCATCCTCAATGAAGCCTCTTGTCGCATCATACAATAACCTGACCGTTCTTTTCCAAATCGAAGGGGGTCGAACAGGTTGATCACTTCTGGACGGAAATAGTTCATTAAAAGTTTTGGTCATCAAATTGACAGCGCGGAAACCTCTGCTTCAAGGCAGGGGAGGAAGCGCTGCTCCCGGTGAAAAGGGGTAATAGTTTAGATCTCTCCCCTTTACTATAAAGATCTGAGATCTAAAAAATCTGGTAAAACGGTGAGATTCAGGGGAAAGGTAGAAAGAAGAGTCGTCAATTCCCCATTAAAGTAGTCAATAACCGATTCTTTACCCGTTTTAAATTCCTCGATCCTGGTATAATATTGAATCGATTGCTTGCACAGTTCCACTTGATAAGCATAGGTTGCCTCGATCTCCATTTGCATCTGGGTCAATGTCCATTCTGCAAGATCCAAACCAGTCTTAAGTAAAGGATCAGACACAGAAGCATGGTAGTAAGCATATGCCTCCTCAATCCTCGTATCTCTCTCTTGTAAAGAGAGGATTTGCTGCTGATAGGCCTCTTCAATTTTCTGAAGGCTAGCCTCTCTTTCCTTCTCTAAATTCTTCCTGGAAATGACATGGTCGTTTTGATGATAGAGATTATCGGCGCATACTAAGGCACTGTCACGAGCAAGGGTATAAGGGGCCATGAGGGACGCTAACTCTCTTTCTAACTGTTCTTGCCATACTTTAAACTCGCTCCGCTGCTGAATAAAATCGCGTTTAAGACGAGAAAGAACATGAAATTCATCAACTATAAAGATTTCAGCCATGACTGGGTCAGTCAACTGGTAAAGATCGGCCAACTGGTAAAGATCGGCTAAGATGAGAATGGGGAGATCTGACAAGATTTCAGGATGATCGATCATTTCCTCCAAAAACCTCACACGTCTTTCATAGGGAGTAAGCGTTATCCCTGCCCGATCTTTCTTATAAGCATAAGCACATCCCTCGTGCAAATCGACTTTTCTGACCTCTTCAATATAGTCAGGATCTTTTAGATAGTCAGTCGTTAAAAAGTAAATCCCAGTGGCTGTCGTGAACCCACCGCCAATAACTGCTGTTGCTGGCGCAAGAGCTGGAAAAAAACAGGTCATTCCTGCAACCCCAACGATTGTTAAAAAAACCCCCAAGGCTTTGCCATTCGAAACCTTATCGATCCAGCTTGGCTCCTTCATCCAGATTTTTCCATCCACAATCCACGTTTCATGATCCATTCCCAATTCCACGCGATCTACCACATCAGTGACAGCGAGTGGTAAATGAGAGCATAAGGGGGATGAAACGATCATAAGACAGAGACAAATGCGATGACAGAAGTGAATCACTCTCATAGATATTGACCGCGCCGAAACCCAGCACTTCAGTCGCAGGAGGAAGCGCTGACCCTGTTCTTGTGTTTTTTAGATTTTTTTTTGACAAAAATCACAAACAGCGCGAAGGCCCCTCCCTTCAGGCGAGGACGAAACGCTGCTTCCGTTGAAATATCTCTATGCAGAACCCTCCGCCCGTTGACAGAGCCGACAGTGTCTTGCGTGAATTCCTTCAAAAATTCTACAGAACGTTTTGATATTAAAGTTTCCTGTGCCTCGCACGGCGATGCGTCCCCGATCGTGCCCTTGTTTTTTTTCCTGACCGAACAACAGCGTAGACAACGTCTCCTGTTCCTTAGCGGTGACCGGCACCCGAACTTCGCCTGGTCATGGTCTCTTCGCCAATGTGATGGAGCGATTGATGTGCAAGTGGCACTTGCTTAATCCAGACACCTGTTTAATCCCTTGTCATAGAGCGTGGAGAGGCGGTATCTCTCTATTCACTCTTAACGTAGCCCTGAATTAAACTGACGGCTTAGGCGGGTCAACCTCGAGCTTGTTTGTACAAGCCCCTCCCTTCTTAGCCATCTCGCTTATGACCTAACTGTTCGTCAAATTTGAACCATGCCTAATCATTAATGTTTGGTCGACATCTTGTCCAAATCCAACTCTTGAATTGCAATGGGTATAATCATGCAGCGATCATAAAACTCGGCACTGAAAAAGTCAAATTATTTGAGTCTGCATATAGCCATCACACCAGTTTGCAAAACGCTGTCAGGCTCATCCATCGCCAAGAACGTCGTACCACAAACTCCCTCAGTAAGGATGACTTGATTTTCACCCATCCTTCCTTCACATCGTGTTGTATGTGCACACAGGTATTGATCCTCTTTATATCCATCACATTTCAGATAGTCAGCAAAAAGCGCAACAATTGCTTCCATCACTTGAGGAACTTCATAATCGGTTGAAGCTCCTTTGAGATTTTTGACAAGCGATTTTTGGATAGGATATGCCTTCCCATGACTATTCTCGAGAGTATCTCTTGTCACGAGACCCCAATAAGATCGCTCAAGTGGTTTATCGAAGGTTTCAGCCATCGAAAACCATCTGGTCTCGTAAGGAGAGGAAGCTCTCGGTCTGTTTGTTAAATAAAACTTGTTGACAAGCTTTCCAAAACTTGTTACGGTAAGAGGCTCGTTATTAATGGTTTTAGGAATCCACACGAGAAGATGAGTCTTCCCTACTTCCATTCCAGGGTATGCTGGGCAAGGGCTTTGAAGCATTTCAATCACGTTCAGCGGAAAAGATGAGAACTCTCCTTTTGTATCCAAATTTTTGATGATCTGCTCTTCCTGTCCTTGAACATTAAAATTAAAATAAGACATCCACTTATCACTGCCAAAGGCTTGCTCTAAGTAAACCTTCTTGATAGCAGCTAATTTTTGCGGTGAAATCGCTGATTTCCTCCACTTTTTGTTGACTAAACTCACTGTTATAGAATCATTAAGGTTCAGCCAAGAAAAAATGTAAGAAATAATTTCACTTGACAAAATATTGCTATTTTCATGTTGATCCTTCTGTTCAATAATTACATTTCTCATCTCTTTATTAATTTCAATATTGATAGGTAAAGACATAATACACCTCAATTTGTTTTTTATGATAAAAATAATTTGTTAATATTTCCATAAAAGTTCCACTTTTTTGTTTGGCGGTCATTCTAAATTTAAAGATTGTGAGAAGTCAACTAGAAAGTGCGATAGGTGCATATGTATTCACTAGCTCCAAAAAAAATGATTTTTTGGTCTTGAGTAAATTGTGTTGATTTGCTACGATGGTTCTTCATTTCATGAGGTATTAGCTCAGTAGGTTAGAGCGCCACGTTGACATCGTGGAGGTCAGCTGTTCGAGTCAGCTATATCTCATCTTTTTCCCTTCGCTTTCATTATGCGGGCCTTTTTCCTCCTTTTGAGAACAACGGCTCTTGGCAGCTGAAGTTTCTGCGTCCGTTGTTTGGCGCTTATTTCCAATGTTCAATTTAAGGGATGAGGAGTCAATTCTTTAGAGTTTTACTAAGATTAGAAACGATGCAAGAACTGACATTGCTTTATTAAGGAAAAACACCCTATTCGCTTTATCAGGATGATACGCGAAAAGGGACATGGTTCAAATTTTAAAAGTTAGGTCACAAACGATGGCGATTATTCTCCCTCCACAGTTCCCTTGCCGATCATACCAGCCCCCTACTCTCTTGAAGAAAAAGTCACTGTTGAGTTGATTTCTTCCTTGCATTTCATTGAACAAATCATTACACTACTTCGTTTTGAGGAGAAGTGGTATTTGCTGCACCTCTAGCAAAAGGAGGCCTCCCACAGTACGGTGTCGAAGTATTGGATGGTTGGAGAAGGCCATTGAAACACAGCCTCTCTCTTATCCTTTTTGGACCAAGCTCTGTCAGGCATCTCAGTATCCTAACCTATACAGGAGAGAGTAAATCATTTGAAAGTTAATCGAGAAATACGAGCTCCAAAAGTGCGCCTGATTGGTCACACTGGAGAGCAGATCGGTGTTATCGCTCTTTATGAAGCGTTGGCTATGGCAGAACAGCAGGGGTTAGATCTAGTTGAGATTGTTCCAGGATCTAGCCCGCCGGTTTGCAAGGTCATGAATTTTGGAAAGTTCCGATATGACCAGAGCAAAAAAGAGAAGGAAAACAAAAAGGCTTCACATCAAATTAAGGTTAAGGAAATTAAACTTAAACCGAATATCGATGTTCATGACCTTGAGACAAAAACCAAGCATGCTCGCGAATTTCTGATAGAGGGCAATAAAGTCAAGATTACCTGTACATTTCGCGGACGTGAGATGATGCATCCAGAAATTGGAGAAAAGGTGATGCGAACAATATGTCAGGAATTGGGAGATGTTTCAATGATAGAATCTCCTCCCAAAATGATGGGGCGTATGCTTCTTACCGTATTGGCTCCAATGGTCAAAAAAAAGAAAGAGGGGGCTAAGCAAAGTTCAACGGAAGGAGCAAGTGAAAAATCGGCTCCTCCTTGAGTAAAACAATAGGAGCGCTTCTTTCCGACTCAAGTTGCCGGTTGTTGCGCTAAAGAGAGATCAACAGTGCCCAAAATGAAAACTCGCAAAGCCGTTGCGGCTAAATTTCGCGTGACAGGATCTGGAGAGCTTAAAATGAGTCGACCAGGTAAGCGTCATAAGTTAACCCATAAATCACCTAAGCGCAAGCGTCAGTTGCGACGTCCTGCTCTCTTAGATGAGGGACACCTGAAAACATATAAGCGCTTAATGTGTTTATGAAAGACTTAACCATTCACCCGGAGAATCCCTGTGGTTAGAGTAACTAATGCTGTTGCTTCTCATCGTCGCAAAAAGAGGTTGTATAAATTAGCTAAGGGATTTGTTGGAGATAGAAAAAATCACTTGCGCTTAACCAGTGGCGCAGTCATGCGTGCAATGGCTTATAGTTATGCGCATCGGAAGCAAAAAAAACGCGATTTTCGCAGTTTATGGATTATGCGTTTAAATGCCGCTACAAGAATCAACGGGATTTCCTACAGCAAATTTATTTGCGGATTGAAAAAAGCGCGATGTGAGCTGAATCGCAAAATTTTGGCTGACATGGCGATTAACGATCCTGCTGGATTTGCAGCCGTTGTAGAATTTGCTAAGAAAGCCCTTGCTTGAACAAACAGTTTGCACAATCTCGCTTTTTTAGGGGCAATCGAGCAAGTCATTTTTATTTTTCTCTCTCCTTATTGCAGATCTTCAATTCGCAAAAGCCGTTTTGAAGTGTGCGAAGTGACAGACTTCGTAGGAGCGTATGGAAAAAATAGGTTGAAAGTGAAGCCTCCGCGAAGCTAAAGACTTCGCGGCTTCCTATGGCAATAGGAAGCTTTCACCAGAGCACAAACAAAAAGGAGCGAAAGCAAAGTGTTTGTCCGCGATAGACAAGAATTTATGGGCACTTCGGAATCCCGACTCAGTTCTAAACCCTGTGAACAGCCATTCATCAGCCGCCAGAGAAGTGGCAGTCTTGTCATCTCCGCTTGAGAGTAAATCCATTCCCCTTCAAGAATTGGATTTAGACTGGAATGGATACCCATATACTCATTTTGTGAGAGCTTTCGCTTTATCCAAATCTCATTCTTGAAGGGGAATGGGTATACATCGTCTTACCCTCTTATCTCTTGTTTGGAATTTAGAGACTCAAGCTATGCAAAAATCCATAGAAGAACTGCGTGCGCAGTTTTTGCAACAACTCGTTCAAGTCAAAACCTCTGAAAATTTAGAACAGATCAAAGTCAAGTTTCTTGGGAAAAAGGGTCCTGTGCAACAGCTCATGCAAGCGCTCCGCGATCTCGATACGCACCAACGTCCCCTTGCAGGGAAACAGGTGAATGAGCTCAAAGAATTTATCACAATGAAATGCGAATGTCTTGAAAAAGAGCTGATCATTTACGAAGAGGAGGAGCAGCTTGCTGATGAAACTCTTGATATCACTCTTTCTGGAAGAAAAAACTATAGTGGGAGAAAGCACCCTCTCACGCAAGCAATGGATGCAATCATCGCCATTTTGTCTGGATTAGGTTTTTCTGTCCAATATGGACCTGATATTGACACCGATTACTATAACTTTGAAGTCCTTAATTTTTCAACCGATCATCCTGCAAGAGATATGCAGGATACATTCTATCTCTCACCTCACATCTTGCTTCGCACGCACACTTCCAATGTTCAGGCACGCGTTATGGAGGTCAACAAACCGCCTATTCGCATCATTGCTCCTGGGAAGGTTTATCGCAATGAAAGCATCACAGCTCGTTCGCATGTCTTCTTCCATCAAGTAGAGGCGGTTTATATCGATAAAAATGTCACCTTTGGCGACTTATTTTCGACTTTAGATGATTTCTTAAGCAAACTATTTAAAAAGGAAATTGTCACACGTTATCGTCCCAGCTATTTCCCCTTTGTCGAGCCAGGTGTTGAAGTCGATATCAGCTGTCTTATGTGCCGAAAAGAGGGATGTCCTCTATGCAAGTATTCTGGTTGGGTTGAAGTGGCAGGCGCAGGGATGATTCATCCTGAAGTTTTGCGGAATGGAGGCATTGATGCTGAGCAATACACGGGATTTGCTTGGGGAATAGGAGTAGAAAGGATTGTGATGATGTTGAGAGGCGTCGATGATATTCGATTATTTACCGAGAATGATTTGCGTTTTCTCCGTCAGTTTACAAGCCTATAATTCTTGAAGTGAAATGGGTATAACAACATGTCAGAATGGATTGTCCCTTCTGAGGAATCAGGTTCTAAGTTATTATCTTTTCTCGCAAACCGTCTTAAGCAATATTCTGCTCGTTCTCTCAAAGGGTTGATTGAAAAGAATCGTTGTCAAATTAATGAAAGAACAGAACGTTTTGCTTCAACAACGCTAGGCAAAGGAGATCGCGTCTCCTTGCATTTGGAGAATAGCTCCTTACCTTCCCCCTTGATTCTCGATCCTACTCGTCTTCTTTTTGAGGACGAGGCACTCATTGTCTACGATAAACCCCCAGGAATAAATAGCGATGAAAAGGGAATCTTAGCTCTCTGGAAATCAACTCTTCCTGCTTTACAGCTCGTCCATCGCCTTGACCGCGACACGACAGGGGTCTTGCTTTTGGCTAAATCTCCTACCATTTTTGAAAGTCTAGTTCGCCAGTTTCAACAACTTCAAGTTCGCAAACGTTATTTTGCGATTGTCGATGGAATCACTGATGCGAAGGGAAAAATTGAAAATTATTTGGGTAAAAAGCGAGCTTATGCTGGTCAAACAATTTGGGGAGCAGTCTCGTCTCTTCATGGTCTTTATGCTTGCACTGAATGGGAGCGACTTCGGAAGGGTCGAATGGCTTCATTAGTGACGTGCTATCCAAAAACAGGACGCACGCATCAAATTCGGGTTCATATGGCAGAAATGGGCCACCCAGTATTAGGGGATTTCCAGTATGGGAAACGCTTTTACTGCCCTTATCGCCCTTCTCGCACTCTTTTACATTCCGAGCAGATATGTTTTCTTCATCCACTCACAGGAGTAAGCGTATGTTTTAAAGCTCCTTTACCAAGCGACTTCTGCTCCGACTTGACCTAAGCGTGTTCTCAAAATAATCTCAGAACTCATCGTTTCTAAAAATCTAAATAAATCTACAGATATAGCCTTTTCAAAACTATGTCGATGCATATGGAAGGGTCCAGTCTCAAACCCTAAAAGAAAGGCTAACATCATGCGTCTCTTGATGGTTAAGATGTCTTCTTTAGGAGACATCATTCATGTCTTCCCTGTTCTGGAATACGTCAAGGAATGTCATCCTGAGTGCAAGATCGATTGGGTAGTCGAGAAACCGTTTTCAGAACTGGTAGAGGCCCACCCTCTGGTTAATCGGACGATCTGCATTCAAACTAAGAAATGGCGTTCCGAATTTTTGAAGAACGGGACATGGCAGGAGATCATTAACTTTCGCCATGAATTGCGAGACATTCATTATGACTTAGTTCTTGATTTACAGGGGAATGTGAAGTCAGGGCTTGTCACCATGTCAGCGAAAAGCCCTTTGAAGGTTGGATTTAGCTATTCTTCAGTCTCTGAGTGGCCAAATCTTCTATTCACGAACAAAAAGTATCATCCTCCTTCAGGCAAAAACATTCGAGAAGATTATCTCTTTATTGCGCAAAGTGCCATGGGCAATTTTAGTAAGAAGATCAAAGGATCGGTTCCATTAAAACTTTCTATAAAAGAGAATGCTCATCTTCAACCTATTCTGAATAATTTGCAGCAATTTGAATGCCTAAAAATTTTAGTCTGTTCTGGGTCGAACTGGACGAATAAACAATTATCCAAAGAGACGTTAAAAACCTTTTTAAAATGTCTTAGAAATTACTTTGATGCTCATTTCTTTTTTATTTGGGGGAATCAGGATGAGAAGCTTCTTGCTGAAGATTTGATAGCTGCTTTACCCCAACAAGGATCTCTTCTTGATAAAGTTTCCCTTCCCTCTTTACAAAATTTGATGGCAAAAATGGATCTTATTCTTGCCATGGACTCTCTACCTTTACATTTAGCGGGAACAACTTCTACAGCCACCTATAGTCTATTTGGAGCCTCTTCTGCCCAGAAATACAAGCCGCCGGGAGAGCATCATGAGGCTTTTCAAGGACACTGTCCCTATGACAAAAAATTCGAAAGACGTTGCGATATTCTTCGAACTTGCCGAACCGGAGCTTGTATAAAACAGCTAGAAGGGGAGGCATTATTTAGGCACTTTCATGCATGGTGGTCCTCCCTTATATTTGAAAAACTTTAATGACTGGAGTTTAGAGAAAAAAATTGGTCATTAATTGGAGCAGAAAGACAAAGCAAGCGTCCATCAACTATACGATCAGCTTATCGCCATGAAAACGACCAGTATTGAAATCAATACATTCATCGATAACTTTAGGGCCTATCGCGAAGAACTCCTGCGAGCTCTCGATCATCCAGGACTTCCACTTCATAATAACGATAGTGAACGCGATATTAGACCCGTAGCAAAGGGTCGAAATAT